>UMAS01004233.1_pt1 | contig 16075 bp, 10 predicted proteins | sample 1963771 | NCBI WGS metagenome assembly UMAS01 (sample SAMEA4835922, study PRJEB28245) | human gut metagenome | biome: gut microbiome; material: fecal sample | place: Denmark | collected 2008
TCTATGGGGTGCTAATCCCACTCCAGGATGGCTGTGTTGGAGCCATCGTCCTGCTGCAAGTATACGCCTGTGTCGTTCACGGTCAGAGTGCGGTTCGGATCCAGCAGCTTGTTGGGATCAAGGGGCGCTGCGCCCTCCGGAAGACCGGACAGAAACTGATCCGTTTTCATATCATAGACCCGTCCCTTGGTAAACAAGAACCTGCCGATGGCGTAATTGACAGAATAGGCATAATTGGCAGAATCGTTCAGATCCACATCCAGAGCGTGCCACACCCCGGCGTTCAGATCATACCAGTACCCTGTTTTCTGCTCATAATCATCAATACAGGTGACGTACAGCTTGTTCTGATACACCCCGTCCACCTCCAGAGGGTAGATGGGATTATTATACTGCAAGAACCCGAATGCCCCTTCATAGGGGGGCGGCAGAGCGGTTTTTTTGCCGGTTTCCAGATCAAGCAGATAATAAAAGTGCAGCCGGTCGTAAGCATCCGTGGTTTTATACTGCCGGATCAGAATGCTGCCGTTGCCGCATACGGTGATAAAATCGCTGGGCAATCCGCCTCCATCGTCCGGCACCTGGTCATGCCAGGAGCTGAACTGGGGCAGGGTGCAGGATTGAATCAGCGTGCCGGATGTGTCATAGAGATCTATGGCATGTACCGCATCTCCATATTTTTCAACATGCACTTTGGAATACAGATAAAACCTGCCGTTGCAGGCATACATGGAATAAAACCAGTATAATGAGTCTTTTGGACGGCTTGCAGTCCATCTGTTCAAAATGCTTCCCCGATTGTCCGGATCTACCGAAAAGAAAATGTACTCATATGTGGTTTCCGAAACCGCTCTTTTCGTGAATCCATATGTCGTACCCCGGAAGGTGGTAGAGCCAAGTCCGGTGCAGAATGTCTCCCCGCCCCAGGTCTCAATTTCCGCCGCCAGAGCCTCCTGCCAGTTTGCAGACGGATCCGGATTTGTCTGTGCCTGCTCCGTGTGGGAATTGCCCTGGGGTTCGCATGTTGAAACAGGCGGATTTGTGGTCACGCAGAATTGGGGCTGGGTACCGGGAACGGACGTTGTGGTAACAGATGCTGTATACGCCGTCCCAACAGGCTCCGTGCTGACAGGCGCATCCGTTGCGGAGATATCAGATGTACCGGAGTTCTGCTGCACCTCCGCATGGGTCTGCTCCGACTCATTCTGCCCACAGCCTCCGATGGAACACAGCAGGGCAAGGGCTGCCGCACCGGATAAGAGCTTTCTTGTGTTCATATCTCAGCCTCCTTCATACGCCTATTATAGCACGTGATGTTGAAAAAAGCAATATATGCCACAAAAAGCGGCTTCTGAACAGAAGCCGCTTAAGGGAATCATGCTGCCCGCAGTGCCTGCCGCAGCAGTACAAGGTCTGCACCGGTGAGTATACTGTCCCCGGTGAGATCTGCCGCCTTCCAGTCCGCCAGGGTCGTATCCGGTACTCTGGTGAGCCACCGCTGTACCAGCACCAGATCTGCCACGGACAGGCTGCCGTCCCGGTTCACGTCTCCCCGGATGGGTTTAGCCTCTGTATGCAGCAGCCACCGCTGACAGCTGCTGGAGGTGTTTTCCCACTGCTGTACATTGGCGCCATTCTCCTTGGAAGCATACCCGGTCTCCACCAGGCATGCTTCTGCGGAAGCGTGAGTCAGAATGCTGTAGGAGCTGTTCAGATTCTTCACGAACCGGAACAACTGGGAATCATTTCCCGCAGTAAAGGGCGCAATGCTCAGATTGCCGCCGTTTTCGCCGCTTTCTGCCCGGAGCGCAAAGCTGTCATCCCGGGCGGAGCGGATGTAGTACAGATTCCCGGAGCCGTAGGCTGTCAGTACCCACTTCTGGCAATCCAGCCCGTTGGAGGGATACTGCTGTACGTTTGCCCCATCCTGCATGGAGGCGTTGGCGATTTCCATCATCTGTCCGGAGTTCTCATTTTCAAAGCCGTAGATCAGGCTGACATCCATCTTGCAGCCCGGATCCGCTGCCTCCTCCAGAATCCAGTCCTGGCAGGCAGCGCCGTTGATCTGCCACTGCTGCACATTGGCGCCGGATCCGGTATCCCCGTTGGCAACCTCCACTGCGGAGGCATCCCCGCTGATCCGGGTGCGGAGCTTATAGCTGCCGTTTCCATTGGCGGTGAACATAAACTGCTGATTGGTGCCGCCGTTGTATTGATAGATATCCAGGTTGGTACCGTTGTCAGCCTTCTTTCCGGCCACATCCAGTACAAAGGATGCTCCGTCCCCAAGGGCGGATACAATGTAATAATAGCCGTCTCCGGCACTGTACAGCTTCCATACGTCATGCACGAAGGTGCCGTCCGTGCCCCATTGCTGTACATTGGCACCGTTTTCTGCCTTGCCCCCTGCTACCTGCATATACAGGCCGGAGTTTACGTTCTTGATCCGGTATGCAGCTCCCTCCGGGAAGGATGCCGCCGTAGGGGCGCTGGGAGATTCCGTATACCTGGCACTGGGAATGCCCTTGGTGCCGTACCGGAGGTACATCATATTGTTTTTGGAGGTCTGACAGCCGGTATAGCTTTCGCAGTAGGTCTTTGCCTGGTCGGCAGACAGGGTTACATAGCTGTAGTTCTTGTTGGGTCGCCAGGTGCAGTTCTGTGCCTGCCCCTCAATGGTGGTGCGCTTGCAGTTGACGAATTTGGAGCCGGATTCTGCATAGGAGCCGGGATACGTCACCGAGTTCCAGTCACAGATCACGTTGCCCTTGATGGAGCCTCCGTCATAGTAGCAGTTTTCCGCATAGATCTTGCAGGCGGTGTGTACGGTGTACGCCATGCTGAAGGTGTTTACATAGTTGTTCATGGAGTGGAAGTAGCCGTACCGCATCAGTCCGGGCCCCCGGGTAATGGTGTTGGTGAACCGGTTGCCCAGCAGGGACATGCGGGGAAAATTGTTGTAGGTTTTGTAGGAGTTTTCATCGTCCGCCGGATACCCCAAGATCAGTCCGTATTCATGGAGTCCGAAACTGCTGTCGGATACGGAGCAATAGTCCGCATCATAGCAGCAGGCAAGGAATTTGTCCCAGTCCTCCAGACCGGTGGAGGCGGTGTTCACGGCTGCATGGCCTGTAAAGGTGCAGTGATCCACCCAGAGATTCTGACCGGAGCCGAAATACACCACGATGGAATCGTTGCCGTTGGATTCTGCATCGTGCTGCAAATCAAAATTCTTGATGATAATGTTATTGCCTACGCCATTTTTCGTGGCGGTGCAGAACTGCACGTTATACAGGGTATGGGCGTTGTAGCTGCCGATGATGGTTTTGTTGCTGTGTACATAGATTCTGCCGTCCGGGCAGTAGTACCTGCCAGAGGAGTCCTTCTGGAGGGAGGTGACCTTCAGGTCTGCGGTCACTACAATGGTGTAGGGTTCGTCGGCGGTGGCATACTTTTTCAGATCCGCAAAGGTGGACACCTCCACCACTTCTCCGAACAGACCGCCGATGTCTGCCGCCTTTACCTTTCCGGTGTTGTCGTCCTGGCAGTAGCCTGCAAAGCCCTGGAGACCGTCTGCGTTCAGCAGGAACAGCTGATTGTCCGCTCCCGTGTAGGATGCCAGAGACATGCCCGAGGCACCCTGGGTCAGCGCCAGGGAGGTGTCCGAATAATTCACGATCTTGTAATACAGGTCATTTCCCAGCCGATCCTGCTGTACCGGGATCACATACCAGTGCTGGGACTTGGCAGACTCGCTGCCATACAGGATCACGCTGGTGCCGGCGCTGACCTGATACCCGGCGGGGGTCAGCAGCCTGCCGGATGCTGCATTCACCAGCTTGAAGAAGGTGCCCACCGAATCCTTCCCCACCCGGTCGAACCGCCAGGAGGGGGTCAGATCCTTGCCCGGTGCCTTGGGCAGTACGGCAGCGCCGTCCCCCGTACCGCCGGCAGTGAGCACGGAGCTGTTGTCCTTGGCGGCAATATGCATTAGCTGTACCGGATAATCCACGGATGTTGCGGCTGCGGGCAGTGCAGCGTCTCCGAACAGGGGCAGCATCCATGCCGCCAGCAGAGTCAGGGTCAGGAGCAGACTCCGTCCCATGCGCAAAAAGCCTTTCATTGCAATTCCTCCTTTATGGGCACCGCACATGCCCTGTGCCATGCCAAACATGATTTGTTTATACCGCACAAAGCCCGCCTGTCGGCTTTGGGCAGCATCTGCTGACGAATTTTCCGTCATATCGCACACACAGAAACTCCTTGCAATACGCCAGTACTCCTGCGTCGTTTTTATGCAATCTGACGAAAAATCTGTTGGCACATCTACTACACAATCTTTGTGCGGTGTTGCCTATAGTTTGCTAACACAATTATAACATGTGGAATTTCACCTGGCAATGCAGGATTGTGCCCAATGGATTACAAAATGGGCTTTTTGAATTGAGAAAATTCTGTGATACGGCTTGCAATTGGCTGATATGTATGCTATAATAACAGTATTCGTATGATAAATCGTACCGACAATAGGCAATCTGTATATACAGGAGGACAAATCAATGGCAGAAGAAGAAAAGAAGACCCCGGAGGGGCAGCAGCCGGAGCAGCCTGAACAGCAGGCGCAGCCTACCCGCCCCGCACCGATCACCAATCCCAAGCTGCTGGAGGCGATTGCCCAGTTCAAGAGCGAAACCAACCGGGTCAATGAGATCAAATTCCTCCAGGAAATGCTCAATGCCCGCTATCTGGTGCCCGTAATCATGGAGACGCCCCCCAACGAGACTATGAAGCCCGGAGAGAGAGTATCCACCCGTGTGGCGTTCCAGATGCTGACCAACGACAAGAACGAGAAGTTCATTCCTGCCTTTACCGACCAGGACGAGCTGGTGAAGAATACCGTGCAGCCCCGGCATCAGGTTGCTGTTCTGACTGTTCGGGATTTTGCCATGGTCTTTTCCCAGAATCCCATCTGCAAGGGCTTTGTCATCAACCCCTTCGGGGACAATATGTGCCTGACCCGGGAGCAGCTGGAGAATCTGTTCCAGCATGCAAGACAGGTGCCCCGGCAGCAGGGTCAGCAGGATGGAAAGGTGCTGGTAGGCGGTGCCCCCAGTCTTTCCAGCCAGGTTGACATGGCAATGAACAACCTGAAGAAGGAAAAGGAAATGGAGGCTTACATCCGTGCTGCCAAGGAGACTGAGGCAAGAAAGGCTGCCGAGGCAGAGGAATCCGAAGATAAGCCCAAGATTCAGCAGACGGTCAATCCGGTTTCTGCGGCTGAAAAGCCCCAGGAGCTGATCGATGCTCTGAGTCGGTATCTGAAGAAGCAGAAGGGTGTGAAGCGTGCATACCTGCAGCTGATGCTGGGAGAGCAGCCCCATTATCTGATCGCTGTGGAATGTGATGACGACCGTGCAGCAGTATTCGCCGCCATCAAGGCAGAGGCTGGCACATACACTGACCTTGCGGTCAAGGTGGTGGATGTGGCTTCCGATTCTGCAAAGGATCTGGTCAGCGGTGAAAAGCCCTTCTACGAAAAGAAGCGGTTCGGTCTGTTCAGCTGATCTTACCATGACAAAAGCAAAGCCCGGAAGGTATCTGCCTTCCGGGTTTTTTGTGTGTTACCGTGCAAAGGGCTTGTTGAAGGAGCCGATCTCGATGAGGTTTCCCTCCGGGTCTGCGATATAACAGGTGCGCTGTCCCCATGGCTCCGTTTCCGGCTCCAGTACCGGCGTAGCACCCAGTGCCACCACCCGGCGGAACTGCTCGTCCACCTCCTGGAAGGTGTCCACATACAGAGCCAGTTCGGAATGCCCGTTCAGTCCCTTGATGTATTCATACCGCCGATGGGTCATGCGCTCAAAATCATCCCTGCCGTACAGCAGGAACAGGGTGCCGTCCTTGATGAGGTATACGTTGCTGGTATCCTCATCCTCCCGGATCTCAAAGCCCAGCACATCCCGGTAAAACCGGATCATCCGTCCCATATCCCGTACAAACAGTCCGAATCCGTCCAGTCGCATAGTGTCTCCTTACGCATACAGCAGCCGGTGGACAGCCTCATAGATCCGCCGTGCCACATAGGGCTTGTTCATGGTGTACAGGTGGATCCCGTCCACCCCCTGGGTAATCAGATCCACGATCTGGTCAATGGCGTAGGCAATGCCTGCGTCCTGCAATGCCTCCGGCTGATGCTCATACCGGTTCATGACCTTCATGAACTTTTCCGGCAGATGCACCCCGCACAGTTGCACCATGCGCTCAATCTGCTTCTTGTTGGTAACCGGCATGATCCCGGCTTCGATGGGCACATGGATCCCCACCAGCTCCGCCTTTTCCCGGAATTCGTAGAAATACCGGTTGTCCAGGAACAGCTGCGTCACCAGCTGGTTGGCACCTGCATCCACCTTGCGCTTCAGGTTCCGCAGATCCGTTACCGTATCCAGGCTTTCCGTATGTCCCTCCGGATAGCAGGCTGCAAGGATGTTGAAATCCCCATGTTCCCGGATAAAGGAGATCAGCTCGTCCGCATGGCGGAATTCACCCCTGGGCTGGGTATCCGGCAGCACATCCCCCCGCAGTGCCAGAATGTTTTCGATGCCCTGCTGCTGCATCTGCTCCAGCATGGTGAGCACCTCCGACCGGGTCAGGTTGATGCCCGGCAGATGGGCAACGCTTTCGATGCCGTACTGATGCTTCACCGCAGAGGCGATCTCCAGGGATTTCTGGTTGTTGGCACCGCCGCCTGCGCCGAAGGTGACGCTGATAAAATCCGGGTGCAGATCCCACAGCCCGTCCAGAGTCCGGTAAATGATGTCCTCCGGAGAGGTGGGCTTGGGCGGAAAGATTTCAAAGGACAGCACCGTATGATCCCGGAACAATTCGCAGGTTTTCATAGATAGACACTCCTTTCTGGCAACGCCCACAAGCTTTGTGCAATGCTGCCCTATGTTCCGCATCCGCAGCGGTGCGGATGCGGTTGTTTATGCTGTGTGATAGCCTGTCACTGTAACTGCCGCTACCTGGGTGCCAAGCTCATCCGTCACTGTGACCTGGTAATAGCAGGTTGTCCTGCCGTCCTTGACTCTGTGGGCTTCGGCAATGAGCCGGCTACCCTTCACGCCTCCCAGATAGGTGATATTGCTGCTGAGGGACACGGTGCCTGGCTTTTCCCAGTTGGATGCCACCGCAAAGGCGAAATCCGCCAGCGTGAAGGTAGCACCGCCCATGACAGCCCCCAGGGCATTCCGGTGCCGCTTCTCCAGTTCCAGTTCGCATTTGGCAAAATGATCCCCGATCTCGGTGATCTGTGCTCCATTGAGGGTGGCGAACCGATCATCCTGGAACAATTCCCGTACCTGAGCCAGCGATTTGTTTTCCATCAGAACACTCCTTCCCACAGTGTGATCCTGCGATTCCGTACCGGATCGCTCCGATGCATGCGCTGTTTATACGTTGAAGCGGAACAGCACGATATCTCCGTCCTGCATCACATAATCCTTGCCTTCCAGCCGTACCAGTCCCTTTTCCTTGGCGGCAGCCATGGTGCCGCACGCCATCAGATCGTCAAAGGAAACCACCTCTGCCCGGATGAAGCCCTTTTCAAAATCCGTGTGGATCTTGCCGGCTGCCTGGGGCGCCTTGGTGCCCTTCTTGATGGTCCATGCCCGTACCTCCGGCTGACCGGCGGTCAGGTAGGAGATCAGCCCCAGCAGGGAATAGCCCTCCTGGATGATCCGTCCCAGACCGGAAACCTCCAGCCCAAGCTCCGACAGGAACATTTTCTTGTCCTCGTCGCTCATATCCGAGATCTCCGCCTCCATCTGTGCGCAGATGGGCAGAACGGCGGAATGCTCCGCTTCGGCAATTTCGCATACCTTCTTATAATGCGGATTTGTATCGATATTATGCACAAAATCCGCTTCGCAAAGATTTGCCGCATAGATTACCGGCTTCGCGGACAGCAGGGGCGTGGACTTGAGCATTTCCAGTTCATCCTCTGTAAAATCAAAGGCACGGGCGGAATGTCCCTCCTCCATAAATGCCTTCAGCCGCTCCAGGAAATCCACCTCTGCCAGGTACTTCTTATCCCCCTTAGAGGCCTTCTTTGCCCGGTCGATGCGCCGCTCCAGCATTTCAATGTCCGAGAAGATCAGCTCCAGGTTGATGGTTTCAATGTCCCTTGCCGGGTTGATTCCTCCGTCCACATGAATGATGTCGATATTTTCAAAGCATCGTACCACATGTACAATGGCATCCACCTCCCGGATATCTGCCAGGAACTTGTTGCCCAGTCCTTCACCCTTGGAGGCTCCCTTTACCAGCCCGGCAATGTCCACGAATTCCAGAGTTGCCGGGGTGAACTTTTCCGGATGATACATTTCCGCCAGCTTATCCAGCCGCTCATCCGGCACAGATACGATGCCTACATTCTTCTCGATGGTGCAAAAGGGGTAATTTGCCGACTCCGCTCCTGCATTGGTCAGGGCGTTGAACAATGTACTTTTTCCCACGTTGGGAAGACCAACCATACCTAATTTCATGGTGTTTCTGCTCCTTTATTTGATTCTCTGCATCAGCTGACGCACCAGCATTTCGTCAGCGATCCACTCACTGAATGCGGTGGCGCTTCCGGCGGCAATGCCCGTGCGGAAGGCTTCGTAATAATCTCCGCACTGCATAAATCCTGCCAGGAAGCCGGCGACCATGGAGTCCCCGGCACCGACGGAATTGACGGTTTCGCCGTAGGGGGCATAGAGCCGGTGGATCTCCCCCTGCTCCGTTACCAGCATGCCGCCCCGCTCCGCCAGGGACAGCAGTACGTTCCGTGCCCCCTGCGCCTGTAATTCCCTGGCGCAGCATACCAGCTCCTCGTCGGACTGGGGCACCCGGCAGCAAAGCTCTGCCAGTTCGGTTTCGTTGGGTTTGATGAGGAAGGGGTGATATTTCAGCACCCGCAGCAGCAATTCTCCCGTGGCATCCACCGCAGTGGAGATTCCTCTGCCGTAGAGTCGTGCCAGGATCCGCTCGTACATATCCGAGGGCAGGGTGTGGGGGATGCTTCCGCCCAGTACCAGCACGTCTCCGATTTTCAGCTTATCCAGCTTTTCGTACAGTGCGTGGATCGCATCCTCTGTAATGTATGGCCCCTGTCCGTTGATCTCGGTTTCCTGCTCGGATTTCAGCTTCACGTTGATCCGGCTCATGCCATCCGGCAGGGTGATAAAGTCCGTCCGGCAGCCCTTTTCCTGTAAAAACCGGGTGATGGATTCCCCGGTGCTGCCTGCAACAAAGCCCAGCGCCATGCTCTCCACGCCCAGATTCCGGAGCATCAGGGACACGTTGATGCCCTTCCCTCCGGGGTACAGCTGCTCCCGCACGGTTCGGTTCACGATACCTTCGGAAAAGCGGGGCACATGCACCACATAATCCAGAGATGGGTTAAATGTAACTGTATAAATCAAAAGTAACACCTCCAAAGCTGCCCGGCGGAGCTGTTCCGCTCGGACGCATGCATGTGTTTGGTACATGCAGGTGAGCCGTTCTGATCCAACGGCATTTCATGGCAGCGCTGCACAAGCTCTGTGGAGTGCTGCCTTAGATGATTATACCACAGGGTATTCTCCTGTGCAAGGATGCAGGTCATCCCTGTTTCGCATTGGACAGCATCAGCTTGATCCGGTTTTCCTGGTTGACCCGGGTTGCCCCCGGATCGTAGTCAATGGCAACGATATTGGCGTCCGGATGCTTCTGCTTGATGGCACGGGACATGCCCTTTGCTACAATGTGATTGGGCAGACAGCCGAAGGGCTGGGCGCAGATGATGTTTTTCGTGCCGGATTTCGCCAGCATCGCCATCTCCGCCGGGATCAGCCAGCCCTCGCCCATGGATACCCCCTGGCTGATGTACTCGTCCGCCGCCCGGCGCACCTCCTCAAAGTCGTGGGGAGGATCAAATACCCCGTGCTGCTTCACGATCCGGATCTGCTGCTTGAGGCGGCTGTAGATCAGCTTGTATCCCAGCCGGTACAGCCGGGTCATATTGGTGGTGTGATCGTACAGCTTGGCGTCCACCACAGTGCCTGCCGCACAGTACATGACAAACTCCAGCAGAGCCGGCACCACCGGTTCACAGCCCTCCGACAGCAGGAATTTCTCCAGATCGTTGTTGGCAAGGGGGGAGTACTTCACATAGATCTCGCCTACGATGCCCACCCGGATCTTCTTCACCTTGCTGCGTTCCAGCTTTGCAAAGTCCTCCAGGATCGCCCTGTAGTTCCTGCCGGTGTGCAGATATCCGCCGTTTGCAAAGGATTCCTCCAGCCGTTTCTGCCACTTGGCAAGGCACCGGTCTGTGGCATCCCGTTCCAGCTCATAGGGTTTGCACTGGTTGTACAGGGACATCAGCAGATCCCCGTACAGCACGCCGTACAGCAGCTTCAGGAACATGGGGGGCGTGACCTTGAATGCGGAATCCTTTTCCAGCCCACTGAAATTCAAGGAGATCACCGGCACCTGGGGGAATTCCCGTTCCACCGCCTTTCGCAGCAGGTGGATGTAGTTGGATGCCCGACAGCCGCCGCCGGTCTGGGTAATCAGCAGTGCCACCCGGTTCACATCATATCTGCCGCTTTTCAGCGCCTCCAAAAACTGACCGATGACCAGCAGCGCCGGGTAGCAGGTATCGTTGTGCACGTTCTTTAATCCCTCATCCACCACGGCTCGGCTGGAGGTCTCCAGCAGTTCCATATGATAGCCGTACTGCTCGAACATGCTGATGAACAGCTTGAAGTGTACCGGCAGCATGTTGGGCACCAGAATGGTGTGTGTCTTTTTCATTTCTTCTGTAAATTTTGCAAGCTCTGCCATATCAGGACTTCCTCCTACTGTATCGCACCAGAACTCTTATGTCTGTTCCATGGCGGCAACTAGGCTGCGCAGCCGGATCTTTGCTGCTCCCAGGTTGTTGATCTCGTCTATTTTCAGCTGGGTATAGAATTTCCCCTTCCGCTCCAGGATGGAGCGCACCTCATCGGTGGTGATGGCGTCAATGCCGCAGCCGAAGGATACCAGCTGTACCAGCTGCATATCCGGTTGGGTGGTCACATATTCTGCCGCCCGGTACAGCCGTGCATGATAGGTCCACTGGTTCAGGATCTGCAAATCCTGTACATGTCCCAGATGCGCCACGCAGTCCTCCGTCACCACTGCCATGTCCAGGGAGGTGATGAGCTTGTGGATTCCATGGTTGATCTCCGGGTCGATGTGATAGGGTCTGCCTGCCAGCACGATGATGGGCTTGCCTGCCTCCCGTGCCTGGGCAATGACCCTCTGCCCTTCTGCAATGACCCATTCCCGGTATTGCTTCTGCGCCGCAAAGGCGGCTTCCGTTGCCGCTTTGGTCTGCTTCCGGGTGATGCCGTAGTCTGCCAGGGTCTCCTGCATGACTCTTGCCACGTTTTTCGGTTGATTCAGATCCATATAGGGGAACCGGAAATTCTGCTTGTTGAGCTTTGGATTATTGGCCTTCAGCAGCTCCGGGTAATATGCCACAACCGGACAGTTGTAGTGATTGTCATTTTCCCCTTCGTCAATATTATAGCTCATGCAGGGGTAGAAAATAAAATCCACCTTCTGCTCCAGCAGGCTTTCGATATGTCCGTGAGTCAGCTTTGCCGGATAGCAGATGGTATCCGACGCAATGGTATGCTGCCCCTTGTAGTATACGTTTCTGTCGCTTTCCTCCGACCGTACCGTTTCAAATCCCAGGGCGTTGAAAAAGGCGTGCCAGAAGGGCATCTGCTCATAGAAGGACAGTGCCATGGGCAGCCCCACCCTTGCCTTGGGATGCGCCGGCTTAGGATCGTTGGTGTGCAGGATCCGGTCGTATTTGATCGTCATCATGCTGGGCAGGGAGGTACCCTTTGCCTTGCCTGCGCCCTTTTCGCACCGGTTGCCGGAAATGTAGGTATGTCCGTCGGAGAAGCGCACGATGCTCAGGCTGCAATGGGCGGTACAGCCCTTGCAGGCTGCCGCCCTGGTGGTGTAGCTGAACTGTGCCAGCGCCTCCGGAGAGATCAGCGTGCTCTCCGCTTTCTGATGCTCCATGGCATACAGGGCGGCGCCGAATGCCCCCATCAGTCCGGAAATGGCAGGCCGGATCACGTTTCTGCCCAGCTCCTGCTCAAAGGAGCGCAATACTGCATCGTTCAGGAAGGTTCCCCCCTGCACCACGATGTTTTGCCCCAGTTCCTCCACGGACTTTGCCCGGATCACCTTGTAAATGGCGTTCTTGATGATGGATGCGGACAGACCGGCGGAAATATCCTCCACCGTTGCCCCATCCTTCTGTGCCTGCTTGACGCTGCTGTTCATGAACACAGTGCACCGGGACCCCAGATCCACCGGATTCCGTGCAAACAGCCCCAACTGGGAAAATTCTGCAATATCGTATCCCATTGCCTGGGCAAAGCTCTGGATAAAGGAGCCGCAGCCGGAGGAGCATGCCTCGTTGAGCATGATGCTGTCAATGGTGTGATTCTTGATCTTGAAGCATTTGATGTCCTGCCCCCCGATGTCGATGATGAAATCCACATCCGGACAGAAGTAGGATGCCGCCCGGTAGTGGGCGACGGTCTCCACGATGCCGAAATCCATGCCCAGCCCGTCCTTCATCAGCTCTTCACCGTAGCCGGTAACGGCGGATGCCCGGATCCGCATGGCAGGGTTCTTTTCCCGGTAGATCTCCCGGAGCTTTTCGGCGATCTTGTCCAGAGGCTGCCCCTGGTTGGAGGCATAGTGGGAGTACAGCAGCTCTCCCTTGCCGGTGATGAGCACCAGCTTTGTGGTGGTAGAGCCTGCGTCCACTCCCAGGTATGCGTCCCCGGTGTAGGTGTGCAGATCCGCATACTTCAGGTCGTGCTGCTTGTGCCGTTGGATGAAGGCTTCATATTCCGCCCGATCCTCAAACAGCCGTCTGCCGGTCATGCGCTGCTCACCGCCCCGTGCCTTCTGCAGCTTTTCCAGGCAGTCTGACAGGCGCATGGGAGTGCCGCCTTCCTTGGCGAACAGGGCGCAGCCGTATGCCACGAACACCGGCGCCGTTTCCGGGAATACCGCATGGGCATCGTCCAGTCCCAAAGTCTGCACAAACGCCTTTCGGAGTCCCTTCTGGAAGGACAGGGGCCCACCCAGAAACAGCACCTTTCCCTGAATTTGTCTGCCCTGTGCCAGACCGGATACAGTCTGATCCACCACCGCCTGAAAGATGCTGGCGGAGATATCCTCCCGGCGTGCTCCCTGGTTCAGCAGGGGCTGAATGTCGGATTTTGCAAATACGCCGCAGCGGGAGGCAATGGGGTATACCTGCTCCGCCTGCAATGCCAGCCGATCCAGCTCGTCGGCGGTGACACCCAGCAGGGTTGCCATCTGGTCGATGAATGCCCCGGTGCCTCCGGCGCAGGAGCCGTTCATACGCTGCTCCACGCCTCCGGTCAGAAAGATGATCTTGGCATCCTCGCCGCCCAGCTCGATCACCACGTCCGTGTCCGGATATGCTTCCTTCACGGCGATGAATGCCGCATGCACCTCCTGCACAAAGGGCAGGTCTGCATGATTGGCAAGCCCCAGCCCTGCGGAGCCGGTGATGCACAGGGTGAACAGGCTGTCCGGGTACTCCCCGGCAATCTGCTCCAGCTGTTCGGAAACGGTTTCCTTGATCCGGGAATAATGCCGCTGATATCTGGAACGGATGATTTGCTTTGCGTCGTCGATCACGACGGTTTTTACCGTGGTGGAGCCCACGTCGATGCCCAATGAATACTGTGTTTGCATAATTTACCTCACCCGATACGCTCCCCAATGCGTCCGATTTCATTTCCGCTTCTTCAAGCCTGCGAAGAAACAATATAATACTATTATACTACGGATTCCGCAAAAAAGAAAGCCCCGTTTTTAAAAAACCGACATAATATTTTGTGTGGGATCGCCTTTGCGGATATGCTCTGGCTTTGTGCTGCATTGCCCTTGCAATCTGCCGGATAGAATGCTATAATTATATGATGCAATAAGCGGCGGATGCCGCAGAAAAGGAGAGGATCCCTGCCAGGCAGCGGATTTGCAGAGGAATATGAAAAAATGGAGCATTACCAGGCCGGATGAGGCAGCGGCGGGTGCGCTGACGAAGGGCAGTGATCTGGAGCCTTTATGTGCGGCGGTGCTTGCTGCAAGGGGTATCCGCACGGTACAGGCGGCGGCGGATTTCCTTGGCTCGGATGAGCTGTCCGACCCCTTCTTGATCCGGGATATGCAGGAAGCGGCGGAGGTCATCAACGAAGCGGTGGAATCCGGCAAGCCCATCTGTGTGTACGGGGATTACGACTGCGATGGAGTCACCGCCACGGTGATGCTGTACTCTTATCTGGAATGTCTGGGGGCGGATGTGCGGTTTTACATACCCGAGCGCAGCGAGGGCTACGGCATGAACGAAGCCTCCATCCGGCAGCTGGCACAGGAGGGGGTTTCCCTCATTATCACCGTGGACAACGGCATTGCCGCCCTGGCGGAGGCGGAGCTGATCGCCCAGCTGGGCATGACTCTGGTGGTAACGGATCACCATCAGCCGGGAGAATGCCTGCCCCGGGCGGCGGCGGTGGTCAATCCCCATCGGGCGGATTGTCCCAGTCCCTACAAAAACCTGTGCGGCGCAGGGGTTGCCCTGAAGCTGATTGCAGCTCTGGACGGGGGCGGCTACGATATGGCGCTGGAGCAGTTTGGCGACCTTGCCGCCATCGGTACGGTGGCGGATATCGTACCCCTGGATGGGGAAAACCGGTTCCTGGTGCGCCGGGGTCTGGAGTATCTGCAAAACACCGAACGGGAGGGTTTGCTGGCGCTGATCCAGGTGGCAGGTCTGGCAGAAAAGCCCCTGGATGCTCACAGCATCGGTTTTATGCTGGCACCCCGGATCAATGCCGCCGGCAGGTTCGGCTCTCCTACCCTGGCGGTTCGGCTGCTGCTGTGCGATGATCCCCAGGAGGCGGAATCTCTTGCCGCTCAACTGGATCAGCTGAACACGGAGCGGAAGGCTGCGGAAAACGCCATCATGCAGCAGATCGACCAGAAGCTCCGGGAGGAGCCGGCTCTGCTTCACGCCCGGGTGCTTGTACTGGCAGGGGAGGGCTGGCATCCCGGAGTCATCGGCATACTTGCCGCCCGGCTGGTGGAGCGGTTCGGAAAGCCCTGTTTCCTGCTTTCCGTGGAGGGGGGCACTGCGCGTGGCTCCGCCCGTTCCTTCGGGGATTTTTCCGTGTACCAGTGCCTGCATGCCGCATCCGGGGTGCTGACGCACTGGGGGGGACACAAGGGCGCCGGCGGCATGACCCTTTCAGCGGCGGATCTGCCGGAATTTGACCGACTGGTGCAGCAGTATGCCAGGGAGCAGTTCCCGGTTATGCCCGTACCGGAGCTTTCCGCCTTGCTGCTGCCCCCCGCTTTGTATACACCCAAACAGGCGGCAGGGCTGGAGGTGCTTGCGCCCTTCGGTGCGGAGAATCCGGAGCCGCTGTTTGCGGTGGTGGGGGCATCCGTCACTGGGGTGACCTCTACGAAAAACGGGCAGCACAGCCGGATCACCCTCCGGTACGGAGTCGTGAACATCAGCGCATTCTGGTTTTTCTGCAAGCCGGATGCCCTGCCCTTCCGACAGGGGGATGCCTGTGACCTGCTGCTGACCATCCAGGCGGACAGCTGGAACGGCAAGCCCTGTATCCGGGCAAGGATCCGGGACGGTCGGTTGTCCGGCACCAAACAGAGCGCATACTTTGCCGCCCGGGCAAGCTATGAAGCCTACTGGCGGAAGGAGGCACTGCCCAGGGCGTATTACGGCAGGATGCTGCCTGCCCGGCAGGAGCTGATCCGGGTGTACAATGCCATCGGTCAGGAGGACATGCCCTTGGAAGCGCTGTATGCCGCCTGTGCCGGGTCGGATCTGAACTACTGTAAATTTCGCATTTGCTGCGATATTTTCGCAGAGCGGGGATTGATCGCACTGGATCCTGCGGCAGGGACTCTGCGG
>UMAS01000680.1_pt1 | contig 14961 bp, 14 predicted proteins | sample 1963771 | NCBI WGS metagenome assembly UMAS01 (sample SAMEA4835922, study PRJEB28245) | human gut metagenome | biome: gut microbiome; material: fecal sample | place: Denmark | collected 2008
AAATTCATTGAGGCCATTGTAACAACTAGTGAAGTATTATCGGCGCCAAAAAATGCATTTTTCTTTAAGAAATTTTGTTTTGCTATTTCACGGCTTTGACCTTTCATATACTCATATGCATTCAATAAGAATCCACCTGTTCCACATGCTGGATCAGCTACAGTTTCAGTGATTTTAGGGTCAACGCAATCTACAATTGCTTTAATTAGTGGTCTTGGAGTGAAATATTGTCCTGCTCCACTCTTTTTATCTAGACCATTTTTTTCAAGAATAGATTCATATAATGCACCTTTTAAATCTCCTTCCATCATATACCAGTTAAGAGGTTGACGTGGGTCTTCGCCCTTAACCATTTGTATAACTTTGGCAAGGTGGGCAGGTCTATCAATCTTGTTAGATGCTTTGGTAAATATTGTACCTATTATTCCGCTTTGTTTTGATAATTCCTTTAATATTTCTTCATATTTTTCAACAAGATCTTCACCACTTAAATTGCAGAAATCTTTCCATTTGTAGCCATTAGGAATTTTGCTTCCAAGGCCTAGTTCTTCTTTTTCTGCATCCATCTTCAAAAATAAAATGTATGTTAATTGTGTTAGATAGTCAGTGTATCCAACACCCGCAGATGCTAATACATTAGCAATTCCGTCTACCTTCTTAAGTAATGTTGATTCTGTTTGATTTATTTCATTCGACATATATTATGCTGCTCCTATTACATATTTTGATAACATTTGCATTTCTGCTGCAAACATGTTTACACCAAATTCTCTGATTCCATATCTCCAAAGGTCTGCATCAACACTATTTAATTCCTCTGTAGATATTGCTCCATCATTAACGATATATTCGGCTATTTTTCTCATTAAGTCAACTTGAGTTTCACTCAAATTATGATTTGTGCTACCAACGTACAAATTAAATCTTTGTGCAAATAATCCATATAAGCTAACTAATCTACTATCCTTTTTAAAAGCATATCTAGCTAATTGAATTAAATTGGTTAAAGCATTAATGTTTCTTCTTTGATCTAAATCTGATACTTTTCCTTCAGTATCCAATCTTTTATAATTCCTCCAAACAAAATATGGATTATATTGTCTATTTTCGCTTAATAACATATCTTTCAATTCGGTAAGCATAGAATATGTTATAAGTTTATCTTCAGAATTATAAATAATCCTTAAAGCTTCAATAGTATCTTTGTGGTCTATTAAACACTTTTCAAAATTCTCAATAAATGTTTTTGCTGTTTCATATGAGAATCCACTATAAATAGTTTCATCTGGTGTATCAGGTGCAAAAACATAATAACCACTTCTAAGTTCTAACAGTTTATTCTTAGCATTGTTATCATATATTAATTTTGAAATTACAGACATTCTCACACTATTATCTGCTGATGGGCTCTCATAAGGTGGAAGTGTACCGCTAGTAAATGCCGTTTGAATTTGCTCTGAAATAAAGACTGGTGAATAACCAAATTTATTAATAAACTCGTCTAAATGTCTTGAGAACAATGGATTATTTTTGTATCTATTTGTTATTAATGAACAATAATCTCTCAATAAAGTTAAGTTTTCATTAGAAACTTCACCATGAGATAAATGTTCTAGTAAGTCCTTTAAAGACATTTTCTTTTTGCTTGTTGGACTAGTTCTAGGAATTGTCTTTTCACCTTTAGTAACACCAACTGCATCAACAATATAAAAACATTCTTTGCTTTCTGCGTTAGGTGTAACTTCTTTTAATTTATCATCATTTAAAGTTCTACAACCTCTACCTTTCATCTGAGTGTATAAAACATCAGATTTGACATCAGACATAAATAAAACTACTTCTAACGGTTTTACATCCGTACCTGTTGCTACTAATGTTACTGTTACAGCAATTCTAAAGTTTTTCTCATAATTTAAATTGCTAATTAATTGATTAGAATCTCCAGCTGAGTAAGTGATTTTTTGAACGAATCCTTCTGGGACTTCATTGTTAGCAAACTTTTCTCCAAATACTTCTTTAGCAGCTTTTACTATTTCATCTGCATGTTTATCATTTTTGGCAAATATTAAAGTTTTAGGAATATATTCCCATTTTTCTTCCCTTTCAGGATATAAATCTGCATAGATAGCATCTCTATATGTCATTAAAACTTGTTTAATTTGTCCTCTATCATATACACTTCTATCCAATGCATCGTTAGTATAAATTACTGTATTACCAGTAGTTATTTCCTTTTCTGTTTGGGTTCTTCTTGAAACTTCTGTTATTGGTGAATTGGCATCAATTTCGCCACCCTGAACAGTTCTTCTAGTTTCAATATCAAATATTCTAAATGGAACGTTAACACCATCTAGAACAGAATCTTCATAGGTATATTTTTCAACGACATTTTTATTAAAGAATGCATATGCTTCTTCAGTTGGAGTAGCAGTTAATCCTAAAACAACGGCATCTTTGAAATAATTTAATACACTTCTCCATTTACCATAAATAGATCTGTGGCATTCATCGACCACTATGAATTTAAAATAATCTTGTGGCAATTTTAAATTATCGCCAAGTTCAACTTCTGGTTCATTTTCAGGTTCTTCTTTGAAATAGTCTTCGCTTTCATCTTCATCACCATCATCAATAAGATTATTACCAGTTAATACAGCAAATAATTTTTGTATTGTAGAAATAACAACATCCCCATTGATGTCATCTTGTTTCACCAATCTATTGATTCGGTATAAAGTGTTTAATGTCATTCCGTTTTCTGTTTTATCGAATGTACTAAATTCATTCTTAGTTTGCTTAGCTAAATTATTTCTATCAACCAAAAACAAAACTCTATCTACTGGAGTGTAATTTAATAGTCTATATGAAGCCAAACAAGCTAGATATGTTTTACCAGAACCAGTAGCTAAAACTGCTAGTGCCTTTTTCTTTCCGTTTCTAAGAGAGTTTTCAAATTCAGATTCAGCTCTATATTGACAATCCCTTAAACCACTTCTATCAATTCTAGGAAGAGCACCGAGATTAGATTGTGCACCAATTAAATTTAGCATTTTCTTTGGTGAATGCATTTTAGATAGCTCTACATATTCACTATCTGGGTCTAGCATATTTTTAAAATATATTTTCTTTCCATTTGCCAAATAAACAAGAGGAATCATATCATCAAACCAAAGGCCATACCAATTTCTTGGAGTTCTTGAATAATTTTCAGCTTGTTCAGCAACAATATCACCTAAATTATTCTCTTCTCTCTTAGCTTCAACTACAGCGATAGCTTTATTATCAACAAAAAGAAGGTAATCACTCTCTGTTGTGCCAGCCATTAATGCTTCTTTCACTGCTTGTGCATGGAATGGTACATATTCTTCTCTAGTAACAATATCCCAGCCAGCTTCAGTTAATTGCTTATCTATTTTGATTCGTGCAAGTTGCTCTGGAAGTAAATCATCCAATACTGACATTATTTATTCACCTCTTTCGTTTCTATATTATTTTCCTTAAATAATTGCATTAATTTTACTTTTACAAGTTTTGTAGGAGCGTACTTATCGTTTTCCCATCTGTTAACAGACATAAAAGAAACTCCTAATAATTTAGCAAGTTCCTCTTGAGAAAGATTAAGCTTAGCCCTTAATTTTAAAATGCCATCAGCATAGTCAATTTTAGCCATATTATTTACCTCTCTTAAATCGCTAACATTCTATAAAACATTATAACACTTTTTTATAAAAATCTCTAGTATATGACAAATATTTCTATATTATTTTTATTTTTTTCTCAAATTCTTATATTACATATAAAAAGAGCAACTCTAACATTGCTCCTAATAAAGTGAATTTTTGTCGTTATTAATTGCCTTTTTCTTTTTTTCTTTGTTGAAAATCTTTTTGTTTTCTTCTGTTTCTATCTCTTTGACAATCATCTCTTTTACAGTATAGTTGTCTATTAGATTTCATTTCCATGTATCTTCCACAGCTTCTACAAACACCAATATGTGTTGATCTAAAATCTTCAGTATCAATACTTAAATCCAAATCTAGTGAACCAGAATTTGTCGCTATAAATCTAGATAACGTATACCAACAAATATCAAATACTGAATTAATGTTTGCAGTAAAAACTGCTTTTGAATTTTTATAAATTAAGCACATTTTTAAATCTGGAATCATTGATGATAAAAACGTTAATATTTCATCTTTATCCTTTATAATTGCTTTTCTAAATTCATCAATTGAATTTGGTTTTGTATGCTAATGCTTATTAGCTTCTTGCATCGCTTTAACTATATCCCACGATGGATCTTCTTCATATTCATCATAGGTAGTTGTAGTTTTATACTTTTCAAAAATATCTAAAGTATCGAAATAAACACCTTCTTCATATAAATTATAAGCAGTTACTGGATTACCATTAATCGCATCTATAAAAGCATAATAAGCAGTAAATACAGCATATACATAGCTTAGTTCTTTCATGAAGTCAGATAACTTGAAAGTTCCATCGTAACCATCATTATAGATAGCTGGCTTTTCTTCTTTCTTTTCAACATGATATTTTTCAAATAAATCTTCAATATCATATGGATGCATATTGTTTTTGCACCAATCGATTATTGAATCAACACATCCTTTTCTTTGAGCATCTCTGATGCATTTTTTATTTTCAGCTGGAAGTGTGGTATCTACATCATATTTATTAATATCTCTTGCTAGATTACATAATTCAACTAGTAATGCTTCTCCTGTTAAATCATAGTCTTCTTGTGGATTAATTACTGGTTCGCTAACAGTAGGACGAATAATTGCACCTTCATCAGTTAAGGCATACTCATAATTAGAATAAACAACTTTTTTATATGTAATATTACCAATTCCTCCAATGTCTGCCATTTGGAGTTTTTCTTTATAGATCTTAGGGAATTTGACTTTCCATTTGTTGTCCATGTACTTACCATCTCTTGCCAAAAGTAACACCTCCATTTATAACCATTACGCTAACCGTTAGAACGGATTTTGTTTGGTTATATTATATGCTAAAATGCAATTGAAAACAAGAGATTTAACGGATTTTAGTTCCATTTAATTGATAGCCGTTTAATCAGGTTTCACCCAATTGCTTGTTTAACGATTAGAAATTATTTGATTCTAAATTGGGTAAGTCCTTAAGTCTCTTGAATTCAAATCTAAATTATGGAGGAAAACAAAATGGAAAAACAAACTATTAGCGTTCAAGAACTAGCAAAACAACTTGGTATCTCAGTTCCTAAAGCATATGAACTAACTAAGACTCCTGGATTCCCTTCAATAAGAATTGGGACAAGAATCATCATTCCTATTGAGGAGTTCAAGAGATGGTTAAAAGAAAATAGTTCTAATAAAGAAGGTGTGAAGTAATGAATATGTCATTTAAAATCTATTATTCTAACTGCATTCAACAATATAATAACTGTCTTTATCCCAATGAGGTTGATGTTACTGATATCGAATCATTAAAGAAGGCTGTATCACATGATTACGTGTGTGCGAAATATAAGGATAATTATAGGTCAATCGATAACTTCATTTCTTCTAACTGTGTTGGTGTAGATTTTGATAATGATCATTCTAATAATCCAGATGACTGGGTTACATCCGCTTCTATTAAAGAAATGTTTAGTGGAGTTCCTTATTTGGTTCATTATTCTAAATCACATATGAAACCTAAAGTAGGAAAAGGAAAAACCGAATATGGTCCTCGTCCTAGATTTCATGTCATCTTCTTAATTGATGAAATAACTAATGCTGATGACTATAAAGCAATAAAGGAAAGATTATATGTCTACTGTCCTTTAATTGATCCTAATGCTAAAGATTCAGCAAGATTTCTAGCAGGTACAACTGAACCTCTAGTGGAATATCATGAAGGTACTATTACATTAAATAAATTTTTAGATGATGTAATAAGCGAAAAATCGTTTAGTGAACTTGGTGAAGTCATACCAGAAGGATCAAGAAATGCAACGATGCATAAGATTGCTTGTTCTTTATTAGTGAAATATGGGATTAGTGATGAATCTAAGTCCAAATATAGAGAGGCAGCTAATAAATGTAATCCACCACTAGAAAAGGATGAATTAAATCTAATTTGGAAAAGTGCAGCTAAGTTCTATAAGAATAAGGTTGTAACTAATCCAAACTATACGAAGCCTGAAGAATATAATAAGCCAGCTGAAATCAAATGGGATACACCTATTCCTTTTGAAAAGCCTACGCTACCTACATTCCCTGTAGATGCATTACCTAAAATCATTAAAGATTATGTAGTTGCTGTAGCGGAAACTACACAAACACCAGTCGATATGGCTGCTACTGCTTCTTTAGCTATTATGTCACTTTGTATGCAAGGAAGATACCGTATTGATGGTAAAGCCGACTGGAATGAGCCAGTTAATCTTTACACATTAATTATTGCTGAACCTAGTGAAAGAAAATCAGCAATTATTAGTTTTATGACAAGACCAGTTAACGAATATGAGCTTAATTACAACAATACAAATGCAGGAAGATTTGAAGCTTCTCGTATGCGTAAATCAGCCCTAGAAAGCAAAAAGAAAACTATTGAAACTCAATATGCCAAAGGAAAAGCAACAGAAACTGATCTAACTGAAATAGCTGAGAAGGTAGCTAACTTTAAAGAGGAAAAGCCTAAGAAATTATATGTTGATGATATTACAACTGAAAAGCTAACATCCATCCTATCTGATTCAGGTGGCAAGACTGCGATTATATCAACTGAAGGTGGTATCTTTGATGTTCTTGCTGGAATGTATAACAAGAGTGTAAATATCGATGTTTTCTTAAAAGGATATTCAGGAGACACAATTAGAGTTGATAGAATCGGACGTCCTTCAGAGCTAATTCAAAAACCAGCACTAACCATACTTCTTTCAGTGCAACCTTCAGTATTGTCTCAACTTATAAGCAATTCTACATTTGAAGGTAAAGGTTTAACAACAAGATTCTTATATGCACTACCTGAATCCTTAATTGGTAAAAGAAAGTTTCATACTTCTCCTATTCCACCAGAGGTTTCAAGACTCTACGATATGAAAATCAAAGATGTATTAAATGAGGAAGAAAATCTTATTGATAACCAAATTGTTAGATTAAGCAGTGAAGCAAGTTCTTTATTTGAAGCATTCTATGATGAGAACGAAAAAATCATGGGCGAAAACACTGAGATTAAGACTTGGAGAGGAAAACTTGTAGGTAATGTACTTCGTATATCTGCCCTACTAGCAAGATTCAATAAGGATCAATTTAATCCTTTCTTTGATATAACACCACCGCTAGTTGTATCTAAAGAAGATATGGCTAATGCTATATCAATTGGCAGATATTACATTGAACATGCAAAAGCATCTTATTCACTTATGGGAATTGATCCAATCAATAAGCAAGCTGAATATGTGCTAGCAAATATTAAAAAGAATGGTTTTTATGAATTCAGCAAAAGGGATATTCTTCGAGCAAGTAGATCCTTTAAAACCGTTGAATCCCTAACACCTGTTCTAAATCGATTAGTTGAATATGGATACATTCAAGTTAAACAAACTAACAAGAAAATCGAATCATATTTATCTAATCCAATAATCTTTAATCAAAATAACAAGGAGGAAAAATAAAATGAGCAAAAAGATTAAACCTATACAACGTTCAATTATGAATCAATTGGACAAACATAAACTTAATACAAAGGACCATTCTACTGACCTTTGGTACATAATTAATGAAAAATATGATATTGAAATTGATGGAATCAATACTTTAAAAGCATCTAAAAAAGCAAAGATGTGGGTGTGGATTAATAAGAAAGCTGTGATTCTAGAAATTTCTAATATCCCACATGAAGATGTAGTAGCTGCAATTCATACCATCGAGAAATTTACAACGAAATTAACTGATGATGATTTTGAAGGAAATTCAATCGCCGCATTTGGTCTTGGTCCTACCAATATCAATTATGAAGTTGGAGGATTAAATCAACTAATTAATTTTAAAGGAGGAAAACACTAATGGATAAAGTTGATGCTTTCTATGAACTAGAAAAATTATATGAGGACATGCAATTAAACTATAATTTCTCAATTAAAATTAATAGTCATTTTAAAATTAATATCGATTTTCACAATGAGCTAAATAATAAAATGTCGTTTGAGATGGCACTTAATAAAGATGATTCACTAGAACTAATTCATGTTATGGCAGTACCAGAAAATAAGATGAATGCAATTATTAATGGTTTAAAACGTTTAGTTAATTGTATTGAATCCAAACTTACTACTGTCATAGATGAAGAAATAATTAAGTATGGTTTCTATCTTGAATATGGCTGTGATGAATTCTTAGAAGATTTACCAATTTTGTCACGCTTGTCACGTGTCACACAAGAATAAATTTAATTATTGTAACACTTCTCTCACCTCTAAATTTAATTTCTAGGGGGGAGGGGGATCTAAATCTCTACAACTATTCATTTGGACACCGGGGTGGGGTTTCATGCAAAAAATTGCGAATTCAAAGGGGGGATATCCCCCCATCCATTAAAATACAAAATCCAAATAATCAAAGGCCAAATAAACGCCGTTAAACCACTTGTTATAGCTGTAGCAATAAATTAACCAACAAACTAATAAATCGCGAAATAACGCAATAAAAAGGAGGAATTTTAAGGTTATGACTGATAAAGAACGTATTGAAATAGGAAAATTAAGAGCTCAAGGTATTATGCCTACAGAAATATCAAAGATTACTGGTATTAAGCTTGAAACAATCAAATCTTATTTCAAAAGACATAAAAATATGATGCCTAAATCAATTAAATGTTTGAATTGTGGTAAGACACTTACTACCACTAAAGGAAAGAAAAATAAAAAGTTTTGTTGTGATAAATGCAGGAATCAATATTGGAATTCTCATTTAGATCAAGTTAACAAACAAGCATACTACAAATTGGTATGTGAACACTGTGGAAAGGAGTTTTTAAGTTATGGAAACAAACGTCGCAAATTCTGCTCAAGGGAATGCTACAAGAAATCTCTTAGAAAAATACAAATCTAATAATCTTATTGTTTATAACTTAAGTGTTTCAATTCTTGAAATGCTCCATGAAAATGGTGTTTTAAACGATAAGGATTATATGGATGCATCTTCTATTATTGCAGCAAATCATGGCTTAAATAGTACCTCTATTTTCGTATCAAATTAACTTGATATAAATCTACATTAGAGTGATATATATGTATGACCTAAAGGAGGATTATCATGGATAATTTAAAAGAAAAATTACTTAAGTTATGCGAACAACATAAGACCAGCACTGAGGGGATTAATTACTTAATCAACTATTATATTAATTCCCTCGGTTGGACTGAGGAGGAAGCCATCAAATACACAATAAAGCTATTTGATAATGGCACTATTGATAAAATCAAAATTATAGGAGGAACCGATGGAAAGGATAATTAACCAAGTTATATTTATTAATCATAATGAAACTAAATTAATCAATGTTGCAGCATATGCTCGTGTATCAGTTGATAAAGAAACAATGCACCATTCATTAATGGCTCAAATTGATTATTATAAACATTTAATTGAAGATAATCCCCAATGGAAACTTGTAGATATTTATGTTGATGAAGGTATCACAGGTACAACAGAATCAAGAGATTCATTTCAAAGAATGATTGATGATGCCATGTCTGGCAATATAGATTTAATTATTACTAAATCAATTACCAGATTTGCTAGAAACACAGTTACTCTCCTAGAGACTGTTAGAAAACTTAAAGAAAACAATATTGATGTTTATTTTAAAGAACAAAATATTCACACTATATCAAAAGATGGTGAACTTCTTCTTACAATCCTTGCTTCATATGCTCAAGAAGAATCTAGATCAGTTTCTGAAAATATGAAATGGAGAGTAAAAAAGAATTTTGAAGAAGGCTTATCTTGGGGTACTCATCTATATGGCTATAAATATGAAAACAACCAATATGAGATTATTCCTGAAGAAGCTATGGTTGTTAAAAAGATATTTGATTTATACTTAGAAGGTAATGGGGTTCAAGCAATATGTAAAATACTTGAAGCTGAGGGAATAAAAACTAGAAACAACATCTTCTTCTCTAAATCAACAATAAGAGGAATGTTATCAAACGAATATTATACTGGCGATAAGATACTTCAAAAGACTTACTGCAAAGATTTTATTTCTAAAAGAACACTTATCAATAATGGTGAACTTACTAAATATTATGTTGAAGATTCACACGAAGGCATTATTTCTAAAGAAGACTTTAATAGAATTCAAGAGATGCTTAAATCTAAAAAAGAAAGCATCAATTGGAAGGTAACAAAACCTTTAATACTTCCTTTTAGTGGAATGCTGGAATGTGGATGTTGTGGCAAACACTATTCAAGAAAAACCACTCCATATAAACATGTTTGGCTTTGTAGACCTAACAACGAGAAAGGAGTTAAAGCCTGCAATTCTAAACAAGTTCCTGAAGAAATCTTATTTGAAACTTCAAATGAAATACTAGGTACTACTACTTTTGATGAAAAGATATTCAAAAAGAAAATAGAAAAGATAATCGTTAAAAATGACAATATCTTTACTTATGTTTTTAGGGATGGAAATTCAAAAGATATCAAATGGGAAAACAAATCCAGAAGTCTATCTTGGACTCCAGAAAAGAAAGCATTAGCAAGACAAAAAACATTAGAACAATATAAACTAAGGAGGGCTAGCAATGGCAAAGGTAACAGTAATTAAACCAACAATTAATCCACATACTCATATAGCAATGAACATGCCACATAAAAGGCGTGTAGCTGCTTATGCTAGAGTATCTACAGACCAGGATGAGCAGTTCACTTCATATGAAGCTCAAATTGATTATTACACTAAATACATCAAAGCCAATGATGAATGGGAATTTGTAAATGTATATACTGATGAAGGTATTAGTGGTACTTCTACTAAAAGGCGTGATGGATTTAAACAAATGATTGATGATGCCATAAAAGGTAAAATTGATTTAATTGTAACTAAATCCATATCACGTTTTGCACGAAATACAGTTGATGCTTTAGTGAACATCAGAAAGTTAAAAGATAAAGGTGTTGAAGTCTTTTTTGAAAAAGAAAACATTTATACCTTTGGAACTGGTGGAGAGCTTCTTCTTACTATTATGTCTAGTATTGCTCAAGAGGAATCTAGGTCAATATCAGAAAATGTTACTTGGGGTAAAAGAAAAGCATTTCAGGATGGTAAAGTTGCCCTACCATATAAATGCTTCTTAGGATATAAGAAAGGTGAAAATGGACTTCCTGAGATTGAACCTGAAGGTGCTAAAATCGTAAGAAGGATTTATAGAATGTTTATCGAAGGCAAAAGCCAATCTACAATAGCTAATACATTAACCAAAGAAGGTGTACCTACTCCAAGTGGTAAAACTAAATGGCAATACAATGTTGTTGATTCAATTTTAAGAAATGAGAAATATAAAGGTTCTGCTCTTCTTCAAAAGAAATACACTGTAGACTTCTTAACAAAGAAACTTAAAAAGAATAATGGTGAGGTCGCACAGTACTATGTTGAAGATTCTCATCCAGCAATAATTAATCCTGATGAATGGGAATTAGTACAAGCTGAACTTGAACTTAATAATCAAGTTAGAAGTCATGGTAATAATGTATTATGCGGTAGAGTCATATGTGCTGATTGTGGTTCTATATATGGACCTAAGGTATGGCATTCAAATGATATCTATAGGCATGTGGTATGGCAATGCAATAACAAGTTTAACGGAACTAAATGCACTACTCCTACTCTTGATGAAGAAACAATTAAAAATGCCTATTTAAAAGCATTAAACATTCTTCTTAAAGATAAGGACCTTCTTATTTCAAATCTTCTTTTAGTAAAAGAAAAACTACTAGATGTTAATCTATCAAAGCCTATGGAACAAGCCAAGAATGAAATGCTAGTAGTTAGTGGTTTATGTGACCAACACATCTTCAACAAAGAAAAGAAACAAATGAAATATGAAGCTTACATGGAAGAATATGTGGATCTGGTTAAAAGATTTACTGAAGCTCAGGATAAATACAATAAGCTTATGGCTGAACAGGTTGATAGGAATAAGCAATCAATTAAACTTCAAGCTTTCATCAATGAAATAAAAGCTACCGATACACTAAATTTAGAATTTAACGATAAACTCTTCAATTTAACAATCATCAACATAAAAGTATATAAAAATAGCCACCTCGAATTCAATTTCAAAGATGGCTCAGTAATAAATATTGAACTCTAGTTTAGCTGGCTAGAGTTTTTTACTTTTTTCTTCCAAGAGTTACTATAAGAAGCGCTACAGATGCAACAGTTCCTGCACCTTCAGCAACATGTCTCCAGAATTTTCCTTTTTTCTTCTTACAATTTAGACATAAATTCCCTTTTGTATCAGAAGAAAGCTCGCATCCACATTTTTTGCATTTTTTTACTTCAATAATCTCTTCATTATTGCTCATCGTTGTTTTTCTCACTTATCAAGAATGGCGAATTAGCCATTTCAATTAATCCTTCGCTATCAAAATTTGAGATTTTTTTAGAAATGGTTTCAAACTGATCTACAAATTCAATGTTTTTCAATTCAAATGCTTCATTAATAGTTAATAATGTATCCCTTTTTGATAATTTATTTTTTACAATAAAATCTTTGAATTGCAATAAGCATTTCTTTTCTGCTTCAAACTCTCCTAACGCAGAATAACCTGCACATTCAATTTGAACAGCATTAGTTATTGCCACTATATCTCTCATGGCTTCTTTGGCTTTAACTGGTGTTTCATCTTTTATTCTAATGTGCTGTAAAAATGGTTTATTCTTTTCACTCACCAAATATTGATAATTTAATTCATAATTTCTAATTAAAGTACATTTTGCTTCAGTAGCTTTATGTATAACTCCAATAATTGCATTATTTCTCACATTAGAATCTTCAATTAAGATTGCTTGTTGTAATTGCTGCATAGCTGTATCAGCTAAAGCTAATCTATCATTTTGCAATTCATCACGAACCGAACAAATAATTGTACCAATATACTTGATATCTGATGCAATTTGCGCCATTTTCATTTGATTAGACAAGTTGACTAATGATTGCCCCATATTAGGACTAAAAGACATATTTTCAAGACGAACTTGTTTTACTATTCCATTTGCATTTCTAATTGTTGGTAATATCTCACCACTTTTATCTATAGAAAAACAATATTCTCCACTTTCAATCATCTTCTTAATATATTCAGGTATTTTAGCGACCATATAATTATCTTTTGCTGCCAATGCTTTTATGACTTCAGCTAAAGCTGGAAGTTTTGTTTGGATATTATTCCAGTCACCAAAATATTTAACAAGTGTTTTATTGTCATCATAACAAACAGGTTGTGGATTCCATTCATTTATTTCATATTTAAAAATAGGTATAGGTTCGTATTTATCCTGTACACTTATAGGAAGCATCGTATCCTTACTAACAAAACCACAACGAGGGCAACTCAATGCTTTATCAGAAATTTTAGCGCCACATTCAGGGCATAAAATTAGTCCCATATAATTTACTCCATTCTAAAAACTATAAAAAAGCAACATAAATAAAAATGTTTTTCGATACATTAATTATACCAAAAAACATGTTTTTTTACGATAGGTACGCTATATATTTTTGAAATTGTCACGTTTGTCACGTGTCACGGTGGGGTATTTATAAAATTTGATATTTCTTCTCTTAAGTATATTTATATATAGTAAGTAGTAGTTTAACGATTAATAATAATTTAACGATTTAAATTTATATATAAATGATATATATACTACTATTGCTGTATTTATAGCTGAAATACCATATAAATCATTATTATTTGCAGTATTTATGCCTAAAAAAGAAAAAATAGCCAATACTTTCGTATCAGCTATACTTAACTCTAATGGCGGAAAATGGGGGATTCGAACCCCCGCAGCTGTTACACCCTAATGGTTTTCGAAACCATCCTCTTCAACCGCTTGAGTAATTTTCCATATATCTTCAACATTTTTAAGAAAGTGTTGAAGATATAGATGTTTTTGTATTAAGAATATATGTTACATAACTTGCCACAACTATTTTTATTAAATCTGGTAATATAAATGGTACTACAGCAACAACTAAAGTAGAAGCTAAGTTATTATTACTTTCTACCATATACCAAATGCTACCAAATAAATAACAGAATATTGTTCCAACAAGCATAGCAATAGGATACATCCAAAGTTTATTCTTATTATTTTTTAATAAAAGTGAGATCGCTAGACCCATTAAAATATAACCGAAAATATATCCACCAGTATACCCTAATAGTATGCTGAATCCGCCCCTAAAACCAGAAAATACTGGAAGGCCAACAGCTCCTATAACTATATATACAAGAATAACTAATATTGTGTTATGCCATACCAATAAAGAAGCAATTATATATATTGCAAAAGTTGCAAGCGAAATAGGTATTACACCGATTGGAAATGATACTGGTGCAAGGATGCATAAGCATGCGGCTAAAAGGCCAATTAATGTTATTTTTTTTACTTTCATGTTTCACCTCTATTGTTAGATAAAAAGCAGGTACATTAGTACCTGCTTTGTTTTTTATCCAAAAATACTTAATAATAATCCTGCAGCAACAGCACTACCGATAACACCGGCAACGTTTGGTCCCATTGCATGCATCAATAAGTAATTTGACTTATCTTCTTCAAGACCAATCTTGTGGACTACACGAGCGGCCATTGGTACAGCAGATACACCGGCAGCACCAATCATAGGGTTGATCTTACCACCAGATAATTTAGACATCAATTTACCAACTAATACAC
>UMAS01047311.1_pt1 | contig 14457 bp, 10 predicted proteins | sample 1963771 | NCBI WGS metagenome assembly UMAS01 (sample SAMEA4835922, study PRJEB28245) | human gut metagenome | biome: gut microbiome; material: fecal sample | place: Denmark | collected 2008
ACGACATCCAATTTATAGATATCCCAGAACTCACCGGCTTCTGTTTCTGCCGTACCGGTCATACCCGACAACTTGTGATACATACGGAAGTAGTTCTGCAATGTAATGGTAGCAAATGTCTGAGTAGCAGCTTCCACCTTCACTCCTTCCTTCGCTTCTACAGCCTGATGCAGACCGTCGCTCCAACGACGACCTTCCATGATACGTCCAGTCTGTTCGTCCACAATCTTCACTTGTCCGTCCATTACCACATAATCGGTATCCTTTTCGAACATAGTGTAAGCTTTCAACAACTGATTGATGGTATGCACGCGTTCTGCCTTGATGGCATAATTGGTCATCAGTTCGTCTTTCTTAGCCAGACGTTCTTCATCAGAAAGACCTTTCTGATTTTCCAGTTCAGACAGCTGAGCAGCGATGTCCGGAAGAACAAACAGGGTCGGGTCTTGTGAGTTACCCGTAATCAAGTCTACACCCTTATCAGTCAAATCTACACTCTTCAGTTTTTCATCAATGACGAAATACAACGGCTCTACCGCTTCCGGCATACGCTTGTTGTTCTGCTCCATGTAGATTTCTTCCGTCTTCAACATACCAGCCTTGATACCCGGTTCACTCAGGAACTTAATCAGCGGCTTATTCTTCGGCAATGCCTTATGGCTACGGAACAATGCCAGGAAACCAGCCTCCTGATCTTCTTTCTTATCGGAAGCAATCAACCGCTTTGCATCGGCCAGATATTGAGTCGCCAGTTTACGCTGAGCTTCCACCAGACGTTCTACCAGCGGACGAAGTACTTCGAACAACTGCTGGTCGCCTTTAGGTACCGGACCTGAAATAATCAACGGGGTACGGGCATCATCAATCAACACAGAGTCGACCTCATCGACAATGGCATAATTATGTTTACGCTGCACCAGGTCTTTCGGAGAAATCGCCATGTTATCACGCAGATAATCGAAACCAAACTCGTTGTTGGTACCGAAAGTGATATCTGCCATATACGCACGACGACGTGCTTCAGAGTTAGGCTGATGCTTATCGATACAATCCACGCTCAGTCCATGGAACATATACAACGGGCCCATCCATTCAGAGTCACGCTTAGCCAGGTAATCATTGACTGTAACCACATGTACGCCATTTCCTGTCAGTGCATTCAAGAATACCGGAAGAGTAGCCACCAAGGTCTTACCTTCACCAGTAGCCATTTCCGCAATCTTACCCTGATGCAGAACGACTCCACCAAACAACTGCACATCGTAGTGAATCATGTTCCAGGTCATTTCATTTCCACCTGCTTTCCAATGATTCTTCCAGATGGCCTTGTCGCCTTCAATACGGACAAAGTCACGTCCCTGAGCCGCCAGTTCACGATCGAAATCTGTTGCGGTCACTTCCAGTTCCTCGTTTTCGGCCAAACGGCGAGCTGTATCCTTCACAATAGCAAACGCAGTGGGAAGGATTTCATTCAATGCCTTTTCATATTTATCCAGCACTTCCTTCTCCAGCTTATCAATCTGAGAGAAAATCGCTTCACGCTTTTCCAGGTCAGTGGCTTCGATAGTGGCCTTCAAGTCCTCTATCTTCTTGTTTTCTTCTGCGGCAGAATCCTTGATGTATTTTTTCAATTCTTCTGTCTTCGCACGAAGTTCGTCGTTTGTCAACTTGGAAATCTCCGGGTAAACGGCTTTTACTTTTTCCACCCACGGCTGGATTTCTTTCATGTCACGAGTTGCTTTGTTTCCGAACAGCTTGCTTATAAATTCATTAAATCCCATTGTATATTTCTTTTTATTATTTTCAAATGAAGTTTTTTTTTAATCTCAACGGTGCAAAGATAACCAAATTGCGAGTTATCCGCCCCCTTCGTCATCATATTTATTTACGAATATTAATCATTGGAGCTGTAGAGCAAGCATTCGGCGCCCTTATTCGCATAAAATGAGCCACCGTAGGAACGATTGACGTTATTTTTACTGGAGAATAAAGAATTTCAGGCTTTACGTCATATCCCATGAAAATCAGAGGCGATGAGACATAAGCTTCACGAACGACCTCCACTTTTTGGGAATATTCATTTACCACCGACCATCCAGGCATCACCTCTACGTAAATATCGCCTGAACAGTTCGGATTATAAGTGTTTCGAATCTTTTCAATTTTCGGAGTCCACGCCCCCAGCAACAAACGCTGAGCAGAATAAGCATTCTGTACCCCACTCATCTGCACAACAAATTCTGAGGCACGCGTCATTACTTCCACCAAATTCAGCTTCCGTTCTTCAATCAACTTATGATTCAAGTAAATCTGGCGGTCATAATAAGTTTCCACATACTGACCCTGACCATAAATCGCCATCAAATACATATTCAGCAATGCAGCACATCGCTTGATATAAAATTCTCCACCTGGAATCTTATACTGTACAGGATCGGCGGGTTCAGGATCGGTATATCCAGTTGAAGTAATGAAGAACAGCGTATTACGAAGTCCGACCTTTCGGTCAATCAGATCCAGCAAATCACCCAGGCTGTTGTCCAAACGGACATACATATCCTGAATTTCCATGCCATACTCCGAATTGGGTTTATGGTCATAATTTCCGGCATAATAAGATAACGTCAACAAATCCGGTACTCCATCCCGTCCTACCTGCGTACCGCTCAAACAGGCATTTACCAGTCGGTTCACTTCATCATTCACATAAGGACTCGTCTTAAACTTTTTATATTTTTCCAGACGCTCATCCGAAAAGTTATGTTTAAAGTTGAGCTGTTTATTCTCCGTAGTGATATATTGATAAGAAGTAACCGGAAGATAGGGAAGCCATTCTACACTGTTGATCCGAAAATCGAGCCCCTCCTTGTCATTATAGCTGCTTACCCACGTAGGGAAGTCACCATAATAAGTCGTTCCACCCCATTTACCGGTTTCATCGTTCAACCAGAAGGCTCCATCGGCCGCATGACCGGCTGCAAGTACAGCCATTTCACGTGTAGGTGCAATAGAGTATACTTCAGCCCGTCCTTGAGTGGCCACCTTCAATTCATCCGACAAGGTAGAACATTGCAACAACTTGGCTGAAGAACTTTCCGAAGTATAAACGCCCATAAAGTTCGGGTCGTCTACCGATTTCACAATCCGCAAAGTATTCCGGTCCATCCACCGATTGGCAGGAATTCCATTATAATAAGGTGTAGTTCCGGTGTAGATAGAAGCTGTAGCCGAAGAACGGTCTACATTAATGAAATCATACTCTGCATCGGCATATATACGTCCCTCTTTCCATAAACGCTTAAAGCCTCTTTCCCCATACAATGCAGAAAAAGCCTCAATGTAATCTGCCCGTAACTGGTCGATCGTTAATCCTACCACCAGACGCGGAGCCGCAGAGGGAGTCTGAGACTGCATTCCCGTAATGACAAATACGGTCAATAAAGATGTCAGTATGCGTTCTTTCATTATTTTTAATTCAATACTAATACATGGCTTGCAGCATTTACCAGCAAACCGAGTGCCAAAGGTAATACTGTTAAATTAAAATCTTGTGGTAAAAACGGAACAAACAGCATAAAAAGTGTTAAATACACCAGATTACAGAGGTGATATGCGTCTTTTTTATGTTTTATCTCCCTATACACCATAAAAGGAAGGTATAATAACGGAACAGGATTAAACAAAATCAGCAGCCAGTTTGTCCCCACGGTCGGATGAGAGGATACGAAAAAAAGAAAAGCAATGATGCAGCCCGCTATCCCTTGTGCCGCATACAATACAATGTCCCATCCCCAGAAAACAGACTTCCGTTTCCATTGCACATAACCTATTACCACATTAAGGATTAAGAACAGGATGGCAGCTCCCATCGGAGTTATCCAATTAGAAGAAGCCGCGGACGGTTCCACATCCACGATTTTATCCTCCCGCAAGACCAGTGGACGCCGTTCTCCATTGGCTTCTTGTATATATGCCCCCTCCGCAAAATAGCGCATATAAAAAGGAGAAAACATCTGCTTCCGGATATCCACCGGCTTATCGGCCTCAGCTCCCAGGCACAAGTCAATACCCAGCTGATCCCACAGAGAGTCCTGGGTAAACTCATGCACAATCCCCCGGAATGTCTTTATCCAATCGACGGAAGGGTAGATGACTTTCCCTTGAATACTATTTTCTATTTGGTCGCGCGCCCGGGTGGTACAGTTGTCATAAAAATAATTGTAACGATATATTCGGTTTTCCGGAAGATAATTTTCTTCCAGCAACTCTAGCAACTTCAATTTCTCCGGCTGCCTCAAATTCAATACCTGCTGATAAACCGAGGATCCTCTCAATGCATATTCCGATTCAAAATAAGGATAAGGCATAATGCCCAACTGATAATCTGTCTCTCCCTTTATGAAACGATAAACAAAATTAGGAGTATTGAAACTGAACATCCCATAATTAAAAACCAGGTCGACCCCACGAGAGAAATTCTGGTAACGAATTGCAGTGTGTCCGAAAAGTTCATAGATTTCATTTCCCGGTGCACAAGTCAGCAAACTGAACTGGATGCTGTCCGCCCGAAAAGATTCTACCATACTTTGCCGGCCCGATTCCGTAGCCTTTACAGGCAGAACAGTACACACCACACCCAAAATCCACAAAAGAAAGATAAATTTCCGTTTCATAATTCATATAATCATCTATCCAGCATCCGGAAGCCTACCTTCCAAAGTCTGAATAATTCATAATATCCTTTTTCCGCATGCAAAAATACATTGATTCTCCCACAAGAACGAAATAAATAATCAGTTTTATGAGTGGAGATATTTAAATTTTACGTTACTTTGCAAACAAAATAAACGAGGAAAAAGTGAATTTAGTAATTGATATCGGCAATACTGTAGCAAAACTGGCAGTATTCGATGGTGATAAGGTGGTGGAAGTTTTAAGGGGATCCAATCATTCCTTGGACTGGCTGTCGATGTTATGCAACAAATACCCCATTCAAAGAGGAATCATCGCATCGGTCATTACTCTCAGCAATACCATCCGCCGTCAACTGGCTGGAGTTCCATTTGAAATCATTGAACTTAACCATTTGACCCCTGTCCCCATCCGTAATTTATACAAAACTCCTGAGACCTTGGGAATGGACCGCCTGGCTGCTGTTGTCGGAGCCAATTATCTGTCGCCGGGAAGAAATCTGCTTGTAGTAGATGCAGGTACTGCCCTCACCTATGAATTCATCGATGCAGAAGGAAATTATCTGGGAGGCAACATTTCACCGGGCATCTACACCCGGTTCAAGACCCTAAATGCCTGCTGCGACAAACTCCCTCTCATCGAAAGGAAAGGGGAAACTCCAGAATTCGGCTACGATACAGAAACAGCAATCCGCTCTGGAGTCATCAAAGGAATAGAATTTGAAATAATTGGCTATATCACTCTTCTGCAAAAGAAATATCCCGACCTTTTGGTTTTTTTAACTGGAGGAGATAAATTTTCTTTTGATACAAATTTAAAAAGTATCATCTTTGCAGATAGATTTTTAGTATTGAAAGGTTTAAATAGAATATTGAATTATAATGTCAAGTAAAAAGATACTCATTGGTTCTTGGCTCCTAGCAAGCTCTACAGTCGTATGTGCGCAAATAAGCACAAACTCACCTTACACGCGTTATGGACTGGGTGACATGTTTGATCAGAGCTTCACAAACAATGCCGCCATGGGAGGAGTAGGCTATGCCCTCCGCACCAGCGAACATATAAATGCCATGAACCCTGCGTCTTATACAGCCGTAGACTCTCTCTCTTTCATTTTTGATGCCGGAATGTCATTGAAAAGTTCGAACTTTCAGGAAGGAAAATACAAATCGAATGCCAAAAACTCCAGCTTTGACTATCTAGCCATGCAATTCAGACTGCATCCCAAACTGGCCATGACAATCGGATATACTCCTTTCTCGACAGTGGGATACAATTTCACCCGCACCAAAGAGATAGAAAACAGCAGCGACGTCACCATTTCCAATAATTTTTATGGAGACGGAGGATTACAACAAATCTTTGGCGGACTTGGATTCAAAATTCTTGACAACCTCTCCATCGGAGCCAACTTCGGATACTTATATGGCAAATTGAATTACCAGACTGCTGCAACCCTCAGCAACGGAGGTGACCAAACCATTACATACAATAAGTTATCGGTAAGCAGCTATAATGCTTCTTTTGGTATCCAATACACTCAACCCATCCGAAAGGAAGACTGGCTGACCCTGGGACTTACATACAGCTTGGGACACGTGCTCAACGGTCACGACACGCAAGGCACACAAATTACGAATGGGACCAGCTATTCGGTTGTAAATGAAGAACAAATCAATGATTCTTACGGTATACCTCATATATATGGTGTCGGACTCGCGTGGAAGCACAAGAAAAATTTAACCGTTGAAATGGATTACACATTCCAGAAATGGGAAGGAGTGAAATACAACAACCGCACAGATATGTATCAGAACCGTTCCAAAGTCTCTTTGGGAGCGGAATTCATGCCGAAAGAATTCGGACGGAATTATTTCAGCCGCATCCGCTACAGAGCAGGACTCTACTATACGAATTCCAATCTGCGGATACCGATGTCGGCTAATTCTCAGAACATGATAGAAGGCCCTAAGGAATACGGAGTCAGCTTCGGATTGGGCTTGCCATTAAAACTCTACCAGCGGAATACCGTATTGAGCATTACAGGACAATATGTTCATGCAGCCACTGACGTAAGTGACATGCTTTCTGAAAACCGTTTTGTACTGAAAATCGGATTGACCTTCAATGAACACTGGTTCATGAAATGGAGAGTAAATTAATGAGAAAAATAAACACAATGAACAACTAATCTTACATACGATGAAAATGAAAATGTTTACCATGCTGTGTGCTTTATCATTGAGCGCGACAGCTACTTTCGCACAGAAAGGAGTAGAAGACGGATCACGTTTCGGACATGGCGAAGACAGTCTCCGTTGCTTACAGAACATCAGTATTTACAGTGAATATGTAAAAACTGACAACTTTGTTGACGCATACAAACCGTGGATGGCCGTATTCACGGAAGCCCCTCTGGCTCAGGTTAGTACTTATACAAATGGAGCTAAAATTTTACGTGCATTGATTGCCAGTTCCAAGGATGCCGCACAACAGAAGAAGTATTTGGACGAACTGATGGCTGTACACGACCAGCGTATCAAATACCTTGACGGACTGAACCAACTGGTAAAAACTCCGACGACAAAAGGTTCTATCCTAGGCATGAAAGCTCACGATTATATCGTTTTCTCGGGAGCTAACCTGGACGTAAACAAAGCTTATGAAATGGCCAAAGAAGCTGTAGATTTGGAAAAAGCAGCATCCGACTATTTCATGTTCCAGGATTTGATGGATGTTTCATCTAGAAAACTGAAAATAGATGACGCACACAAAGAACAGTTTATCCAGGATTATCTGACCACTTCTGGCTACGCCGATGAAGCGCTGAAAGCTGCAACAAAAGAAAGAGACAAAAAACTGCTGAAAACAGCAAAAGACAATGTAGACGCTTACTTCATCAATAGTGGTGCTGCCAGCTGTGAAAACCTGCAAGCTATCTATGGCCCGAAAGTAAGCCAGAACAAGACAAATCTTGAATACCTGAAACAGGTTATCAATGTCATGCAGATGCTGAAATGTACGGAAGAAGAAGCTTATTTCGTAGCATCTGAAGCTGCTCATGCCATTGAACCGACTGCCGCAACTGCTGCCGGATGTGCTTATATGTATTATAAGAAAGGCGACTTGGACAAGAGTGTACAGTACTTCGATCAGGCCATCAGCTTGGAAGAAGATGCTGACAAAAAGGCAGACTATGCATATAGTGCAGCTGTCGTATTGTTCAGTAAGAAACAGTTGAGCAAGGCTAAACAGTATGCCAACAAAGCTCTCTCATTCAACAGCAAATATGGTAAGGCTTATATCCTGATTGCACAAATGTATGCATCCAGTCCTAACTGGAGCGACGAAGCTGCATTGAACAAATGTACTTACTTTGCAGCCATCGATAAACTGCAGCGTGCAAAGAGCGTAGATCCAAGTGTAGCTGAAGAAGCTCAGAAGTTGATCAACACGTATGCCGGACACACTCCGAAAGATGAAGACCTCTTCTTCCTGGGATTGAAGAAGGGTAACTCTGTCACAATCGGCGGATGGATCGGTGAAACTACAACCATCAGATAATTGTATGTCAAACAGACAAAAACAGAACCTATACAAACTATCTATAAGCATAACAGTTACCGTTTGGGTAACTGTTATGTTTCTTTTTTTTCCGTCCTGCGGAAAAAAAGAGCAGCAATTGGCTTCTGCCGTGAAGGAAAGCGATTCCTTGCCGGACATGCGTACCATAGGTGTAACGACACTCATTTCCGACTCCGGCATGATACGCTACAAAATCATTACTGCTGAGTGGCTAATCTACAGCCATCGCAATCCTCCTTTCTGGGCTTTTGAAAAAGGCATTTATCTTGAAAAGTTTGACAGCATTTTTCATGTAGATGCCAGCATCAAGGCAGATACGGCTTATTATTATGAACCCAAGAAATTGTGGGAACTGCGTGGAAATGTACATATCCAAAGCCAGCGAGGTGACAAATTCGACACCCAACTGATGTTTTGGGATCAGGACAAGGAAAAAATCTATTCCGACAAGTTTATCCGCATTGAGCAGGTAGACAAAGTCTTGACGGGATATGGTTTTGAGTCCAACCAACAAATGACAGAATATCAAATCTACAACAATACGGGTATTTTCACAGTCGAAGACAACCCAGCTCCGGCAGACAGTACCCAAACTCCCAGATAGAAACAACCAATCACTATGGGACTTATCATTCAACTACTTATATCCATGGTTTTTTCCGCCTTCTTTTCAGGAATGGAAATAGCCTTCGTTTCTTCCAACAAACTGCGTTTCGAGATGGAGAAAACGAACAATGTCTCATCTCACATCCTTTCGGTATTTTACCGTCACTCCAATAATTTTATCTCCACCATGCTGGTGGGCAACAACATCGCCTTGGTAATCTATGGTATTCTGATGGCCCAGCTGATTGAACAATATATCCTGGCAGGGGTCATTACCAACCAAGCCATTCTGGTACCCATCGAAACCATCGTTTCAACCCTTATCATACTTGTGACAGGGGAATTTATGCCCAAAACTCTTTTCAAGATCAACCCGAATGCGACCTTGAAAATATTCTGCCTGCCAACTTTTGCATGCTACATCCTACTCTACCCCATCAGCCGTTTTTCTTCCTGGCTCTCCACTGGGATTCTGCACATGGTAGGTATCCGGACCAATAAAGAAGACCGGGAAAAAGCTTTTACAAAAGTCGATTTGGACTATTTCATCCAAAGCAGCATTGAGGAAGCTAAAGAAGGAAACGAAATTGACAATGAAATCAAGATATTCCGCAACGCCCTCGACTTTTCCAATGTAAAAATCCGCGACTGTATGATACCGCGTACCGAAATCATTGCGGTAGAGGTAGACACTCCACTCGATGAATTGAAAAAGGTTTTCATCGAGAACGGTATCAGCAAAGTGATTGTTTACAAAGACAATATCGACAACATTATCGGCTATATCCATTCTTCAGAAATGTTCAAAGGAGCCGATGAATGGCAGAACAACATCCGTACAATTCCCTTCGTGCCGGAAACAATGGCAGCCCATAAACTCATGCGGATTTTCAAACAACAGAAACGCTCCCTGGCTGTGGTTGTAGATGAATTCGGAGGAGTATCGGGCATCGTCGCACTGGAAGACCTCATCGAAGAAATTCTGGGAGACATTGAAGACGAACACGACACCAACTCCGTTATAGCGCGAAAAATCAGCGACAACGAATACATCCTCTCCGGACGGATGGAAATCGAGAAAGCCAACGAAACCTTCAATCTCAACCTCCCGGAAAGCGATGACTACCAGACCATCGGAGGCCTCATCCTAAACGAATGTCAAAGCATTCCGAAAGTGAATGAAGTGATAAAAACCGACCAATTCACTTTCAAAATCATCAAAGTGAGTGCAACCAGAATCGAACTGGTCAAGCTCTTCGTGCAGAAATAAGCATTTTTTTGACAGAAAATAGCGACTAAACAGTATTTTTTGTATCTTCGTGCGCTAATAACAGAAAGATAAAAACAATAAACAAAAAAATAATAACTTTAAATGGCAACTTTACAAAAAATTCGAAGCAAAGGACCCTTGTTGGTCATCGTTATCGGTCTTGCCCTTTTTGCATTCATCGCAGGAGACGCTTGGAAAGTGCTCCAGCCGCATCAAGGCAAACAAGACGTAGGAGAAGTGAACGGGGAAGTTCTCAGTGCACAAGATTATCAGAAAATGGTAGATGAGCTCAGTGAAGTCATCAAACTGACCAACGGACTGAATTCTCTCACAGAGGATCAGTTGAACAACGTCAAAGATCAGGTATGGCAGAGCTACGTCAACAACAAACTGATTGCTGAACAGGCTAAAAAACTGGGTCTGAAAGTAACAGATGCAGAAATTCAGGCCATCATCGAACAAGGTACTCACCCCTTGCTGATGCAGACTCCGTTCCGGAATCCTCAGACTGGCATGTTCGATAAAGATATGCTGAAAAAATTCCTGGTAGACTATGCAAACCTGGATGCCAGCAAGATGCCGGCACAATACGTGGAATATTACCAGAAGATGGGTGCTTTCTGGAAGTTTGTAGAAAAGACTCTGGCCGAAAGCACACTGGCTCAGAAATACCAGAACTTGGTGACAAAATCTCTGATTTCAAACCCGGTATCTGCTGAAGACGCTTTCAAGGCTCGTACAGAACAGAGCGATTTGCTGCTGGCCGGTATTCCTTACAGCTCTATCAACGATTCAACCATTCAGGTTTCCGACAGCGAAATCAAGGACCGCTACAACGAAAAGAAAGAACAGTTCAAGCAGCTGGTAGAAACTCGTGATATCCGTTACATCGATGTAAAAGTCGTTCCGTCGGATGCAGACCGCAAAGCCGTTGAAAAAGAAGTGACAGAATACAGCAACCAGCTGGCCACTACCACATCCGATTTCGGTACCTTCATCCGTTCTACAGGTTCTTCTGTAAATTACTCAGACGTACCTGTCAGCAAATCTGTATTCCCGGCCGACATTGCTTCACGCCTTGACTCAACAGGTGTAAATGAAGTGTATGGTCCTTATTATAATCAGACTGACGATTCTTACAATGCCTTCAAGGTACTGGCTAAAGTTTCTTCTCCTGATTCTATCCAGTTCCGCCAGATTCAGGTATATGCCGACACAGAAGAAAAGACCAAGACATTGGCCGACAGTATCTACAATGCACTGAAAGGTGGAGCTGACTTTGCCGCTGTAGCCAAAATCTACGGACAGACAGGCGAAGCCACATGGGTAAATTCACAAAGCTGGGAAGGTGCTGAAATGGACACTGACAACAGCAAGTTTATCAATACACTGCTTAACCAGCCGGTAGATGAACTGACAAACGTCAACATGGGACAGGCTAACCTGATTCTGCAGGTAATGAACAAGAAGAGCATGCAGACCAAATATAAAGTCGCTGTAGTAAAACGTCCGGTTGAATTCAGCAAAGAAACCTACAATGCGGCTTACAACAAATTCAGCCAGTTCGTAGCACAGAACACTACAATCGATTCTATGGTCAAGAATGCAGAAGAAAGCGGCTACACGCTGACTCCGCGTACCGATCTTTCCAGTGCAGAACACTACGTGGGTGGCGTACGTTCTACTCGTGAAGCCTTGAAATGGATTTTCGCAGCCAAACCGGGTGAAGTTTCTCCGCTGTATGAATGTGGCGAAAACGACCACCTGATGGTAGTCGCTCTTGACAAGATTCACGAAGCTGGTTACCGCGACGTCAATTCAGTGGCAGAAATGCTGAGAAGTGAAATCCGCCGCGACAAGAAAGCCGACAAGCTCATGGCCGAAATGAAGAAATACAACTCTATCGCTCAGGTAAAAGGTATGAAAGATGCAGTGAGCGACTCTGTAAAACACGTTACATTCAGCGCACCGGCTTATATTTCAGTGACACGCGCCAGCGAACCGGTTATCGGTGCCGTAGCTTCCAAGACTGCAGTCAATCAGGTAAGCGCCCCCATCAAGGGTAATGCTGGAGTATACATGATTCAGGTATATGCCAAAGATAAGGGCAATGAGAAGTTCGACGCAAAACAAGAAGAAGCTACTTTGAACAACATGGCCGTACGTATTGTAGGAAGCCAGTTGATTAATGATTTGTATCAGAAAGCAAAAGTAGAAGACAAACGCTATCTCTTCTTCTAATCACTTTCACACATAGAATAAGAAAAAGTCCGGAAATCCTTCCGGACTTTTTTTATGCAGAAAACCTATTCATAAACCTTCAGATAGGCCTGAAACCGAGTATCCTCACGCACCGGAGTCAAAGGCAGGTAGCCGACTGAAATTCTTCCATTCTTCCACTTCAACGGATATTTTTCCATCATTTCCCGATGAAAGGAGAATGCTTCCTCCTCACGAGTGTAATGCTCTACCACATATTCTCCTTCCGACAAAGGATGTACAAACCTGTCATACAGAATTCGGGAGAGCACCCCCATATTCATCCTCAAATTAATTTCCACACAAGGATGTATCCGATAGCCGTGCCCTATACGACATACCATCATGTCTACTCCCAAATAGCCTTGGTAGCTTTTCCCCAACATTTTTTTCAAGACCTCTTCCAAACAACTCCTCACCTGCCAAAGCAGTTCCAAAGAAACAAAATGTGAAAGTTCTTCTTCTATTGCTGCATTACTCATCAAACGATTGGCCTTATAATTGCCATGCACATCCGTATCAAAATAAGAATATCCGACAAAGCGAAACTCCCCTTCTTCTGTCATCAAAAACTCCATGGCAAAATCAGCCTCCTTGTCATAAATCGGTTCCGCCATTAAGGCTCCCTGTACCTTCATAATACGGGAAGCCCATCCGGCCAGCTGCGTATTCCAACTTTCAGAAGAGACCTTCCACAGTCCCCGTCCACTTCCCGACCAGGGAGCCTTCAATATCACCTGTTTCCTTTCCTTGATAAAATTTTCTACCTCACAAAGGCTTTGACAGGCTTTCATCTCACCACAAACTCCCTCCCAGCCGGAAAAAGCCGGAAGCACCTCCAGGCAACGCTGACGGGAAGACAGATAACGAATCTGACGCAATCGCTCCAGAGAAGGAAGAAACTGCTCTTCCACTCCCTCCAACCGTAAGCGATGAACCAGACAAGGCGTCCATCCCCACGGAAGAAAAGAAGCTGATACCCATTTCTCCGTCCAACTGAATGAAGAAACAAACTGCCGCCATTTCGAACGCCCCTCTTCCTCCTGACAGGTTTCAGACAACTGGCGGGCAAGAAGCTCCACCCGTTCCAACTGGTCGACCTTTATTCCACATCCAAGCTCGGCAAACCATACCGGAAGTACAGACAAATCGGCAGCCATACGGACAATTTCTGCCGGTGCTTTATAATAGGGAGTAAAATTGGCCATGGCCATATCATAGTCCGGATTGAACAAATAGATAGATGACGACATAAAATTGTATGATTAAAACGCCACAAAAGTACAGAAAAAACGGATGGAGCCACAGCTCTCCACAGCCAAAAACAATTCCTTCGTGGCATTTTTTAATTGGAACAGAAAAATGACATTAAACAAATGAAACTAAACAAGGGATAAAATATTTCAATTTAAAACATTACACCCATAAAAACAGAGAAAACCGACACAGCAAAAAATATGATACAAAAAAGAGAGCTATTTATTAAAATATACGTCTAAAAGGAAGTACATTTGCATATCGAAAAACAAAAAGAAAGCAAAATACAAAAACAAACAACAAAACGATATTGCAAATAAAAGAGACAGAAAACAGAAACATTAACTAAAAACACGAAAGCAAATGAAAAGAATGTATCTCACCGGAGTCGCACTGCTCACATTAGCGGGAGCTCCAGCCATTTCGATGGCCCAAGACAAAGTAGAAGCCAGCATCGGTGCTGACCTTGTCAGCGGATATATCTGGCGTGGACAGGACTTAGGAAATGTCAGCATTCAGCCTTCTGCCTCCGTGTCCTACAAAGGATTTACCCTTTCAGGATGGGGTTCTGTGGGAATCGATAAAGAAGACACCAAAGAATTCGACCTGACTTTAGGCTACAGCACCGGAGGATTCAGTGTATCGGTTACTGATTATTGGTTTAACAACGGGCCGCAGTATTTTCACTACGGTGCACACAACACAACACACGTTTACGAAGCTCAGGTGGGATACGATTTTGGCGTACTGGCCGTCAACTGGTACACCAACTTTGCAGGGGCCGACGG
>UMAS01011550.1_pt1 | contig 14123 bp, 12 predicted proteins | sample 1963771 | NCBI WGS metagenome assembly UMAS01 (sample SAMEA4835922, study PRJEB28245) | human gut metagenome | biome: gut microbiome; material: fecal sample | place: Denmark | collected 2008
TTCTTGTTTTAAGTTTATAAATAGAATAATTTTGTTTATATTTCGGTGCAAAGGAATAAATATTTCTCGTTCTATACAAATATTCAGCCAAATAAATGCAGTTTCTTTGCACAATTTTATATATTATGTGCACAAAAAAGATGAATTAATGAAAAAAATAGCAATTTTGGCATCGGGTGAAGGTACGAATGCCGAGCGTATTATCCGCTATTTTACCGGACATGCGACGATAGAAGTGGCTGTTGTAATAGCTTCTCGTCCTACAGCTCATGTGATAGAGCGTGCTCATACCCTGAATGTTCCGTGTGAAGTAATCATTCCCCAAGATTTTGCGGCAGGCAAAGGACTTGAAGTGTTGAAAAGTTATGGTATTGATTTTGTGGTGCTGGCAGGTTTCCTGTCGCGTATTCCGGATGATGTGCTGCATGATTATGCACGCAGAATAGTAAATATACATCCTTCTCTTCTCCCAAAGTTTGGAGGCAAAGGCATGTACGGCATGCATGTACATGAAGCAGTGCTGGCAGCCGGCGAGCATGAAAGCGGCATTACCATCCAGTACATCAACGAACATTATGATGAAGGTGATATCATTTTTCAGGCGAAATGTCCTGTCTTGCCTGGTGATACACCTGAAACCCTTGCACAGCGTGTACATGCATTAGAGTATACTTATTATCCTCAAGAAATAGAACGTTTGCTTTCACTCCTTTCGTAGGTGATATTCACTACGCAGCTGTTCGAAAGCTTCTGGATGAGCGCGCAATGCCTCACAGTCGATGTGCGGATTATACATTTGTAACTGTCGGACATTCTCGTCGCTGTCGTAGGGCAAATGCGGTTGTTCGGGTGGAACGATAGAGAAATCCATTTCTTTTCCAAAGAAACGGCAGAAGGATTCTAGTACCATGCGGGTTGCATTTGCCTTTCCATCGGCAGAATATCCGGCTATGTGTGGAGTACCGATAAACACTTTGTTCAGTAGTTCAAGGTTGATGTTCGGTTCGTTCTCCCAGACATCGATTACAGCTCCCGAGATGTTTCCTGCCGATAATGCATGCAGAATAGCTTCTGTTTCTATGACTTCTCCGCGTGATGTGTTCATGATGTAGGGCTTCTTTTCCAGCAGATGAAAGAAAGACTCGTCGGCAAGATGATAGGTTCGATATTTCCCGTTTCGTTGCAATGGCGTATGGAATGTAATGATATCACATTCGCGCGCCAGAGTACCTAAGTCGACAAATCCTTTCTCTCCACGGTCGGCACGGGGAGGGTCATTTAGCAATACTCGCATTCCCAGTCGGTCCGCCAATTGCTTGATGCGGCTTCCTACATGCCCTACTCCGACAATACCCAAGCAAGCACCTTTCAGTGCGATACCTTTTTCCTGTTGTAACAATAAAAGTACCGAGTATATATATTGCTCTACGGCTCCTGCATTGCAGCCCGGACAGTTACTCCATGTAATGCCAGCTTCTTGACAATAGGCCGTATCGATATGGTCGAATCCGATGGTAGCCGTTCCGATGAACTTTACTTTACTTTCTGCCAGTAAGTTACGGTCGCAACGGGTACGTGTACGAGTAATCAACGCATCGGCATCTTTTACTATTTCGGGAGTAAATGCCTTTCCTGGCAGATAGATCACTTCATCGGCAAGCGATTCGATAGCTTCCTTTATATAAGGAATTTTATTGTCAACGATAACTTTCATGTCTGTTTTTCTAAAATCGTGCAAAGGTAGTATTTTTTAGATTTATAATTGGATGAAATGAAATCTTTATGTAGATTTGAAAAATGTAGGTATTTTGTTACCTTTGTACGCTAATAATGATGTTTATATGAAATGTTTGCATATCATAACTCCAGTAAAAGATTCGATTGATTTCACTCTCGAAACAGTTCGTGCCATTTTGGCCTCCGACATTAAAGTTCCTTTTACCTATACGGTATACAATGATTTCAGTACAGAAGAAAATACCAAACGTCTGGAGGAAGCCTCTAAAGAATTGAATTTTCGTCTGGTGAACTTATCCGACATTACTACTCATCCTTCTCCGAACTATCTGTTGGTACTTCAGCGCTCACAGCAAGAGGCTATTGCCGCTGATGCGGGATTGCTTATTGTCGAGTCGGATGTGGTTGTCAAAAAGAATACGTTACAGGATTTGTACGATGGAGCGGCTGCGCGTAGTGGGTGCGCCATTGCAGCAGCTGTAACTGTAGACGAGAACGGAGTTATCAATTATCCATACCTGCATGCCAAAGGCAATGAAGGTAAGGTGTATCCGGAAAAGAAGCATTGCAGTTTCTGCTGTTCACTGCTTACGCCGGAGTTCCTTCGTGCTTTCGACTTCCGTCAGCTTGATCCGACAAAAAACTGGTTTGATGTAACCATTTCACATGAAGCCCTGAAACAAGGTTTTCAGAACTACCTGTTTACCACTCTTCCTGTCTGGCACCGTCCGCACGGAAGCCGTCCGTGGAAACAGTTGAAATATAAAAACCCCTTGAAATATTATTGGTTGAAATATACGAAAGGACTCGATAAGATTTAATGATTGCAGATATGGATAAAACTCCTTTGGTTTCGGTGGTAGTGCCTGTATATAATATGGAGTCTTTTCTGCCGGAAACACTCGATTCTATATTGGCGTCCGATTATCCGAACTTTGAAGTTGTAGTAGTAGACGACGGTTCGAAAGACGCTTCGTATCGTGTCGCATGCGACTATGCAAAGAAAGATCGGCGTGTACGTGCCTATACCCAACCTAACGGGGGAGCTTGTGCAGCCAGAAATCAGGCTGTCCGTCTGGCGGAAGGTGAGTTTATACTACCTTTTGATGCCGATGACAAGATGAGTGAAACCTTTGTGTCTGATGCAGTACATGTGATATTATCTGACATGAAAATAAAAGCAGTATGTCCTCGTGCTGAATATTTCGGTGACCGTAAAGGTGAATGGAAATTACCTCCTTTTTCGCGTAAGTTGCTGGCACGGAAGAATATGATTCCTATTTGTGCTTTGTATCGGAAATCAGATTGGGAACGGGTGGGCGGTTATGATGAGCATATTGTTGCAAGAGAAGATTGGGCCTTTTGGATTGCTATGTTAAAAGATGGCGGAAAGGTTGTAACCTTGCCTCGAGTGTCGGTATTTTATCGGGTGCGAACAGGTTCTAAACGTGTGTCCGATCGCAGTTTAAAGAAAAATTTAATTGACGCTTTAAATGCACGTCATCCGGAGTTCTTTGAACGTGAGCTGGGAGGGCCACTTCACTATTGCCGTTCGTGGTCCGTACTGCTGAACCGTATCTATCGTTTGTTTCATCTCCGAAAAATATATGTAGCATCCGATTTTTGTACATTAACCGATTATGTAAAAGCGCTACCTGCTTTGTTTAAATATGACTATGGTACTGTAATTTATAAAGGACGAAACGAACTGCGTGAAATGGACTGGCACGGTACGAAAGTTGTCGTAAAATCATTCCGTGTTCCCAATCTGATCAACCGTATTGCATACGGAGTATTCCGTTCGTCAAAAGCACAACGTTCGTTTGAATATGCCGAAATGCTTCGTCGGGAAGGAATCGGAAGTCCTGCTCCTGTAGCCTATTATACCGAACGCAACGGCCTGCTTTTTACTCACAGCTATTATGTCTGTCTGAAGTCGGAATGTCCGTACTCGTACGTAAACTTGATGCGAGGCGATTTCCCCGGTCAGGAAGAAGTTTTGCGAGCCATTGCCCGCACAACGGCGGCACTCCACGAAAAAGGTTATTTGCATAAAGACTATTCACGCGGGAATATCCTGTTCCGTCGCACTGACAAAGGTGTAGAGGTAGAAATAATAGACCTGAACCGTATCCGTTTCCGCACGGTTGATATGGAAGACGGTTGCCGCAACTTTGAACGTCTTCCGGGAACACCGGAAATGTTTGCCATTCTTGCCGATGAATATGCCAAGGCAAGAGGTTTCGATGCCAACGAATGTTTGAAACTAATTTTGAAGTATAACAACGCCCACATATGAGATTAATAAAAATGACAGGTGGCTTAGGCAACCAGATGTTTATATACGCCTTCTATCTGAAAATGAAGAAACTTTTTCCTCATACAAAGATAGATTTATCGGATATGATGCACTACCATGTACATCACGGATACGAAATGAACCGGGTATTTGCTTTACCTCATACAGAGTTCTGTATAAATCGTACACTTAAGAAACTTATGGAATTCTTATTGTGCAAGGTTGTTTATGAGCGAAAACAGAAAAACGGCTCCATGGAAGCTTTTGAGAAAAAATATGCTTGGCCGTTGATCTATTTCAAAGGATTTTATCAGTCGGAGCGTTTCTTTGCTGACATTGAAGATGATGTTAGAAAGACTTTCTGTTTTAATATGGAATTGATAAATATCCGGAGTCGTGAAATGATGAAAATAATAGATGCCGATGAACATGCTGTATCAATACACATTCGTCGTGGTGATTATTTACTTCCAAAATTCTGGGCCAATGCTGGATGTGTCTGTCAGTTGCCCTATTATAAAAATGCTATAACCGAATTGAAAAAACATGAGTCGACTCCTTCTTTTTATGTTTTTTCTGATGATATAGAATGGGTGAAGCAGAATTTATCTTTACCTAATGCTCATTACATAGATTGGAATCAAGGAAATGACAGTTGGCAGGATATGATGCTGATGAGTCATTGTCGAAACCATATTATCTGTAATAGTACTTTCAGTTGGTGGGGAGCATGGTTGAATCCGAGAAAGAATAAAACTGTTATTGTCCCTTCTCGTTGGTTTATGAAAGAAGAAACTCCTTATATTTATCCAGTAAGTTGGATAAAAGTACCTATAAACTAAACTGCCATGAGTATCATTTTTTCGTTAATAAAGAAAGTAACCTATGCTTTGTGCGAAAGTTTGTTTTGCTGGGGTCGGTCTTCTAACCCTATTCTTTATATGACACTGCTGGTGAAGAACGAGGAAGAATTGCTGGAACAAAACCTGATATTTCATAAACAGATGGGGGTAGATGGATTTATTGTAACTGATAATAATTCAACCGATCGTACTCCTGACATTCTTCGTAAATATAAAGAATTGGGATGGATAAAAGAAATTATTCAGGAGCCGGCGACCGACTATCGCCAGAAAAAATGGGTGGATCGTATGGTTTGGTGTGCTAAAACAGTTTTTCATGCCGACTGGGTTATCAATGCCGATGCCGACGAGTTTTGGTATGCTCCTTCGGGTAATTTGAAAAGTGGACTGAAACATGTCTCTGATAATGTGATAAAGTGCGCCATACGGAATATGTATCCTGAGGAGGGTAAGTCGTTTCGTGAATGGAAGTATGTTGTGGATCCTGTAACAAATACGGATAAGCATGACCTTTCCCCTTATTCACTTTTTGGTAGACAGATCCCTAAAGTAATGCATCGTACTCGGGGGTATATTCAGATTTCGATGGGGAACCATAAAGTGGCCATGTTCCCCAAACGTTCTGGTAAAAGTGATATCCGTATTTATCATTATAATATCCGAGGCCGTCAGCAGTTTCTGGAGAAAATGATTAATGGCGGAAAGCAGCTGGAGCAGAATCCCAGTAAACATGGCGGACGTCACTGGCGCTATTTTTATGGCTTGTATAAAGAAGGAAAACTGAATGAGGAATACGACCGTGTGATAGGAAGTCGTGTCTTCGACCGCTTACAGGCAGACGGATATATACATGAAGACCATACAATGGCAGATTTTTTCAAGAACCAGAATAAATAGAAGAAAAAGATGAAGCATGCATACCTGATAATAGCTCATAATGAGCCAAATATTCTAAAAACATTATTACTTATGCTTGACGATGAGCGTAATGATGTCTATTTGCATGTAGATGCCCGTGCCGTTGAATTATTCAATCAATTCAAAGATTTTCAGTTGAAGAAAGGAAAGTTGATAATCTTGAAAAATCGTATAGCGGTACATTGGGGTGACCTTTCTCAGGTTGAAGTAGAATATCGGTTGTTTGAAACTGCGTTGAACAATGGACCGTATGCCTATTATCATTTATTGTCGGGAGTTGATTTACCAATCAAGACGCAAGATTATATCCATGAGTTTTTCCAAAAACATGCAGGCAAAGAATTTATCGGATTCTGGAACGAACCAAGCCATCGTAAAGATGTATACCGTAAAGTTTATCGATATTATTTATTTACCCAATATTTTAAAGAAGGTTCTTCTTTTGTATATGGTATAACGGCTTTTACCCGTAATGTTTTTTTGGGCATTCAAAAGCTGACTAAATTTAAACGGAAACACGATTGGGATAATTTTTACAAAGGTTTTACCTGGGTTAGTATCACTAATGATTTTTGTCATTATCTGGTTGATAAAAAAACGTATATCATGAAAACATTCAGATATACACTATGTCCGGATGAAATCTTCATTCAGACTTTGATCTGGAATTCTCCTTTTCGAGCGAATATCTATGATTTTTCAGATGCTTCGAAAGGTAGTATGAGAGCTATTGACTGGCAACGAGGAACTCCTTACGTCTGGCAGCTTGGTGATTTGGATGAGTTAAAGAATTCCCCTTGCTTGTTTGCCCGCAAATTTTCTTCCAAGTATCCTGATATTATAGAGCGTTTGTTTACTGTTTATTCCACTCTTGAACAGCATGTATGATGAAAGCTCTATATGTTGTTATTTTTATTTATGTATTTTTGCTGTTGAAACGTAGATTTTTGTGTTTATGAATGAAAAAGCTCCATTGGTTAGTGTTGTTGTTCCCAATTATAATTACGCACGTTATTTGGATGCGCGCTTGTCGTCAATCTTGAATCAGACTTTTCAGGATTTTGAACTGATACTTCTGGATGATGCTTCTACGGACAACAGTTTAGAGGTACTTGACAGATACAAGAACGATCCTCATGTTTCTCACCTTGTCGTCAATGAACAAAACACAGGAAGTCCCTTCAAGCAATGGATGAAAGGTATTTTATTGGCAAAAGGTGAATGGGTATGGATAGCCGAAGCCGATGATTTATGTGAACCTACGTTTTTGGAAACTTGTGTAAAACAAGTGCAGAAATACCCTAATGTATCTGTTTGTATGACGGCTTTTCGATATATAGATGAAAAAGGTAATATATTGCCGCAAGAAGCTAATTATTGGGGAAAGAAGAAGCCGGCTGTATCTGCTTGTAGGTTTTCGGGAAAGGCTTATGCAGAGCATAACATGTATTGGAATTGTTGTGTTGCCAATGCCAGTGGTGTATTGTTTCGCCGTTCTTATGCTATCAATTTATCCGATTCTTCCTTTTTAGACATGAGATATAGTGGCGACTGGTGTTTTTGGTTCCAGATGCTGCTTCAGGGAGATATGGTCGAGGTTTACAAATACTTGAATAAGTTCCGTCAGCATACCGCAAAAGTCAGTGTAGAAGGTGTCAAGTCGGGAAATCGTATTAAAGAAGATATCGATGTACTTTCTTTGATGGAGAGGACTTTCCCTGAGATGAAAAAGTATAAGCGCAGGTTAGCCCATGGTATGATATGCCGTAAAATAAAAAAGCTGAACGATGCAAAGAAAAGAGTTGAGCTTAGTGAGTATTTAAGTGAGCGTTTGGGAGGAAAAGTCTCCGATTTGAGACTTTTCCATCTGAATAATTATTTAAGATTCATTTGTCCATGGCTGATTACGATCAAGCGTGACAGACTCAAAATCTTGTGATTAATAGTGAGTTAAGATAGAATTTTGCTATATTTTAAAGCTCTTTTCCGGTCTTTTTCCTCTGTCAATACCTTTGGAATAGCGTGGAAATGTCTATTTAATTTGTAGTATAAATAGTCTTTTATAAAGGACGAGTGGAAGTATTTTTTATACTCTTTTATGATAGACTCTCTAATTTCTTTATTTTTTATATGCTTAATTATTCTAGCGTCTCTTCCATGTTTTTGCATCCGTTTAAAGTGATTAATAGTCGGAATTTTCTTTTCTATATATATCCCAATTTTGAATGATTCAATAAAATTCTGACCATTGTATTTTCCTTTGGCTGTTTGCGACTGATGCTGTCTGAAATAATTCAAAGTTTGGTAAATCTGTATAACTTTTCCTTGCATAGCCATTTCAAACCAAAACAACCAGTCCCCACAATAGCGGAAATCTGTCCACTTTTTATTGTGAATGTTAAGTGCATACTCTTTTTTGAATAATACTCCACTGGCATTAGGAATATCATTTTTCCAATATAGAATATATTCGGCAAATTTTTTACCATCAAAACAAATGGCTCCTGCTTTGTTTTCGTTTTTTTCCCATTGATATACTTTCCCTTTCATGATATTGTCTTCAGTATCAATATATACGCTACCTGTGTTACAAATAGTAACATTGCTTTCCATATTTATATAGTGCATACATACCTCTAAAAACGTAGGCTCACATAAATCATCGGCTTCGGCTATCCATACCCATTCACCTTTTGCCAGCAAAATGCCTTTCATCCATTGCTTGAAGGGACTTCCTGTGTTTTGTTCATTTATGACAAATTGGGAAATGTGGGGATTATCTTTATATTTTTCTAAAACTTTTACACTATCATCGGTAGATGCATCATCCAATAAAATTATTTCATAATCGGTGTAGGTTTGTTTTAATATGGATTCAATACGTTTATCTAAAAAATGGGCGTAATTATAATTGGGTACTATAATACTGATTTTAGGGGAACTACTATTCATTTTCTTATTTTCTAATTTATAGCGAAATAAAAGCAAAGATAATCTATTTTTAAGTTAAATGAAAAATATTGAGTTTACTGCATGGATCTTGTGAAATAATAAAGACTGATATTTAATTTTATGGGAAAAATTATATCTGTTATTTTACCTTGTTTTAACTACTTATGAACTTTCCTATTTATTGTTGTAAATGATGGCTCTTTTGTTTATACAGGTATGGTTTATTTTCAGAAGAAAAACGTATATTAAATTGATTTGAAGAAAATATACGTTTGTTTAGCTTCAAGGGATCATCCATTCTTTCTTCTATTGAGTATGTTTATCGTGAAAAATATATTTTTCAGAACTAAAATAATCATTAATTTTATTTATTTTTACAAGCCCATTTTATGGATGATATTGTATATTGATTACAAGTAATAGTGCCTTTTTATGGAACTTGAAATTATAAGAATAGAGATCTAACTTAATAGATGAGGTGCTTTTATGTTGTAGCTTTATTATGTTATGATGTAATGTCGGGAAACCTGAAGTTATTTGGAAAGTTTATTAATCAAAATGTATTGAGATGTAGTCTTTGTTATAAATACAAATACTTCTTGTTTTTATAAAAATTCATAGTTCAATTGCATTAAGCTGCCTTTAGTTGTTCTTTATGAACGCTATAATGGGGGAATAAAATTTTTAATTACTATTTATGGAAGAAATAATATCTATAATATTACCTTGTTATAATCAGGGGATATATTTAGGAGAAGCATTAGAATCAATTATTAAACAGACTTACAGAAATTGGGAGGCGATCATTGTAAATGATGGCTCTTCTGATTGTACGGAAGAGGTAGCTTTAGAATATGTAGCAAAAGATAATCGTATTCATTATTTTGCCCAAGAGAATAAAGGAGTATCAGCTGCACGTAATTTAGGAATTGAAAAGGCTTTAGGAAAATTTGTTTTGCCTTTAGATCCAGATGATATGATAGCACCTACTTTTATAGAAAAATGTATGAGAATGTTTAAAGAACATAATGATTGTATTCTGGCTTATACGAAAACATCCTTTTGTGGTGTTAGGAATGGGGATTGGAACTTACCTGTATACGATGATTATAAAAAACTCCTTCTCAGAAATTATATTGTATGTACATCTGTGTTTAAGCGTGAAGATTGTTTAAGAGTTGGAGGATATGACGAAAATATGCATATTGGATTGGAAGATTGGGAATTTTATATTCGATTACTACAAACAGACAAGAAGGTGTATCAAGTACCTGAATCATTATTTATATATAGAATAAAAGAGGAGTCAAGGAGTACTCAATGCCAAAAAGAAGAGAACTGGACTAAAGTTCTGATATATATATATAAGAAACACATTGATGCCTATATCCATTATTATGGTTCTCCTTTAGAGATTTTGGATAAAATGTACTATTATAAAGGAAAATATGAGAAATATTATAATACATGGTATCGTAGATTTTGGCATAAAATAAGGCCTAGAAGTAAAAGAAAAAGATAGAAAACTGTAGTAGTTTTTCAATTAATTATTGCTTTCCGGTAAAAGTGTATATTCTTCATATGTAACTTATAAAATGAATGTTTAGGGAAGTGAGAAATTATATTTGTTAATCTGTATTCTGATAGAAAATCAAAATGTAACTATTTGATAGTAAGTAATGTCATCTTGCTGTTCCCATAATAATCTTTTCTTGGTCAGTACGATTTTATCGAAAGGCAATATGGTTAAAAGAGTTGCAGGTACTAATTGAAGAAAAATTGAAAATTATAAGGAAACCTGCAACAACTTTTTAGTATTATATATAGATTATTTATTCTGAAAAAAACAATGAAAATGTTTATTGAGAAATTTACCTACTTTATCTACATCGTTGGATGGGGCATTGCTGGTTGGTATTCTCCAGTTTTTGCCATACCAAAATTCTAGTAATTGTAGTGTATGATTAGGTATAGTGAATGTTTCCCCTAAAAACTCCATCGTTTTTAGGTTCTTGAAGAATTTCCTAGGTATCACCTTGTATAAGTAGCGTACATAAAAAGGGTTCATTATCCCCTTTAATTCATTAACAATGTACACATCTATGTAGACTCCATTTCTAATGAAGGAATAAATACCTGTTGGTTCATAGCGACATAATTTTAAACCCTCACGATCTAACATAGGTATCGCTTCTATGAGCTTTTGCTCATCCAATACACACGTGTCAATATCTATGTCATGCCCGATAAAACCTTTTTCACGAATTGCTCCTAACAAGGTGCCATGCATGATGCAGAATACAATGTTCTCATTATCCATTATTCTCTTGAAGTCTAATAGATTGTTTTTTGCAACTGTTGCATCAATTACATGAGAATTTTCATAAGTTAATTCGATATCTTGAAAGTGGAAAGGTTTTCCGTTAATGTTTATTATTCCCATCGTTTTTGGTATTAATTGGTTAAATTCTATAAATTGAGTTAGAATCTTTTATGAATAGTTCTTGTACTCTTATAATGCTTAAAACCTCTTCCTTCGTCAATTTGAAAGAAATTTTATTAGGATTCATGATACAAGAAACAAATTCTTTAATCTCATATCTAAGTCCTTCTCCCTCATAAGAATAGAAATACTTTCTATTTTTGTTTAAATCTTCATACCGTGCTTCAAAAAAATCTGTTTTCCACCAAGGTGCTGGTATGTAAATATATCCTTTGGTACCAGAAATAACCATGCTCCCTTCTGATTTAACTCCTAATCCAACTTGAAATGAAGCAATACTTTGGGGATAGCGTATGATGCATTTAGTATAGATATCTACATTATTTTTGAAACGAGAATAAAAATTAATGTCAACATAATTCATCCCTAACAATTTAAAAATAGGCAATAATGGGAAACATGCATTTTCGTTCATGCTGCCGCCTGCTTGCTCAAAATCTAATTTAGGTGATTTCTCATCTGTAAGAGTCGTGATGGAAGCATCTACAGAAACAATGTCCCCAATTATGTCTGACTTTAAAAGAGAGATTAAGTGGTTAAAGGCTGGGTAGAAAGCTGTTTTTAGTGCCATCATTAATCGTAAATTCTTGTTGTTCGCTAAATCATATAGTTCTATAGCTTCCTTTTCAGACAAAACAAAAGGAGTTTCACATAGCACATGCTTCCCTGATTCTATAGCATATTTTGTATAGAAATAATGTGTTAAAGGTGGAGATGCTATATATATGGCATCAACTTTTGATACTAATTCGCTTAAGGAGGATGAAACCTCCGTTATTTTTAATTCATTACAAAATGATTTGCAATCTTCTAAATTGGGATTATATGCTGTATGAATACGGACATTCGTGATAAATTTAGCTTCGTTAACTAAACGCTTTGCAATATTACCTGTGCCTATTATACCTATTCGGATGATATCTCTCTGTTTTTCACGTAACGTTGTACTGGATATTCCTTCAGTTCTAGGTAAATAAACAACTTCACAATATTCTTTTAAATAATCAAATTTTCCTTCCCAGTCGGAACCTATGGCAAAAATATCTACGTTATATTTTAATATATCATCTATTTTTTGCCCTATGTATTCTTCAATAATTATTTGGTCGGCCAATCCCGTTTGTTTTATGGCTTCTATGCGCTCTATGACATTGTCACAAACATTTAATTTGCCTCTTCCTAAGTCAAAGTTGTCGGTAGTAACTCCAACAATAAGATAATCTCCTAATTCTTTAGCACGTTTGAGCAAATTTAAATGTCCTTGATGAAATAAATCGTATGTTCCGTATGTGATTACTTTTTTCATTTGCTATGCTCAATCTGATGGATATATAAAGCTAATTCATCTAAATCATAAAATGATTGTATTCCCATATGAGAAACTCTAAAGAAGTTTTCTTCTCCACTTGGCATAATAAAAATATTATATTTCTCAATTAAGTCACGAATGATTTTAGTTCCATTATGAGAAACATAAAAACCTGTTATGGCTGAGGATGGTACTTCTGCTAGAATTTTCCAATCATATTTTTTACAAAGTTTTCTAAAGTATGAAGCTCGACTTTGTACATCGGAAATTACATTCTCGAGTCCATAATCTAAAATTTGATGAATACGTTTATTCAGCTGAAGATAGATGGTGGTAGCTGGACTAAAAGGGGGCTGACCTCTTTCCATGTTTTTTAAATTGTTTTCGAATTCAAAATAATACCCTTTTTTAGCAAATGGATATTCCTTTAAAGAAGAAGACAAGAATATGATAGATAGTCCGGGAGGTATATTCAGACCTTTTTGAGAGCTGGTCAAGCAGATGTCAATTTTCAATTTATCCATATTCAGCGGTTCTGCTAAAAAAGAGCTAATAGCGTCGACAACTAATGAAATATTGTACATCTGACAGATTCTTGATATCTTTTCTATATCGAAAAGTGCTCCGCTTGAGGTTTCATGATGCTGACATAAAAAAACATCTGGTCTTTCTTTACAGATTTGCTCTTCTAAATTCGTATAATTAATATCTTTCCCGAAAGGAACTTTGTAAAGAGTATAATTACAATTATAATAAGCACATAGTTCTGCCCAGCGGTATCCGAAAGTTCCTCCTGCAACGACAAACGCTTTTTGCTTTGTTGTTACATAGTTTTCAACAACAGCTGCCATTGCTCCAGTTCCAGACGCTGTATAAATAATGGTTTTACCTTCTTTACAGCCGATTAGTTCCAGTAAAATTTTCTCGGAATCTTTGTTAATTGCTGAAAATTCGGCTGTTCTCATGTAAGGGATTTGAAGAGAACCTAATTGTAAAATTTCGTGATTTATATTGCCGGGGAAAGCATATGATTTCATAGGGTTTAGTTTTTATTTGTAAGCAAAGGTATTAAATAATCTCGAATGGACAATTATTTTATTCTGCATCAGGTAATTTTATTTGTTTTATTTGTTATATTAGAACTCTTTTTATTTGTACTAAGTTAAAAGCATAAATTTATGGTACCAGTATTATCCATCATTACTATTAATTATAACAATCGGTTAGGGCTTTTGAAAACAATGCAAAGTGTTGTAGAACAAAGTTTTCAAGACTTTGAATATTTAATAATTGATGGAGGAAGCAATGACGGTAGTCTAGAAGAGATTCTTAACTATGAGCAGTATTTGAGCTTTTGGTGCTCAGAGAAAGATAAAGGAGTATATAATGCTATGAATAAAGGAATAGCAAAAGCTACAGGAGAGTATTTACTATTCCTTAATTCAGGAGATTCTCTATTGGATAATCAGATATTATCCAAGATTGTTCCGCTATTGAAGGATTATGGTACTTGAGTTCAACTTATAAATGCAACTTTTTGGG
>UMAS01041052.1_pt1 | contig 13980 bp, 9 predicted proteins | sample 1963771 | NCBI WGS metagenome assembly UMAS01 (sample SAMEA4835922, study PRJEB28245) | human gut metagenome | biome: gut microbiome; material: fecal sample | place: Denmark | collected 2008
GGTTGAGTCTCGTTGATGCTGCTGCCGTTTTCAATGTGCTGCATGCTGCTGCATCCGGTGAGCAGCAGCGCAGCTGCCAGGGGTAGAAGGATCCGTTTTCCCATGGGTTTGCCTCATTTCGCATGGTTTTTTACCAGTATAGCACACTTATATAAAAAATGCAAATGGGCTTGATTCCAGTGAAAAAATATGCTAGAATGATAACGTGGATAGTTGTAGGCAGAGTCGGCGGTCTGTCTGTTTTGCTGGCGTTGGGCACAACGTCCGGCAATGCAGCCTCCCAGTTCCTTTGAAAAAGGTTACGGTTGGCTGATTTGTTTTGAAATGAGGTATCATAATGCGTAGAAGTGGTATTTTGCTCCCTGTTTTCAGTCTGCCTTCCCGGCATGGCATCGGGAAAATGGGCAAGGCGGCATATGAATTTGTAGATTTTCTGAAGGGTGCGGAGGTATCCTGCTGGCAGGTGCTCCCCCTTTCACCTACGGGCTATGGGGATTCCCCCTATCAGTCCTGCTGTACCTATGCAGGAAACCCGTATCTGATCGACCTTGATCTGCTGGCGGAGGAAGGCTTGCTGGTGCCGGCGGATTATGACGGTCTGAACTGGGGGGAGGACAGCAGCACCATTCCCTATGCGCTGCTGTATACCCAGTGCTATGAAGTGCTGCGGATCGCCTTTTCCAATGCAAAGCCGGATCCGGACTTTGACGCCTTTGTGGAGGCGCAGAAGGACTGGCTGGAGGATTACGCCCTGTACATGGCGCTGAAGTTTGCCCATGACGGCAAGCCCTTTACGGAGTGGGGGAGATCCCTGCGCCGCCGGAAGAAGGAAGCGATGGATCAGGCAAGGGAAACCTACAAGGAGGACATTGCCTTTCATAAATTCATCCAGTACCAGTTCTTCAGGCAATGGTACCAGCTCAAGGCATACGCCAACGAGCAGGGAATCTCCATCATCGGGGATCTGCCCATTTACACTGCCGCAGACAGTGTGGAGGTCTGGGCACATCCGGAGCTGTTTGAGTTGAATGTGCTGAACCGTCCCGCCGAGGTGGCAGGCTGTCCGCCGGACTGCTTCTCTGCCACCGGGCAGCTTTGGGGCAATCCGGTTTATCACTGGGAGCAACACAAAAAAACGGGCTATGCCTGGTGGATCCACCGGCTGGGGTATGTGAGCAAGCTGTTTGACATGGTTCGCATCGACCACTTCCGGGGCTTTGAAAGCTATTACTCCATTCCGGCAAAGAAGGAAACCGCCGAGCACGGCACCTGGATGCCGGGGCCGGGTCTGGAGCTGTTCCAGGCGGCGCAGCAGAAGCTGGGAGATCTGAACATTCTTGCGGAGGATCTGGGCAATATCACGCCCCAGGTGCGGAAGCTTCTGGCGGAGACCGGCTATCCGGGCATGAAGGTGCTGCAATTTGCGTTTGACAGCGATGCGGACAATGAATTCCTGCCCCACAATTATACTACTTCCCACTGCGTGGTGTACACAGGCACCCACGACAACGACACCCTGCTGCACTGGGCAGAAACCCTGAATCGGGAACCCCTGCGCTTTGCCCGCGCATACCTGGATGTGGAAAGCAGGCAGGATGTGCCGGCGGCAGTGGTGCGTGCGGCATGGTCCAGCATTGCGGAGCTGGCAATTGCCCAGATGCAGGATTTTCTCAAGGCAGGCGGCGAAGGCAGAATGAACCTGCCCTCCACCCTGGGGGGCAACTGGTGCTACCGCACCAAGGCGGAGCAATACACAGAAAAGCTGCAGCGGCGGATCCGCCGGCTGAACCGTACCTACGGTCGAAAGTAAGGAGCGAGATACAGATGGATCATAAGGAATTTGAACAGGCGTTGTGCAAAAAGCTGGGTACCACCCCGGACAAGGCGACTCCCCAGGCACTGCACAGTGCCATCGGGGACACGGTGATGGAGACCATTGCACCGGACTGGCGTGCAAGCCGTCAGGCGCATCTGTCCGGCAGACGGGCATGCTATTTCTCCATGGAATTTCTGGTGGGGCGGGCTGTGCAGAACAATCTGCTGTGCCTGGATCTTTACGATACAGTGGAAGAAGCCCTGCGTCCCTACGGCGTATCCCTGGCTGCTATGGATGAGATCCCGGATGCTGCCCTGGGCAACGGGGGGCTGGGCAGACTGGCTGCATGCTTTCTGGACAGTGCGGCGACTCTGAACCTGCCCCTGGACGGCTACGGCATCCGCTACCGGTACGGGCTGTTTGAGCAGCATTTTGAGGACGGCTTCCAGAAGGAGACCGCCGATGACTGGACCCGGTGGGGAGATCCCTGGTCGGTGCGCTGTGAGGCGGATGCGGTGGAGATCCGCTACGCCGGACAGACCGTCCGGGCAGTGCCCTATGATATGCCCATCATCGGCTGCAAGACCCGGCACATCAGTACCCTGCGGCTGTGGCAGGCGGAGCCGGTGCATACCTTTGACTTCCAGCTGTTCAATCAGCAGCATTATCTGGAGGCTTCTGCGGAAAGCATTGCCGCAGAGGATATTTCCAGAGTCCTGTACCCCAACGACGACACCCGGGAGGGGAAGCTGCTGCGGCTCAAGCAGGAGTATTTCTTCAGCGCCGCATCCCTGGCGGATATCCTGCGGAAATACCGGGCATCCCACGACAATTATGATGACCTGGCGCAGGCTGTCAGCATCCAGTTGAACGATACCCACCCGGTGATCTCCATTCCGGAGCTGATCCGGCTGCTGATGCAGGATGGGGTTGCCTTTGACAAGGCGTTGTCCATTGCGAAGCAGGTGTTCCACTACACCAATCACACCATTATGGCGGAGGCACTGGAAAAGTGGGACTGCGGTCTGGTGGAGGAGCTGCTGCCGGAGGTGTATGGGGTAATTCTCCAGATCCACGAGGCACTGATGGCGGAGCTGTATGCAAAGCCGGACTGGACGGCGGAGCAGATCGCAGCCATGGGAATCGTCCGGGATGGCTGCGTGCATATGGCACACATGGCGATTTATGCCAGCGCTCACACCAACGGGGTGGCGAAGATCCACACGGAGATCCTGAAGCATACCGCACTGAAGGACTGGTACCGGCTGTATCCGGAGCGGTTCCAGAACAAGACCAATGGCATTACCCAGCGGCGCTGGTTTGCCCTGTGCAACCGGGAGCTGTCCGGTCTTGCCACGGAGCTTCTGGGCAGCGACCGGTGGATCACCCAACTGGATGCCCTGGAGGAGCTGGTGCCCTATGCCCGGGATTTACAGGTATTGCAGCGCTTTACTGCCATCAAGCAGGAAAAGAAGCGGCAGCTAGCGGCGTATGTACTGGCGCAGGAGGGCGTTCGGATCGACCCGGATACGGTGTTCGACATTCAGATCAAGCGGCTGCATGAATACAAGCGGCAGCTGCTGAATGCCTTCTCCATTCTGTGGATCTATTTCGGCATCAAGGACGGCAGCATTCAGAATTTTACCCCCACCACCTTCCTGTTCGGGGCAAAGTCTGCGCCGGGCTATCGGCGGGCAAAGGGCATCATCAAGTATATCAACGAAATCGCCAGGCTGGTGGATGGAGATCCCCAGGTGCGGGATCTGATCCGGGTGGTATTTGTCCACAACTACAATGTATCCTATGCGGAGAAGCTGGTGGCGGCTGCGGATATTTCCGAGCAGATTTCCACCGCTGGTACGGAGGCATCCGGCACCGGCAACATGAAGCTGATGCTGAACGGGGCGGTGACCCTGGGTACCCTGGACGGGGCGAATATCGAGATCGTGGAGGAAGCCGGGGAGGAGAACAACTATATCTTTGGCGCCAGGGTGGAGGAACTGGAAAAGATCATGCCGGACTACAGCAGCCGCCGGCTCTTTGCGGACAACGAGAAGATCCGCCGGGTGGTCAGCACCCTCATCGACGGTACCGTATCCGACGGGGGCACCGGAGATTTCCGGGAGCTGTACTACAGCCTGCTGGACGGGGCAAGCTGGCATCGTCCGGATCACTACTACCTGCTGGGGGATCTGGAGTCCTATGTGGAGGCAAAGCTCCGTGCCATTTCCGACTACAGGGATCGGGCGGAATTTGCGAAGAAGCAGTGGCTGAACATGTGCCATGCGGGCAAGTTCAGCTCCGACCGGACTATCCGGGACTACGCAGCAGACATCTGGAACATTACCCCTGTGCAATGAAGCATACAGGAACGTGACAGAACGGAAGATTGACAGCCGAGACAGCCCTGCATACCGGAGGGCTGCCCGGGAACGGAGGGGTGCCACATGAACAAGTACATCGATATTCACGCCCATGTACTGCCCGGAATGGGCTGTGGGCCGGAAACGGCGGCGGAGAGCCTTGCTATGCTGCGAACGCTCCATGACCACGGGGTCAAGACCGTGATCGCTACGCCTTTTTTCAATCCGGAAACGGAAACGGCGGATGCGTTTCTGGCACGGCGTGAGGCTGCCTATGCCCGGCTGCGGCAGGCAATGGAGGGGGAGACTCTGCCCCATGTGGCACTGGGTGCGGAGGTGCTGCTGTGTCCGGCTGTGCTGGAATGCGGCAGGATCGACCGGTTCCGGGTGGAGCGCACCGGCTATGTGCTGGTTTGTCTGCCCCGGGGGCAGGTGATTGACCCGGCGCTGATGACCCTGTTCGATCACTTTCATGTGGCAAGCGGTCTGGTGCCCGTTCTGACGGATATCGACCGGTATTTCAACACCATTCAGGTGGAGGATATGTTCGCTCTGAGCCGGGCAGGGGCGTTGCTGCAGGTGTCCTGCGCCGGGATCATGGCCCACGACACCCGGAAGTATGCCCTGTACCTGCTGGGAAATCACATTGCCCAGTTTGTCAGTTCCGGCTATGCATCTCCCCAGGACAGCCCCCGGCTGGTGGAGGCTATGCGGGTGCTGAAGCGCTCTCTGCCCCTGGTGAAATACAAGCGCATCAAGAATAACGCCGGCATGCTGCTGTCCAATGCGGCAGTCAGCGAATTGGTGAACTGAGGGTTGCAATGTCACACAGCAAGCATACCAAGCGGGGATATTCCCTCTATCTTGAAAAATGGGATCCTGCTGCAAAAAAGTATATCCACACCTGTGCCCTGTGCGGATGCAGGGGTTATAGTCCTGCACTGGAACTGGATGAACGGGACTGCTGTGCGGATTGTGCCAGGATTCTGGAAAAAAGAAAATAGGGCGTCCGTGTTGCCCGGGATATGGCGCTCCTGTATTGTGCAGGGGCGCTTTTTTATTGGATTTCCCTTGCAACCAGGAGGATCCTGTGGTATAATAAACGTAGTGTGTATGGACGCCGGATCCGACGCTGTCACACCAACTGTGCAAAACCGCACACAAGAAAAAGGAGGTTCGTCATGAATCCTGACCCGTACTTATGGGTACAATTAAAACACTTGCGGGAGCATTGACGAACAGCCGTGCTGCCGCAGAAAGGCAGCATTATGATCAGCTATTTCAAGACTGTCGGCTCCGAGCTGACACGGCTATCCAAGCCGGAGCCGGGCTGTTGGGTCTCCGTGGTGGAGCCTACCCCGGACGAGGTAAACGTTCTGATCGAGCAATACGGGCTTGACCGGGACTTTGTCCGCTCCTCTCTGGATGAGGAGGAATCCTCCCGTGTGGAACGGGAAGAAAATCAGACCCTGATTATCGTGGATACCGCAGTGGCGGAAAAACAGGATGAGACCTTTTTGTTTTACACCCTGCCGGTGGGCATCATTACCACCGCCCAGTATGTATTCACCATCAGTCTCAAGCACTGTCCCGTGATCGATGCCATTGAAAACGGCGCCATCCGGAATTTACAGACCATGCACAAAACCCGGTTCGTGCTGCTGCTGCTGATGCGCATCACCGCCGGCTTTGTCCAGTACCTCAAACAGATTGACAAGATCTCCTACCACATCGAGAAGCAGCTTAGTGTGGCGATGAAAAACAAAGAGCTGGTGCAGATCCTCGGACTGGAGAAATCCCTGGTCTACTTTTCCACTTCCTTAAAGGCGAACAATATCACCCTGGAAAAGATCCTGCGGGGCAGGGTCATGAAGCTGTACGAGGAGGATCAGGATCTGCTGGAGGATGTGCTGGTCGAGGTGAAACAGGCAACGGAAATGACCAAGATCTACACCGGCATTCTGTCGGTTATGGTGGACGCCTTTGCATCCGTCATTGCCAACAACCAGAATACCGTCATGTCCCGGCTGACTGTCATCACCATCATCATGGCGATTCCTACCATGGTGTTCAGCTTCTACGGCATGAACACCGCCCATCTACCCATTCCGGATACCTGGTTTCCCACTCTGATTTCCGTGATGGTCACGGCAGCAGTGGCATTGCTTCTGCTGCGGAACAAGAATAAATAGGTCAAAGCCCGGATGGGATTCTGTCCGGGCTTTTTGCATACACAGGAGGAAGCATTATGGTTCATATCGGAAATGACTGGGATGAGCTGCTGAAGGATACCTTTGCGTCGGAAAACTATCAGCAGCTGCGGCAGTTTCTGATCCGGGAATACAGCACCCACCGGGTGTATCCGGATATGTACGATCTGTTCAATGCACTGCGGTATACGTCCTACGCAGACACCAGAGCGGTAATCCTGGGACAGGATCCCTATCACCAGCCCGGGCAGGCTCACGGTCTGTGCTTTTCCGTGCGTCCCGGCGTTGCACCGCCTCCCTCTTTGGTGAATATGTTCAAGGAACTGCGGGATGACCTGGGCATTGACAATCTGGGAAAGGGGGGCACCCTGATCCCCTGGGCAAAAAGCGGCGTGCTGCTGCTGAATACAGTGCTCACCGTCCGGGAAGGGGAGGCAAACAGCCACCGGGGCAAGGGCTGGGAGCAGGTGACGGATGACATCATCCGTCTGCTGAATCACCGGGAACAGCCCATTGTGTTTTTGCTGTGGGGTGCCAATGCCCGGGCGAAGCAGGCGCTCATCACCGCTCCCCGGCATCTGGTGCTGACCTGCGCCCATCCCAGCCCCCTATCCGCCTACAACGGCTTTTTCGGCTGTCGGCATTTTTCCAAAACCAACGAATTTCTCCGGGCGCAGGGCATGCCGGAGATCGACTGGCGGATCTGACGGGAGGATACCATGGAAGTCACACTCACCTGCATCGACCGGAGCCAGGCGCAGCGATATCTGGGCTATGGCAGCCGCACCCCGGACGATGCCACTGTCCGGCGGCTTGCGGACTGTGAGCAGGCACTGCTGGAGATGATGCACCCCCAGTACATGTACCGGGTGTTTCCGCTGACCTGGACCGGAGAGCAGCCGGCGCTGACCGGGTGCAGCATGCCCTTGTCAGGCAGGGACATTGCCGCCCATCTGACAGGATGCAGCCATGCCGCCCTGCTGGCTGCCACCCTGTCCGCTTCGGTGGATCAGTGCCTGCGGCAGGCGCAGGCAACGGATATGACCGATGCGCTGTTGTATGACGCCCTGGCAAGCGCAGCTATTGAACAGGTCTGTGATGCTGCTGCCGGGGAACTGCACCGTACACTGCCGGAGCTGTACCAGACCTGGCGGTTCAGTCCCGGCTACGGGGACTTTCCCCTGGAGGTGCAGCCTATGCTGCTGGCAGTTCTGGATGCCCCTAAGCGGATCGGTCTGTGCGCCACGGACAGCCTGCTGCTGACCCCCACCAAGTCCGTGACCGCCCTGATCGGGCTGTCGGAAACCGAGCCCCCGAAACGGCTGCGGGGCTGTGCCACCTGTTCCATGCGGGATCGCTGCGCATACCGGGGAAGCTGCGCCTACGGAGCAGTGCCGGAACCTATGAAGGAGGATGCAACATGACCTTTGCAGAGCTTTTACAGAACAATTACATATTTCTTGACGGAGGCATGGGTACCATGCTCCAGGCCAGGGGCATGCAGGCAGGAGAACGGCCGGAGCTGCTGAATCTGAAGGATCCGGCGCTGGTGGAGCAGGTGCAGCGTGCCTATGTGGAGGCTGGCTCCAATATCATCTGCTCCAACACCTTCGGGGCAAACCGGGCAAAGCTGACAGGCAGCGGTGCCACGGTGCAGCAGGTGATCCCGGCTGCCATTCAGTGCGCAAGACGGGCTGCGGCGGGGAAAGCCCTGGTGGCGCTGGATCTGGGCCCCACCGGGCAGATGCTGGAGCCGACCGGCTCTCTGACCTTTGAGCAGGCGTATGATCTTTACGCCGAACAGGTGGATGCGGGACAGGAGGCGGATCTGATCCTCATCGAGACCATGACGGATCTGTACGAGATCCGGGCGGCGGTGCTGGCGGCAAAGGAGCATGGCAACGGCAAGCCGGTGATCGCCCTGATGACCTTTGAGCATACGGGGCGCACCTTCACCGGATGCAGCGTGTCCGCCATGGCACTGACCCTGGAGGGGCTTGGAGTGGACGCAATGGGCATCAACTGCTCCATCGGCCCGGATGAGCTGTACCCGGTGGTGGAGGAGCTGTGCCGGTGGACGACCCTGCCCCTGCTCATTAAGCCCAATGCCGGACTGCCGGATCCGGTGACCAACCAGTACAATGTATCCCCGGCGGAGTTCGCCAGGAGCATGACCCGGATCGCAAAGCTGGGGGTCAAGCTGCTTGGGGGCTGCTGCGGCACCACCCCGGATTATATCCGGGCAGTCCGGGAAGCAGTGGCGGATCTGCCCTTTACGCCCCGGCAGGTACAGGTGCCGGCGGCAGTATGCTCCTACAGCCGGACGGTGGTCATCGATCGTCCCAGAGTCATCGGGGAACGGATCAATCCCACCGGCAAGAAGCTGTTCAAGGAAGCGCTGCTTCGGGGGGATATCGACTATATCCTGGGGCAGGCCATTACCCAGGTACACGGGGGCGCAGATATTCTGGACGTGAATGTGGGACTGCCCTCCATTGACGAACGGGATATGATGGTGCGGACGGTGAAGGCGCTCCAGGGAGTGGTGGATGTGCCCTTGCAGCTGGACTCCACCATGCCTCAGGTGCTGGAGGCGGCACTGCGGATCTACAATGGCAAGCCCATTGTGAACTCCGTTAACGGGGAGGAAAAATCCCTGTCCACGGTACTGCCCCTGGTGAAAAAGTACGGTGCAGCAGTGGTGGGGCTGACCCTGGATGAACAGGGGATTCCCAAGACGGCAGAGGGCAGATTTCAGATTGCAAAGCGGATCCTGGATCGTGCCCTCGCGTTGGGCATCCGCCGGGAGGATGTGTATATCGACTGTCTGACTCTGACCGTATCGGCGGAGCAGGACGGTGCGGTGCAGACCCTGTCCGCCCTGCATCGGGTCAAGCAGGAACTGGGGCTGAAAACCGTGCTGGGTGTGTCCAACATCAGCTTCGGCTTGCCCAACCGGGAGCTTGTGAATCACAGCTTCCTGCTGATGGCACTGCAAAACGGACTGGATCTGCCCATTATGAACCCAAATGTGGCATCCATGATGGACGCTGTCCGCAGCTATTGCCTGCTTGCCAACATTGACAAGAATGCCGTTGATTTTATTGCCGCCTACGGCAGCGCAGAGCCAAAGGCAAAGCCGGCGGCGGCACCGGCGGATATGACCCTGTCCTTCGCCATCGAAAACGGGCTGAAGCAGGAGGGTGCCCGGATCACCCGGCAGCTACTGGAGCAGATGGATTCCATGGAGATCGTGAACGGACAGCTGATCCCGGCGCTGGACAAGGCGGGGGCTGCCTTTGAGCAGGGCAAGCTGTTCCTGCCCCAGCTGATCCAGGCAGCAGGGGTGGCACAGGCTGCTTTCGGGGAGATCCGCAGCTATCTGACTGCGCACAATGCGGTGCCGGTGAGCCGGGGCAAGGTGATTCTGGCAACGGTGAAGGGGGACATCCACGACATTGGCAAGAACATCGTCAAGGTGCTGATGGAGAATTACGGCTACCAGGTCATCGACCTGGGGCGGGACGTGCCGCCGGAAACCATTGTGGCGGCTGCCCTGGAGCATCGGGTCAAGCTGGTGGGACTGTCCGCATTGATGACCACCACATTGGGCGCTATGGAGGAAACCATCCGACAGCTGCATGCCAACAACGTGCCCTGCAAGGTGGTTGTGGGAGGCGCTGTGCTGACCGCAGACTATGCAGCCCAGATCGGGGCGGATTACTACGCCAAGGATGCCAAGGAATCGGTGGATATTGCAAAACAGGTGGTGGGATAAGCCACTGTGCAAGGCCTTCGGAGGGAATGCCTCCGAAGGCTTTTTGCTGTTTGGGGGATCGACAGAAATCACCCCTTGGAGCCTTTGCATTTTTTCAAAAGGTGTGGTATAATAAATTGATTATGCGTATGAGGAGGAACCTATGGGACAGGAAACATTGCTTTGGTATACAAAGCCTGCGGAAAATTTTGACCAGGCTCTGCCGGTGGGCAACGGACGCATGGGCGCCATGGTGTTCGGCGGCGTGGAGGCGGAGCACCTCAAGCTCAATGAGGATTCCATATGGTCCGGAGGATTGCGGAACCGGAACAATCCGGATGCGTACCAGGGAATGCAGCAGATCCGGACGCTTTTGCAGCAGGAAAAGATCAGCGAAGCGGAGGAACTGGCGTTTCAGACCATGCAGGGCTGTCCGGAGAACAGCCGGCATTATATGCCCCTGGGGGATCTGGACGTGGTGTTCCACAAGGAAAGCCACAGCACGGCGTACCGGCGCACCCTGGATCTGTCCAGCGGCATTGCCCTGACAGAGTATACCCTGGACGGGGTACAGTATCAGCGCAGTGTATTTGTGTCGGAGCCGGACAACGTGCTGGTGCTGCATGTGTCCGCCGATCAGCCGGGGCAGGTGTCCTTTGCCGCATCCTTTGGCGGCAGGGACGATTACTATGACGAGAACCGGCCGGATGGAGAGGCTTCCATCTGCGTCACCGGCGGACAGGGCGGTCAGCAGGGCATTCAGTTTGCGGTGGTGATGACAGCCGCTGTCCAGGGGGGCGGAGCATTTACCCGGGGCAACCAGCTTTGCGTGGAGGGGGCGGATGAAGCCACCCTGCTGCTGGCGGTACAGACCAGCTTCTACAAGGGAGAAGGATACCTGGAGGCTGCACAGCTGGATGCGGAGTATGCGGCGGATTGCAGCTTTCATGAGCTGATGGTGCGGCATGTGGACGACTACCGGGCATTGTTTGACCGGGTGAAGCTGGAACTGGAGGATAACAGTGGCGAGGGTGCCCAGCTGCCCACGGATGCCCGGCTGAGCCGTTTGCGGGGCAACGATTTTGACGGGAAGGATGCGGCAGGACTGATCCTGGACAACAAGCTGACGGAGCTGTATTTCAACTATGGCAGATACCTGATGATCTCCGGCAGCCGCCCCGGCAGTCAGCCCCTGAATTTACAGGGCATCTGGAACCAGGATATGTGGCCTGCCTGGGGCTCCCGGTTTACGGTGAATATTAACACAGAGATGAACTACTGGTGTGCTGAAAGATGTAATCTGTCCGAGTGCCATCTGCCCCTGTTTGATCTGATCCACCGGATGCGTCCCAACGGGGAGCAGACCGCCCGGGATATGTATCATTGCGGCGGCTTTGTGTGCCATCACAATACGGATCTGTGGGGGGATTGCGCTCCCCAGGATCGGTGGATGCCTGCCACCATCTGGCCCATGGGAGCAGCCTGGCTGTGCCTGCATATTTTTGAGCATTATCAGTACACCCTGGACTGGGATTTCCTGGCGCAGCAATTTGATACCCTGTGTGGGGCGGCGCAGTTCTTTACAGAATATATGTTTGAAAACAGCGCCGGACAGCTGGTCACCGGCCCCTCCGTTTCCCCGGAGAATACATACCTGACGGCAAGCGGCGCCAAGGGCAGCCTGTGCATCGGCCCCAGCATGGACAGCCAGATCATCACCCTGCTGTTTACGGATGTGCTGGAGGCGGCAAGGATTCTGGAACGGGAATCCCCCCTGCTGGAGAAGATCCGGCAGATGCTGCCCCGGCTCCCCAAGCCGGAGATCGGTAAGTACGGACAGATCAAGGAATGGGCGGTGGATTACGACGAGGTGGAGATCGGCCACCGGCATATTTCCCAGCTGTTCGCCCTGCACCCGGCGGATCTGATCACCCCGGAGGATACCCCCAAGCTGGCGGATGCTGCCCGTGCCACCCTGGTGCGGCGGCTGGTGCATGGGGGCGGTCATACGGGCTGGAGCCGTGCCTGGATCATGAACATGTGGGCAAGGCTTCATGACGGAGAAATGGTGTTCGAGAATATGCAGAAGCTGCTTGCCTATTCCACCAATCCCAATCTGCTGGATTCCCATCCTCCTTTCCAGATTGACGGGAATTTTGGCGGTACGGCGGCAGTATGCGAGGCGCTGCTGCAAAGTCATGGAGACGTTATGCAGTTCCTGCCTGCTCTGCCGTCCCAGTGGGCAAAGGGCAGCGTCACGGGTCTGCGTGCCAAGGGCGCATACACGGTGGATTTGTTCTGGCAGGATGCCAGGCTGACCCGGGCGGTGGTAACGCCGGATCAGGATGGGCTGTGCCGGATCCGCACCGGTGTGCCCATGGATGTGGTATGCGACGGCGTGACCATTGCCTGTGCCCGGACAGAGGATATACTGGAGTTCCCGGTATCCGGCGGCAAACATTATGGGCTGACGCCCCGGGAGAATGAGAAGTAAGGAGTAAGAGCATGCTCACAGATGCACAGAAAAAGCGATGGACCTGGATCAGCACCGGCGTTGCGGCGATCCTGGGGCTGTCCCTGGTATGGGTCAGCTGCAACGACAACCGGGGGATCCCCAACGGCAATACGGCAGTGCCTACCACGGAGATGACCGGTACTACGGAAAAAGTGTACGAGCTGGACATCCCTGCCATCGAGCAGAAGAATGCGGAGCTGTCCGCCGAGGCGGAGGAGGGCAGACTGTATGGTAATCTGGAGGTGTCCGACGAACGGGAGGGCTACAGCGGAGACGGCTATGTGACGGGCTTTGACGGGGATGCGGACAACAAGGTGGTCGTGGAGATCGAAGTGCCTGCCACCCAGCATTATGACATTACCCTGTGCGCTGCGGCGGACGAGGAAGTGCGGAACACGCTGCTGGTCAACGGCGAGGATATTGGCGAATTTACCATTGCCGGCAAGGGAGAGTTCCTGCATGTGACCTTTCACGGGGTGTTCATCGAGGCAGGCAAGGCACGGCTTTCCATTGAGGAGATTGACGGCGGACTGGATCTGGACAGCTTTACGCTGACCAACAACACAGATCTGTACGAGATCTCCTACGAGGATGCGGCATCCCAGCCGGTGAACGAGGACGCTTCTCCGGAGGCGAAGGCACTTTTGCGGAATCTGGCATCCTGCTACGGCAAGACCATGCTTACCGGGCAGTATGCCTCCAGCGCCCAGAATCAGGAGCTGGAGCTGATCCACAACATCACGGGGCAGTACCCGGTGATCCGGTTCGGGGATCTGGGCAGCTATACGGACAAGGATACGGAAAACGCAGAGGAGATTGAGGCTGCCATTGCCTGGTCCCGTGCCGGCGGCGTGGTGGGCTTTATGTGGTACTGGACTGCCCCCATGGAGCAAGGCAGCGTGTATGCGGACAAGACGGACTTCCGGCTCAGCAAGGCAGTGACCGGAGAGGACATCGCCCAGCTGGATCCGGAGGAACTGCAGGAGCTGCTGGATCAGCGGAAGATCAGCGCGGAGTGCTATGCCCTGGTGGAGAGCATCGACCAGGTGGCAGGGCAGCTGGCTCGTCTGAAGGATGCGGATGTGCCCGTGCTGTGGCGCCCTCTGCATGAAGCCGGCGGCGGCTGGTATTGGTGGGGCAGCGATGGTGCGGATGCCTATCAGTGGCTGTGGCGGCTGTTGTATGACCGACTGACGGCGTACCACGGGCTGAACAATCTGCTGTGGGTCTGGAACGGTCAGAGCCGGGATTACTATGTGGGGCAGGCGTACTACGATATCGCCTCCATTGACGTGTACCTGCGGGCGGATGCGGAATAC
>UMAS01056587.1_pt1 | contig 13136 bp, 14 predicted proteins | sample 1963771 | NCBI WGS metagenome assembly UMAS01 (sample SAMEA4835922, study PRJEB28245) | human gut metagenome | biome: gut microbiome; material: fecal sample | place: Denmark | collected 2008
GCCGCCGAACACGCTGCAATACCGACGGATCAGATACGCCTCTGAATCCAGGGGATTTCCCGGATGCAGCGGTTCCAGCTTGTCATGCCGCACCCGGTGTGCCGGCTCCTCCGGTGCATCCGCTTCTGCCGGCAGCATGGAAATACAAAGCTGCTCCCGCTGACACACTGCACGGATGCGCAAGGAGGCACATGGACCCGAGCCACAGCTTAGCAGCAGCATGGACTGGATGCAGGCAGAAAAACGCTCCGGATCCGATACAATGTATACAGGCTCTGTGTCCTCCAGAGTCACCTGCATATGTCCTTGTAGCAGCTCCGTACATGCCTGGGCAAATTCCTGCAAAAAAGCGCACACGTCAATGCGGACACGCTGCACAGGCGCTTCCGCATACCGGAGCAGCTCCGTGGTATGCGCCGTACTCCGCAGCAGCCGGAAGCAGTTGCTGATGCCTACATTCAACAACTCCCGAGCCGGTTCATCCTGATTGATGCGGAGCCGCTGGGCAAGCTGTCCGCTGACTGCGGTGATCCCGGATACCGCCTGGCGGATGGTGCCGGACTGATTTTCTAAAAACTCCCGGATCATGCCATCATGGAGGAATGCCGCAAATACATCCTCTCCCGCCATCTGGATCACCAGCAGATCCTTTGCCTGATCCTCCGGATCCGGATACCGCAACAGGCTGTAGGAATACGTCAGCCCCTCCAGGGTACAGGTATATCTGCCGCTGCACAGCCGCATGCCCCGATGAGATCGGAGCAGCTTTCCAATGTCCAGGTCCCGGAACGCCCCCGGCAGACTGTCATGGCTGCACCACAGCACCTGGCAGGACAGGTCTGCGATCCACACATATTGATGGGAGTGTTTGAAAATATCCTGCAGCACAGCCAGCTGCGTCCTTTGTTGTTCTGTCTGCATCATGACCCCTCCGTGTTATTGTACATGTATGTATTATACAATATTTTCTCCCATTTGTACACCACTTTTTTCAGATTCTCCGCAATTGTCGCTTTTGCACAAAAAGCACACTTGAAACAATGGATTTCCTTGCAGAATGCAAATGCACCGAAAAATAATAGTTATTTTCCTGACAAAGCACTTGAAAAATGCGCCCGGATGGTGTATAATAGAACCATAAAATATTAGGAGGTACATTCCAATGGCAGTTAAAGTAGCAATCAATGGTTTTGGTCGTATCGGCCGTCTGGCTTTCAGACAGATGTTCGGCGCTGAGGGCTATGAGATCGTAGCAATCAACGATCTGACAGACCCCAAGATGCTGGCACAGCTTCTCAAGTATGACACCGCTCAGGGCGGTTACTGCGGCAGAATCGGCCAGGGTCTCCACACTGTAGAGGCAGGCGAAGGCTGCATCATCGTTGATGGCAAGAAGATCACAATCTACGCTGAGCCGAAGGCAGCTGAGCTGCCCTGGGGCAAGATCGGTGTTGACGTTGTACTCGAGTGCACCGGCTTCTACTGCTCCAAGGAGAAGTCCCAGGCTCACATCGATGCAGGCGCAAAGAAGGTTGTTATTTCCGCTCCCGCCGGCAACGATCTGAAAACCATCGTATTCTCCGTAAACGAGAACACTCTGACCAAGGATGACACCATCATCTCCGCTGCATCCTGCACCACCAACTGCCTGGCTCCCATGGCAAAGGCTCTGAACGACTACGCTCCCATCCAGAGCGGTATCATGAGCACCATCCACGCTTACACCGGCGATCAGATGATCCTGGATGGTCCGCACAGAAAGGGCGACCTGAGAAGAGCAAGAGCAGGTGCTGCAAACATCGTTCCGAACTCCACCGGTGCTGCTAAGGCAATCGGCCTGGTAATTCCGGAGCTGAACGGCAAGCTGATCGGTTCCGCACAGAGAGTTCCGGTTCCGACTGGTTCTACCACCATCCTGACCGCAGTTGTTAAGGGCAAGGGCGTAACCAAGGAAGCAATCAACGCTGCTATGAAGGCTGCTGCTTCTGAGTCCTTCGGCTACAACGAGGATCAGATCGTTTCTTCCGACGTAATCGGCATGAGATACGGTTCTCTGTTCGATGCTACCCAGACCATGGTTGCACAGATCGCTGAGGATCTGTATGAGGTTCAGGTTGTTTCCTGGTATGACAACGAGAACTCCTACACCAGCCAGATGGTTCGTACTATCAAGTACTTCGCAGAGCTGGGCTAATCGTTTTACGATTGCAAAACGCCGTTTCTTTCGAGAAACGGCGTTTTCTTTTTATATGGATGAAACATAATACACCGCTCAACAAGGAGGGAAAAATGCATACAGCATCTGAAAAGAGTTTTTATGAGATCAAAGAGATCAATCAGAATGGGATTACTTTTACAAACGGCGAAAAAATCGTTTTTCAGTCATGCATCAAACAAGGCAGCAACGGTAAAACTTTCATTGCAGAAAGGGATCTATTTGCCCAGCCTCCTTATTTTCTGTTTTTTACTGCTGAAAGACCCACCAAAATTCTTTTCAACAAAAAAGGTATATTCTCAAAATCTGAAAACCGGAAGCAGTTTAGAGAACTGCAAAGGATGATAATCGAATTTGGCTATTCATCGTACGATTTAGGTTGATGCATCCCATTTATGTCCAAATGTCATATGCAAATAAGCCCGGAAGCAGTTCAATCAAACCACTTCCGGGCTAAAATGTTTCTTATCTGCGCCGACACGTTTTATTTGTCTGCAAGATCCTCCGCAAGGTGCGCCGCCTTAATCATAATGGCACACTCCAGCCGCTTTTTCTGAAGCTGGCAGGAGAACTTGTGGGCATTGTGGATATCCCCTGCATACTGGTAGTTGTTGGCATTGCATCCGCCGCTGCAATAAAATTTCGCCCAGCACTGCTTACATTCCGGCTTGGTGTATACATGCGCCGCCGCAAACTCCGCCTTGATATCCAGATTAAAGGTTCCCTCATCCAGGTTCCCCATCTTGTATTCTTCCATGCCTACAAACTGATGACATGGGTAAATATCTCCGTCCGGCGTAATGGCAACATATTCATTGCCGCAGCCGCAGCCCCGCAGCCGCTTGATGGCGCAGGGGCCCTGATCCAGGTCGATCATGAAGTGGAAGAAGTTGAACCGCTTCCCCTGCTTCTGTGCCTCCAGGATCCGGCTTGCCAGCCGCTCATATTCACAGAAAATATCAGACAGCTCCCGTTCGGTCAGAGCATAGGGCTTTGCAGGATCACTGACCACCGGCTCCACGGAAATCTGGTCAAAGCCTGCATCATACAGGCTGAACACATCATCGGAGAAATCCAGATTGTACTTGGTAAAGGTGCCCCGCACATAGTAATCCTTATCCCCACGCTGTGCCACCAGCTTCTGGAACGCAGGCAGGATCCGGTCGTAGCAGCCGGTACCGTCCACACGCTTGCGCACCCGGTCGTTGACCTCCCGTCTACCGTCCAGGGACAGCACCACGTTGGACATTTCCTTGTTGATGAAGTCGATCTTATCATCCGTCAGCAGCATGCCGTTGGTGGTAATGGTAAAGCGGAACCGCTTGCCGTATTCCTGCTCCTTGCTGCGAGCGTATTTCACCACTTCCTTGACCACATCAAAGTTCATCAAAGGCTCACCGCCAAAAAAGTCCAGTTCCAGAGTCTCCCGATCCCCGGACTGCTCCAGCAGAAAATCAATGGCTTTTTTGCCGATCTCCAAGGGCATCAGCTTCCGACCCTTGCCGAAATCACCGGTGGATGCAAAGCAGTATTCACATCTCAGATTGCAGTCATGAGCAATATGCAGACACATGGCCTTGACCGGTGCTGCAACGGAATACTTGGCAAATTTCTCGTAATCATCCTCCGAAAAGAGAATCTTGTCCTTGTACAGCTCCAGGATCTCCGCATAGCAGGAACGGATATCCTCCGGCGCATAAAACCGGGTCAGCTTGCTGACAACCTCCTGGGGACATTCCGGTGCAAAGGGCGGCTGCACATTGTCCAGCAGATCATAGGTCAGCTCGTCCACTACATGGACACCGCCGCTGTTCACGTCCAGCACAATATTGAATCCGTTTAGTTTAAACTTGTGTATCATATCCAGTTACCCCATTCCGCCGCATGGCAGCGGCATAAATCTGCTGATAAAATGAAAAGGGACACTACTGCCCCTTTTCATCACGCTCATTTTTAGTTCAATTATTTCTCACACTTCTGATTTGCAACTGTACAAGAAGTCTTACAAGCAGACTGACAAGATGCCTGGCACTTGCCGCAGCCGCCCTTCTTTGCAGTTTCCTTCAGATTTGCCTTATTGATTGTCTGAATGTGTTTCATACTAACCTCCACCAATCTCATCAGAATTTACATCTATTATATCACAGGATCCGCGACATTTCAACCCTTTTCTAATCATTAAATGATAAAAATATGTAGAATCTCGACTCAGATATACAGAAAGTATGAAATTTACTCCTCCGGCACCCCCGGCTGCTTCTGATTGACGCCTTGTACGCCCCCTGCGCCGCCGCAGACCGCCATCCACACCAGCCGCACCAAAGCGTGCAGATGCGGTACATGTCCTGTACAGGCTGTACTGATCCCAAGCACGCAGATTCCCAACAGCACCCCCAGCAGACCCCCGTTCCGCAGCCCATGCCGACGGTGGCGCCGCCCTGCCAGTAAGCCGGTCAGATATGCGCCGCAGCCCAGCGCTGCCAGCACCAGGCTGTTCATCACCCATCGGGGCAGATCCACCAGGGATGCAGCCAGTGCTCCCAAGCTGAGAATGCCCATACAAAGAAGCAGCCCCCCGGCAATCGCAAGCAAATACTTGCGGTACCACGGAGCTGCTCTACGTGTTCGTCGGCTCATACCCATGCCCTCCATGTCCTATGCTGTTTGAGCATATGCATGGATGCAAGGGCTTATTCCTCGGATTCGCTCTTTTCCTTTTTGGGCTTTTCCTTTTTCGGTGCGCCGGGGGTCAGCTTGGCATTCTGCTTTTCCTTCTTCTCCTTTGCCGCTTCCTCCTGTGCAGTCAGGTTTTCCTGCACAGCCTCAATCCGGATCCGCAACTTGCTGCGGTCGCCGCCGGTTTCAATGACTACAGTATCCTCGCCCTTGCGCACAACGATGCCTACAATGCCGCCGATGGTCAGAATCTCGTCACCGATCTGGATATTGGAGCGCATCCGGATGGTCTCCTTTTCCTTCTTGCGCTGCGGACGAATCATAATGAAGTACAGCGCAACCAGAACAATCACCCAGGGCAGGATCCCCACCAAGCCATACGCACCACCGTTGGTGGCACTCTGTTCAGCTGCGAATGTGTGCAAACTCGTAAACATACTGTTCCTCCTCGTTGATTTTACTTGTTCTGAATGTACTTGTCGATGGACTGGGCAGCCGTCTTGCCGGCACCCATGGCCAGGATTACCGTTGCTGCACCGGTCACTGCGTCACCGCCGGCATACACGCCTTCCTTGGTGGTACACATAGCCTCGTCCACGATCAGACAGCCCCGCTTGTTTGCCTCCAGACCAGAAGTGGTAGTCCGGATCAGAGGATTCGGAGAGGTGCCGATGGACATGATCACTGTATCCACCTCCAAATTGTAGTTGGAGCCCTCCACCGGGATGGGGCTGCGGCGTCCGCTTTCATCCGGCTCGCCCAGCTCCATGCGGATGCACTCCATGGCGCAGACTCTGCCGTTTTCGTCTCCGATGATCTTCACCGGATTGTTCAGATTCAAAAACTCAATGCCCTCTTCCTTGGCGTGATGTACCTCTTCCTTCCGGGCAGGCATCTCCTCCTCGGAACGGCGGTACACGATGTATACATGCTCCGCACCCATACGCATTGCGCTTCTTGCAGCGTCCATGGCAACGTTGCCGCCGCCCACCACTGCGACCCGCTTGGACTTGATGACCGGGGTATCATACTCCTCCAGATAGCCCTTCATCAGATTGATCCGGGTCAGGTACTCGTTGGCGGAGCAAACACCTACCAGCGCCTCGCCCTCGATGCCCATGAACCGGGGCAGACCTGCACCGGAGCCGATGAAGATCGCCTCGTAGCCATCCTCCAGCAGCTCATCCACAGACAAAACCTTGCCGATCACCATATCGGTCATGATGTTCACACCCAGTGCCTTCAGAGTCTTGATCTCCTTCTGTACAATGGCCTTAGGCAGACGGAACTCCGGAATGCCGTACATCAACACGCCGCCGGCAACGTGGAATGCCTCGAATACGGTAACCTGATAGCCCAGCCGAGCCAGATCCCCCGCACAGGTCAGACCGCTGGGGCCTGCGCCGACTACCGCTACCTTATGTCCGTTGGAGGCAGGAACCTCAACCTTGGTGTTTCCCTGCTCCATCTTGTAATCTGCTACAAAGCGCTCCAGTCGGCCAATGCCCACCGGTTCGCCCTTGATGCCCCGAACGCACTTACCCTCGCACTGATGCTCCTGGGGACATACACGACCACAGACTGCCGGCAGACCGTTGGTGGAAGTGATGATGTCATACGCCTTGTCAAAATCCCCTGCTGCAACACATGCAATAAACTCCGGGATCCGAACTCCTACCGGGCATCCGGATACGCAGGGCTTGTTCTTACAGTTCAGACAGCGGGAGGCTTCCTCCATTGCCATTGCCTTGGAATAGCCCAGGGTTACTTCCTGAAAGTTCCGTGCCCGCACTTCCGGCTTTTGCTCCGGCATGGGCACCTTCTTTAAAGACATGTTAGCCATAGCTTTCTATCAATATGGGCAGAGCCTGTCCATATATGCTCCTTTCCGATTATTTTTCAGCCTGTGCCATCAGCCGACAGTGCTGCTCGTATTCTCTATATGTGCCGTTGCGGCGCATCAGCTCGTCAAAGTCCACCTGGTGGCCGTCGAAATCCGGGCCCTCTACGCAGGCATAACGAATCTTGCCCCCCACTGTTACCCGACATCCGCCGCACATGCCTGTGCCGTCGATCATGATGGGGTTCAGGGATACGATGGTCTTCAGATTATAAGGCTCTGTTACCTTGCAGACAAACTTCATCATAGGCACCGGTCCGATGGCAATGACAGCGTCATAATTTCTGCCTGCATCGATCAGCTCCTGCAGGGCGTTGGTCACAAAGCCCTTCTTGCCGTAGCTGCCGTCATCGGTGCAGAGCACCAGTTCATTGCACACAGCCTTGAACTCATCCTCCAGAATCACAATATCCTTGCTGCGGAAGCCGGCAATTACGTCCACATAGATGCCCCTACTGTGGAGCGCCTTGGCCTGGGGATATGCAATGGCGCAGCCTACGCCGCCCCCCACAACGCATACCCGCTTTACATCCGGATCCAGGTGGGTAGGAACTCCCAGAGGCCCTACCAGATCCAGAATGGTATCCCCTTCGTTGAGGGTGGCAAGATGCTGTGTGGACTTGCCCACGATCTGAAAAATGATTGTAATGGTGCCGTTCTCCCGGTCGTAATCAGCAATGGTCAGCGGAATCCGCTCCCCCTGCTCATCGATGCGGAAAATAATAAACTGCCCTGCCTGTGCCTTCTTGGCAATGTAAGGGGCTTCAAATTCCATCAGTACTACCGCATCATTGAGTACTCTTTTCTGAACAATTCGGAACATATTTTAAGTATGACCTGCGTAAATACGCAGACCTTTCTCCTTTCCCGTTTTTTCACAGAGGGATGCTGTAACTCCGCCCTGCATCATAATATTGTACCATATTCCCTGTCGCCTTGCAAGCATTTTTCGAAAAAACCCAGTGCCGCACCATGCAAAAACGGAATGGAGTTACATCTCCGCAAGAATATCCCCGTAGCTGCCTCCGGTGGCTTTGATGAAATCGTCCGGTGCGAGAAAAATCTGGCTGCCGATGCGTCCGCCGCTGATGATGATCCGGTCAAATTCCCCGGCAGACTGATCGATCACCGTAGGATACTGTTTTTTCATGCCGATGGCAGTACAGCCGCCCCGGATGTATCCGGTGACAGCGTTGATCTCCTTCACCGGCAGCAACTCCACCGCCTTGGCGCCCACTGCACGGGCGGCTTTTTTCAGATCCAGCTCCCGGGCAACCGGCAATACGAATACATAATAGCCGCCCCCCTTGCCGCTGCACACCAGGGTCTTGAAGGACTGGGCAGGATCCTGCCCCAGCATATCCGCAATGTGTACCCCGTCAATGAACTCCTTGCACTCGTAGCTGTTCAGCGTATAGGGCAGCTTCAGTCTGTCCAGGATCCGCATCGCATTTGTCTTTACTTCTTTTCCCATTCTGATCCCTCACATCTGGTGTCTGACCACACCGTATTCATCATCCAGCCGGTAATAGGGACAGCTGCGGCATTCTCCCCGGAGGAATCTGCCGTATTCGTCCTCGTCCAGCTCTACCAGGCAGCTGTAGCAGTCCAGCTCCTCATCATATACATAATAGACACAGCTTTCACATTGCATGATGCTCCGCCTCTTCCCACTGCTTCCATATCTCCGGGCAGTAGCCCACAGTAGCCTGTCTGCCGTTGCGGACGATGGGGGTGCGGTACAGGCTGGGCTGCTCCATCAGCTTTTCCAGCTTTGCATCCTCCAGCAGATATTTGATCATGCAGTAGTCCTTTGCCGTATCGTCAATCACCGCCTCCAGACCGCCCACTGCCCGAAGCACGCTGTCCAGTTCGCCCCGGCTCAGCCCCTTCCGAAGAATGTCTACCGACTGAAAGGAAATGCCCCGTTCCTTGAAATACCGCTCCGCCTTCTTGGTGTCAAAGCTTTTTGCTTTTCCGAATATCTGAATTTTCATATGCTTCCTCCCTGCTTTCTGCCGACACCATTATAGCACACTTTTTCCCCAGCCGCAAGCGGATATCCCTGCCGCTTGCATTTTTTCCGGGATTCGCTTATAATAAAAGGGTATATCAATCAAAGAAGGAAGATAACCATGGCAGTCATTACAAACATGCCCCTGATCCCCGTGGATACCATCAGCGGTTTTCCGGTACGTCCAGGCAATCACCTGATCCAGGGGGCAACCGCAATGCCCAATGCAGTCAACTTTACCATTTCTTCCGCCAACGCCACCAGCTGTGAGCTGCTGCTGTTTCACCGGAAGGAAAAGACCCCCTATGCAGTGATCCCCATTCCGGCTTCCTACCGGATCGGAGATGTGTTCTCCATTATCGTGTTCGGGCTGGATATTACGGAATTTGAGTACGCCTACCGGATGGACGGCCCCCACGATCCCCGGAAGGGACTGCTGTTCAACAAGGAACGGATCCTGCTGGATCCTTACGCAAGAGCCGTCACCGGTCAGCATAAATGGGGCGAAAATGCCGCAAACGATCACCAGTATCACGCACGGGTGGTTACCGAAAGCTTTGACTGGGGCGATATGCGCAGTCCGGAGCTCCCCCTGCGGGATCTGATTATCTATGAAATGCATGTCCGCGGCTTTACCCGGAGCAGCACCTCCGGCGTTGCCCATCCGGGCACCTTTGCCGGCATTCTGGAGAAGCTGCCCCATCTGCTGGCGCTTGGAATCAATGCAGTGGAGCTGATGCCGGTGTTTGAATTCAACGAGCTGGAGGATGCCAGAATCATTGACGGCAAAACCCTGTACAATTACTGGGGCTACAACACCGTCAGCTTCTTCTCTCCCAACACCAGCTACAGCTCCGAAAACGAATACAACCGGGAGGGCAATGAACTCAAGCAGATGATCCGTGTGCTGCATGAACACGGCATTGAAGTGATCCTGGATGTGGTGTTCAACCACACAGCAGAGGGCAATGAACAGGGCTCCGCCTTCAGCTTCAAGGGCATCGACAACAACGTGTACTATATGCTCACGCCGGACGGCAGCTACTTCAATTTCAGCGGCTGCGGCAACACCTTCAACTGCAACCACCCGGTGGTGCAGCAGTTCATCCTGAACTGTCTCCGGTACTGGGCAACGGAATACCGGATCGACGGCTTCCGGTTTGACCTGGCAGCCATCATGGGCAGGAACGAGGACGGCTCTCCCATGCGGAATCCGCCCCTGCTGCGAAATCTTGCCTATGACCCGGTGCTCAGCAAGGTGAAGCTGATCGCCGAAGCATGGGACGCCGGCGGGCTGTACCAGGTGGGCAGCTTCTCCTCTCTGCGCCGCTGGGCGGAATGGAACGGCAGATACCGGGACGATCTGCGCTGCTTCTTAAAGGGAGATGCGGGCATGGCGCAGGCAGCCATCAACCGGATCACCGGCTCTACGGATCTGTACGACCCGGTATACCGGGGGGACAATGCCTCCGTCAATTTTCTCACCTGTCACGACGGCTTTACCCTGTATGATCTGTACGCCTACAACACCAAACACAACGAAGCCAACGGCTGGAACAATACGGACGGGGACAACTGTGGAAACAGCTGGAACTGCGGTGCCGAGGGAGACACGGACAATCAGGAGATCCGGGCACTGCGCATGCGGCTTATCAAAAACGCCTTTGCCACCCTGCTGTGCAGCCGGGGCGCAGCCATGTTCCTTGCGGGAGATGAATTCTGCAACACCCAGTTCGGCAACAACAATCCCTACTGTCAGGACAACGAAGTATCCTGGCTGGACTGGTCCCTGCTGGAGAAAAATCAGGAGATCTTCCGGTTCTGCCGGGATATGATCGCTCTGCGAAAGGCACACCCCTGCATTACAGAAAATCTGGAACCGGCAAGCACCAACTTCCCCGCCGTCAGCATTCACAATGCATTTCCCTGGCATACAGACTGTCACCCGGATACCCGGGTCATTGGCATTCTCTTTTCCGGCAAGCATCCGAAAACCGGAGCGGACGATATGGTATTCCTGGGCATCAACACCTTTTGGGAAAACCAGAAGATCCAGATGCCGGATCTGCCGGAGCATCTGTACTGGCACATTGCCTGCAACACCGCCCTGCCCCATGCGGATCCCCCCATTTACCAGACCCAGAGCAGTTGGGAGGGCTGCACCAACATCTGGGCTGCCCCTCGTTCCGTGATCGTGGCTTATGCCCGGGTGAAGGGAACCTGATTCGTCGCCATGCAAAACTTGCGTATGATACAGCAAACGACCCGAAGGGATATTTCCTCCGGGTCGTTTTTTCTCTAGTAATGACAATAAATCGTAAAAAACCCTTAAGCTTATTTAATACAGTCTTCAAGAGTTTCTATCACCCAATCAAGGATATCTCCAAAGTCAAGTCCTCTGCATATTTCTCCATGATCGACATGCATGATCTCACCAGTTTCAGCATAAAAGCAAATGCTTACTCCCCAACCTCCAAGTTCGCCGATAACAATACATTCATGGGGAACATCATATGGCTTTTTGGCATTATCTGTGATAAAATCCTTAGGTTCATAGAATGTTGCTGCTGTTCCTCTTATTGTAGCACTTTTTGAGAATCTAAGCCAATCCTTATAAGATTCGGGTATATTTATACCATTTTTTCCCATGGCTCGATTTCTTCCTCTGAAATGGGAGCATCAAACTCAAACGCCCCTTCTCCCATATATTCAGTCAATTTAATAATAGTTCTAATACGATCAGTAAGACTATTATCGGGAATTTTCGGATCATTCATATTATCGCTCCATACTTGTATTTGATATCATGTACTATGAAACTTATTCAAATACATTTTTATCTAAAAAAATGATTCAGCACGGGAGCGCCACCTCCAACAGAAAAAGCGTCCTCCATGGCACAGGACAGATACCGCTTCGCCCCCTGTACCGCCTCCGGCAGCGCCATGCCCTGTGCAAGCCCTGCCGCAATGGCGGAGGACAGGGTACAGCCGGTGCCGTGCACATCCCTGCCGGGAATACGCTTCCCGGTGAAAACATGCAGACTGCCATCATACAGCACATCCACCGGCTCTCCGGCACTGTGCCCCCCCTTGATGAGCACGCCGCAGCCATAGGTGCGGTACAGCAGCTGTGCCGCTGCCTTTACAGCATGCAGATCCGACAAGGGCAAGCCGGTCAATGCCTGTGCCTCCGGCAGATTGGGGGTAATCAGAGCTGCCCGTGAAAACAAAAGCTGCTCCATGGCGGATACCCCCTCCGGATCCAGTAAGGGGTGTCCGGAAGTGGACAGCATGATGGGATCCAGCACCACCGGGACATCCGGATACTGAGCCAGCACCCGGCTGACAGTCCGGACGATGTCCCCATTCCCCAGCATGCCGATTTTGATGGCTGCCGGATGCAGATCCTCCAGCACGGCGGAAAGCTGTGCCGCCACAATCTCCGGGGGCAGCGGAAAGCTTTCCCGTACCCCCAGAGTATTCTGGGCAGTCACTGCGGTGATGACGGATGCTCCGTACAAATGATGGGCAGCAAAGGTTTTCAGATCCGCCTGGATCCCAGCGCCGCCGCCGGAATCCGAACCGGCAATGGTCAATGCGCAGCGCACGGTGCATCCTCCAGCAGTGCCCGGACAACTTCCTTCAGCAGCCGGGTTTCCAGTGCCGGATCCGCTGCCTTCATGATGGCGGACACCACGCAAACGCCCCGGATGGGCACGCCCCGCAGTATCTCCAGGTTCCCCCGGTTCAATCCCCCGATGGCATTCACCGGAATGGGCACGCTTTCGCAGATCTGCCGAATGGTTTCCACAGGAGTCAGCACCGTGCGCACCTTGGTGGTGGTGGGATACACGGCGCCACAGCCCAGGTAATCCGCCCCCTGGGCATAGGCGATCCTTGCTTGTTCCGGGGTTTTCGCCGTTGCTCCCACGATCTTGTCCGCTCCCAGGATCCGCCGGGCATCCTCCACAGGCAGATCCTCCTGCCCGACATGCACCCCGGCACAGCCGCATGCAGCAGCCACATCCGCCCGATCATCCAGAATCAGAGGAATCCCGTACCGGTCAGTAATCTGCCGGACAGCCCGTGCCAGTCGGAGGTATTCCCGGGTAGAGCGTTCCTTTTCCCGCAGCTGCAGCAGAGTGATACCGGCGCTGCACACCCCATCTATGACGGAAAGAAATGCGTCCTCCTCATACTGACTGCTGTCGGTTACCAAATACAATGTGGGATCAAATTTCATAGCTGTTCCTCGATTTCACAATATTTACAAAGCTGCTCCGGCAACAGATTCCACAGTCCGTCCGCCAGAGCGCTGTGGAGACTGCC
>UMAS01041585.1_pt1 | contig 13039 bp, 10 predicted proteins | sample 1963771 | NCBI WGS metagenome assembly UMAS01 (sample SAMEA4835922, study PRJEB28245) | human gut metagenome | biome: gut microbiome; material: fecal sample | place: Denmark | collected 2008
AACAATGATTTAGCCGTCGCGATTTTGGTCTGCGCTTCATACCAGCAGTATCTTCTGTAGGGTTTGCTGTTTAGTTAAAGCTAATGATAAATGCAAAATGCAGTAGCTTTTAGCTGTAAAGATAAAAAGTAACTGCCACGCACCATCGGCAGTGAGGGTTACCGTAAAACTGCGCTGCCGCGCTAACCTGCCGGCAGGGATAAAGTTTCACCAAGACCAGTAAAAGTTAGACTTACTCTAACCGAAATGTCTTGCGGGGGGGGTAAAGGTATGGTACAATTATATTATAAATTTTTAATTTAGATAAAATTAACAGAAAGAACGTGTACCTTTGGCACAAATATTCCGAAAGCTAATCTTAATTTTTGGCGATTTACTTTGCATTCAAATTGCAACTTTTATAGCGATTTATATGCAGAGTGACTCTATGCGCAGCATGCAGATAGATTTCCATATCCGCCTTACTGTGTTGCTCTCTGTATTCTTAATCTTTTTCTTTAATATCTATGGGCTCTTCAGCCTTGTACGTAAAAGATTAAGCGAAATCTTCCTAAACCTCATCGTTGCCGTAGGTAACATCTTTATAGCCGCTATGGCAGTAACCTTCTTCCTGCGTGACTTTGAATATTCACGCATGGTAATTATCTATTCCGCAGTATTTGGCTTTATGCTTTTGGCACTGTGGCAGTATGTAATGCACCAAATTGAAGTAAAGCACTTGCCCATACCTACTGTATTTGTAGCGGCAGATTCAGAAGAACAGGAAAGACTTAAAACTAAAATCCGTAAAACCTACGGTTTAGAAAAAAGTACCCTTAAATTTATATCAACGGATAATGAAACAGACACCATCAAGCAAATAGAAGCAAGCGACATCGTCCTTATCGGCGAAAGCCTGCCGGTGGAAGAAAAAGAGCATATCTTTCATATAGCAAACGAAAAAAAGAAAATGGTAATACTCGTACCGACGCTGTATGAGATATCATGCAGCAAAATGTACCTGTGGCAGATAGACGATTTGCCGACGCAGAGAGTGTCTCGAATGCTGCTAACATTGGAACAGCGTATTTTAAAACGCACGCTGGATATTGTGGTAGCAGTAACAGCATTAATATTACTATCGCCGGTAATGCTTGTAACGGCAGTAATAGTAAAATTAGATAGCCCGGGGCCAATAATCTACAGCCAGGTAAGGGTAGGGCGTTTTGGCAAAGAATTTAAAGTGCATAAATTCCGCAGTATGAGACAGGACGCTGAAGCAAAAACAGGGCCTGTTTTGGCAGGTGAAAACGACCCACGCATAACAAAATTCGGGCATTTTATGCGCGCCACGCGTTTAGACGAACTGCCGCAGCTTATTAACGTACTAAAAGGCGAAATGAGCATTGTTGGACCAAGGCCGGAGCGTCCGTTCTTTGTAGAACAATTCATTAAAGAAAAGCCGGAATACGCATACCGCCATAACGTAAAGCCTGGCATAACAGGCCTTGCGCAAATAGCAGGCAAATACAACACAACAGCCTACGATAAGCTGGTGTATGACTTAATCTACATCCAAAACGTAAGCGTAACGTATGATTTAACGCTGATGCTGCAAACATTAAAAGTGCTTATTACAAAAGAAAGCACCGAAGGGGTAAAGTAATTGGCTGAAACTGAAAGCAGAAAACAGCAAATGAATACAGACGAACTACGTCAGCAATATGAAGATGGTTTAGTATCAATAATAACACCGGCATATAACGCAGCGGCTTACATAGCAGAAACAATAGAAAGCGTATTTGCCCAAACCTATACAAACTGGGAAATGTTGATAGTAAACGATTGCAGTAAAGATAACACAGCAGAAATTGTGCAAAGTTATGCCGCTAAAGATAAGCGTATAAAGTTGATAAACTTAGAACAAAACAGCGGCGCCGCAGCTGCACGCAATACAGCAATACAAAATGCCAAAGGAATGTATATAGCCTTTTTAGACAGCGATGACATTTGGAAAAAAGAAAAGCTGCAAAAGCAGCTAAACTTTATGCAGCAGAATGGTTATGCCTTTACGTTTACAGGCTATGAGCATTTTAAAGAAACAAAAGAAAATATACAAAACCAAGTGCAAATACCAAAAAGCTTAAACTACAAGCAGGCGCTAAAAGGAAACCAAATAGGCTGCCTTACAGTAATGCTGGATAGAAAGCAAATACAAAATATATACTTTACAACGCAGAAGCACGAAGATTATATACTTTGGCTCAATATCTTAAAACAGGGCATAACAGCCTATGGAATACAAGAAACCCTTGCGCTGTATAGAACAGGCAACAGTAAATCCATAAGCGGCAACAAACTGCAAAGTGCATTATGGACGTGGAAAGTGTATAGGGAAAGCCAAAAGTTATCCGTTGTAAAAACTATGTATTATTTTCTTTACTATTTTATCAATGGAATTTTAAAGCATTATTAAGGAGAATACTATGAAAGTTTGTTTTATAAATCCACCATTTAAATCTGAATATGGGAAATTTTCAAGGGAATCAAGAAGCCCGGCAATAGGTCATAGTGGCGTTTTATATTATCCGCTTTGGTTAATTTATGCTGCTGCATTAGTTGAAAAAAATGGATTTGAGATTTGTTTTATTGATGCACCTGCAAAACAAATGAGTAAAGAAACTTGTTTGTCAAAAATAAAAAAAGAAGCAGCGGATGCTAAATTATTTGTTTTAGATACAAGCACACCTTCAATAAATAGTGATTTAAATTTTGCAGAAGCTTTAAAAGCAGAAATACCTAACGCATATATCGTTTTAGTAGGTACACATCCAACTGCTACCGTAGAAGAAACTTTATCTAATGGTATAGCTGCTGACGCAATAGCCAGAAAAGAATATGACTATACAATTTTAGAATTAGCAGAAGCGTTAAATAATAATATACCTTTAAACAGTGTAATGGGACTTTCATATAAAGGCAAAAATAAAATTATAAATAATCCTGATAGAGAACCACTGCAAAACTTAGATGAAATTCCATTGGCGGCAGAATTTATAAAAAAATATTTAAACATTTATGATTATTCTTTTCCGGCAGCTACATATCCATCTATTCAAATTTTTACAGGTCGTGGCTGTCCTGCTCGTTGTAATTATTGCGTATATCCGCAGGTTATGCATGGACACATTTATAGAAAAAGAAGCGTGGATAATGTAATAAAAGAATTTCAATATATTGCTGAAAATTTTCCGGAAGTAAAAGAAATTGTTCTTGAAGATGACACTTTTACAATCGATAAAAAACGTGTAATAGAAATTTGTGATTTGCTTATAAAAAAAGGTTTAAATAAAAGATTTAAATGGTTGTGCAATGCCAGAGTAAATTTAGATTATGAAACAATGGTTAAAATGAAAGCTGCTGGTTGCCGTTTGCTTATACCGGGAGTAGAAAGTTTTAATCAAGAAATATTAAATAATGTTCATAAAGGCACAAATATAAAAGAAATTGAAAATTATATGGCTAATGCTAAAAAGGCGGGGCTATTAGTCCACGCTTGTTATATGGTGGGTAATAAAGGAGAAACGAAAGAAACTATGCAAAAAACTTTAGAAGCTGCTATTAGGTTTAATACTGATACAGCGCAGTTTTTTCCATTAATTCCTTATCCTGGTACTGAAGCATACAAATGGGCTAAAGAGAATAATTATATTACAGGTAATTATGATGAATATTGCCACGAAGATGGTACGGTTAGCTGTGTATTGAATTTGCCTAACTTATCTTCTGATGATTTAGTAAACTTCTGTACATATGCACGTAAAAAATATTATTTAAGACTTAAATATATTATGCATCGCTTATATATGGGTTTAACTGATTTTGAAGATTTGAAGCGTTCGTTAAAAGCGTTTAATAAATTGAAAGAAAGTTTATTTAAATAAGCGATATTTTTTATTATGGAGAGATAATAAAATGGAAAAAATATTAAGTATTTGTATACCTTCTTATAATGTTGATAAATATTTAAATGAAACTTTAAAATCATTATGTGTAAAAGATGTAATAGATAATATTGAAGTTTTAATTATAGATGATGGTTCAAAAGATACTACTTCTGAAATTGCATATTCATATTGTAAAAAATATCCTAGAACATTCTTTTATTATTATAAAGAAAATGGAGGATATGGGTCAGTTCTTAATTTAGGAATACAATTGGCAAAAGGAAAATATTTTAAAATATTAGATGGAGATGATTGGTTTAATATTGAAAAATTAGCAAATTTGGTTTTAGCAATGAAAAAAAACAATGCTGATATTGTTTGTAACAATTATTGTAAAATATATTCTTTTACAGGAAAAATTGAGTATATAAATTATATGAATATAATGGAAAATAAAATATATAATTTTAGAGATGTTTATAAATGGAAGAGTTTTGATTTGCCGCAAATAGCTGTAAAAACAAGTATTTTAAAAGACAATAAAGTAAATAATATTGATGAAAAATGCCTTTATGTAGATAATGAGTATATTGTTCTTTCAATGGCACATGTAAGTACAGTTGTTTTTATTAAGGATTGTATTTATTTTTATAGACAACAACGAGAAGGACAAAGTATAAGTTTTGATTCTGTTATAAAAAATTATAAAGATCATCAAAAAATGGTGTTTTCGTTGATGCGTTTTTGGAAAGATATAGTATTAGATAAAAAAATAAAGAGCGAAAATAAAAAATTTATCGCAAATTTAATTCAAAGAAAAATAGGATCGCAATTCATAATATATTTTAAATTTCCTTATAGTAATTCTATAAAGGAAAAGTTAAGAGATTTTGATAAAAATTTGCAAAAAAGTGATGGATTTAAAACATTAAATGAATATAGTATGCCTAAAAGTTTTGTTTTATTAGAAAGAAAATTTAATTACAATTTGACGTTAATTTTTAGTATATTTATAAAATTACGTAATAAATTTTTAATGTTACGAGGATTCGGGAGATAAAGAAAAAATGAATAAAATGATTGATGTTTTGATTATAGGTGCAGGCTTAACTGGTTGTACTTTAGCACGTAGATTGGCAGAAGAAAATAAAAAGGTTCTTATAGTTGAAAAAAGAATGCATCTTTGTGGAGATTGTTATGATTATCGTGATAAAAGTGGTATTTTAATTCATAAGTATGGTCCACATATTTTTAGAACAGATAATAAAAAGGTTTATGATTTTTTAAGTAGATTTACTGACTGGGTAGATTATCAACACAAGGTTTTGTCTTATGTTGACGGACATTTTTATCCGATGCCTATAAATTTAGATACTATCAATAAGTTTTTTGCTACTAATTATAATAGTAGTGATGTTATAGAATATTTTAATAAAGTTAAATGTCATGTAAAAAATATAGATAACGTAAAGGATGTTATAACAAGTCAGGTTGGTAATTTATTATATGAAAAATTTTTTAAAAATTATACTCTAAAACAATGGGGGCGAAGTCCTGAAATTTTACCTAAAGAGATAGTAGCGCGTATTCCTATACGTAGTAATAGAGATGATAGATACTTTACACAGAAATATCAATGTTTGCCAAAGGATGGATATACTGCTCTTTTTAACAATATGTTAAATCACGATAATATAAAAGTTTTATTAAATACGAGATTTAATGACATAAAATCGTATATAAAGGCAGATAGGACTTTTTATAGTGGTTCTATTGATGAATATTTTGAATATAGATATGGAAAGCTGCCATATCGATCAGTTAGTTTTAAAATAGAAAGATTTAACAGGGAGTGGTATCAACCTGTATCTGTTGTGAATTATCCAAATAATTATGATTATACTAGAATTACTGAATATAAACATTTTTATCACGAAAATTTACCTGTAACAGTTATTAGTAAGGAGTATTCTAATGGAAGTGGAGAACCATCATATCCTATTCCAACAAAAGAAAACTTGGCACTTTATGAACAGTATAAAAAAGAAGCTGAATCTATTTCTAATGTATTTTTTGTAGGACGTTTAGGAAAATATCAATATTATTCGATGGATCAAATTGTAGAGGATGCTTTAAATATTGAAATATAATGTGGAGTTGAGCATAATTGAAGAATAAATATAAATCTTTTATAAAATATATATTTATTCGTTTGATACGTATTGTATTAAGCGTTTTTAAATGTTTTCCAATAAAAAATAATCGTGTTGTATTCTTTTCTGTTCCTAAATTTGATTATACTTGTAATCCTAAATATATTTTAGATTATTTATATAAAAATTATAATAATAAATTTGAATACATTTGGGTTAATAAAGATAATAGTAAGGAAATACCATTGTATGTTAAAACTTGTAGACTTAAATCATTGAAATTTTTTTATTATTTTTTGACAGCAAGAGTTATTGTTAGTAATGCAATGGGACCGTCTTATTGTCCAATATCATCTAATACACATTATATTGCTACATGGCATGGAGGAGGAGCATATAAAAAAATTGAATTAGATGTTCCAGACATAAAAAAAGATTTTTGGTTATGTAAACGTATAATGATAAGTACAAAATCAATCACTCATATATTGAGCTCTTGTGAAAAGTTTTCAAATTTAATTGAAACTGCATTAAAAATTAAGACAAATATGGTTTTAAAAACGGGAATGCCTCGTAACGATATTTTCTTTAATAAAAATATTGTTAGTATATATTATGAAAAAGTTAGAAAATATTATGGCTTAAATAAAGATACAAAAATTATTTTATATGCACCAACATGGAGAAATGATTTTAGAAATATTTCTGATGATCTCATTAAAGAAAATGAGAGAATACTTAAAAGTTTAAATGAACGATTTAGTGGCAATTGGGTTTTATTTGTACGCTTACATCCAACAATAAAAATTAGGCAGTATTCTTATGTTAATATATCTATAATTGAAACAAGTAATTATGTTGATATGCAGGAATTATTATGTGCTGCTGATGTGTTGTTAAACGATTATTCTTCTTCTATGTGGGACTATTCGTTCTTAAATAGACCGTGTTTTATTTATGCAGTTGATTTATTACAGTATTATAATGAACGCAATTTTTATACTTCTATGTCAGAATGGCCGTTTCCGATAGCGACTAATATTGATGAACTAATTAATAATATTTTAAATTTTGATCAGAAAGAATATATAAAAAAAGTAGAGCAGCATCATAAAGATTTAGGTTCATTTGAAAATGGTCGTGCTTGTGAGCAAGTATGCAAATTAATTGCAAATATTATTGATAAAGGATAAATTTTAAATATGTTTTTTTGGATAATTGTATTTTCTGTATTTCTTATTACTTTTATAGTTAATTTTTTTATTGATGACAGAAAAAGAAAAATTTTATTATATTTTTTATTTTTCTTTATTACTGTTATAGGAGTTTTTAGAAATAACATAGGCTTAGACTATTTTGAATATGAAAAATTATTTTATAATACAGATTTAAAATTAATAGAACCGAGTTTTTTTATGTTAAGCTTTTTGCTTAAGTCTTTGGGATTATCATCACAGGCGTTGTTTGCAGTTTATGTGATTTTTATAAATTATTTTATTTATTTAGGAGCAAAATATTATTTTAAAGATAATTATTTTCGATTTAATAATTTTATTATTTTTTGGTGTTTGTATTTTATTGGGTGGTGGAATTCGTTAACTCAAATTAGGCAAGTGTTAGCGCTGTCTGTTATTTTTTATACATCTAGATATTTAATTGAAAATAATTTAACAAAGTATTTAATTGGAATAATTGGTGCATTTTTTATTCATTATTCAAGTATTGCTTTAATTTTAGTTTATCCATTAAAAAAATTAAAAATAAATATCAAATATTTTATACCGATTTTAATAATAATTGTAATTTTTAGCATTTCAGGCATTATACGTGACTGTATTATTTTCTTTATTAATAGTCTTCCGTTTTCTGTATACAAAATAACTGCTTATGTAAATAATGAAACAAAAGTGCTGCAAAGTTTTGTAGGAGAAGGTGGAAGTGGATTAGGAACATTATTTTATTATTTAATTTTTATTTCATCTATTATTTTATTAGATGATAAATATAATTTTAAAAATAATTTAATCTTACTTATTGCTATAGGATTGATAACAAAGTCTGCATTTTTTATGTTCCCGCCATTGGCAAGAATGTCTTTATATTTTGAAATTTTTGGATTTGTTTTATTAGCAAATTTCAATTACCAAAAATTAAGAAGTATTTTTATAGTATTTTTAGCTTTAGGAATGTATATTGTATCTTTACATTACATAAACCATATACCAATATCACCCCAAAAAGATTTTTATCACAATACTAATAAAAATATTGAGTATGAGTTTACAGTTAATTTTTTGGAAAAGAAAGGTTTAAATAAATGAACATCGCAGTAATATTTGCTGGTGGAACAGGGCAACGTATGAATACGGCTTCAAAACCAAAACAATTTTTAGAACTGCACGGCAAACCGATAATAATTTATACATTGGAATATTTTCAAAAGCATTCTCAAATTGATGGCATTATTGTAGTTTGTTTATCAAGCTGGATAGATTACTGCAAAGATTTACTATATAAATATCATATTACTAAAGTCTTAAAAGTTGTTCCCGGAGGAAAAAGCGGGCAGGAATCAATTTTTAATGGGCTTGAAGCTGCACATCAGATTAGTAATGATAAAAAAGCTATTGTATTAATCCATGATGGCGTGCGCCCGCTTATAAACGAAGCACTTATTACAAATTGTATAGCCGCTGTTAAAGAAAGCGGCAGTGCCATTACTGTATCACCGGCTATCGAAACAATTTTAATAAAAAATGCCGATGGCAATATTGGCAATATATTAAAACGTTCAGACTGTGAAATGGCAAAAGCACCACAATGTTTTTATCTAAATGATATTTATAAATGTCATTTACAGGCACAAGAGGAAGGAAGAACAGAGTTTATAGATTCTGCGAGCCTTATGCAATATTACGGTTATAAATTAAATGCTGTTGAAGGTCCTATGGAAAATATAAAAATAACAACACCGTCAGACTTTTATATTTTTAGGGCAATAATGGACGCAAGAGAAAATTTACAAATATTAGGGCTGTGATAAAACTATGTGGGCAGAAAATAAAATATTTAAAGAAGATTTGGACTACATAACATCTGCCGGTTTTATTGATTGGCAAAAGTTGGATAACAAAGCAGTATTTGTTACCGGAGCAACCGGGCTTATTGGTTATACTTTTGTCAGCGCATTGCTGTACAGAAATTTAACATGCAATAGCAACATAAAAATAATAGCTTTGGTAAGAAATATTACCAAAGCCAAGGAAAAATTTGCATCACAGTTAAAACATAATTTAAATTTAAAATTCGTTGTAGGCGATGTAGAAAATTTGCCACCGATAGATGAAGAAATTGATTTTATTATACATGGCGCTAATCCTACGGCGAGCAGTTATTTTGTAGAAAATCCGGTAGAAACAATAAAGACTGCTGTGTGGGGAACGAATAATATTCTTAATTTAGCAAAAGAGAAAAACATATCCGGTTTGGTTTGTCTTTCAAGTATGGAAGTATATGGTTCACCGCATACGGATGAGTTAATTGACGAAACGCATGGAACAACAGTCGACACAATGAGCGTACGCAGCTGTTATCCAGAAGCAAAAAGATTATGCGAAGCATTATGTGCAAGCTATGCCCATGAATATAAAGTACCGGCAAAAGTAGTCCGTTTAGCACAAACCTTTGGGCCTGGGATTGATAAGAACGATAACAGAGTATTTGCTGAGTTCTTGCGTTGTTCAATGCAAAAACAGGATATTGTTTTGCAAACGGAAGGTACAAGCAAGCGCTGTTATTTATATACGACAGACGCAGTGACAGCGATATTAACAGTTTTGCTTAATGGTAAAGTTGGCGAAGCATACAATGCGGCTAATAAAAATACCTATTGCAGCATTATGGAAATGGCGCAAATGGTAGTACGTGAATTAGCAAATGACGAAATAAAAGTTGTTATAAAAGCAAACAAAAATAGCAAACGTAAGTTTTCCCCCCCGCACAAGCTAAATTTAGATGTAAGCAAGCTTGAAGGTTTGGGGTGGAGAGCAACAAAGTTGTTAAAAGAAATGTATGAAAGCATAAGTAAAGATTGAATATAAGATGATAAAAGGAAGTTTTATTGATAATTTTATAAAAAATTTTTCATACTCCATTAGTTTTAATATTATTAATTTATTAATTCGTACTATTTATATTTTGATATTACCAAAACTAATTGGTATGGTGGATTTTGGATATTGGCAATTATATTTATTGTATACATCGTTTATACATTTTTGCCATTTAGGATTAGTTGATGGTGTTTATTTAAAAAATGGAGGTTTGTTATATCAAGAACTTAATAAAGAAAAATTACGTTCACAATTTATTATCTTATTTTGTATAGCATTATGTTTTGCGTTTGTAATAAATTGTTGCAGTTTATTATTAAGTGATGATACTAATAAAAGTTATTTGCTTTTTATAGTTAGCATAGATGTTGTTTTAATGTTGCCAAGAACATTACTTTCGGTTGTATTTCAAACGACAGGAAAAATAAAAGAGTTTTCTGTTTCTTTAATGAGCGAAGCAATATGTTTTTGTATTATAGTAATAATATTTCTTTTAGTAGGTGTACATGATTTTAAAATACTTGTTTTAGGAGATGTAATTGCCAGAATTATTTCATTGTGTGTGTCAAGTTGTTATGCAAAAGAAATTGTTTCATTTATAAAATTAAAGCGTAATGATTTTTTAGAAGCTATTGATAATATAAAAATAGGTATTTTTTTATTGCTTTCTAATATGGCTGGAATGTTATCTTTAGCGATAGTTAGGTTAGTTGTAGAAAATGTTTGGGGAATAATTACGTTCAGTAAAGTATCATTGGCCTTTAGTATGACTAATGTTGCAATGAGTGGCATTAGCGCAGCATCAGTTGTATTGTTTCCTTTATTAAAAAGGTTAAACAATAATAATTTTGCAAAATTGTATTTTGAATTGAATAATGTCATAATATTTTTTCTTTTGTTCCTTTTAATTTTTTATTATCCTTGTGTGAAAATTTTGAATTTATGGCTTTTCAATTATAGTGAAAGTTTTAGATATGTTGCACTTATTGCTCCGGTATGTCTTTATGATGGTTTAACGGTTTTAATATTAAATAACTATTTAAAGGCAATTAGAAAAGAAAGACAGATTTTTAAAATTAATATTCTTTTAGTTTTGTTTATTTTAATAGTGTCCGTATTATCAATTGTTTTTAATTTCAAATTAGAGTTTTTATTGTATTGTGTAATTTTATCAAGTGTTTTAAAAACGTTGGTGGCTCATAATATTATTTCTAGTTATTTTAAAATACATAATTGGAATAGTATCCTTTATAGTTTTTTAGGAATGTTGGTTTTTATAATTTCTAATTTTTATATAGAAAAAATTATAGGTTTTATAATTTATTTAATGTTTTTTATTATAATTGTTCGTTTTAATAAAAATTCATTAAAAAGTGCAGTAATTGCAATTAAGTCATTGAATTAAATTTAAATGCAAAACCACACTAATTTTCTGGCGTGGTTAAACTAAATCAATATTTTTGTTGATCTTCACTAATATAATGCTTATCTAAAAAAGATTTTCTGGATAGGATGGAGTTTGTATGTTGTGGTTTAAAATGTTAAGCTGCATATAAAAAGCAGATAATTTGGATTTCTTCTTTAGCTTTTTGATTTTGTAAAATAATAAATAATTATTAATAAGGATATACCTATTATTTTTAGTTCGAAATAAAGCTCTTGGCGTACTGTAAGCATTTCGTAGGTTTCAATGCATATAACACATAAATAGCCTTTACGGTTTTTAGTGATAAAGACTGGTTCATTATAGGTGTGGCAAAAGTTAGATATTTCGTTATATTTGTTGTGCAAATCAGCGCTTTTTGTGTATAAAATATTTTGGATAATATTATTGAAAATAAAGTTTTTAAAATGCACTTAAAAAACTTTGTAAATTTACGTAGTTTTTAAAACGTAATATAAATTTAATTTTTGAAGGTTCTTATGTACATCACACGCAACATTGAACAAACAATCAACAGAATATCGAACAAGTTTAAAGTGCTGCTTTTAACCGGCGCGAGGCAGGTTGGCAAAACGACGTTGCTAAAGCACCTGGCACAGGGCAGTGGGCGTACTTACGTTACGCTGGATGACCTTGCAGTACGTAGCTTGGCGTTAAGCGACCCGGCACTGTTTTTGCAGCGTTATACGCCGCCATTATTAATTGATGAAATTCAGTACGCGCCGCAGCTGTTAAGCTACATTAAAATGTATGCCGATAACAGAGCGCAGAACGGCGATATATGGCTGACAGGCTCGCAGCGATTGCCCTTAATGCAGGGCGTAACCGAAAGCCTTGCAGGCAGAGTAGGCATTATCGACTTGCAGGGGTTAAGCGCTAATGAAATTAACGGTATGGATAACACTGATCCTTTCCTGCCGGAAGTAGGCGCACTGTTTAAGCGCATGAACAACGCAAAAAAACAAAGCCTTAAAGAAATTTATAAACTTATCTGGCAGGGCAGCATGCCAGCCATGTATAATGGTGGTGAGCAGGACTGGCAAAGCTATTACGCCAGCTACGTACAAACCTTTTTACAACGCGATGTAATGAAACTGCTGCAAATAAATGATGAAATGGTATTCTTCCGCTTTTTATGTGCCGCTGCGGGGCAGACAGGCAAAATGATAAACTACGCAGAACTTGCCAAAGCGGCGGAAATATCTGCACCGACGGCAAAGCAATGGATAAAGACATTAGAAGCGGCAGGAATAATTTATTTGCTTCAGCCCTTTATGCCGTCGGGAGCAAAATATATAGTAAAAGCGCCAAAGCTGTACTTTTTTGATACCGGGCTTGCGGCATACTTAACGCGCTGGCTTAATGCTGACGCTTTGGAGGCAGGCGCGGCAAGCGGTGAATTTT
>UMAS01025885.1_pt1 | contig 12675 bp, 10 predicted proteins | sample 1963771 | NCBI WGS metagenome assembly UMAS01 (sample SAMEA4835922, study PRJEB28245) | human gut metagenome | biome: gut microbiome; material: fecal sample | place: Denmark | collected 2008
AAAAGTGATTGGGAAATTAAAATGATTTCACGTAAACGTAAAACATTAGCAGTATGTTCAGTATGCCATCACAAGATACATTCGGGAAAGTTAGACTGAAAGAGAAGGTGGAGAGCCGTGTACGGGGAGACCTGTATGCACGGTTCGGAGGCGAGTGCTTGGAAACCTACCACTATCAAAGGTGGCAAGGCGCTGGGTGCTTAGCCTATGGCCAGATAGCAAGCGCTAAAATCCCGTTATCCAGACTGATAAGTCCGCAACTCTATTGGGTAATGTCCGGCAGTGATTTTACGCTGGATATTAATAATCCCAAAGAACCGAAAGTATTATGTGTGGGCAACAATCCCGATAGAATTTCAATCTATGGAGCAGCATTGGGTCTTTATAATTCGAGAATCGTTAAACTAATAAATAAGAAGAAGCAACTCAAAAGTTGTGTAATTATTGACGAATTACCCACGATTTTCTTTAAAGGTTTGGACAATCTGATTGCCACGGCACGAAGCAACAAGGTAGCGGTTGTGTTAGGTTTTCAGGATTTCAGCCAGTTAAAGCGCGATTACGGAGACAAGGAGGCCGCCGTAATCATGTCAACTGTGGGCAATGTTTTTAGCGGTCAAGTGGTGGGTGAAACAGCTAAAACATTGTCGGAAAGATTCGGGAAAATCCTACAAAAAAGAGAGTCTATGAGCATCAATCGCAATGATACATCAACTTCCATCAACACGCAACTGGACAGTCTGATACCTGCCAGCAAAATCAGTACGTTATCGCAAGGTATGTTTGTCGGTGCCGTAGCAGATAACTTCGGAGAGACAATAGAACAGAAAATTTTCCATGCGCAGATAGTTGTTGACAATGAAGCTGTACAGAAAGAGACGGCGGCCTACCAACCCATACCCGAAATCAGCAGCTTTCTGGACGAGAACGGCAATGACACAATGGAACAGCAAATACAGGCCAATTATCGGCAAATCAAACAGGATATTGTCGAACTGGTGGAAAACGAATTGCTCCGCATAGAGAATGATCCGGAACTCAAATATCTGTTAGGGGAAAGTTAAAATTATCGCTCATATCAGAATAAGAGCATGATGATTGGGGAATTAACCAGCTCATGCTCTTATTTATTTTCTAATAAGTTTTACTCTTCCTTTCCAATATATATTCTTATTTTCAGTTTTGAATATAATTATATAGTCAAAATTAAATTATTTATTTCTTCCAAATTTTAATTAGTTCTTTATTCAATTCTTTGTCAGGGGTAAAATCTTTAATGAAGTTTACGTCAAGATATGAATTCTTGATACGTTTCACAATTGCCTTACGTAATTTTTTACATCTATCCCAGTCAAGCCATATAGGGAGTTCTTCCGTATATGGTGAAATATATTTCCAAATATCATAATCTAATCGCCCTTCTGAAGCAGCTTTGTGAAGTGGATAAAAGGCTATACGCATGAATTCTATAGCATGATTATCATAAGGCCAATTAAATGATAGCAAATATAAATAGGCATAGTATTCAATAGGCATTGATTTTATTGAGAGTTTACTAAAAGCTATCCAGCGTCCACTACCTTTTGATTGTACTTGCACAGAAATTGGTAGAATAGACTTCATTATAAGTAAACCGACATTGGGGGTCAATACATTCATCGTTTCCATCCAGGTTAGTATTTTTGAGTTTTCCTGTTGGCATAGCTTTTCAATAGATTTTGGAACTACATGTTCGGCTGAGTCATTTAGATAGTCAAGCACATAATAAACAGCATCTTTATCCTTCTGAAAAATAAGATTACTCAAATCTGCATACACTCTAATTTGCGTATTAAGAATCTTAAAGAGTAATTCTTTCCATTTTATAAATACACTTGATGCATGTGAAGTGAGAATAATACGAAGTATATCTTCTATTTGATTATATGAATATGTAATCCAACTACCCTGATTTAGTAATTCAGGACAAGCTGAAGCTAACGATTGGAATAATGACCAATCATTATCCGCTATAACATTGAGGTCTGATATTGTGAGATACTCATTACTTTTTGCAAGAATACTTTCACCCCAATCATTAAGTTGGGATGCTTGACAAAGTTTCTGAAGCAATTGATAATATAATTGGCGATTATCATTGTGTGCTATTTCATCAAATCTTTGCCAAAAATTAATGTAATGTACTGAAAAGGAATCAATGAATTCACTTACACACATATAGTATAAAAATTCATATTCAGGTACAAACTTATCAGTCATTCGTTTTTGAAGAAAACGCTCTTTCAAAAGTTTTCCATCTTCACGATGTGGAAATAGGGTAGCAAGTTCTGCAATAATGAGTTGTATTGCTTTTTGTTTTTCTTCGTTAGCTTCGTAATTCTTATTGATAAGTTCTACTAAAATTAAGAATCCATTGAGATGTTGACTGTCGGAACCTATATCATCTGCAAATGTATGGAGAAGACGACTTAACTGGAGTTTTTCTAACGCAATATCTTGAGTAGCCAATTTAATCCATGATGGAATGGCGTTAAGTTCAGATTCATCGTAAACAATAATTGATTTAACAATATCATGTTGGGTATTGATAAATTGCAAAAAGAATGGTTTACCATATAATGTCCGAAGTCCTGAACTACCTGAGCAAAATGATAATTGACAAAGTATTTGATACGGAAAATAATTCATCAACAGTAAACAAAAATATTGATAAAACCGTGATTTGTTTTCTATACTGAAGACCTGCGGATGCCGATTAAGAAGTTCATTATATATAATTGGCAATGATGGAATAATAAGCTTATTGGTAAATAATGAACTCTCATATTCTAAAGTAGACTCAACCTGAAGAGGTGTTGCATAAAACTCATAATTTCCGTTCTGCGGACGTACAAACATATCTATAAAAACTCGATAATCAGCTATTTGTGACAACTGATGAAATGAAATCAGAAGGCTGTGAGTCCAAACACATCCAGGACGTTTCATTTCGTTAGCATACCATGTCTTGGAAATTACATAGTATTCACTATTTTTGAGTGGATATATAGTAATATAGTCGGCTTCATCTTGTGGATTGATATACTCTGACCAATCGCTTAATGTTGCCATGCAATCCATATCCTCGCTTGAGGGTAGTACAATAGAACTTTGGATCAAATTATGACCTTGGTTGTATCCATGCAACATTTGATGAATTTGTATTTTCATTTTTACTGAGTTATTAAAAAATCAAATGGTTCTGTAATGTCATGAGACTTATTATCAGTATAAACATAAGCCCGTTGCTTAAGTTCTGTAAGTCGTTGATATTCGTCAAACTTTTCGTCTTTATACTCTAATCCTTGAGCACTGACACCGTAATATTTCACATTAGTGAAATGATGCCGAATAAAGTTATAAAGAAACGGGTGTTTAGACTCAATCCATGATTCAATAGGAAGGTTTGTATTCACCTTATCCCATGCAGAGATACAAATAGCTAAAGGAATATTGTGATCTACTTGAGTATGAAGATATTTAAGCAACATAATATTTTGTGTCCACTCAGAAATATCTTCAATTTGCATAGTCGTAGATTCAGTTCGAGCAAATTCTGTTTGAACGGGTTCTATAGATTCTGATGTTTGGGGGATTTCGTCTTGCAATATGTCTTCTTTTGCATATTTAATGAAATATAGAATACAATCTGTTTCCCCACACCATTGAACTGCCTTCTCTATCACATTATTAGAAAGTATGCGTTGAAAGACTTCACCTTTAAAATCTGGAATGTGAAGTTCAAGGGCATTTCCCGTAGTTTCAGAATGAAGTTTTAAATGAATTTCTTGTGGTTCTATATTTACAGTCCGGCTAACGACGGTTTGTTCCAACCAACTTTTCTTCAGAGCATCTAAGTAAGTGGTATCAGAAGGATATTCTTTACAAGTAAGCTTATGACCTGTGCCACCATCTTTCTCTATAGCCCAAAAAGCTCCGATATAAGTAGATTTTCCTGCATTTGGAAGACCTACGATAAGACATTTCTTTGTATTTTCCATCATGCTTTATTATTTTTAATTGATGTTTTAACCCAATCTAAAGCTGAATCTACTTTTTTTGAATCAAGCGGTCGTATAAGCATGCAGAACAACTTCTCAAGTTCTACATTACCATCAAGATTTTTAGAATTGATACAGTGTTGGGGGATATCCTTTACTTCAAACATGTCCTCAATTAACTCAATAATCTCTTGCTTATGTTCTTTGAATTTTTGATTTTCAATATCTACAACTTTATCGTATTTATTAAAGATAATATATTTTGTTGCGAATAATGGTAACATGTCTTTCTCTTTAAGCCTACGAAGAAGAGTTTTGAGTTCATCTTTCATATTTGAATAAGAACGTCCAACCAATTCCTCTGCATTAATAAAGAGTAAAATACGATCAGCATATTTGATAGTTTTATCTTTAAGAAGTTCTTCATCCTTGGATATATAGTCACGATAGCGTTCTCCGGCTCTATCAGATAACACAATAAGACGTTTTTCATTAGTGGTTTCATGTTCCATATGAAGAGTAAGAAATGGATTTTCAGAACGAAGGGTACGATTAGTATTTGATCGACCATCTTTACTACATTTACGTAGAAAAACCCTGCGCTCAAAGCCTGCAAAGGTGTCGGAATTGACAAACTTATAATCAGCCATTTTGCCACAGACTCTAAGCAAATGATATAATGAACCTACAAATGTGGTCTTACCCAAATCATTAAGTCCAAATAGGACTATAAGTTCAGGTTTTTGATTAGTGATAATATTATTAATATTTACCTCATTTAGAGCGTCAGTATAAAATGGAGTTTCCTGCATCGCTGCCAACTGTCCAATAATATTTTCTTTTGTAGGACTTTTTGCTTCTTTAGGGTTATCTAAAAGAAGTTCATTTGTATCTTGATTATCCATGTTAATCTGTTATTAATTCCTCAAGGAAAAGTTCGTAATACATATAAATTGCAAATTCAAGGTCTGATAATGGTAATTCGCCTATTTCATCAGTCAAATCGGAGTCTTTAATGTAATTTAGAAGAAGTGACGACTTTGAATCAGACTCATAGCTAATATACCATTCAGAGTCTTTCAATTTTGGTTTAATATTCTTCAATTTTGCATTTTTACGACTTGAAGGAAGAATGTTCATAAGTGTTTTTACAGGATTAGAATCAACATACTTCCACTGGGGCTCAACGGCAAGCAAATTTGCAGCATAATATGCCAAAACAAATGGGTCTTCAATACTTTTGGATTTTATATCACAGATTAACTCTTGATACTTCAACATTGCTGCTTGTTGTGCTAACTGTTTTATTTCACTAAAATTATCTTCATCAAGTGTTACGTCCATATCTTCGAAACTGTCATATTCAAAGATATCTGGAACTATTTGCGTATCAGAACACTCTTCTATATGATTTTCATTCTTTCTATATGAATCAGAAAATGGATACATTGGAGTTATAAATGCTGGTGCAAGAAGCTTATTATACGAATTCTTGCGAATAACCATCATATTACGTACTATTAATGAATATATCATTCTATCTGTATTATTATACTCTTTATCTGTATCTATAATCAAAATATACACTACATATTCAGATAAGATTTTATAAACAGCAGGAGGTAACTTTATATTCTCATTAAACTGCTCTCGATATTGTTTCATGATATATGAGCGTAAAGTAGTATTTTGTGTTCCACATATAAAAGCAGAAACGCAATCTTCTACTTTATGGCGGTCGGCAGTTTTTGCATAACTCTTACCAAGAGATGCAAGTTTTGATGTCAAATCCTTTTGGAAAGGAATGACTAATACGCTATTAAGCATTTTTTCTAACACAGCATCCATATTACTTGTTTAATTCGTTTAATAATTGTTGGTAAAGACCTTTTTCTTTGACTGCTTTTAAAAATATGAGGCAATTAGCACGATCTGATCTTTTGTCATCATAAGTTTCCGGCAAGAGTTTCTCAATAATTTCTCTTTGATTGTCACTATTGATGAACATGTAATTGATTTCATTAATTGGTATCATAATATCTTCTATTGCTATTGGATCTTTTTTTGCTTCTTCTTGTGCAATTTCTGACCAATTATCGGGAGAAGCTAAAGATACAGACATTGTTTTAGATTCTTCTACATATTTAATGAAATAAGCTCCGTCCCATTTACGAGATTCAAGTTTTACAGTCATAATAGCGTCTTCCACACTAAGTTCTATAACATTATAAACAGGAGGACAATCCATTATATCTGCCTCTTGGTCAGGCTGAAAAGCTCCGGAAAATATTTTAATAGTTTTGTCATTTTGAGAACTTTGGATATGCATATGACCAAAAAACTGTAATTTAAAACGGTCATCAAATATCTTACAAACATGATTTTCATCTATGAGCCAATCTAAAGGATGATGTATCATCGAAATGTTTATCTCATTAGAGTATGCTTGAATATTATAAGCAGGTCTGGGAAGGAATGTGAGATGATTATCCTCTTTTAAATCTTTTTTCGCTCTTTCTTTACCATCACATGTAAGAGTACTATTTAGACCATACAAATTAACTTTATAATCGCCTTCTTTACCTAAGCTAAATTTCCAATAATAATTCTTGTTGTCGAAACAAAGCTCATCCATATCATCAATCATAATAGTTTCACTCACTTCATCAATGAAATATGGTTGTGCAAACTCATTATAGGCAGATAAAGGAGCATAAAGTATTTTTAGCGTATCAGGCTCTGTATGCTTGATTGTCTGTAAAAAAATATTATTATTTTTCTTATCCAATAATAAAGGTCTTAACAGATTACGTGTTACTTCATAGCTTTTTCTGTTAATATCATGATTACCTGGAACTACAAAAACATTAGGTCTTTTCCCATTTACTTCAAGAACATTACTTACCGTATCTATAAATTCTTTAGCTTTGTTAAATTCCTCCTTTTGTCCTTTACAAGCAATGTCTCCACAAATTAAAACATAGTCAATGGTTCCAAATTGTTGCTTTACGTTCTCCAAGTCTTCAATAAAACGTATACGCATTTGCGCATAATCATCTTCAGTCTCTTCGCAAAAGAGGAAATGTATGTCGGAAAATTGTAAAAATCGTATCATATCTTTAAATTCTTTATGAGTCCATATGAAAGAACTTTATCAGCATTACATATTTTTTCCTGCCTTCATATACTTAGTCGCCATTTTTTTCTTTACTATAAGTATTTCAGGAATATGCATTTTTTCTCTTATACAAAGGTAATGAGATTTATTGATATGTGAAAATTTGTTTTCAGAAAATTGTAGATTATGTTTTTGAAGCAAACAATAATCTATGAAGAGGATTGTACTTACGGACAATTCCCGCCAATCTCCGCCATCCATTACTGCTGGTAGAAAAACTATAATATGTTATCAATTAAACCTCTACATTCGCACCGACGGGCTAAAGTTTACCCGGTATTGATTAATTATTGTATCACTTAAATTATTGATTTTATGGCTAAGAAAAAGCAAGAACAACAAGAACAGAGTCAGGACGAGCATGTAATGGCCATCCTCGACAAACGAACGAACAAGACCGCAGTCGTTTCCAAAATGAACGAGCAGGACGGCAGTCTCGAAATCGTGCCACCCGACAAGAAGAACAGCAGCAGTTTCCTCAAACTGGACCGTACCTCACCGCTGGAACTGTTCTTCACCAATTTCAAGAACCAGTACGACAATCCCACGAGTTTCAGTTTCTTCCTCGTACCTCTCGTCCTTTTGGAAAAGACACTGAACGCCGTAGTCCAGATCCGAAAAGGGGAAGATCCCGGAGTGGAAGGTAAAAAACTGGTGGAGAACAGCGAACTCAACGATGAGGGACGTATCGCCAAACTTGCCCGAAGGTATAAGTTCGATGAACACCAGCTTCCGTGGAAAGAACTTGCCGCATTGGGAGTTGACAAGCAACTCCTGTTCGATAATCATTGCATGGGTGAAATGCTGAAAGGAAGGATTACCTCTATGGCTTTCCCCATCAGTAAGGAAGTGAACGGTGAAAAGAAGGATATGGGAGAAGCCTGTTTCCTCTGTGTCAAAGGGGAGGACGGCAAGGTGCAACTGAAAACTTTAAGCAGGCTTGACAAACCGCAGTATGACCTGCCTGCCTATAAAGGAGTATTCACGGATGAGGAAAAGCAGTCGCTTAAAGACACCGGAACTTTGGGATCAATCAAGGAGATGAAGGACACCCATACGGGAACCGTCTGTAACTGTTATGTATCTTTCCATGAACCGAGCAACCGTATCATTACCATGCCCGTGGATGCCATCAAGATACCCGATTATATCTACGGGAAAAGGCTGGATGACAAACAGAAGCAAATCCTTGCGTCAGGAGGCCAGCTTCCCATCAACGACATACAGCGCAAAAACGATACGCTGCTTTCCGGGGTTGCTTTCGTCGATCCGAGAATAATGGACATCGCATTCAAGCAGTCCGGTGAACAACTGAAGGTCAACGACACTATCATGGGTGCCAAAATCACGCCTGAGCAAAAGAAGATGCTCCAGAATCATGAAATGGTGTTCGTTGAGAATATGCGCTACAAAGGCAGGGTATTTTCCGATGATGTACGTTTCAGTAACAAGAGCAACCAACTGCTGATAGGACGTAACGCCCGTGAATACAAGCCCACCATTGAGGGCAGGAAGAACGACAAGAAAAAAGAGGTGAAACAGCAGGCACCCCGCCATGTGGCGTCTGTAAAGGCCCGGTCAAAAAAGAGCCTTTCAGTCATGTAACAGGCGGATTATTCATGTTTACATCAGATATATACCCGGTTCTCTTTTATGGCAGCCGGGTGTATGTTTAATATCCGATTAACATTTTAAAGCGAAAACAAATGATTATACAAGATAAAAATACCGCAACCGGAGATTTGTCCTATTTTGAGACGACTCTCCTTCTTTATTTAAAGGAAAGCCATCCGCATATTGCCGGAGACAAAGAAGTTGTCCGAATGCGGGCCGACGAGGCGGCAGGCAGCTACGAACGTGCCATACGTGACGGCTTATCCGTTACGCAGGCTTTGCAACTGGCCGAGGCCGTTCTCTATCAGGACTTGCGGTTTTCCAGATTCGATACGGTTTTCGAGGTCGTGTCGGAGTGGTTTCCCGAAGTGCGGCCCGAAAAACGGGCGGGTTTCTGCCTGAAAGTATTACCGCCCGCAGAAACAGTATTCAGCAAATATCCCATAGATGACCGGTTTGAATCATCCCCGTCCTATCATACACTTACCGTTGAACTTACAGGTTTCATACAATTTTATATAGAACGATATGGCATATAACAAACGACAACATTTGGCGGACAACATAGCCGCACTTGAATTGATATTCATGCGCCCGGAGTTTTGTCTCACGGAAGAGGGACGCAAGGTTTTGAACGGTTATTCGGGTTTCGGGGGATTGAAGTGCATCCTGAATCCGGTGGAAAAAGACACGGACATTGAAAGATGAACGACAGACAGGGAACTGTTTCCCCAAGTCCGACTGCTGCATGAACTGTTGCGTGAGTATTCCAAAGACGAGAAAGAATACAAAGCATACGTCCAAAGCCTCAAAAACTCCGCTCTCACAGCCTTTTACACACCGGAATCGGTGGTAACGGCCATGCAGGAATCCTTGCAGCTACCGGGAATCCGTCCGGGACGTTTTCTTGACCCTTCTGCCGGAACGGGCATGTTTATCAGCGGCTTGAAGGATATTCCCGAAATCCATTGTTTCGAGAAAGACAAGCTCACGGGAAAAATCCTCTCATCCCTCTATCCGGAAAGCAGAGTGACCATAGACGGTTTCCAGTCCATACAGCCCTATTATAACAACTACTTCGATATGGTTTCATCCAATATCCCGTTTGGAAATACCAGAGTTTATGACCGGGATTTTGACCGGAGCGAAGACGTCGTGCGTAAATTTTCACTTGCCGCCGTACACAACTATTTCTTTCTCAAAGGTATGGACACGTTGCACGAAGGCGGAATACTGGCCTATATCACGACTTCGGGCATCATGGACTCGCCACAGAACCGTCCCGTCAGGGAATGGCTGGTGAACCATGCCAATCTTGTTTCAGCCATCCGTCTGCCGGACAACCTGTTTGTTGATGCAGGTACGGAAGTGGGCAGTGACCTGATCGTATTGCAGAAGAATACCCGAAAATCTGAACTTACCGAAAAGGAACGGAACTTTATTGAAACCCGTCTTATATCGGGCAGTATCAATATCAACAACTGCTATGCCGATTTAGACCATATCGTCCATACTTCCGTATCTATGGGTAAAAACATGTACGGACAACCGGCCATGAATTTTATTCATGAAGGAGGTGTCAGCGCCATTTCAGAACATCTCAGGCAGTTATTGGCGCAAGATGTGGAGAACCATCTTGACCGGAAACTTTATGATGACAATCTATCCCGCTCAAACAATTCCACCATCCTCAAAACGGAGTTTGAGACACTATTGGAAACAGCAGGAGAGGCAGAACGGCAGGAGGTACAGGAAAAAAGCTCCGCACAGCCCTATGAACCCATGCTCAACCTGTTTGCCGCCTATGCGGATGAAGAGCATGCGGAGGTGCAAGTGGTAGAAAGCAGACCTTCACCAAGCCGGGCACCGTCGGTATCCCGCAAAAAGAAAGGGAATGAACCGGAAATGTTCAATCTTTTCTCCCAAGAGAACATGTACGATGAAGCCGCCACGCAGGAAGACCTGACCGGGGAACGGGCGGCAGCGGAAGCAAAATGGCAGGAGCGCAGACAAAAATTCGAGGAAGAGCGGAAGAAAGAAATGGAACCACGACTGTTTACCGGAGAGATACGTCCCGAATACAAGAACGGCTCCATCGTGAAATCGGGTGAGCAATACGGATATTTAAGGGGGGTGGGTACTCCTGAAGTACAATTCCATCCGCTTAAACTGACAGTCACCCAACAATACCGGGCCGCCTACTATATCCCGCTCCGTGAAGCCTACCACAATCTCTACAATGCGGAAGCCGAAACGGAAACCGAACAGCCGGAACTACGGGAAGAACTGGTCAAGCGGTATGACAGTTTTTACCGTATGTTCAGGGAATTGAACGGAAAGGACAATGCCAAGTTCCTGCTGATGGATGCCGGAGGACGGGAAATACTGTCATTGGAACGTTCCGTTAACGGCAAGATACAGAAGGCGGATATCTTTTCTGTTCCCGTATCGTTCAACGCCAATGAAGTGACACATGTGGATACACCGCAGGAAGCGCTTGCGGCATCCCTGAACAAGTTCGGGGAAGTCAATCTGGAATATATGGAAAACCTCAGTGAAACAGGCAGGCAGGAACTGCTCACACAACTGGAAAACCGTATCTTCTACAATCCTATGATGAAGAACTATGAAATCAAAGACCGTTTCATAGCGGGCAATGTAGTGGCCAAAGTCGAATGGATAGAGAACTACCTGAAAGACTATCCCGATGACGACGCAAGCAAGAAATCATTGGAAGCCTTGCAGAAAGCCATACCGGAGCCGATCAGTTTCGAACTGCTTGATTTTAATCTGGGAGAAAGGTGGATACCCGTATCCGTATATGAAGAGTTTGCCGGTTATCTTTTTGAGGCAAAAGCCCATATCCACTATACGGAATCCATCGACGAGTTCAGTGTGAGTTTTGAAGAAACGAACGCGAACATCACCGACAGATATTATGTGAAAGGGGAAAAAAGAGGTTATTACGGAAATGACCTGCTGAAACATGCGCTGCACAACACGGTGCCCGACATAACAAAAACCGTGCAGGATGAAGAAGGCAATGATATAAAGGTACGGGATGCCGAGGCCATCCAGCTTGCCGACGCCAAAATCAATGAAATAAGGTCTGCTTTCACAGGCTGGCTGAATGAACAGCTCCCCGAATTTAAACAACACCTTGCGGACATGTACAACCGCAAGTTCAACTGCTATGTACGTCCCGATTATGACGGTTCCCTGCAAAGTTTCCCGTTCCTTGACCTGAAAGGGCTGGGCATACCGTCCCTGTACGACAGCCAGAAAAATGCCGTATGGATGCTGAAGATGAACGGCGGCGGTATAATCGACCATCAGGTACTGCGCCCATAAGGGCATATAGTAAATGTAGGCTTAGCAACCTACCCGGCAAGGGTTTTCAACGCCGGTCATTAGCCAACTTATCCACTTAGCCGAAAGGCGGTGGGGAGTGTCGCATGTTGGAAACGGCATAAGTCAGCTAACTATCATGCTGCTACTGAATGTCTAAATGAAATGATAGATATGAGGATGAAGACTATACTGTTTGAACGACAGTCCGAGTTGTTAGTTGGTAAACCCCGACGGAAGATAGTTACAAACGTCGGGCTGCAATACTTCTACTTTCCTACCTCAAGTACGAGAGCCGAAAACCGATTGCAGAACAGCCGCAATAAGCGGAAAAGGACGAAAATCGCATCCGACAATCTATTGAGCTATGTTACTATATGTCTAAATGGGGATTGTCTAAGTAGGAATGCCGAAAGGCTATGGGGTTTGCCCCCTGAATATCCTATATGACAACAGAGTCTCCGTAGTAGTCCGAGCAAGGGAAAGCCTTGTACA
>UMAS01048863.1_pt1 | contig 12488 bp, 9 predicted proteins | sample 1963771 | NCBI WGS metagenome assembly UMAS01 (sample SAMEA4835922, study PRJEB28245) | human gut metagenome | biome: gut microbiome; material: fecal sample | place: Denmark | collected 2008
TGTAATATTTTGTTTATTAAAAATGTTTATAGGCGTTCTACTTATTATAGTAGAGCGCCTATTATAAACTATTTTAGGATTTTATTATACAAGTTTAAGCCATTTTGCATATAAATGAAGATCACCTGTTGTACCAAGTGATATTTCCGTTACTTTTTCACCACTACCAACCGAATCAATAAACCAACCAACAAATTCATATCCTTCCATACTAATTTCAGGAAGTACAAAACTATCATTAATGGTAAATGTCAATCCTTCTTGTGGTAAATCAACACTTGTACTGTCTAATTCTACAACATTATATTTTGCAGGTAAATTGTTAAATGCTACAATATTAGTTCCTTGTTGCCATTGGTGGAATCTAAATATGATTTGTACTTTTCCTTTTGTTGTTGGAGTCCATGTTTTATTATAGTTTACATAATTAGATGTGTTTTCAATACAATTTAAGAACCAAGCATTTAATGCTTTATATTTTAAACGATATTTTTTAGAGTTCAAGAAAAAATTATCATCTTCTGGCATTTCCAAATCTTTTGAGTTTTCAGTAAGTGGTTTATAGAAATAATTACTGATTGTAACTTCAAAAATTGATTTATCAACTGCCATTAATTCTTCAACATTCTTAAAAGTAGCAGTACTACCATTCTTAGTTAGAGAATAAGTACCATTATCAAGTGTTAACTCAGAAATGTTATTAATATTATCAACTAACCAGTTATATAAATCAGTATAGAATTCATTAACAAATTCTTGCTTACTTGCCCAACTAGATTCCTCAATTTTATTTAAATTAGCATGATACGTTATAGTATAAGTGGTTATTTCATATTGTGCTGTAACCTCAAAATTACTATTAACGTTATTAAATGTTTTATCCCAACCAATAAATGTGTAACCTTTTCGTTTAGGGCTAAATGGTGGATTGGCATTCTTGCCTTCAGTTACTGTTGCTTCTTTCAAAATTGTTCCATCATAATCTTTAAAAATTACCGTATAAGTTGGCTTATCTTCAATTTCGCCTCTATTTGGAATAACAACATCTTCTCTAGTAAGAACATCACATGTTACAAAGTCAACATCTTTATTTATCCATTCTTGTAATGTTTTAGCATCACTATATTGACTAAATGTATAACATGATACTTTTAATCCGGCTTCATGATAACGTGCTATCCATTCAGCTGAATTACTATAAGAAATATTAAAGCTTACATCAAAGTTCCAAGTAACACAACGTTCAAATATTGTTTCACTTTCACATGAGTTAACTAAATATTGACAAGGGATATATTCATAACCATTACTCTTAACCCATTCTAAACATTTATATTGAGAACCTAAGAAAATGGTTTTATCTAACATACCTTTTTTATTAATTATTTCCATTAAAGCAGGCATACGAGATTGATCACTATTAGTTATACCCGCTGATGATTTTAATTCCACTACCGCAAATAAATCATATTCTTTACAAATTTCTAAATATCTTTCAAATGTACAAAGAGTAGCTGTATATTCTACACCACCTCTTGTTAGAGTTTTCGTAACATTTTTTAAATCTTCCCAATTTGTGTTAGCAATGCTTATTCCCGCAAAATCATTATCATGACATACAACAAAGACACCATCTTTAGTTTGTTTCACATCACATTCAATTGCATCATACTTTTTAATCTTTGCCGCATTAATAAACGCTTCTTCTGTATTCATAATTCCCGAGTAGCATCCCGCATGGCCAATAAAGATTAATTTTCTTCTATCAACTACCACCACGATGCGTTCAAAGGTTGAAGTGTTACCATCTAAGTCGGTTACGCTATATACTATAGTATATTTTCCAGCGGTTGTATCATCTAATTTTGATAAATCTGCCTTAATTGATTCACTGATGTCACCATCTTGTTTATCATAGGCTTTTACACCCGTCAATAAATCATATGCTACGCCAACGTTGATAACTGCTTTTTCATTTACATCATATGGTAAATAGATAATAGGATTATCATCTAAAATTTTAGGGAACACTTCTAGTTCAAATTCAACCTTTACATTTGGATTATATTTTGAATAAATTGTAATGGTTGTTTTACCATAACCAATTGTTTTTATTACACCATTATTGATTGTTGCAACTTTTGGTTCTGATGATTTCATCACAAGTTGAGGATGAGTAATATTAGTTGGCATTAATTCGATTTGTAACGTATAGGTAATATTTTTATCAAATGTAGAAACCGGATTAAGAATATTAATACTTTCAGGTAAAATTGGATTACTCCATTTTGCCACAATAGTTATATCTCCTGTCATTTCTTTAGTAATGCCTTCTAATTTTTGTTCATTTAGATACCAACCTAAGAATTCTCTACCATCTTCAATTGAAAGTTCTAAAAATTTGAATTCATCACCTTTTTGATAAGTCTTCTTTAATGTATCTTCGATTTTAATAGATTCAACCATTTTTTGAGTACGCTCTGTAGTCCAATATGTTGCGGACTGCATAAAGAATGTATATAATCGCAAATAGCCAACATAAGTAGAATCCCAAGCATGTTGCGATGGATTAATTTCATTTACCATTTTATCTAAAACATTAATAAAGTTAACCCATTTTTTATTGTTTGCGCTAGCATTTATAAAGTATCCTTCATCTATTTTGGTTTCGCCACTTGCAAGGTATAGTTTAGAAGTACCATGATTACCAGTCTTCCAAGATGTTAGATGTTCAGTTTTAAATTCTTCAAGTGATTTAGTTGAACCACTCCAAGCATAAAATTCATCCCAGAATACTTGTGACAATTCTTCCAAAGTATTTAAAGTATGAGTTGGAAGATTTCCTTCTTCATAAACATAAGTTATTTGATATGTGGCAATAACATAACTTCCATAAAAATTTAAATTTTCAGCAGGCATATTAGTAGGTAATTCTTTATCCCAACCACTAAAAGTATAACCTGATTTTTCTGCCATTTCTAATGCATCAATATTGTCGTTATATTGGTAACTATCGGTTTTATATAACACACCATCGATATAATAATTGATATTAAAACTTTTTTTGTCAAATTCAGCATATACTTCAATATTATGATCAGGCATAGTATCAGGAATTATCTCACTCCATTTAACAAAATTTAAACCTTCTAATTTAGGGTTTTCAATTGTTTCAATTGTATCACCATAATAATATGTTCTTGTTATATTTTCTTGTCCTTCAATAATATACGTAATTGTATATTTATTCTTTTCATATGTGCCAATTAGTTCAATATCATTTGCGGGCATAGTGTTTGGAAGTTCTTTATCCCAACCCTTAAACGTATAACCAGTTTTTTCAGGTACTTGTTTAACTTCTATTTTACTTCCATACTTTAGCAATTCTTCGCTAAATACCTCACCATCTATTGTGTATTTTATTTTATAAGAGTTAACTTCAAAGAGAGGAATGAGTAAAATATCTTCAGTAATAACTAGTTGTTTATCAACTAAAGAACTGCCATCTATTGACCAACCTTTAAAAATATGTCCTTCTTTTTGAACACTAGTTTCATTTATTACATCACCTATCAATACTTTTTTACCAACTTCAGTAGTAATACTACCTATTAATTGTTCACCTTCGGCTAACTTAACACTAACCGTATATTTAGTTTTATTTTTACAAGAAGCAAATGCTAAAACTACTGTTAATAGTGCAATTAATAAAATTATTCTTTTTCGCATGTCAATTCTCCTTTTGCGTAATAATATCATACTTTTATTTTTTATACAAACGTTTTCATAAAGTATTTTAAAAAAAACCTAAACTATCTAGGTACTTCTACCCTAGTAATTTAGGAAATATTTTAACTATGCGTTAAACATAATTTTTTCTGAATTAAACATTTTTGATAGTATTACGATACCTAATGCAAATATAGCTAAATTAGTAACAATTGTTATTACAAAATTAATAGGGTTAAAATTCAAACTAAGAATGGCACCCATTGCTTGAACACTATTATAGATTGGTATAAAATAAGTAATAGTTTGTGAATTAGATTTACCAATTAATGAAGTAGCGGCAATTAACATGACCAATAACATAACTGGTATTGAGTATGATGAAGCCTCTTTGACACTTTTTGCAAAAGTAGAAATTATTGATAATATGGCAATAAAGATTAATACTGTGCTAACTATTATAAATAATAAACCAACATAACTACCTACATTATACATACTCATTGATAGATTTGCTCCAGCAACTAATTTTGGTAAGGCTGCAACTAGTCCAATAAAGTTGGCAATTGCACCAACAAATGCTGTAACCGAAATTGCAAAGATTTTTCCAAGTGCTATTGAGCTTCTCTTTACAGGTGTAATTAATAAAGTAGCAATTGTACCTCTTTCTTTTTCTCCCGCAATCGATTCTGAAGCTATTGATAAACAACTTGAAAATAACAATACAATAATTAAGAATGGAAGTAACATTGTTACAAATTGAGTATCTTTTTCATCTTTTGATGCTAAATCATAGTTAATATTAACATCTGAATTTATATCAAATTTATTAGTTAATTTAGCTTCATAATCATTTAAGCAACTTACATAATATTGATATATTAGTTCTGATTCTTCTTTACCAGAATTATAATATATTTCAATTTGAGGTGGTACTGCACCAGTAGTAGAATCATATGCCATCATTTTTTGATAGAAATCATCTTCATATTTAATGTATAAATCAATTTCATTATTCGCTATTTTTTGTTTGATTTCATCAATATTTGAAGTTGTTTCAACTTTATCAATTTTATATGGACAATCAGAATCTAAAAAGGCTAATTCTTTTTCACTAGGTTCATTAACAATACATATTTTATAAAGATATGTTGCTTGATCTTCAACATGTTTAAGAGTTGCGGAACCTATTGCCGAATAAATTATATAAATCAAAGCAGCCGGTAATATTAAAGACATTACCATTCTACGATCAGTAAAGAAACGGTATAGTTCTTTTTTCATTATTGTTAGTATTTGTTTCATTATTTTTCACCAACTTCTTCTTTATATAATTCAAAGAATAATTCTTCTAAATCTTTTTCTTTTGTTAGTTCAACTAATTCACCGCTTTTAATCATTTTACCATTAATGATAATTCCAACACGGTCACAAAGCTTTTCTACTAATGAAAAGATATGAGTAGAAATAATTATTATTTTGTTTTGGCTTTTTAATTCTTTAAGAAAGTCAGTTACAACTTTTGCGGTAATAACGTCTAAACCATTAGTAGGTTCATCAAATATTATTACATCTGGATCATGAACGATTGATATGACAATTGAAACTTTTTGTTTCATACCAGTAGATAAATCGGCTATTTTTACCTCCGCAAACTTCTCAATACCAAATTTTTCAAATAATTCTTTTTTGCGATTTTCTAACACATCATCTGGTATATTGTGTAATTTACCAAAGTAATCGAATAAGTAATTAGGAGTAAAGAAATCTTCTAGTTTTAACTCACTTGTTAAAAAGCCAATCTTTGCTCTTACTTTTTCCGTATCAGTTTTTGTATTTAAACCCTCTATAATAACATCACCTTTATCTTGTTTTATTAAAGTTGAAATTATTCTTAGGGTTGTTGTTTTACCTGCTCCATTAGGTCCAAGTAAACCATATATTTCACCTTCGTTTGCAACAAATGAAAGACCATTTACGGCTGTTTTATAACTTTCCATAGTTTTTTCAATTCTTTGTTGTTTTCGTGAAATTTTAAAAGTCTTTGTAATGTTTTCAACAACTAATGTCTTCATTTCCCTATTCCTTATATTATATATTAATTAAATCCTTTACAACTTCTGATGCAATTACTAGTCCCGCAACCCCCGGTACAAAAGCACTACTACCAGGTACACTCTTACCAGTTTCAGGATTAATTAAGCCAGTTTTAATTGGCATTTCTTGTGAGTAAACAACCTTTAATTTAGTTATTCCTCTTTTTCTAAGTTCTGTGCGCATAACTCTAGCAAGCGGACACATTGAGGTTTTTGATATGTCAGTAATTATTAAGTCTAATGGATTTAATTTATTGCCAGTTCCCATTGCACTAATTACTGGAACATTATTTTTCTTGGCTAATTCGATAATTGCAAGTTTTGCGGTAACAGTATCAATCGCATCAACAATGTAATCAAATTTTGAAAAATCAAAGATACTTGCATTCTCTGGCAAAAAAAAGCATTGATAAGTGTTTATCTTAGCTTCTTTATTGATACTTAAAATTCTTTCTTTCATCACTTCTACTTTAGGAAGACCAATTGTTGAAGTTGTTGCAATTATTTGACGATTTAAGTTAGAAACATCAACTACATCATTATCTATGAGAGTGAAATTGCCAATCCCTGAACGTGCAAGAGCTTCACATACGTATCCACCTACACCACCAATGCCAAATATTGCAATATGTTTTTTAGATAACTTTTCTAAATTTTCTTTACCAATTAGCATTTCAAAGCGTTTAAATTCTTCCATTATTTTGTCTCACTTTCAAATAATTCTAAACCGGCTTTCAAACGTTCTAAAGCATCTAATACGTTATATTTTGAAGTTGCTAGATTTATTCTAAAAAAGGCTTTACCATTAACTCCATATTCTGATCCTTCGCAAACATATAATCCTGTTTTACTACGAAGGTATTCACATAAAGTTGTTGCATCATCGGTATACTTTCTTACATCAACCCACAAAAGATAAGTTGCTTCTGATGGTATAATGTAAAGTTTAGGTAAATTTTTATTTACATAATCACAAAATATTTTTTTATTTTCGTATATGTAGTTATTTAATTTGCTAACCCATTCATCACCATATTTGAATCCCGCAATGTTTGCACTCATCGCAAAAGCATTAGGTTCAGCTACTTCGTCAGTATTTAGGCCACGCTCTACTTTATGTTTTAAAAACTTATTAGGGACTACTACACATGCTGATTGTAATCCACCTAAGTTGAAAACTTTTGAGCCGGCTATACAAGTTATTGATATGTCACGACAAACATCATTTACGCTAGCAAATGGAATATATTCCTTTCCTGGATTAGTGATGTCGCAATGAATTTCATCAGAAATAACTGTTACATTATATTTATGACATAGCTCACCAATTTTGGCAAGTTCTTCTTTACTCCAAATCTTTCCAATAGGATTATGGGGATTACAAAGAATCATTAATGTAGTTTGTGGATTTTTCAATTTATTTTCTAAATCAACAAAATCAATATGATACTCACCATTTTCATAAACTAAATCACTTGATAAAATATTTCTGCCATTATTAAAAATAGAATTATAGAAAATGTTGTATACAGGCGATTGTATTAAAACATTTTCTGCCGGTGTAGTGATTTTTCTTACTATTGATGAAATGGCAGGAACAACTCCCGTTGAAAAAATCATCCAGTCTTTTTCAAAAGTTATATGATGTCTTCTTTGCCACCATCCAATAATACTTTCAAAAAATTCATCAGGAATAATGCTGTAGCCAAAAACGCCATGTTTTGCTCTTTCAATTAAAGCTTCTTTTATGCATGGTGCAGTTTCAAAATCCATGTCCGCAACCCACATTGGTAGTTCATTTTCTGAAACATCCCATTTTAATGAAAAAGTGTTTCTACGATTAGGAATATTGTCAAAATTGTTATTCACTTTTTTTATTCTCCTCTATAATTTGTGTTTTTCTTGAATCAATTAATGTATCATCTAAAATTATTTCACCAATTTCTTTTGCAACAATTTTGCCACTAATTGGGTTTTTAACTGAATCAATTTTAGAATTTACACTGGCATCAACAGTTGAATATTCAAATGCTAAATTAGTATTTAGTAATTTACAATTTACTAATTTTAAATTTTCCATATAACACATACCTTGTAAGGCGTCAATTGTACAATTAATAAGGGTTATATTTTTAGAATTCCATCCTAAATATTCACCTATTATAGTTGAATCATAAACAGTTACATTGTCACAATTCCAAAAAGAATCTTTTGACAACATTTTAGCATTGTGTATTTCAATATTACTTGCGCCATCAAATGCATAGTTACCATCTAAATTAAAGTCGCTTATTGCAATATTTTTGCTATTCATTCCAAAATAATTACCTTTTGCGACAACATGTTCCATCCTTATATTTTCACATGTCCACAAAGTTTCTTCAGCATTTGGTAAATAAACATTTTTTAACTTAATGTTCTTAGCCCTTCTAAATGTTTTAGGTGCTTCAATTGTTGAATCAATAATTTCAATATTGTCAGTATACCAAATACCTGAACGTGCTGTATCTAATAAAGTACTATCTTTAACAAATATATCGTGGCAATACCATAAAGGGTATTTCCATTTAAAAATACTATTATAAATCTTTATATTATTGCTTTCTTTTAGTGGTGATTCGCCATTTTCAAAAGTAGAGTCTTCAATTATGAGATTACTTGAATTATATAAAGCTCTTTCACCAACAAATAATCCTTGTTCTAGTTTTTTCATTTTTGCACCTCATTTTTTAATATTATACCACATCTTTCCTACTTTTAAAACCAAAAAGCAAAATCAAAAAGTAGCATGATTATTTTCTATAGCTTACGTATATTAGTTATTTTTTGCATTAAAAATACAACTTAAGAGAGCTTTTAAAAACTCCCTGATGTAATAGGGAGTTACAAACAATTATTATAGTGATTTTTTGTAGTTTTTAACAATATGATGTTTTATTAAAACATATACTGTTATGGCAATTAAAATAACAACAAACGTTATTAGGAAAATGTATACTGGTAACATATTTGTGTATGCCTTAACTTGACCCCACATAATTACAACTTGATCATTATAACTTCCAAAGTCATTCATTATTGCACATCTTGCGATAATGTTTTCACTTGGATATTGTGTTTCTAGTTGATTTTGTGATCCCGCAAAAGGGTATATAACCGCTCTTCTAAGTCCTTCTTTGAATGACCCGGTATTACCAAATAAGAAGTCAAGATCATATCCTTCAACTTCTTCCCAACTTTCAACATCTTCAGTTGGTGATAAGTTTGTTCTTGCAAGGCAATTGTATATTTTACCATTAAAGCTTATCATATCATCTTCTTCATATGTTGTTTCACTATCATACTCACAAGATTCAAAGTATTCTTCATTAGTTGGTAAAGCATCGTTTTCACTTTCTTTTTCTTTTATACATTCATATAATACATTATCATAAATAACTTTAGTTTCTTCACTGTAATATGAATTAACATCATAATCAGCAGCACCATACCAACTTGCGGTAAGAGTGAATAATTCATCGCCTACAATATATGGTGTATAACCAATATAATCCATATTATCGGCTGCATTGATTGGATCTGACAAATAGTTTAAGAATTCATAAGCAAGTTCTTTATTCTTTGCACCCTTTGGCATTGTCCAAGCATCATACCAAATGTTGCTGCCATCTTCAGGAACGTAATATTCTAAAACTTTATCAGCATCTTCCATAGCAGTGTTGATTGAGTACACAGCATCTCCAGAATATGCTAAGTTTAATCTTATTTTTCCAGTTATTATATCATTTTTACCTGAATCTACTTCAAAACCAAAAATATTCTTTTTCATTGAAATTAATTCTTCTTTTACACGAGCAATTTTTTCTTTATTTTCAAGATCACTTGCTTGTGAACCATCTAACTTAAAGTCAAAAATATCTTGTACTAAAGCATTATATTTCAATTTGTTGGTTTCATTTGGATCATCTAGGTAAGCATTCATAACTTTTTGGAATTCAATGTCTTTACTATATGAGTGCATTAATCCTGCAACAAAGGCATCTCTGATGGAATTCTTTATAGAAATTACATTTTTGTACGTTGGATTCCAAAATACATCCCATGATTTAACATCTTCTCTTATAGTATCACTACATTCAGGATCATAGACAATTCCTAAAGTTCCCCACATGTATCCTACCGCAAATTCGTCTAAATTTACAGTTCTACCTTCATAAGGAACATTCATAGCTTTTAACTTTTCTCTTAAAGTTTTGGCAGCATACTTTTCATAATTAGGAATTTTACTTACATCAATTGGATCTACTAATTCTTCTTTAATCATTTTTTGAATCATGTAATCTGATGTACAAATTAAATCATAGGTTCCTTCTTTTTGAAGAGTAAACTGATTATACATTGTTTCATTAGTATCATAAGTATAATAATTAACTTTTACACCATATTCTTTTTCAAAGTTACCAATTATGTCTACATATCCTTCTTCACCTTGAGAAATGTAGTCTTCAACATTATAAATAGTTAAGGTTTGTCCTTTAAAGTAATCATTACTATTAGCTTTTACTACTTTAGTAGAAACTGCTAAAGAACAAAATAAACATACTGAGGTTAGAAATATTATTACTTTTTTCATTATTTTTTACCTCGATATTTTAAAATTTTTTGAGCCTTTTTATTATTATAAATGGTTATTCCAAGTACTACTGCTAATACAACTACAAATAAGATTGTACTTAAAGCTCTAACTTCGGCAGGTATTGGATGCTTTGCGACAATTTTTTGAATGTACGTAGATATTGTTTCAAATGATGGTTCTTTCAAATATTGAGTAATTACAAAATCATCTAGTGATAACGTAATTGAAATTAGAAAGCCTGAAAAGATACCTGGTAAAATTTCTGGAAGCACTACTTTAAATAGTGAATACCAAGGTGTAGCACCTAAATCTAAAGCAGCTTCATAAATATTAGGATCCATTTGCATTAATTTTGGTTTAACATTTAAATATACGAATGCAACAGTTAGCACCATATGTCCAACTAATAATGTGGCAAATGAATAACTTGTTTGTAATACTTTAAATAAGATAGCTAGCGATAAAGCCATTACGATTTCCGCATTAACAACTGGTAGTTGAGTAAAAGTTTCAACTATTTTTTTACTGCGTTTTTTAGAATAGAAGACACCGATTGCTCCCATTGTTCCAAGAATAGTTGATAAAACAGCTGAAACAATCGCAATAATTAAAGTGTTACGCGTTGCGGTCATCAAAGATTGATTCTTAAATAATTTGTGATACAAATTAAATGAAAAGCCAGTCCATACTCCTAGTTGATCGCTTTCAGTGAATGAGTAAATAACAAGAACTAAAATTGGTAGATACATAAGTAGTAAGATTAACCACATATATCCTTTAGCAAATATTTTTTTAGTAGTTTCTTTACGATTTCTAGCTTTTATTGCTTTTTCGGTATTACTTGAAACATTAATTATTTCATCTTTAGTATTTTTTTCTACCATATTGACGATCTACCTCCTGTTTCATCTTTTGAAAATCTACGACTAATAAATACACTTATTCCAATTAGTAAAAGCATAATTAATGCCATAAATGAGCCGAAATTCCAATCTGCTTGATTAAAATATAAATCAATATAACTACCAAACAAAACAACGTTGTATTCAGACAATATATCTGAAATTACATATGAAGATAGCGTTGGCATAAAAACCATAGTTGCGGCAGAAACAATTCCTGGCATTGTCATAGGGATAATAACTTTAAAGAATGTATAAAAGCCATTAGCACCAAGATCATAACTTGCCTCAATTTGTGATTTGTCCATTTTTAACATTATTGTATAAAGTGGCAAAACAACAAATGGCAAATAGTTATATACTAGACCAATCATCGTTGTTAAGTTTGAATGAGCTCCAGTTGATATGCCTATCCAGTTTAATACATCACGAGTAGCACTAGTTCTAATAATAAAGTTAATCCACATTGGCATTACAAATAGCATTACAAGAACCGATGATTTATTATATTTACGATTTGCAAGTATCATTGCAAGTGGATAGCCAATTAATAAACAAATAATCGTATTTAAAATTGCATAAACAAACGATATCAATAATACATTTACGTTGGTTGAATCAGAAAAGAATTTGCGTACATTATCAAACGAAAAACTTCCACCCTTATTAGTAAATGCATAATAAATTATGAAGAAGACAGGTATTACAACAAAACATACTAGAAATAAAACATAAGGTATTGATAGATGTTTACGTTTAAATTTCATATTTTGACAAGTCTTCCTTTAACTTTAATTTAATTTTACTTGGATCAATCTTTATACTTACAGTATCCATTTCGTTCCAAGTCCAGACTGTATCAACTACAAAATCTTCTTCATCTTCAGTTCTAACAATTAATTGGTAATGGTCGCCTTTCCAAACCATTTGGATTATTTGACCAGTTATGTTGCCATCTTCTAAATCATCACTTATTTCAACGTCATCCATACCTACTGTAGCTACTACGTCAATATCGTTTAAATCATATGTTTTACCTTCTTTAGTATGGAAATATCCTTCTTCATCTAATGAAGAACCTTCAACCAATTGAGTGACATCGCAATCCCAAGTTGCTCCCGCAAA
>UMAS01039569.1_pt1 | contig 12391 bp, 9 predicted proteins | sample 1963771 | NCBI WGS metagenome assembly UMAS01 (sample SAMEA4835922, study PRJEB28245) | human gut metagenome | biome: gut microbiome; material: fecal sample | place: Denmark | collected 2008
GATTGATGTAGAACTTGGTGTCAGCGTCCATCAGTTCCGCCGGGATTACCGGCTTGATTACGTATTCCAGAATATCCTCCCGGATCTGTTCCAGTGGGATCTCCGGGGCATGCTGGGAAGAAACCACAATGGCATCCAGCCGAGCCGGTTTGCCGTCATCGTATTCCACGGTCACCTGGGTCTTGCCGTCCGGCCGCAGATACCGGAGGGTGCCGTCTTTCCGGACAGCGGTCAGCTGCATGGCAAGCCGATGGGCCAGGGAAATGGGCATGGGCATCAGCTCCTTGGTTTCGTTGCAGGCGTAGCCAAACATAATCCCCTGGTCGCCGGCACCGTTTCCCGCGTCTGCATCCTCACCCTCCTTGGACTCCAGCGCCTCGTTGACACCCATGGCAATGTCGCAGGACTGCTCATCCATGGATGTGAGAATGGAGCAGGTATGACCGTCAAAGCCGTACTTTGCCCGGTCGTAGCCAATGTCTACGATCACCTCCCGGGCGATTCGGGGGATGTCAATGTCCGCCTTGGTGCTGATCTCGCCCATGCACAAGACCATACCGGTGGTGCAGCAGGTTTCACAAGCCACTCTGCCCTCCGGATCCTGTTCCAGGATCGCATCCAGAATGGCATCGGAGATCTGGTCACAGATCTTGTCCGGATGTCCCTCAGTGACAGATTCGGACGTAAAAAATTTTTTCATGTTTGCATTCCTCCATACAATAAAAAGAGCGCTCAATATGAGCGCTTGTGAGTTCTGTATTCACAAACCTCATCTCTCGGATGCTGTGCATCCGCAGGAATTAGCACCTTTCTCGAAAACGAGCGGTTGCCGGGCGTCACAGGACCAGTTCCTCAGCCTCTCTTGATAAGGGTATAGATTTATTATAGCACAGGATTCGACATCTGTCAAGTAGAAAGGAAGGGTCATTCATGCGTATTCTTACGATCGTTGCTGCTTTTGCAGCCTGCTTCACGCTGCTGCCTGCCGCTGTGCTGCTGACGGGCAGGGGAGCGTCGGCGGAATCCGCCCCCAGGCAGCCGGATTCCTCTGAAGTATCCGGCACCGAGCCCATACAGTCCTCAGTTTCTCTGGAGGATTACAGGGTGCTGGATATTACCACCGGCTCCGTGGAAGCCGTGTCCGTCCGGGACTATGTGATCGGCGCTGTATGCGCTGAAATGCCTGCCACCTTTGAGCCGGAGGCGCTGAAGGCCCAGGCGGTTGCCGCCCATACCTATGCGGAACGGCAGCGCAGGAGTGAGGCGCAGTCCCCAACGGCAGAACTATCCGGGGCGGATTTCTCCAATGACAGCCGTCACTACCAGGCGTTCTATACCCTGGATCAGATCAAGGGTTTTTACGGAGACAGCTTTGATGTGTACTACCCCAAGGTGGAGGCGGCGGTGGATGCGGTACTGGAGGAGATCCTTTGCTATCAGGATGCCCCCATCATTGCGGCGTTCCACTCCCTTTCCACCGGGGTCACGGAGGATGCCGCCCAGGTCTGGGGCAGCGCCGTACCCTATCTGGTGCCGGTGGACAGTCCGGCGGATTGTGATGCGCCCAAGTACCGGGAGGAGGTGACGCTGACGGCGGATGTGGTAAAGGAAAAGCTGCTGACGGCGGTGCCGGAGCTGAAATTGTCCGACCAGCCCGGGGATTGGTTCGGCGAAGCGAAACGGACGGATTCCGGTACAGTCTGCACCATGCAGGTGGGGGATCAGTCCCTGGGAGGGCAGACCCTTCGTGGGGCATTCGGTCTGCGTTCGGCGGCATTTACCCTGTCCCTGGAGGGGGACAGCTTTACCTTTGTGACCAAGGGCTATGGGCACTGCGTGGGGATGAGTCAGTACGGCGCCAACGCCATGGCGGCGGAGGGCAGTAGCTATGCGGACATCCTTGCCCATTACTATCCGGGCACGGAGCTGAAAGATTGCCGGGCATAAAAAAAGCAGACGATGCAATATCGTCTGCTTTGCCTGTTTTATTTGTTTTCCAGACCCTTCATCAAAGCGTCTACGATCTCTGGATACTCCCACTTCATAGCGGCACGGTTGTACAAGCCGAATGCCTCCCCGGAATTGAAGGCGTTGTTGTCCCACCAGATGCAGGGGATGCCCACCTTGGATGCTGCGGAGGTGTAGGCGGTTGCCCACTCACAGCGATCCTGCGTATTGTACTTGTTCCGGGCACCGAACTCGCCGATGATGACGGCGTGTCCCTTTTGCAGGAAGTATTGGTTCAGCGTCTGCATCAGGGTTTCGATCTGAGCAGCGTCCCCGACCGGGTCATAATCAAAGGTGCCCTTGGCGTTCAGGGCGAAATTATAGGGGGTATATGCATGGATGGAAACAATGATCTTATCATCCTCCGGAATCACAAATTCGCTGAGTACATCCGTTGTGGTTGCAGCCGCATAAGTGGGGATCATGACGCAGCGCTTGGGATTGTTGCCGCCGCTGTTCCGGATGGTATCCACAAAGGCAGCGTTTAGCTGGTTGATCACATCCCGTGCCTCCGGGTTGCCGCCGCTCCATTCGCTGGGGGTATCCACCATGCGAGGTTCGTTCATGCCCTCAAAGATCAGATGCTCGTCATAGCCCTCAAACCGGGCAGCAATCTGCTTCCAGATGGCAACCAGTTCCGCCTTGGCAGGCTCCAGATTGTCATAGGAGGGGAAGTGCCAGTCCTCGTGGTGCAGGTTGATGATACAGTACAGGTCGTTGTTGATGACGTAATTCACAACCTCCTGCACCCGGTTGAGCCACTCCTCGTTGATCTTGTAATCCGGTGCGTCTCCCAGATGCCCTGTCCAGGTTACGGGAACCCGGATCACATTAAAGCCCTTTTCCTTTACCGCCTTGATCATATCCTCGGTGGTCTTGGGATTGCCCCAGCTGGTCTCTGCGCTGAGGGGGTCATCCTTGGTACCGCCGGTGGCATCCAGGGTGTTGCCCAGACTCCAGCCGATCTTCAGCTCCTGTACCAACTGGGTGCCGGTCAGATCCCGCATTTCCTTGATCTTATTTTCTTCTTCCTTCTTGCCGCAGCCTGCCAGCAGACTCATGCCCATGACGCCGGTCAGGCACAGAGCCGCCAGCTTTTTTAGATGTGATTTGATCATATTTCCCCCTTATTTTCTTTACGCAGTGACAATCTTGCTTGCCTGCTGCAAATTCAGCTTTTCTACCGCTGCTTCACGCATCTTGTACTTGAGGATCTTGCCGGCTGCATTCATAGGGAACTCGGTAACGAAGTCCACATACCGGGGTACCTTGTGCTTTGCCATATGATCCAGTACATACTGCTTGATCTCTTCCTCGCTGCTGGTTTCCCCGTCATTGAGGATGATGCATGCCATGATTTCCTCGCCGTACTGCTTGTCCGGCACGCCGATTACCTGTACATCCTTTACCTTCGGATGGGTGTAGAGAAAGTCCTCGATCTCCTTGGGGTAAATATTCTCGCCGCCCCGGATGATCATATCCTTGATTCTGCCGGTGATCTTGTAGTAGCCCTTCTTGGTACGCCGTGCCAGGTCGCCGGTGTGGAGCCAGCCGTTTTCATCGATGGCGGCAGCAGTTGCCTCCGGCATCTTGTAGTAGCCCTTCATGATATTGTAGCCCCGGGCAACGAATTCGCCGTCCACCTCGTCCGGAAGATCCTCGTTGGTTTCCGGATCCACGATCTTGCACTCTACGCCGAAGATGGGGCCGCCCACGGTGTTGACACGATCCTCAATGGAGTCGGTGGTCTTACTCATGGTAGTTGCCGGGGAAGCCTCGGTCTGCCCGTAGGTAATGCAGATCTCGTCCATGTGCATCTTCTCGATCACATCCTGCATGGTCTTGATGGGGCAGGGGGAACCTGCCATAATGCCGGTACGCATGTGGGAGAAGTCGGTCTTTTCAAAGTCCGGATGCCCCAGCATAGCGATGAACATGGTGGGCACTCCGTGGAATGCGGTGATCTTCTCCTTGTTGATGCAGGCAAGTCCCTTTCTGGGTGAGAATGCGGTGATGGGAGACATGGTGGTGCCGTGGGTGACGGATGCGGTCATTGCCAGAACCATGCCGAAGCAGTGGAACATGGGCACCTGGATCATCATCCGGTCTGCGGTGGACAGATCCATGCAGTCGCCGATGGCCTTACCATTGTTGACCACGTTGTAGTGGGTCAGCATAACGCCCTTGGGGAAGCCGGTGGTACCGGAGGTGTACTGCATGTTGCACACATCGTTCTTGTCGATGGTGCGGCGGCGCGCCTCTACCTCGCTGTAGGGAACCTGCTCTGCCAGCTTGATTGCCTCATCCCAGGTGTAGCAGCCCGGCTGCCTGGAGTCGGTGGTAATGATATTCTTCAGGAAGGGGAACTTCTTGGATTCCAGCTTGCCCGGTTCACAGGTTGCAAGCTCCGGACAGAGCTCCTTCATGATGCCCACGTAGTCAGAATCCTTGTAGCCGTCGATCATGACCAGGGTGTGGGTATCGGACTGCCGCAGCAGATATTCTGCCTCGTGAATCTTATATGCGGTATTGACGGTAACCAGTACTGCGCCGATCTTGGTGGTTGCCCAGAAGGTAATGTACCATGCAGGCACGTTGGTTGCCCAGATGGCAACGTGATCCCCCTTGCGCACGCCCATGGCGATCAAAGCCCGGGCAAAGGTGTCCACATCACTGCGGAATTCCGGATAGGTTCTGGTGTAATCCAGCTCCGTGTAGCGGAACGCATACTGGGTGGGGAATTCCTCACACACACGGTCCAGCACATCCGGGAAGGTGTAGTCAATGAGCCGCTCCTTGGGCCAGATATACTTGCCGGTTTTCCGGCTGTTGTCCTGGAGCGGGTGCTTATGCTTTCTGCGAAAGGGACGCATAAATTCTGCATACTGGGGGAATACCACGCCGGCATCCAGCAGATTGGGCATCCACAGCTTGACCCATTCCAGGGATACATAGCCGGTGTACTGGATGGACTGGAGGGCTTCGATCATCTTCTGGATGGGCAGATCGCCTTCGCCCATCATCTTGTAGACCACCTTGCCGTTTTCCATCACGCTGTCCTTGATGTGGACGTACTTGATCAGTTCTCCAAGGTTTGCAACTGTCTGCTCCGGGGATTCACCGGCAAACCGATAGGGGTGATGCATATCCCACAAAGCAGCGATCTTGTGGCTGTTTACGCTGTCCAGCAGTGCTCTGAGCCGGTGGGTATCGCTGTAAACACCGTTGGTTTCCACCAACAGGGTCACATCATACTGCGCTGCAATGGGCGCCAGCTTCTTGAGTTGCTCTGCTACATAGGAATCATCCACTTCTCCGTTGGGTGCAGCCTCCAGATCCGCCAGAACCCGGATATAGGGGGCGTTGATCTGCTGCGCCAGCTTGCAGTATTCGGTCAGTTCCGCAATGGTTTCTGCTTCCTTTTCCTTGAACTTCAGGCAGCAGCCGGAGGAAAGGCAGGGGATCTCAATGTTCAGTGCCTTCAGCTTTGCCATGGTCTTGGGGCGGTTTGCCTCAGTAAAGGGCATTGCCTTGTAAGCGGCAAAGTCATCGCCCATGCCCCGGATCTCGATGCCGTCAAAGCCAAGATCCTTTGCCATGGAGTAAATATCCACCCAGGAATAATCCGGACAGGCGATTGTTGAAAAACTGATCTTCATAACGAAAGTCTCTCCTTATTTTTGATGATCCTTCTGACGGATCTGGGCACGCTTGATCTTGCCGCCCAGGGTCTTGGGGAGTTCATCTACATATTCAATGATACGGGGGTATTTGTAGGGGGCTGTTACATGCTTTACATGGTTCTGCAGCTCCTTGGTCAGCTCCTGGCTGGCAGTATAGCCCTTTGCCAGGACGATGGTTGCCTTTACTACCTGTCCACGGATGGGATCCGGTGCGGCAGTGATGGCGCATTCTACAACAGCCGGATGCTCGATCAGCGCACTTTCAACCTCAAAGGGTCCGATCCGGTAGCCGGAGCACTTGATGACATCATCGTTTCTGCCAACGAACCAGTAGTAGCCGTTGGAATCACGCCAAGCCATGTCGCCGGTGTTGTAATTCTTGCCGCCCAGAACCTTTTCTGTCAGCTCCGGGTTCTTGTAATAGCCGGTGAACAGACCTACCGGGAAGGATTTGTCGATATCACAGATGGAAATGGTGCCTTCCTCGCCGTCGTCACACAGGTTACCTTCACTGTCCAGCAGCTGAATGTTGAACAGGGGGGAGGGCTTGCCGGTGGAGCCGGGCTTGGGGTCGATCCACTTGAAGTTTGCAATCAGAACCGGGCCTTCTGTCTGCCCGAAGCCTTCCCGCATCTTCAGACCGGTCAGATCGTAGATCTTGCGGAATACCTCCGGATTCAGAGGCTCTCCGGCATTGCAGAAGTTTTCAATGCTGGACAGGTCAAACTTGGACATATCCTCCTGTAGCATGAACCGGTACATGGTGGGCGGTGCGCAGAAGGTGGTGATCCGGTACTTGCTGATCTTCTCCAGCAGCTTCAGGGGGATGAACTTGTCCATATCGTAGCAGAAGATGACTGCACCGCAGATCCACTGACCGTAGATCTTGCCCCAGCCGAACTTTGCCCAGCCGGAGTCGGATACGCTCATATGCAGCTTGTTTTCCTGCACCTGCTGCCAGTACTTCGCGGTGATGATGTGTCCCAGAGGGTGTGCAAAGTTGTGGCGAACCATCTTGGGCATGCCGGTGGTGCCGGAGGTGAAGTATACCAGCATGATATCATCCCAGCGGGTGGCAGCCTCCCCGGTGGGGCGCTCAAAGGTATCCGGGAACTTGGCAATTTCCTCCTCCAGGTATGCCCAGCCTTCCCGCTTTTCTGCTACCATGATCTTATACTGGAGGGTGTCAATCTGGGGGAATGCTGCATTGACCTGGTTCATTACAAAGTCATCGTTGACGCAGATGATTGCCTTGACGCCGGCAGCATTGCCCCGGTATACAATGTCCTTGGTGGTCAACTGCAGGGTGCCCGGGATCAGCGTTGCGCCGATCTTGTGCAGGGCAACCGCACAGATCCAGTACTCCCAGCGGCGGCGCAGGATCATCATCACCACATCGCCCTTTTGGATGCCCAGGCTTACAAAGTAGTTTGCCGCCTGGTTGGACAGCTTCTTGATATCGGTAAAGGTGAAGCGGCGTTCCTCATCGTGGTCATTGCACCAAACCAGTGCCAGCTTGTCCGGCTCCTGCTTTGCCCATTCATCTACGATGTCAAAGCCGAAGTTGAAGTTCTCCGGAACGTTGATCTTGAAATTTTCCTTAAAATCCTCATAGGAATCGAAGTCGATCCGCGGTAGGTATCGGTCTAGCAGCATATTATAATTACTTCCTCTCTTATATGTGGGTTATTCAGCGATCACGGTCAAAAATCTTGCCTTGGAGTCGCCCACGCAACGCTGACCGTGGGGGTAGGTGGGGTTAAAGTAGATGGAGTCGCCCTCGTTCAGGATGATCTCCTTGTCTTCAAACACAACGGCAACACTGCCCTTGAGCACCAGATTGAACTCCTGACCCGCATGGGTTACCAGGGAAGCAGGCGCATCGGTCGGATCCAGTGTAACCAGCAGGGGCTGCATGATCTTGTCGGTATAACGGAACGCCAGATCCTTGTAGCGGTAGCCTTCATACCGGCTGAAGCTCATGCCATGCCCCCGGCGGACGACGTGATATGTATCCAGTCTTGCAGGAGAACCTGTGACCAGCTCTGTAAAATCGACCTTAAACATTTTGGAAATTTCGTAAATGGTGCTGATGGGGAAATTGCCTTCTGTTTCGTAGCCGATGTAGGTTTCTTCAGAAATGCCCAGCTCCTTTGCCAGCTGTGCGGTGGAATAGTCGCAAACCTCCCGTAGCTCCCGGATGCGGTTTGCGATTTCACTGATTTCGCTTTGCATAGTAGTTCCTCCTTTTTGATGTCCCTTATGCGGGCAAATAAAAAAACGGTTAAAAGCATACGCCTTTAACCGTTATTGACCATTCTATCAGAACAGGGCGCAATTCCAGCGGAACAGCGCAGCTCCGATCATGCACATAACAGAGGGCGCACAGTATTCTTCAGACGCACGACTGCTAGGTTCACGACGAAAAACTGTGCCATGGTGGTTCCTCCTCCTGTAAAATTATGAGCATGTTTTTATTATACGAGCATGTGCCGGATTTGTCAAGAGCTTTTTGTGTTTTTATCACTTTTCACAGGAAAACAGGGAAAAAAGCCTGCATCCTTGTCAAAAGTTATTCATCAGCTGTTTGTAATCCTCCAGGGAATAGGAGTGCGTATCGGTGTCCGGGCTGCTGCTCCGCTTTGCCCGGGCGGCATCCACCGCCTCCCGGCTGGTCAGCCCCTCGTTCTCCCAGGTGGCAAGAATTTTGTCGATGTAGGAGAAATTCAGCTTGTCAATGGATTCCACGCAGAGCTCGTAGGCGTAGGTGATCATCTCCAGCTTATAGCCCTTACGCTGCCACTGGTCGATGAATGCCTGCTGCTTGGTGGTGGGGCGGCGCTGCATTTCAAACGCCCGCATGATATCCGCAGTAAAGGTGCGCTGCGCCGTCAGTGCCTGTACCTCCTGCTGGGCACGCTGGAAGGTGAGAATATCCCGCTCCTGCCAGCTGACTGCAACGGTTTCAATGTAGCGTACATGGGGCTTCTCGATGGAAATGCAGTACCCGATCAGCATCAGGATCACATCCGGCCCAAGTCCCAGATAGTCTCGCATCCACAGCAGGGAGCGCTGCTCCGTGGGAGTCAGCATCCGGTGAAACTGCTGCTCCGCCATGTCGAACAGGCTCTTGATCTCCCTGGATTCCTGGATCCGGGCAGCAAGCTCTGAGGGGGTGGGCAGGAAGCCGGCGCTGGAGCGCTGGGCAAAGGGCTTGGGCACCTCCGTAGCAGGCTGGGGTGTGGGGGCTGCCGGTGCCGGAGCAGGCGCATTTTGCCGGACTGGCTCCTGGGGCTGTGCCGTGCCGGATCGCTCCAGAATATTGGCCTGCTCCCAGAACAAAAAAGCATCTTCCACCTGTTCCCTGGAGATGGAGAGTGCCTCCCCGATGGCTTCATCGGTCAGGGCTTCGTTGCCGTGTCGCAGCAGGTACAGCAGTACCCGGAGGGCGTCCGGAGATGCAAGCTTTAAAAAGTGATCTGCAACCGCATTGGGAACCGGGAACATCTGGTTCCATGCGCCGCAGTGAAGCTGAAAATCCATGATAGGCTCCTATTCGTGTTTGAGCTTTTCTGCCTGGGTAGCCTGTAGGTACCGGGCACACAGGGCGTCTGCATCCACCGGCTGGGCATGCCGGGCGGCAAGGGCGATTCCGGCTGCGGACTGGAGCAGCAGATGGGGAGGAGCCTGGATCAGCCCAGGTTCTGCTTCCAGCAGCATGACTGCACCGTCTCCGCATACAGTTACCGGTTGGGGCAGGGTGCGGAGCTGTTCCAGCAGCTGTTCCTGGGGTAGGATGGCATCCTCCGTCAGCCGGGTGATCTCCCTGCCGTCCGAGGAAAAAATGCCGCAGTAGTGAAGCTGCTGCCGGGCGTGAATGGCGCAGCAGAGGGTGCCCCGGGTGCCAAGCAGATTGTACGCCATGCCCTCCAGGGTGGAGATGCCGGCGCAGGGCTTGCCCAGGGCAAACGCCATGCCCTTGACGGCGGAGATGCCGATTCGCAGACCTGTGTAGGAGCCGGGGCCGTCCGCAACCGCAAACAAGTCGATCTCCTCCAGGGTCACCCCTGCATTGTCCAGCAGCTGCCGGCAAAGGGGTAGCATGACCTGGGAATGGGTGCGCAGGGTGTACAGGGACACCTGTGCCCGCAGGGTGCTGTCCTCCAGCAGGGCTGCGGAGGCGGTATGTCCCGATGTGTCAATCGCCAGGATCAGCAAAGCGGTCATCTCCTTCTATGGTAATGATACGGGTGTCCCCCGCTCCGTAGGCAATGCCGATCCGCAGACACTGCTCCGGCAGGGCGTAGGGGATGTTTTCCGACCACTCGATGGCAAACACCGAGTCAGACAGGGGGTAATCATAAAAGCCGGTGGATTCCAGTGCCTCCGGCAGGGTGATCCGGTACATGTCAAAATGGTACAGGGGTGTGGTGCCTGGCTTTCCCAGGTATTCGTTCACCAGGGCAAAGGTGGGGGAATGCACCTCGTCCGGCAGTCCCATGCCCCGGGCGATGCCCCGGGTAAAGGTGGTTTTTCCGGCACCCAGCTCTCCGGTATAGGCGATCACGTCCCCCTTACGCAGCAGCCTGCCGATGGCTTCCGCAAGGGCGATGGTTTCCTCCGGGCTGTGGGTGATAATCTGCCGCATCATCAGAACAGTCCGGTGATGCAGCCGTTGTTGTCGCAGTCGATGCGCAGAGCGGCAGGCTCCTTGGGCAGACCCGGCATGGTCATAATATCTCCGGTGAGGGCAACCACGAACCCGGCGCCGGAGGACAGCCGCAGATCCCGGACGGTAATGCTGAAATGTTTGGGCTTGCCCAGCAGTGCGGGATTGTCGGACAGGGAGTACTGGGTCTTGGCGATGCAGACCGGAATATTTCCAAAGCCCAGCCCTTCGATCTCCTTGATGGCCTTTTCTGCCTGTGCCGTATACACCACATCATCCGCCCGGTAGATCTCGGTGGCAATGATACGGATCTTTTCCTTGATGGGCAGCATTTCATCGTACAGGGGACGGAATTCGCTCTCTGCCTCGCTGCACATGTCGATGGTCTCGCAGACCCGCTTTGCAAGCTCCAGTCCGCCTTCGCCGCCCTTGGCAAAGACCTCACACAGAGCGCAGTCTACGCCCATCTTCTTGCAGAAATTCTGCATCAGAGCGATCTCCTCCTCCGTGTCAGAGTAGAACCGATTGATGGCAACCACCACCGGCAGGTGGAACTTATGCATGTTCTCAATGTGGGTCTGTAAATTGACCATGCCCTTTTCCAGTGCCCACAGGTTCTCCTTGGTGAGATCCTCCTTCTTGACGCCTCCGTTGTATTTCATGGCACGAATGGTGGCAACCAGCACCACGCAGGCAGGCTTCAGTTTGCCGAACCGGCACTTGATGTCAAAGAATTTCTCCGCACCCAGATCGGAGCCAAAGCCTGCCTCTGTCACGCAGTAATCCCCCAGCTTCAGCGCCAGCTTGGTGGCACGCAGGGAGTTGCAGCCGTGGGCGATGTTGGCAAAGGGACCGCCGTGAATGAATGCGGGGGTCTGCTCCAGGGTCTGTACCAGATTGGGCTTCAGTGCATCCTTCAGCAGGGCGGTCATGGCTCCCTGGGCACCCAGATCCCGGGCAAAGACCGGCTCGTTTCTGGTGTTGTATGCCACCAGGATATTGCCGATGCGCTCCTTGAGATCCGCCAGGTCGGATGCCAGGCAAAGAATCGCCATGATCTCCGATGCAACCGTAATCTGGAAGCTATCCTCCCGGGGTACGCCGTTTGTCTTGCCCCCCATGCCGACCACCGTATACCGGAGCGCCCGGTCATTCATATCCATACAGCGCTTGAACAGGATCCGCCGCTGGTCAATCTGCAGCTGGTTGCCCTGCTGCATGTGGTTGTCGATCATGGCGCACAGCAGGTTGTTTGCCGCCGTGATGGCGTGCATGTCACCGGTGAAGTGCAGGTTGATGTCCTCCATAGGAAGTACCTGGGAGTAACCGCCGCCGGCTGCGCCGCCCTTGATGCCGAATACAGGACCCAGGGAAGGCTCACGCAGCGCCAGCATGGTTTTCTTCCCCAATCGGGTCATCGCCTGTGCCAGACCTACGCTGACCGTGGTCTTGCCCTCTCCGGCAGGGGTGGGGTTGACTGCCGTCACCAGAATCAGCTTCCCGTTCGGCTTCCGTTCCAGCTTTTTGAACAGGGCTTCGGAAAGCTTTGCCTTGTATTTTCCGTAATACTCCAGGTCATCCTCCTGGATTTCTATCTTCTCTGCGATGTTGCGAATGGGCAGCAGCTCCGCCTGCTGTGCAATCTCAATATCCGTCAGCATATGTACACGCCTCCACTCTCTGTATTTGCTGCATTGCAGCAGATACACTTATTATAGCATTTCCCGGCGGAAAATGCAACACATGCTTTGTGGGGGATGCCTTGCATTTTTCCGCTCCATCCGATATAATAGAAACAGAACGAGTTCGAGAACGGAAACGGAGGGGGATTCATGCATCCCTGGAAGCATTTTTGTACCATTACCCGGCACCGGCATCAGGTAATCCGGCATTGCCAGAAAGCGGGTATTCTCTGGCAGGGGCTGCGGCATGACCTGTCCAAGTATACTCCCACGGAATTCATTCCCGGCGCCCGGTATTATATCGGCACCCGGAGCCCCAACGAGGGGGAGCGGCAGGACAAGGGCTACTC
>UMAS01013362.1_pt1 | contig 12338 bp, 5 predicted proteins | sample 1963771 | NCBI WGS metagenome assembly UMAS01 (sample SAMEA4835922, study PRJEB28245) | human gut metagenome | biome: gut microbiome; material: fecal sample | place: Denmark | collected 2008
GACTCACCACAGTTTTCACCTTTTTCACGGAAAATATCTTCATAAGGTGTATTCAGATTATATAAACCGGAAGAAATAACGTCCTCTGCTGCCGCACGCATATTGTTCCAATCATTACGCATCATATAAGTACGGGCATGTAAGGCACGAGCCGCTCCCCAGCTAAGACGACCGACATATTGTGCTTCCCAAGTCCTCGGCAGGTAAGATTCTGCATTCGTCAGATCTTCATCAATCAAAGTATATATCTGAGCTACAGAAGATTTGGGAATATTGGCATCTGCTACACTCCCTACTTTAAAATCAATCAAGGGCACTTCGCCAAAAGCACGTACCAAATTGAAATAACAGAAAGCACGCATCAATAAAGCCTCTCCCTTATTAACTAAGTCACCGCCTGTCAATGAAGGATTCGACTTCATCTCCTCCAATACATCATTTGCTTTATGAATCAAGGTATAATTGGCATTCCAGTAACTTTTTACCATGCCGTTACTTGCAGCATATTCAAAATCATCAAACATTTTTCCTGTTGCAGATCCGTCAGACAGTGTACTACCCTTTTCCGCATCTTCCGAACGCATACCATGAATAGCCAATGCCGTATTTCCGGAAACAATATGATAACCGCGAAGCAAGGCATACATGTTAAAAATCTGTGTTTCATAAGTACCCCCAGTCAGATCATCTTCAGTCAATACTCCTTGCGGTTTTTGATCTAACAGGTCACTGCATGACATCTGGGAACATCCCAATGCCAAAGCCATCACATAATAAAATATCTTTTTCATACTGATCGTTTTTCTTTTATTAGATTTCATGTTTAGAATGATAAGTTAAAGCCTAATGTATAAACTACAGGCATCGGATAACCTCCACCATCTACACCAAACGCTGTTGCACTACCACCAACTTCAGGAGTATATCCGGTATTGCGGCTCCATGTTTTAGGATTCTGCACATTACCATAGATACGTAAAGATTGCAGTTTGATGCGGTTCAACAAACGGGGATCAAAGGTATATCCCAACTCTATGTTACGGATACGGAAGAAACTTCCGTCTTCTACATAGTAAGAAGAAGCTTCCAGATTTACAGAACGGGATGGATCAAGAATCGGATCCCAGTTGGATGTTCCTTCACCATGCCAACGGTTCAAATGCCCTGTACGATAGTTGAATTGTGCATAAGCACTACTATCCCAGTTACGATAAACCTCATTTCCATAAACACCCATCATATCTACACTCAAATCAAAATTCTTGTAACCCAGATTTACGCTAAAACCATAAGTAAAATCCGGAGTAGGATTACCAATCATAGTACGGTCTTTCTCTGAGATAATACCGTCACCATTTACATCGGCAAACTTCAAATCGCCCGGCTTCACAGAAGCTACCTGGTTAGGTGCTGAAGTTTCTATATCGGTTTCATTCTGATAAACACCTGCCACTTTGTACCCATAGAAGTAGCCGATAGGATATCCTTCAGATACACGAGAAACGCCATTAATTATTGAATAATCCTTGCTTATCAATGATACAACTTCATTATCAATAGTCGTTAGATTGGCTGAAACACCATAACGCCAGTTTTCACCGATTTTATCGCTCCAGGATGCTGCCAACTCAAAACCACGGTTACGAATCTCTCCTGTATTCTGCAATGCAGGAACCGTACCTGAAAGACCGGGAACACTTGTCAGCAAGTCTTTGGTTGTCTTATTGTAATAAACAGGAGAAATCTGCATGCGACCATCCAACAGATGCATATCAAAACCAACTTCCCATGAATAGTTACGCTCCCAACCCAATGTCTGTGAAATCAGTTTATCCGGTCCCTTACCTGCAATAACATTATCACCAAAGACAGCAGAACCTGAACTTGTAATATTAGGATAGGCCGGATAGCGGGAACCTCCTGTATTCTGGCTTCCCAAAACACCCCATGAGCCTTTCAGCTTCAGATAATCGATTACATTCTGTTTCTTCATGAATGCCTCTTCACTCATAACCCAACCGGCACCGAATGAATAAAAATTATCCCATGTATTTCCTGTTCTCTTAAATACGGAAGAACCGTCACGACGATAAGAAGCATTCAGCAAATAACGATTTTTATAGTTATACAATGCACGGAACAGATAGGACATTGTAAACCGTTTGTATTGGGATCCACCATTAGTAGCTGATGTAGCATCATCAATCATAGTAATCCACCACTTATCTATATCTTCGCCAATGGGAACACCATAACCCGGCAATTGGCTGCGACCACCCGATAAATCAGAATATTCATTATAATTCGTAGTAAGACCGGCAGTCAGAGTTAGACCATGATCACCAAACTGATTAATATAAGTCAATACATAATCGGACTGTGCAGCCATTGATGTAGACTTCGACTGACTGATACTTTCTTTATCCGTCAATCTTTCTTTACCACCTTCTACATCCGGGTTATACACATAAATAAGCGGAGAATAAGAACGTGACTGGCTGGAAGCATAATCCAAGGAGAAAGTAGCCTTAAAGGTTAAATTCTTCATCAAATCAAGTTCTCCGTAGATATTTCCTGCCATACGATAATTTGCAGATTTATTATGAGCACCTTTCAACACGGGTTCAATCATAGGATTCCAGACCTGAGCACGCTGAAAATCAGGAAGAGTATGTAAAAGTCCGCTTTCTGCATCATAAACAGGAGCAATCGGAGCTGCTTTCAAAGCAGAACCTACACCTTTTGCATCAGGATATAATGCACGTACACCGTTCACCTGGAAACCAAAACGTAAGAAGTCGGTTACTTTATGTTCACTATGCAAATTCACAGTAAACTTATTCAGCTTTTCACTCTTGATGGAACCTTCTTCCATTACATATCCCAAGCCCAGATAAAACTTACTTCTATCTCCCGAGGCTGTAATGCTAACCGTATTGTTAGTAAGGAAACCTGTTTGGAACATCTCATCCTGCCAGTCAGTATCTGCATTCCATACAGTATAATCGTACGGATCGCCACCCTGATTCATGCGTTGTTCATTATAAAGCATTTTGAACTGCTCTGCATTAGTCAGGCTAACGCGGTCTGTAACCTTTTTCCAACCCACCGAACCATTAATGCTGACCTGAGTCTTACCTTCTTTCGCTTTCTTAGTAGTAATGATAATAACACCATTAGCACCACGTACACCAAAAATAGCCAAGGAAGAAGGGTCTTTCAGGATTTCCATAGATTCAATATCCGCTGTATTCAGATAGTTGATGTTATCCGTAAACAGTCCGTCCACTACATACAAAGGAGTATAACCATTGATAGAGTTTGTACCGCGAACACGAATTTCCGGATCCTGCCCGGCACGTCCTGTATTGATAACCTGCACACCAGCGACCTTACCTTGAATAGAAGCCAAAGGATTGGTAGATGGTTTTGAAGCAATCTCGGCAGCTTTCACTGTTACAATAGAACCGGTCAAATCACGCTTCTTGGCGCTACCATAACCTACTACTACAACTTCTTCAATGAGCTGGCTATCCTCTTCCATCATAAGATTCACTGTAGAACGCCCATTAAGCGCCACTTCCTGTTCCTTCATACCAATATAGCTGAATATCAAAGTGGCATTCGCCGGTACGCCAAGAATCTGGTATTTTCCGTCGATATCCGTAATAGTTCCCATATTCTCCTGTCCTTTTACCCGAACAGAAGCACCTATAACAGTTTCGCCTGTCTTATCTGTAACGACACCCGAAACTGTAATCTTGTTCTGCGCCATCGAAACGACAGCAAACAGCAACATCACACATGTAATTAATAGATTTCTTTTCATTTTGTATTGATTTAAAATTACTCTGCAAACGTATAGCAATAATTGATTTAAGTCAAAAAACAGGCTACCACAAGAGTACCACGCCTAAACATGGTACTACTTTATAACTACTACATGCTCGCAGAACTAATTAGTTATCAGATATTTATTTTTAATAAAGATTCTGTATTCCCTCTTTATCTATCTACTACCAGGCAGATGCTTATTGAAGCGAAAATAAGGCCTTATTCACATCACGGCTATCACCACCTATCATTACTTCAAAGTCACCCGGTTCGCACACAAAATCCAGATTGTAATTGTAGAACTTCAACATATCAGCTGTTAACTTGAAAGACACTTGTTTGGATTCACCGACTTTCAAGAAGATTTTTTCAAAGCCTTTCAGTTCTTTCACCGGACGTGTTACACTGCCTATAAGATCGCGGATATATAGCTGCACTACTTCCGAACCGTCATACTTACCTGTATTGGTTACCGTTACAGTTGCCATAATCTCTCCATTGATATTCATGGACGATTTATCCAATGTAATATCACTATAAGAGAAAGTAGTATAGCTCAAGCCATATCCAAACGGATAAAGCGGTTCGTTATCTACATCCAGATAATTGCTACGGAACTTCTGGAACCAGGCCCCTTGAGGCAAAGGACGACCGGTATTCTTATGGTTATAGAACAAAGGAATCTGTCCTACACTCTTCGGAAAAGTAGTAGTAAGTTTGCCACTCGGATTTACATTTCCAAACAGTACATCACCAATGGCAAGAGCAGCTTCACTACCACCAAACCACACATTCAGAATAGCAGGTACATTTTCCTGCTCCCAATTCAATACTAACGGACGACCAGTAAACAACACCAATACCACCGGTTTGCCGGTTTTCAACAATTCCTGCAAAAGTACACGTTGCGTATCCGGCATTTCGAGGTCTGTACGACAACTACTTTCACCGCTCATCTCGGAAGACTCACCCAAAGCAGCAACAATCACGTCAGACTTGGCAGCTACAGCAAGTGCCTCATCCAGCAGTTCCTTATCTGTACGATTGTCACGATGCAGGGTACGGCCAAACATAGTAGCACGTTCTTCGTATTCGGCATCACTCATCAGATTACTTCCTTTAGCCGTAAGAATTTTAGCCTTGCCTCCCACTACTTCTTTCAAGCCTTCAATCAAAGAAGGATATTTGTTCATCACAGCGGCCACACTCCACGTGCCCGGCATATTGCTACGGCTATCGGCCAAAGGACCTACTACAGCAATGGTACCTTTCTTTGCCAGAGGGAGTACACTATTCTCATTCTTCAAGAGAACAAAGCTTTCCGAAGCTGTCTTACGGGCTATAGCGCGGTGTTCTTTTGTAAAGATTTGTTTTTTAGGACGGGTTATATCACAATATTTATAGGGATTATCAAAAAGCCCCAGCTTATACTTAGCTTCCAGAATACGGCGACAAGCAGCATCAACAGCCTTTACTGAAACTTTTCCTTCTTCCAGAGATTTTTTAAGTGTGCTTGTAAAAGCATCGCTCACCATATCCATATCGACACCTGCATTCAGAGCCAGGGCTGCAACTGTTTGTGTATCACCCATACCATGATCGGTCATTTCAGTGATACCGGTATAGTCCGTCACAACGAACCCATCAAAATTCCACTGCTTACGAAGTACATCGGTCATCAGCCACTTATTTCCGGTAGCCGGTACACCATCCACTTCATTGAATGAAGCCATCACACTACCCACACCTTCTTCCACGGCAGCCTGATAAGGTAACATATATTCGTTGAACATACGTTGATGACTCATATCCACTGTATTATAGTCGCGTCCGGCTTCTGATGCCCCATATAACGCAAAGTGCTTCACGCAAGCCATAATCTCATCATTACTACTCATATCTTTCCCTTGATAACCACGTACCATAGCACGCGCAATCTCCGCTCCCAAGAAGGGATCTTCACCATTCCCTTCGGAAACTCGTCCCCAACGGGGATCACGGGAAACATCCACCATCGGACTGAATGTCCAGCAAATACCATCAGCACTGGCTTCGATAGCAGCAATACGTGCAGATTCTTCAATAGCTGTCATGTTCCAGGTACAGGATAATCCCAGAGGAGTAGGGAATACCGTTTCGTATCCATGAATTACATCCATACCAAATAAAAGAGGAATACCCAGACGACTTTCTTCTACTGCCTGTTTCTGAACGTCACGAATACGCTCCACGCCTTTCAAGTTAAAGAGTCCGCCCACTTCACCGGCACGGATACGCTTAGCCACATTACTACTCTTGGCTTGTCCGGTGGTTATTTCACCCGTAACAGGCAAGTTCAACTGGCCGATTTTCTCTTCCAGAGTCATCTTCTTCATCAGATCATCAATAAAGCGATCCATATCGACAGGAGATTTTTGTGCTTGCATATTGGCAGATACCAGCACCAATAAAATTAAAAACGATTGTACCTTAAGGATTAATTGTCTCATGCTTTTCATTCTTTATTATTTTTGGAGAAAAATGATTTCGCTGCAAATAAAGAGAAAGCACCTTAAACCGCCACAATACAGAGCTACAACAAAAGTACCTTTAGTGCAAAACACAAAAAAAGGAGGTACTATTTTAGTACTTCCTTTCACATTATTACGTTAAGAATCAACTATTTAAAATTAATCATAAAATCCGTCAGACTATCTTCCTGAGATAGATTAAATTTCTTACGCAAGCGATACCTTGCTGCATCTACGCCTCTCACCGATATATTCAGCAGCTTGGCAATCTCCTTTGTCGGCATATTCAGGCGGAGTAAAGCACAGAAACGTAAATCACCTGCTGTCAGATCCGGATATTGTTGTTTCAGGTTTCGGAAGAAGTTCTCATGTATCCGGTCAAAATTCGCCTGAAACATATTCCAGTTTTCCTCATCTGAAACGATACTTTGATTAATCAATACTAAGAGCTTATCCAGATTCTTCCGCGTATACTGCCCTGATAACTTCTGCTGTTGTATTTCTTCTTTCAACGAATTCAAAAACTCCTGATGGGCAATATTGGTCATCACAACTCCGGACAGCTCTTTACTCTTAAAACGTAAATCAGCTTCCAATTGCTCTTTTTCCAATTCAATAATCTTCTTTTCCTGTATTTCTATCTCAGCTTGATGGGCAATGCGTTGCTGTTCAATCACCCTGTCTTTCTTCTTCTTCACAGACTGATAAACGACGTATTGCAACAACAATAACAGCAACACCCCAATCAGAACATAACCGGTGATAGCCCAATATGATAGATACCAAGGTCTCAAGACTTCAAAAGGTAGCGTTACCGATGCCAATACTTCATTCTCATTATAAATCTCAGCTTTGAAAACATACGACCCAAATGGCAAACGGGTATATTTCTTCTGCAGGCTGCGGTCACCTTCCACCCACTGATCGGAGAGTCCTTCCAATTTATACCTTACCTTGTAAGTATAGTCATTATAAACCGGATAGCATAAAGAGAAGCATACGGTATTCAAATCTGCATCAATCTTGTTCTCTTTTTGCACCGACAATCGTTTTATTTTTCCCGTCCACTCCGACTCAGTCGTTATAGCTGAGATCCACAAAGAGCGCCTAATAGAGGACTTGTACAAAAGAGAACTATCTGAATCAATCCGGGCAACAGCATTATTTAAGCAGAGATAGGAACTGCCACTCGACTTGTCATAAACCATCGCTGCTCTCTCCTCTATAGACAAACCATCAAACAAAGAAAACGGAATTCTATGTTCAATCCGGAAAACATTCATCTCACATTTCACTAAATATGCCATCTTACTGCTGACAAACCAGTATAGATTGCCTTTTGCATGACTCACACTATGTATTCCTTTCAAATCCGCCAATTGTTCATTCATCGATTCATAAGGAATAATAGAATCATTCATATCTTCGTAAGTGTAAAACGTTTCCCCATTTGAAAAAACAACCCGTCCGTTGATCTTAAACAAAGAGAAGTCCCCATCTTTCACATCACCCAGTTCCATATAGGTTCTGACATCTTCTACCCGTTTCAGATCCGGATTAATCCGAAAACGGAATAATCCTTTCCGTAAATGCTTCACCCAGATATTCCCCTGCGGATCCATCTCGATCTCCCGCACCATGTGGGTAAACCCGCCTAACGACCGCAGAAACCTCCAGATACCCGAAGGCTCCTCATTGTATAAATTCAGAAACGTATAGGTACCTTGCAATAAGAACGAACGTCCTTCCAGATTGACTTCTTTCATGCACATCGCTCCTCTCACATCCGAAATCAGCGATGCCTGCGAACCCGATATCTGAAAAGTTCCTTTATTATGTCCGCATAAAATCTGTTTTCCCCATTCACCAACGAACCATGCCTGCTCTTCCAGTCCCGGCACAAGTTCGGGGACTCTGTTCCTAATCCTGTAAAGTCCTTGATTGGAAGCGATATAAGCCTCATCCTCTTTCACCAGCACATCATAGACCATTCCTATTTTCCGGTAAGGGGGCTCATAATAATATACCAGGGAGTTATTTTGTATATAGGCTATACCTTCATCCAAAGCTGCCCAAACATTGTTATCGGCATCACAGTACAGCCCTAATATGGTATTATTTTGTAAGCGGCTGTCCGTATTCTCTTTCCAAAGTAAACGTCCTTTTTTATCTATTGCATAAATCCCATTAGAAAGCGTACCGATAATATAGCAACTGTCTTTTGTCATTACAGCCCGGTTCACAGAGTACTTTTCAAGCTCGGCATCACATTCTGTATGCCACTTCAGTATCTTTCCACTTTGATAAACAAAACCACCACTCTTTTGTGTCAGGAATAAAACGCCATCATTATACGGAAGTCCTGCCACCACATCACTGTTGCCCAATGATTTTCGTTCAATCAGATTTTCCAGCCCATTCTTTGCAAGAATAAAAAGCCCTCCGTTTATCTGTTGAGAATAAACCGTATCACCTACCTGAAATAAATTCAAAGGAAGAGTTTTTGTACGAATCCCCTTCACGGTATGCCCGTCATAAAAGAACAGAGAACCGAAAGACTGAAATACGATCTCCCCATGTGCCGACGTAATCGTCCAAATTTCATCATTATGAAACTGGAAATCTTTCACTTCATCTTTTAAAGAGTGGTACACAAGGCTATCCAATGAATTACGTTCGAAATATCCGAACTCCTCAAAAGAACCCACAAATATCTTGCCGTCTTTACCGATATATACAGAGCGTACTATATTCCTGGAAGGTAATTCATGAAGCTCCCAGCTATTTCCATCAAACTCCAGCAAACCTTTGTTATTGCCAATATACATAACTCCCCTATCATCCTGGGTGATAGACCAGTTCTGAATACCTGCATTATAATCTGATACGGAATAGCTCCTCACGATGGGAGAGAAAGGAATAGAGGAACCACGTGATAAGCTACTAAAAAGAGAAAATATGCAAAATAACAACAGAGATATTCTCATATATATTGATTTACAAGCAACCTGTCAGCAAAGGTAATTGTTTTCCACCAAAAAACCGGATAACTTTATGGATTATCTTTTCCGGGAAGGTAAAGATAGGCCGTAAAATTATCCGGTTACTTATTTTAAGAAGCTACAAGCTATAACCTAAACTACATAGTCAAAAATCATCAGACTGTTTTTTCGGTATGAATTAAAATTCACCAAGCTTGTTTCTTTGCCCTTCTCTTTTATGACCGTAGTCTCCGGCACGCTCAGCATTTTCTTATACTCCTCCGAGTTACCCAGTACCTTCGCTGCTTCATTCAGGTCATTATCATCCTTCAGTTGCTGGATGATGCCACCACGCTGGAAATAATATCGTTTGATGATATCTTGTGCTATCATGTTCTTGATATCTTTTGCAAAGTAATCCAGGTCACGGTCCAGATTATGACTAAGTTTTTGTTCAAGTGCCTTAAATTCTTCGGAAGCATCTTTCATATAGCCTTCAAATTCGGCCATCTCTTTCAAGTTCTTCAGAATCTTCTCGCTCTGCTGGTCATATTTAAAGTCCGCCTTCTTCACCATTTCCTTAAACTCTGCATAATCAGCATCCGTCACTTCGAAATTCTCGGGAGAAGCGATTGTGGGATGCTTCAAGCAGTATTGCGTAGCATAATTAAAGATCAGATTATCATTCACCAGATAGAACAAAATATTGGGTAACTTTTCCTGTTCCACTGCAACGTCCGGTGTCACACCACCGCCATCACGCACTTCACGTCCGATAGCCGTATGGAATACAGTAGTCAAACTATCAGGAATACGTCCTACACTACCATCCGGATTACGATGCTTGTAATCTATCGCCTGTACACAACGACCACTGGGAATATAATACTTGGAAGTAGTCACCTTCATCGTACCACCATAAGGCAAAGTACGCGGAACCTGCACCAAACCTTTTCCAAACGTGCGATTGCCTACAATCACTGCACGGTCATAATCCTGCAAGGCACCCGCCAGAATTTCCGAAGCAGAAGCCGTACCGCTATTTACCAATACAGCAATAGGAATATCCGTATCCAACGGTTCGCGCAATGTCTTATACGTATTGCTGGCTTGTTTTATCTTACCTTTCGTGGTTACAATCGTCTTGCCACGGGGCAAAAAGTAATTGGCTATCTCTACAGCTTCTTCCAACAAACCACCGCCATTATTACGTAAATCGATCACCAATGAAGTGATACCTTGTTTCTTTAAATCAAGGAAAGCCTTCTTAAACTCTTTGGACGGATTTCCGGAAAAAGTACTCAGGTTGATATAACCGATATTGTTATCCAGTTTGCTGTAATAAGGAATAAGCGGCAACTGGATGTTCTTACGGACAATTGTAAAATCTAATGGCTTTGCCTCACCGGGACGCTCAACCTTCAGTTGGAAACTGGTCCCCACCTGCCCACGAAGCATTTTGCTCACATCCGTATTTCCGGTCAAATCCTTTCCATCTATTTCAAGCAAGATATCGCCAGCTTTCAATCCTACTTCCGCAGCAGGCATATTTTCGTAAGGTTCTACAATTACCGTACGCTTCAGTTTCGGCTCATATCGGATGATAGAACCTATACCTCCATAAGAAGCCTTAAGCATTTGTTCCAGTTCACTACGATCCTCCTCCGGATAAAACTCCGTATAGGGGTCCAGCGAATACAGCATCGCATCGATGCCCTCACGTATCGTCTTATTCGGGTCCAACGTATCTACATAGAACATATCCAGTTCCTTCACAATGGAGTTGAATATATCCAGGTTCTTTGCAATCTGGAAACTGCGGCTATCGCCACTCTTGAAACTAAAAAAGACAACTGCACCTACTACTAACAGTAAGGTAGCTATCCAGCGTACTTTCAGTATTTTCTTCATATCCTGTTTATTATAGTTCACTGATTCTCGTTTTGATATCTTCCCACCACTCGGCAGGCATTTCTGCACCGATCACCCGGATGATGCTTCCTGAAAGGATGGAACCTATCTTACCACATTTCTCCAGAGAATATCCGCAAGTCAGTCCATATAAGAAACCAGCAGCGAAATAATCACCTGCACCGGTCGTATCTATTACCCTGTCCACAGTGACAGCATGCACATGCACTTCCTCTGTCCCTTTACGAATGAGTGATCCTCTGGCACCCAACTTCACAATGGCGATGCTGCACATTTTAGCAATCACATCCAATGCTTCTTCCGGTTCTTTACCCGTAAATGCTTTTGCTTCCTCCTCATTGGCAAACACAATATCCACATACTTGTTTATCAATAAAGAGAAGAAATCATGGTCTTGCTCCACAATATTATAGCTTGCCATATCCAGGCAGATTTGCAATCCGGCTTCTTTTGCCAGTTCAATGGCACGAAGTATCATATCATGATCCTGCACCAGATAACCTTCAATGAACAAATAAGTATAGCCCTTAAACATCTCCCGTGAAAGGTCTTCAGCCTTTAATGTAGCGGCGGCCCCCAAATAAGTACCAAAAGTACGTTCCCCGTCAGGTGATATAAAAGTGGAAGCCACCCCCGAAGGTAACTCAGAAGAAACTAATAAATTTGCTTCCGTTCCCCGTTCCAACAAACTTTGCCGATAAAACTTTCCATAAGCATCATTACCAACCTTGCCAATGAATCCTGTTCCTGCTCCGAGGCATGCCATACCACGAATTGCATTTCCTGCAGAGCCCCCGGTGGCCAGTTCTGTTTCCATTTCACTGAAACATTCATTGATTATCAGCAGTTTCGTTTCATCAATCAGAGTCATGCTCCCCTTGGGAAGTTCCATTTCGTTTAGAATTTGGTCGTCGTTGAGAGTAGCAAGAACATCAACAAGGGCGTTGCCCATTCCAATTATTTTGTCCATTTCGATTTTTTTTTTTGCAAAGATATTGCATATTTCAAAATATCCTATTACTTTTGCAGCGCATTTGAGAAAAAACAACATTCTTCCTTAGCTCAGTCGGTTAGAGCATCT
>UMAS01027064.1_pt1 | contig 12276 bp, 9 predicted proteins | sample 1963771 | NCBI WGS metagenome assembly UMAS01 (sample SAMEA4835922, study PRJEB28245) | human gut metagenome | biome: gut microbiome; material: fecal sample | place: Denmark | collected 2008
TGCGGCGGTTCCGGTGCAGGTAAAACACGCTTCTACGCCAAGCCCAACATTATGAATGCGAATACTTCTTTCGTTGTGCTTGACCCCAAGGGTGAGCTTCTCCGGGATACCGGCCATCTGCTGGAGGAGAAGGGCTATGAGATCAAAGTCCTTGACCTCATTGATATGGAGAAAAGTCATTGCTACAACCCGTTCGTGTATATCAGCAGCGATGATGATATTCAGCGGCTTACCACAAACCTCTTCAAAAACACAACGCCCAAAGGAAGTCAGACACAGGACCCGTTCTGGGATCAGACGGCGGCGATGCTGCTCAAGGCCCTTGTCTGCTATCTCCATTATGAGGCTCCGCCCGATGAGCAGAACTTCTCCATGGTTATGGAGATGATCCGAGCCGGAGATGTAAAGGAAGACAACGAGGAATACCAGTCCGTTCTCGATGAGCTTTTTGAGAGATTGGAGGAAAGAAACCCGGAGCATATCGCCCTCAAGTATTACCGGGCATATCACTCCGGCAGCGCTAAGACGCTGAAATCCATCCAGATTTCCCTTGTCTCCCGTTTGGAAAAGTTCAATCTGGATTCGCTGGCCGGCATTACCCAATGCGATGAAATGGATTTGGGGCAAATCGGTGAAAAGAAAACGGCGGTATTCGCCGTGATTCCCGATAACGACAGTTCCTTCAATTTCATCGTGGGTATGCTTTATACCCAGCTGTTTCAGCAGCTCTACTATCAGGCCGACTCCGTTCATGGTGGCAGGCTGCCCGTGCATGTGCATTTCGTCATGGACGAGTTTGCCAATGTCGCCCTGCCGGATGAGTTTGATAAGCTCCTGTCCACCATGCGAAGCCGTGAGATTTCTGTTTCCATCATCATTCAGAACCTTGCGCAGCTGAAGGCTCTGTTTGAGAAGCAATGGGAGAGCATCGTGGGTAACTGTGACGAGTTTCTGTATCTGGGCGGCAACGAGCAGAGTACCCATGAGTATGTTTCCAAGCTGCTGGGCAAGGAGACCATCGATACAAATACCTACGGACGGTCTCGCGGCAGAAACGGAAGCTATTCCACCAACTATCAGCTTGCCGGACGAGAGCTGATGACACCTGACGAAGTGCGTATGCTGGACAACCAGTACGCACTTCTTTTTATACGCGGGGAGCGCCCCATCCGGGATCTCAAGTATGATATCCTTCATCATCCCAATGTGGCGCTTACGACGGACGGTTCCGCACCGGCCTATACTCACGGCGAAGATACCAGAAGTATCGCTTCCATGGCGTTCAGCTTCGACAAGAAGGCTGTCAAAAACGTCGAAAAGCTGGAGGCAGAAAAACACGAATTCTTGCTCTACTCGGAAGAGGAGCTGGAAGAACTACTTGATGAAAAGGAGAAAAAAGACAATGAAGAAGCTTAATACGAAGAAGAACATCAACAAGCCGGAGATTTCCGGCAAGGTCAAGAAGGGCTACCGCATTTATGTGATGGCTGTCCTTGCCCTTACGCTTACCATGAGCATGGGTGTGACCGCCTTTGCCGCAGGCGACCCCATTACCGTCGTCAACAACCTCAGCGACTTTATCTTCGGCCTCATCCGTGCGGTCGGCCTGATCCTGCTTGGCTGGGGCATTGTACAGGTCGGTCTCAGCTTCCAGTCCCACGATCCCAGCCAGCGTTCCAACGGTTTCCTGACCCTAGCCGGCGGCGTCATCATCACCTTTGCAAAGGAAATCCTCAACCTCATTGTTGGCTGATCTGGTTTCCGCAAAAGGGGCGGTCGCAAAGACCGCCCCGAGGGGAGGTGTAACGAATGTCGGATAACTGGGTTGTGCAGAACCTTGAAAATGCACTGGAGGTTTGGAACGATAAGCTGTCGGAAATCTGGCAGCTGATCACGCAGTCACTGCAGACATTCAAAGGTGGCTCGATTTGGTCGATTATTTGCAGCATCCACGGAGCGCTGCAGGCCATCGGCTATGCTCTGCTGGTTCTGTTCTTTGTGGTGGGAGTCGTAAAGACCTGCGGCTCCTTTGCAGACCTGAAAAAGCCGGAGCACGCGGTGAAGCTGTTCGTTCGCTTTGCGATTGCTAAGGGCCTGATTACCTACGGCATGGAGCTGATGATGGCGATTTTGGAGATTATTCAGGGCGTGGTCAGCACGATCATGAACTCTGCCGGATTTGGAAGCCCGCAGGCAACGGTGCTGCCGCAGGAGATCATCACGGCGGTGGAGGACTGCGGCTTCTTTGAGTCCATTCCCCTGTGGGCTGTGACGCTTATCGGTGGACTGTTCATTTGGGTGCTGTCCTTCGTGATGATCATGAGTGTCTATGGCCGCTTTTTCAAAATGTACATGTACACCGCACTCGCTCCGGTTCCGCTTTCCGCCTTTGCCGGAGAACCTACGCAGAACATCGGCAAGAGCTTCTTGAAAAGCTATGCGTCGGTGTGTCTGGAGGGAGCGATCATCGTTCTGGCCTGCATCATCTTCTCCGTGTTTGCGTCCAGCCCGCCTGTTGCTGATCCGAATGCAGCTCCGGCTTCTATGGTGTGGAGCTACATCGGTGAGCTGATTTTCAACATGCTCATTCTGGTCGGCGCGGTGAAAATGGCAGACCGGCTTGTGAAGGAGATGATGGGGATCTGATATGGCAAAGCGTGTACTGAATCAATGGCGCGGATATGCCGTGGCTGATTGCGATTGCAAATATTGTCTCTATTACGGCGGCAGAAAGAAAGGCGAAGTAAATTGTCTTGCAGAGGAATGTGTCCGCAAGGAGGAACTTCAGGAGGCTCTGCGCCGGGAAAGGAATGAAAATGGAGGTCAAAATCAATAGAGAGATTCGGAACTATACCGAGTCCATGTTTTTCGGACTGTCCCTCAGACAGTTCGTTTTTTCTTTACTGGCTGTTGGCGTTGCGGTGCTTTTGTACTTTGTTTTGAAGCCCTATGTGGGAACCGAGACAGTTTCGTGGATGTGCATCCTTGGTGCTGCTCCCTTTGCGGCAATGGGCTTTGTGAACTACAACGGTATGACCGCAGAGCAATTTGTGTGGGCTTGGCTCCGCAGCGAAATGCTGGAGCCCAAGCAGATCAAGTTCGAGCCGGTGAATATCTACTACGAGGCGTTGAAGGACGCTATCGATGAACGCGAAAAGGAGGTTTCCAAGCACAATGATTAAGAGCATCAAAGCGATCCTCGCACAGGACAAGGAGAAGCTTAAGGTTCCGAGAAAGGTGCAGGATCTTATTCCAATCAAGAACATCTGGCCGGATGGCATTTTTAAGGTTGGGAATAAGTTCTCCAAATCCTTCCGATTCTCGGACATCAACTATCTGGTGGCAAGCCGCGAGGACAAAGAGAGCATGTTTCTGACATACTCGGAGCTTCTGAACAGCTTGGACAGCGGAGCTACCACGAAGATCACCATCAATAACCACAGACTGAACAGGTCGGATTTTGAGGAATCCATCCTGATGCCCATGAAGCAGGACGGGCTGGATGAGTACCGCAAGGAGTATAACGATATGCTCCTGGACAAGGCAACAGGAGCAAACGGCATTACGCAGGAAAAGTATATTACCATCACCGTGGCTAAGAAGGACATCGAGGAAGCACGGGCATATTTTGCGAGAATCGGAGCGGATTTGACCGCCCATTTCGCAAATCTGGGCTCTAAGTGTGTGCCCCTGAACGCCGTTGAGCGGCTGCGCATTCTCCACGACTTTTATCGCCCCGGTGATGAGGCGGCATTCTCGTTTGATATGAACCGGAAGGCGCGTCTGGGGCATGATTTCCGTGACTACATCTGCCCGGACAGCATAGAGCGTGCTGCGGATCATATCAAGCTGGGCGAGAAATATGCCAGAGTGCTTTTCCTCAAGGACTACGCCAGCTATATCAAGGACAGCATGTTCTCGGAGCTGACCGAGCTAAACCGCAATCTCATGCTCTCCATTGATGTGATCCCCATCCCTACCGATGAAGCCGTCCGTGAGGTGGAGCGCCTCTTGCTGGGCGTGGAAACGAACATCACCGGCTGGCAGAGAAGGCAGAATCAGAATAACAACTTCTCCGCTGTGGTTCCCTACGACATGGAGCTTCAGCGCAAGGAATCCAAGGAGTTTTTGGACGACCTGACCACCCGTGACCAGCGCATGATGTTTGCGGTGGTCACAATGGTGATCACCGCAGACACCAAGGAGCAGCTGGATCAGGATACGGAAACGGTGCTGTCTACGGCGAGAAAGCACATGTGCCAGATGGCGACGCTGAAATATCAGCAGACGGATGGACTGAATACGGTGCTCCCCATCGGTACGCGAAAAATCAATGCCTTCCGAACCCTCACCACGGAGAGCCTGGCGGTGCTGATGCCTTTTAAGGTGCAGGAGATCATGGACAAGGGCGGCATTTACTTCGGCGAAAATGCTATTTCCCACAATCTTATCATGTGCAATAAGGCAAATCTTCTGAACCAGTCTGCATTTCTGCTCGGTGTCCCCGGCTCCGGTAAGTCGTTCTCGGCAAAGGAGCTGATCACCTTCCTCATTCTGAACACCAACGATGATATTCTGATCTGTGACCCCGAGGGAGAATACGCGCCGCTTATTGAAGCCATGGGCGATCTCGGCTCGGTGATCCGTGTGTCTGCCGGCGGCAGAGACAGATTGAACGCCATGTATATGGTGGACGGGTACGGTGAGAACAATCCCATTGTCGTAAAGTCTGAGTTCATCATGTCTCTGATCGAGCAGATCGACAAGAAGGGCGTCGGCCCGCAGCAAAAGTCGATCATCGACCGCTGCATCACCAATGTGTACCGCAATGCGGCAGACACCGGGACGATTCCCACTCTCTGCACCCTACGCGATATGCTGCTGGAGCAGCCTGAGCCCGAAGCGAAGCAGATCGCGCTGTCCCTTGAGCTCTATACCACCGGTTCTCTGGACATCTTCGGCAAGCAGTCCAATGTGGACCTCGACAAGCGTGTCGTGGTGTTCGACATTCACGGCCTCGGTTCCCAGCTCAAGCCCACCGGTCTGCTGGTGATCACGGACACCATGCTCAACCGCGTGACGCTAAACTGGAAGAAGGGCAAGCGCACCCATGTCTTTATTGACGAGTTCCATGTGGTGTTCGAGAACGAGTTCTCGGCGCAGTTCTTTAACTCCGCATGGCGGCAGTTCCGTAAGCGCAACGCATACCCCACGGCGATCACGCAGAATGTGGAGTATCTGCTGGATTCCGTTCAGGCCAGCACCATGCTTTCCAACTCGGAATTTGTGGTCATGCTGAACCAGGCTGCCTCCGACAGAGGCCAGCTTGCCAAGCTCCTGAACATCTCCAATGAGCAGATGAGCTATATCACCAATGCCGACGCCGGCTGCGGACTGATTAAATACGGCTCTGCGCTGGTACCCTTTATCAATCGGTTCCCGCAGGATACCAAGCTCTATCAGCTTATGACCACGCGCCCCGGTGAGGGCAAATTTGCAAGAGGACGGGATTAACCCCGTCCTCCATTCTTTTGGGAGGAATACAAAATGAAAAAGAAAACCCTTGGAATCATCATCGTTTCCGTACTCGGCGCGGCAGCGATCTTTTGCAGCGCCATGTTTACGCATCAGTATTTGGATGCCAAGAACAGCAAGGCGGCATTTGACGATCTGACAAATCTGATTACGGAAATCGACGAGCCGCAGAAGGACACCGAAGCGGAGGAATCCGATCTGAGTGCAGAAGAACTGGCGGCGGCAGAGGCGGCGCTTGCCCATGAAAAGTATGACGCTCTGTTTGAGCAGAACAACGACTTTATCGGCTGGATCAGAATCGATGGTACGAATGTCAATTACCCCGTCATGCAGACTCCGAACAAGCCGGACTTCTATCTGAAGCGCAGCTTTGATAAATCGTACAGCGACTACGGCGTTCCCTATATTGACGAGGCCTGCATGACCGGGATCAGCAACAACCTTGTGATTTATGGGCACCACATGAACGACGGCTCTATGTTTGCCGACCTCTGCAAATACGCTGATGCTGACTTCTGCAGGGAGCATCCGACGATTGCCTTTGACACACTCTCCAGCCTCGGCAAATATGAGGTCGTTGCCGCTTTCAAATTCAATACGAACCGCGAGTCCTTCAAGTACAACGAATACACGCTGATGGATGAGGCGCAGTTTGCCGAGTTCATGGAAAATGTCCGCGCAAGACAACTCTATGACACGGGCGTTACTGCCGAATACGGAGATCAGCTTTTGACCCTTTCCACCTGCGAATATACCTATCCCAACGGTCGCTTCGTTGTCGTAGCGAAGAAGGTGTGACTTGTCTGCTCTGAAGGGAGGCGATGGCTTTGGGCAGGATAAAAACAAGAGAGAGCGTTAAGGATATCAAGATTCTTGATAAAGCGGCTGTTGCCTCCGAGCGCATGAAGACGGCGCTCGTCCGCTCCAAGGATCAGGCGGAAAACCTGATGGACGATGGGCAGATTTCCCCCTCTGAGTACGCGGAGGACAAAATCCGCTATGCCGCTGAGGATGTGACCGATCAGGTTTGGCACGAGGTTTCCGGCCAAACGAAAAAAGCCATTGAAAAAGGCAAGGAGGCGCACCGGGAGCACCGCAATGAAAAGCGCATCCACAAAAATGAAGAACGGGTTCGCCGCTATGAGGAGGAGCTGCGTAGGGGCGCGCCAAGCAGAACGCCGCGAGAGGAGGCTGCACGGCAGGCAGCGCGGCAAAATACGGAGGCCACACGGACAAGCATCCGGAGCAGACGAAACCAGACCATCAAATCTGCGGAGCGTACTGAACGCACCATCAAGCAGTCTGCTCGCTCTGCCGGGAAACAGACAGTAAAAGCCGGTGCAAAGGGAACGGTAAAGTCAACAGAGAGGGCCGTAAAGACTGCGGAGAAAACCTCCAAGGCTGCCATCAAAACCGCAGAGGCAACAGCGAAGGCAACGCAAAAGGCAGCGGCTGCGGCTGCAAAGGCCGCACAGAAAGCGGCGGAGATTGCCCGCCAGACTGCCATAGCCGCCTACAAAGCGGCTGTTGCGGCGGCGAAAGCTGTTGCGGCGGCAATCAAGGCCATAGCAGCGGCGATGAAAGCACTGGTTGCGGCTATCGCTGCCGGTGGCTGGGTTGCGGTCGTGGTCGTCGTGGTTATCTGTCTTGTTGCCTTGATCGCCTGCTCCTGCTTTGGTATTTTCTTTTCAAGCGAGGATACCGGCTCAGAAAAGACGATGCGGCAGGTCATTCAGGAAATCAACATGGATTACCAGAACGAGCTGGATGCCATTAAGGATTCCGTTGAATACGATGCGCTTGAAATGTCCGGTTCTCGGGCCGTGTGGCCAGAGGTGCTGTCGATCTATGCCGTCAAGACGACCTCCGATCCGGATAATCCCCAGGAGGTAGCAACGATCACTCCGGAAAAGGAACAGCTTCTGAAGGACCTGTTTTGGGAGATGAATGAGATCACCCATCGGACGGAAACAAGGACAGAGACGGTCATTGTGGAGACGGACGACGGCAACGGCAATATTCTTGAGGAAGAGGTACAGGAGACGATTACGACGCTCTATATTACTGTCAGCCACAAGACGGCGGATGAGATGGCTGCGCAGTACGGCTTCAATGAGGATCAAAAGCAGCAGCTTGCAGAACTGCTTGCACAGGACAGCAGCATGTGGGCAGCGGTGCTTTACGGAATCTACGGAGTGGATGACCAGATCGTTGCCGTAGCGCTTTCTCAGGTGGGCAATGTGGGTGGAGAACCCTATTGGGCATGGTACGGCTTCGGCAGCCGCGTGGAGTGGTGCGCCTGCTTCGTCAGCTGGTGCGCAAACGAATGCGGCTATATCGACACCGGTGTCATTCCTAAGTTCGCAGGCTGTGTCAACGGTGTCCAATGGTTCCGGGAGCGTGGGCAGTGGGCGGATAACGCCATGGAACCCTCGCCCGGCATGATTATCTTCTTCGATTGGGATAATAAGGGCAACTCCGGCCCGCAGGACGGTCAGTCCGATCATGTCGGTATCGTCCAGAAGGTCGAAAACGGCATCGTCTACACCATTGAAGGCAACTCCGGCGATAGCTGCCACGTCAATCAGTATCCGGTTGGCTATTATGAAATTCTCGGATATGGGGTGCCGAATCCGTAAAGCGAATTCTCATTTTATCCAGCACTAGGCTCAGGAATGGGCTTGGTGCTGGATTTTTTCTGCTTAAGGAGGCAGAGGACACTACTTAACATAGGCTTAAGCTCCGATAATGTCGCCTTTGAACGACAAAAAGGCACTTACAATCATAAATTTCGCCGATATCCATTGAATCTCACCAGCCTTTGTGATATACTATATTCTGTATAGATATATTCGAACGGCCTCGCGCACGACAAGCAAAAAAATAGCCAATGGAGGTACGGCACATGAGAATAAGTTATGATAAACTCTGGCGTTTACTTGCAAAAAACAAGATGAAAAGATATGATCTCGCTGCTGCTGCCGGTGTAAGCACGTACACCATGGGAAAGATGTATAAAGATGAGCCAGTCTCCCTTGATGCAATCATGAAAATATGTCAGGTGTTCCACTGCGATATCGGGGATGTAGTAGAGATGGTTGAAGACAACTAGAAATTGCAGGCCTTTATAATAACACAACTACGATAAGTGAGGACTATTTATGGCAGCCATAAATGATTTGATAGCGCAAATTGAAGATATCGCACTGCGTGAGCGCATTGCAAAGGAAGTAGATCGCCTTTCCAAACAGAAAAAATTTGGACTGGTGTTCGAGGAGCATCTGCCGGAATGTACGCCGCTTTACGATATCCCTGTGAAGGCTGGCGCGCTTGTAGCGAAGAAGGCCGGTGAGGTCAATGATGTTTATAAAGTTCTCTGCATTGAGGACAATACGGCGCAGTGTCTGCATCGGGAATCCAAAGAGATTGCGGATATCCCCCTCGATGACCTTGTGACAGTTGCAGAATTCGGTGAGCCTATCTATCCGTACTTAAAGCCTATTGACACTGTCTGCAATGCACCGGACAGTGATCTTTGGCATACACTTATCGAGGCGGACAACTACCATGCCTTGCAGCTTCTGGAGTACCTCTATGCTGGCAAAGTTGACTGCATCTATATCGATCCTCCCTACAATACTGGCGCAAAGGACTGGAAATATAACAATGACTATGTGGACGGAAGTGACGCTTACCGTCATAGCAAGTGGCTCTCCTTCATGCAGCGTCGCCTGAAGTTGGCAAAGAAACTGTTGAATCCGACGGATTCTGTTTTGATTGTCACCATTGACGAGAAGGAATACCTGCATTTGGGGTGCCTATTGGAGGAAATGTTTCCCGAAGGGAATATGCAGATGATCAGTTCTGTCATTAAGAATGGAACATCAATGCGACAGTATGAGTTCAGCCGCTGCAATGAATATATTTTTTATTTAAGATTTGGCGATGCTATTATTAGTAAGGAAATTCCGGAAAATGTTAGCACAGACATTCCGTGGCGTCCGTTGATGCGAAGCGGTACGGGAAGCAACAACTTTAGACCCAATCGACCAAATTCGTTTTATCCGATTTTTTGGGATAAAGCGTGCGGAAATATCCATCACATAGGAGATCCTTTGCTGCCAGCTGAAACCTCTCGGTTGTCTATTTCGGTACCTGATAATCTTATTGCTATTTGGCCTTTGGATAGCGCAGGAAGGGAGCGAGTGTGGGGAGCTTCAGCGGAGACATTACGAGAGTACTTTAAAAAGGGGTATGCGAAGGTAACGCACAAGGGGGCGAAATATAGTGTGCAATACATCACTACAGGGGTTATTAACGACATTGACACCGGGAAGTTAAATGTAACGGGCAAAGACTCTGAAGGCGGTATTGTTGGCACCTATTCGGAGGGTAAAGCACAAATGCCTCAAAATCAATGGAATATTCCCTCACACAATGCTACGACATATGGCACAAATTTGTTGAAAGATATTGTCGGAAATAGGTTCACCTTTCCCAAGTCTCTCTACGCTGTTCATGATTGCCTCAAACATTCGATTCGGGAAAAGAAAGATGCTCTGGTTATAGATTTCTTTTCAGGTTCTGGCACCACCCTCCATGCGGTGAACCTGCTCAACGCCGAAGATGGCGGACACAGACGCTGCATCATGGTGACAAACAATGAGGTCTCCGCTGATGAAGCGAAGATGCTGAAAGACAAAGGTTATCAGCCCGGCGATGCGGAATGGGAAAAGCTTGGCATTGCCCACTATGTTACTTGGCCGCGCACGGTTTGCTCCATCGAGGGGCACGATGTGAACGGTAATCCGCTCAAGGGAGATTATCTTGGCAGTGAACTGCCGATGCATATGGCAGACGGCTTCAAGGCAAATGCCGCATTCTTCAAGCTTAGCTTCTTGGACTCCACAGCAGTTTCTCTTGGTATGCGCTTTTCGGAAATGCTGCCTACATTGTGGCTGAAAGCCGGTGCGAAGGGAAAATGCCCGGAGCTTTCCAGTGAGCAGATTCCGGATATGCTGATTTTGCCGGAAAACAAATTTGCAGTCTTGATCAATGAGAATGCGTTTGCCAGTTTTGTCGAAAAGCTGGCTGAGCATCCGGAGGTCCAAACTGTTTTCTTGGCGACCGATTACGAAGTGAATTATCAGTCCATGGTGAAAAACCTGAATGTCACAGAGGCATATCAGCTTTATCGGGATTACATAGATCACTTCCGTTTGAACAGAGGGAGGAATTAAGAATGATTTGCGAACTATTCCCATTCCAAAAGCAGGCGGTCAATGATATGCGTCTCCGTGTGGCTATGGCACTGAATAACTATCGCATGCTGAAAATCCCTCAGGTAGTTTCGCTTCAGGCTCCTACGGGGTCCGGCAAAACAATTATCATGTCTGCTCTGATTGAAGATATCTTCTACGGCTCGGAGCAGTTCACAGAACAGCCGGACGCGATTTTCGTATGGCTCTCGGATTCTCCGCAGCTGAATGAACAGTCCAAGCAGAAGATTGAACAGAAGGCGGATAAAATCCGCATTGACCAGTGTGTGGTGATCTCCGACGAATCCTTTGACAGAGAGATTCTGGAAGATGGTCATATCTACTTCCTGAATACACAGAAACTCGGCAAAGCCGGTAATCTGAGCCGTCATTCAGACACACGTCAGTACACAATTTGGGAGACCATCGAAAACACAGCGCGTCAAAAATCCGACCGCCTTTATTTTATCATTGATGAAGCACATCGTGGTATGCAGGGCCGCCAGGCCGGAACAGCGACTACCATCATGCAGCGATTTATCAAGGGCAGCAACGAGCAAAATCTTTCACCCGTCCCGGTCGTCATCGGAATGAGTGCGACCGCTGATCGTTTTAACGCTTTGGTAGGCCAAGGCACTAGCTCTACATTGCATAAGGTTGTCATTTCACCGGCTCAAGTTCGCCAGTCCGGACTTCTTAAAGATCGTATTATCATCACTTATCCGGAAGACCCGACCAAGCACGGCGACATGGCTGTGCTCCAAGCGGCAACAGATGAGTGGCAGGATAAGTGCAAGCACTGGTATCAGTATACCTATGAGCAGCACTACACCAATGTAAATCCTGTATTTGTTATCCAAGTCTGTGCCGGCTCCGGTACGAGAATATCTGACACCGATCTGGACGATGTGATTGCCAAAATCGAAGAGCGCATGGGCGACAGCTTCAAGGAAAACGAGGTTGTACATACCTTTGGCTCTACAGGCGCGTTGATGATCCACGGATTGAATGTGCCTCATATTGAGCCTTCGGAGATTGCGGAAGACCGCCGCATCCGTGTGGTTCTCTTCAAAGAGAATCTGTCTACCGGTTGGGATTGCCCTCGTGCAGAAACCATGATGTCTTTCCGTCGTGCAGAAGATGCGACATATATTGCGCAGCTGCTCGGACGTATGGTTCGTACTCCGCTTCAGTGTCATGTTCTCGTTGACGATTCTTTGAACGATGTGCGTCTGTTCCTGCCGTATTTTAACCAAGATACCGTGCAGAAAGTGATTGATGAATTGCAGGCGACTGAAGGCGGAGAGATTCCGACGGTCATCGATGGCGAATCTATGGATGAACAGACTTATGACACTTGGTCGGTTCACTCCGGAAGAAAGAAAACGCCGCAGCAAACGCCCGGTCAGATGACAATATTCGATTATCCGAATGGCTTCCAAGGCGAACCTGCGGCATCGCCTTCCGTTCCGGCTGGCGATGC
>UMAS01059031.1_pt1 | contig 12265 bp, 9 predicted proteins | sample 1963771 | NCBI WGS metagenome assembly UMAS01 (sample SAMEA4835922, study PRJEB28245) | human gut metagenome | biome: gut microbiome; material: fecal sample | place: Denmark | collected 2008
ATTTAACTCGACAGGCTGGTCGAAAAAATATACACCTGTTGCTCCGACAGTTTCAAAACTCGATATCACCACGGGCGGTATCAAGCTTAGTTGGAACAAAATCGCAGGTGTTTACGGTTACAGACTTTACTATAAAACATCGTCAGGCGGTTGGAAGAGATTTAAGGACACAACAGCCACATCGTTCACCGATTCGGGAGTAAGTCCTAACAGAACCGAAACCTACACAATCCGTTGTATTGACAAGAACGGCAATACCGTCAGCGGTTTTTATTCAATGGGTTGGTCGAAGAAATACACTCCTGTTGCTCCGACAATTACAAGACTCTCAAACACATCAAAGGGTGTAAGCGTAACTTGGAATAAAATCGCAGGCGTTTACGGCTACAGACTCTACAGAAAATATGACGGCGGAAGCTGGACAAGGGTAAAAGATACAACTTCAACCTCTTTCACAGATTCAGGTGCTAAAAAGGGTAAGAAGGTAACCTACACAGTCCGTTGTATTGACAGGAAAGGCAAAACGGTAAGCGGTTTCAACTCAAAGGGTTGGTCAATTACAAGAAAATAGTATTTTAATCAGAAATCCCGACAGGTTTTGTGCTGTCGGGATTTTTGCTTGTTTTTACCATTGAAAAGACTGAATAATAATGTTATAATAAATCCGAATATCGGAAATTGTGAATAACTTTATCGAAAATGGGAGATGAAAACTAAAAATGGCAATAAAGGTAACGCTCCTTACACATACACCTAACCCTGAACAGACTGTTGCAATGGCGGCAAAGCTTTGCTACTCACCGTCAGGGATTGAAGATATAAGAGAAGGTCTTGACGAGGAAAAAACTTCCTCATTTATTGATATGCTTGCAAGCCTCGGCCATGCAAGCCCGACCGAACACGCATATTTTACATTCGGCATTGAGGGCATTTCAAGAGCCTGCTCACACCAGCTTGTCCGCCACAGAATTGCATCCTACAGTCAGCAGTCACAGCGCTATGTTGACGGCACAAGGTTTGACTTTGTAACTCCGCCCGAGATTGCAAAGAACGAAAAGGCTCTTGCCGCCTATGAAAAGGCTCTCAAGGTTGAGGCTGACGCTTACAAGGAAATCAGAGATGCACTTGCTGTCGGTTACATCAACGAGAAATGTCCCGATAAATACAGCGGAACGGATGAAGAAATTATCAATGCCTACAAGGCTGACGACAAAAAATCCTGCAATGCTTTCATCAAGAAAGCCAATGAGGATGCAAGATTTATTCTTCCGAATGCATCGACAACAAAAATTGTCTGCACTTTCAATGCAAGAAGCTTGCAGAACTTTTTTGCACACCGTTGCTGCAACAGAGCACAATGGGAAATTCGTGAGGTTGCCGAACAGATGCTTTTGCAATGTCTTGAGGTTGCTCCGCACCTTTTCAAAAACTGCGGCCCGTCATGCCTGTTCGGACCATGCCCCGAGGGCAATATGTGTTGCGGAAAGCAAAAGGAAATGCGTCAGAAATACGGCAGAGAAAAGTAAGGTATATATATGAAAAGCAAAATTATTGTTATTGAGGGACTTGACGGCAGCGGAAAAGCTACGCAGACAAAGATTTTGTGCGAAAAATTTTCCGCTCTCGGCAAAAAGGTCACAAAGCTTGAATTTCCGAATTATGAAAGTCCTGCCGCCGCTCCCGTGAAGATGTATCTTGACGGCGAATTCGGTGACAAGCCCGATGATGTCAATGCCTATGCGGCGAGTGCGTTTTATGCGGTTGACCGTGTTGCAAGCTATCTTCAGTTTTGGAAAAAGGAATGTGACAACGGCGGTGTGATTTTAAGCGACCGCTATGTGACTTCAAATATAATTTATCAGATGTCCAAACTCCCGAAAGAGGAGTGGAACAGCTTTATTGATTGGTTGAACGATTTTGAATACGAAAAGCTCGGGATTCCGAAACCCGATCTTGTAATCTACCTTGATGTTGAACCCGAGGTTTCGCAGAAGCTTATGGAAAAACGCTACGGCGGTGACAACAGCAAGAAAGATTTGCATGAGAAAAACCTCCGTTTCCTTCTTGACTGTCGAAAAAGTGCAGTTTATGCCGCTAAAAAATGCGGCTGGAAGGTTATTAATTGCTGTGAAAACGGAGAGATTAAGAGTATAGAAAAAATATCGGAAGAGATAGAGAGGGCAGCGGCTGAAATTTATGCTGAGCTTTAAAAAAATTGAGCAAAGTGACATAAACGAACTTAAAAAATACTACGATTATGATGAGTGCATGGGTTGCGATACCAACCTTTTGAACGCTTATCTTTGGCGAAACGAATACAATATTAAATTTGCTTTTTATGATGATACAATTGTCAAGGTGTATTGTAATCCCGACGAGTCCGTTTGGGGTTACTGTATGCCTACAGGAAAAAATATAAAGGGTGCGCTTGAAGAGGTTTTCAAAGATGCCGAGGAGAGAAACGGCAATTTGCAAATTGTTATGCTGACAAACGGCAATCGTGCAATGCTTGAAACAATGTTTCCCGGCAAATTTGATTATGTCCGTTCACCCGAAAATCAGGATTACATTTACACTTCCCGTGACCTTGCAACCCTTGCTGGCAAAAGGTTTCACGCAAAGCGTAACCACATTTCAAAATTTTACAGAACCTACACCGATACCCGTTTTGAAACTCTGTCGGATTCAAACATTCCCGATGCATTAACGGTTGCAAAACTGTGGTGTGCGGAAAATGACACCGATCCCGAAGCTTCAAGCGAAATTATGGCAATCAGGGAAATGTGCGACCTCAAAGACGAATACAATGTCAAGGGTGCTGTACTGTATGTTGACTCAAAGCCTGTTGCCATGACTCTCGGAAGTGAAATTTCACCCAAGGTGTATGATATCAACTTTGAAAAGGCACTTCGTGAATATGACGGTGTTTATGCCGTAATTAACAACGAATTTGCCAAAACTCTTACGCAGTATGAGTATATAAACCGTGAGGAAGATATGGGACTTGAGGGACTCAAAAAGTCTAAACTTTCATACAATCCCGTTATTATCCTCGACCGCTGGAATGCAATACCGAAAAAACGATGAAAACGATATTTCGCAAAACCGAAAAATCCGATACCGAAAGCCTAAAAAAGCTGTGGCTCTCGTGTTTTGACGAGAATCAGACTGCTGTCAATCTGATTTTTGACAGCAACCTTTTTGATGGTTGCTGTGCCGTTGTTGACGATAGAATCGTTTCGGCTCTTTACCTTGTAAAAGGTATGCTCAACGGCGAAAAATCGCATTATCTTTGCGGTGCGTCAACCGATAAATCTTTCCGTGACAACGGGATAATGTCAAGGTTGATTGATTTTGCACTTGATGATGCAAAGAATAACGGTGATGTCTATTCTCTGCTTTTCCCTGCAAATGACGGCTTGTATGGTTTTTACACAAAACTCGGATATGCTTTGAACTGCACCGTAAAAAGCCGTGAAATTTCAAGGCAAACGCTTGAAAGTTTTGCAGAGAAGGGCTTGAATATCGGCTGTTCAAAAGAAAATTCTTTCATATACGGTGAGAATTTTTTTGAATTTGCAAAGTCCTATTATGAGATTTACGGCTCAAAGGTAATCAATAAGAATGACTGCTTTGCCGTATTTGATGAAAACGAAAATACTGCCGATGTTTTTTACTCGGCTTATAAAAATATAAACGAACTTTCCGCACTTTTGCTTGAAAATACAAAATCAGAAAGGTTTGTGTTTACGGGCAAATCCGATAACGCTCTTTTTGAAAACTGTAGGTTACAAAAATGCGGAATGATTAAATCACTCGACAAAAACCATAAAATTCCCGACGATGTCTATATCGGGATTACTCTTTCCTGAAAGGAAGTTTACTATGTTCTATGTATTTCTTGCAGAAGGCTTTGAAGAAACAGAGGCGCTTGCCCCCGTTGATGTAATGCGCAGGGCAAAGCTTGATGTTAAAACAGTCGGTGTAACAGGCGAATGTGTTACAAGCTCACACGGTGTGCCTGTAAAAGCCGATATCACAATTGACAATATCGACCTTGACGATGTTCAGGGTGTTGTACTCCCCGGCGGTATGCCCGGAACTCTCAATCTTGAGGCAAACGAAAAGGTTATTGAGGCTGTTAAGTATAGCTGTGAAAACGGCAAAATCGTTGCCGCAATCTGTGCCGCTCCGTCAATTCTCGGTCATCTCGGAATCCTTGACGGCAAAAAGGCAACCTGTTTTCCGGGCTTTGAAAAGGAACTCAAGGGTGCAGACTATACAGGCACTCACACCGTAACGGACGGCAATATTATTACCGCAAAGGGCGCAGGCTGTGCAATTGAATTCGGTCACGCAATTGTTTCTCTCGCAGTATCAAAGGATGCCGCTGACAAGGTTATCGGTGATATGCAATGCCTGTGAAAAATGTTCGTGAGCTGAAAAGTCAGCTCCGTGCAAAACATAAAAAAATCCGAAAAAGCTGTCCTCCCGAAAAAAAGCAACAGCTTGACCTCGCCTTGCAGAACGCTTTTCTGGCAAGTGAGGAATACAAAAACTGTGATGTGCTTTTTGCCTTTGTTTCATCACCGATTGAGGTTGACACCTCGCTTATTCTTGAAACAACGCTGAAAGACGGCAAAAGGCTTGCTTTGCCAAAGTGTAAAAATAATTTCGGCGAAATGGATTTTTACCTTGTAAATTCACTTTCTCAGCTTGAAAAGGGTGCGTTTTCAATCATGGAACCAAACCCCGAGGTTTGCGAAAAGTACGAGGATTTCTCACACGGACTCTGCCTTGTTCCGGGACTTTGCTTTGATATGCAGGGATTCCGCCTTGGATTCGGCAAGGGTTACTACGACAGATTTTTACAGAATTTTTCGGGAACAAGCGTTGGGCTTTGCTACTCCAAATGTATAGAGCATACTCTGCCCTCGGGAGTGTTCGACCGCCCCGTTGACGCCGTGATTACCGAAAAATATACCAACCGAACAAATAACGAGTTTGTAAAGGAATGATACATTATGAACCCTGATAATTTTAATATGAGCGAACAGGAGCTTAACGCTCAGCGTCGCAGAAGAGCCGAAAACTTTAAACTTAATATTGATGAAAGCGAGTATGAGGACGATAATTTCGTCAAGTCTGAGGATGAACCGTCAAACCTTAATTCATACAGCGGTCAGGATGTCAAAAAGCAAATGGCCCGTGAATCAAAGCAGGTTTTAAAGCAGAAGAAAAAGGAAGAAAAAAAGGCTCTTAAAGCAAAGAACAAGTATAATCGCAGAACCTTCCGCTTTATCTGGATTATCTCGGTTTTAATTGTCGGAGCAATGGCGGCTGTATATATGATAACAGGCATGAACGATTTGCTTGCCGTGAACAGGACCGACTCCTCAACCGTGAAAATTGAAATTCCCGAAAATCCGACTGTTGACGATGTTACAAAGGTACTTGTTGACAATAAAGTAATCGGTGAGCCGTCATATTTCAAGCTTTTTGTCAATGTCACAAAGTCTGCCGATGATTTTACTCAGGGTACATATGAAATTCGCAGAAATATGGACTACGAGGCAATCATCAACTTCCTTTCGAGTAACAACAACAGAACCGACACGGTTTCCGTTACAATTACCGAGGGCGAAAGCGTTCTTGAAATTGCCAACACTCTTGAAAAGAACGGTGCTTTGGGCGACAAGGACGAGTTTCTTTCGCTTTGCAATTCCGAAAAGTTTGACAGCGACTTTGACTTTATCAAGGCTGAAACAAATGCGGACAAGCGTTACTACAAGCTTGAGGGCTATCTCTATCCAGATACCTACGAATTCTACAGAAACGAAAATGCAGAATCTGTAATCTACAAATTTCTCAACAACTACGAAACAAAGATTAACGAAAAGCAGACTGTTGACGGATATTCAAAGAAAACAACAGTTTTGAAAATGGTTGAAGAGAGCGATACAAAGTATTCGCTTGATCAGGTTATGACAATCGCATCTATCATTCAGGCAGAGGCGGCTGACAAAGAGGATATGTACTACATTTCTTCAATTCTACACAACCGTCTTACAGCCGACAGCAGTCTCGGCGTGTCAAGCCTCGGTCTTGATTCAACAAAGTTCTATCCGTACAGAAGCCTTGAGGATGTTCCCGAAAATGACAGAAGCACCTACAAGAGCAGATATGATACATATGACAGGAAGGGACTTCCTTACGGTCCTATCTGCAACCCCGGTATGGATGCGATAATTGCCGCACTCAATCCGAACAGCTCGGATTATTACTTCTTCTGCCATGACAGCAAGGGACAGGCTTATTACGCATCAACACTTGAACAGCAAAACGCAAATCTGGAGTATATTGAAAGCTATGATAACTAATTTTGAAAAACCCGAAATTTTGTCACCGGCAGGTGATATGGATTGCCTTAAATCCGCTTTAAACTTTGGCGCAGACGCAGTTTTTCTTGCAGGAAAAATGTTTGGAATGCGTTCCGCACCGCAGAATTTTGATAACGATCAACTCAAAAAGGCTTGTGACCTTGCCCACGCAAAGGGCGCAAGAATCCATGTGACCTGCAACACACTTCCACGCAATAATGAAATTCCTCATCTTCAGGAATTTATGGAGAATGCTCAGGCTTGCGGAGTTGATGCGTTCATAATTGCCGACCTCGGTGTTTTTGAGGCGGCTAAAAAGTATGCGCCAAAGGTTCAGCGCCACATTTCGACTCAGGCGGGAGTAACAAACTATGCGGCGGCAAATGTGCTTTACAATATGGGTGCGTCAAGGGTTGTGCTTGCAAGAGAAATTCCGCTTGATGAAATTGCCGAAATGCGTGCAAAAGTTCCGAAAGAGCTTGAAATCGAATGCTTTGTACACGGTGCAATGTGTGTTTCATTTTCAGGCAGATGCCTTATTTCAAGTTATATGACAGGCAGAGATGCTAACCACGGCGACTGCGCTCAGCCGTGTCGCTGGAAGTATCATCTTTACGAAGAAAACCGTCAGGGACAGTATTTCCCTGTTGAAGAAACAGGTGACGGCACATATCTCTACAATTCAAGAGATCTCTGTATGATTGAGCATATCCCCGAGCTTGTAAAGGCAGGTGTTTCAAGCTTTAAGATTGAGGGCAGAGCAAAGTCGGCCTACTATGTCGCTGTTACAACAAACGCTTACCGTCACGCTGTTGACGATTATTTTGCAGAGGGTGACGATTATGTTCTCAAACCGTGGATAAGGGAAGAACTTGAAAAAATCAGCCACCGTGAGTACAACACAGGCTTCTATTTCGGCAGAGAACCCGGTCAGGTTACGGGCAACGGAGGATATATCCGTCATTATGACAATGTTGCATTGTGTGAAGAGCTTGTTGACGACACAACCGCAGTGATTACTCAGCGCAACAAATTCTATGTGGGCGACACACTTGATGTACTTCCGCCAAGCGGAGTGCCGTTTGAAATCAAATGTGAATCACTTACAACCGACGAGGGCATGCCCGTTGAAAGTGCGCCGCATCCGATGCAAAGACTTACAATGAAATGCAACGCTCCCGTTCCGTCAGGCTCGGTTATCAGAAAAAAGCGTGATTAATCCCGAATTTTGCTATTGACAACGCAAAGAAACAGTTTTATAATCTAAGTACTGATGTTCCCCACCTTAAAAACGGTGGGGAACAATTCAGCCTTTCAGCGTGAGCAAATCTCTCGCTGAAATACTGAGGAGCTGACGCTCCTATGCACTTGATTGCAATCTGTCGCAAACTCTGCTCCTTGCAAGCAAAGCAGAGTGTTGCTCCGATTTAAATTATTTGCTACAATTGAATTACAATATTCGGCTGTGACGGGATTAACCGATATGTCAGCATTTCAGAGAGAAAGCCGTTTTGGTGCAAGGCTTTTATGTGAAGTTTCGGTGCGCTGCCCCTGAGCTCTGTGTGATTAAGCACAGCGTATTTCTGCGTTAAGGAAATGTAATCTATATGACGATTACTCAAAGCGGACGCTTGGCGTCAATTTGGGTGGTACCGCAGGATATTCCTGTCCCATTGTATTTTTATACAATGGGATTTTTTATTTTGCTCGGTTGCATACTTTAAACAAATTTGAACGAATATTGTATTCCCCTGTGAATTTGTATAAGGAGAGATTTTTTATGAAGTGGACAGGACTTAACGAATTAAGAGAAAAGTTCCTTGAATTCTTTGAATCAAAGGGTTGTTTAAGACTTCCCAGCTTTTCACTTGTTCCAAAGGACGACAACAGCCTTCTGCTTATCAACAGCGGTATGGCTCCTATGAAAAAATATTTTACAGGTGAGGTAACACCTCCTCGCAAGCGTGTTACAACCTGTCAGAAATGTATCCGTACTCCCGACATTGAGCGTGTCGGCATCACAGCCCGTCACGGTACATTCTTTGAAATGCTCGGTAACTTCTCATTCGGCGACTATTTTAAGCACGAGGCTACAGCATGGGCATGGGAATTCTTTACAAAGGTTCTTGAGATGCCTCCCGAAAAGCTCTATGTATCAATCTATGAGGACGATGACGAGGCTTTTGACATTTGGACAAAAGAAGTCGGCGTTGATCCGTCACATATGGTAAGACTCGGCAAGGAAGATAACTTCTGGGAACACGGTTCAGGCCCCTGCGGTCCGTGCTCCGAAATCTACTTTGACCGTGGCGACGAAAAGGGCTGCGGCAGACACGACTGTCATGTAGGCTGTGAATGTGACCGTTTTGTTGAGGTTTGGAACCTTGTATTTACTCAGTTTGAGAGTGACGGCAAAGGTAACTACACTCCTCTTGAACATCCGAACATTGATACAGGTATGGGACTTGAAAGACTTGCCTGTGTTATGCAGGGTGTTGACAACCTTTTCCTCGTCGACACAATTCAGAACATTATGAAACACATCTCACAGATTACAGGTGTTGAGTACGGTAAAAATGAAAAGAGCGATGTTTCGCTCCGTGTTATCACAGACCATATCCGCAGTACAACATTTATGATCGGTGACGGTGTTCTTCCGTCAAACGAGGGCAAGGGCTATGTGCTCCGCCGTTTGCTCAGAAGAGCCGCTCGTCACGGCAGACTTCTCGGTTACAACGAGCCTTTCCTTTATAAGGTTTGCGATACGGTTATCAAGGAAAATCTCACAGCTTATCCCGAACTCAAGGAAAAGCAGGAGTTCATTACAAAGGTTATCAAGGTTGAGGAAGAAAGCTTTGCCAAGACAATTGATCAGGGCTTTAAGATGCTCAACGGCATTATGGACAGCGAAGATGTTAAGGTTCTCAGCGGTGAGGACGCATTTAAGCTTAACGATACCTACGGCTTCCCGATTGACCTTACAAAAGAAATTCTTTCCGAAAAAGGCATTAAGGTTGATGTTGATCGTTTCCGTGAACTCATGAAAGAGCAGAAAAAGCGTTCCCGTGACGCAAGAAAGAACGCCGGTGCAGACGCTTGGATTTCTGACACAACAGACCTTTCGGATGTTGCAAATACAGAATTCGTAGGTTACACAGACCTCAAGTCAACTTCAAAGGTTCTTGCAATTGTTAAGGACGGTGTGAGGGTTGACAGTATCGGTGAGGGCGAAAATGCTATCATCGTTCTCGACAAAACTCCGTTCTACGGAGAAGGCGGCGGTCAGGTTGGCGACACAGGTGTTATGGAGTCTGGCAGTTTTTCAGCTGATGTTGACAACACAACAAAGAATCCGTCAGGCACAATTTACCTTCACGCTTGTACAGTAAAGAGCGGCAGCATCAATGTAGGTGCAGAGGTTTCAACTGCTGTTGATGAAGAGCGCCGTGCGGATATCACAAGAAACCACACAGCGGCTCACCTTCTTCAGTCGGCTCTCCGTGAGGTTCTCGGCAACCATGTTCAGCAGGCAGGTCAGCTTGTTTCAGACGATTACTTCCGTTTTGACTTTACTCACTTTGAGGCTCTCACGGCAAAGGAACTTATTGAGGTTCAGAATCTTGTGAATAAAAAGATTCTTGAGGCAATCCCCGTTACGACACGGGAAATGCCTATTGAAGAGGCTAAAAAGCTCGGCGCAATGGCACTCTTCGGTGAAAAGTACGGCGATGTTGTTCGTGTTGTAAGCGCAGGCGACTTCTCTGTTGAATTCTGTGGCGGTACACATGTAAAGAATACCGCAAACCTCGGTCTTTTCAGAATCAGACAGGAGGGTTCGGTTGCCGCAGGTGTAAGAAGAATTGAGGCTCTCACAGGTATGGGCGTTCTCAAGTACATCAACGGTATGAGTGCTGTTATTATGGATGTTTGCTCATTACTCAAAATTGCAAATCCAAAGGCAGTTGTTGAGGGTGTTCAGAAGGCTGAACAGCTTATCAAGGAACAGCAGAGAGAAATCAACGAGCTTAATTCAAAGCTTGCCGTTGCTCAGATCGGTCAGCTTTTTGCAGGCACAACGGAGGAAAACGGTGTAAGAGTGGTAACAGGCAGAATTGACAAGGCTAATGCCGACATTCTTCGCACAATGTGCGAAAAGGCAAGAGATTTTGCCCCGAAGTGCGTATGTGTTCTTGCAACTGAAAATGACGGCAAGGTGACATTTGCCGCAGCCTGCGGTAAAGAGGCTCTTGCTCTCGGTGCAAATGCAGGCAAAATCATAAAGGCTGTTGCTCAGAAGGCAGGAGGCAACGGAGGCGGAAAGCCCGATATGGCTATGGCAGGTGCTAAACAGCCTGAGAAGATTTCAGAGGCTCTTGACAGCGTAAAAGAAACTGTTTATGCAATGTTAAAATAATCGTTTAATGTGTATTTATGGCTTACTTGCCGGTTGAATTGTGGAAAATAGCCAAACGGTTACATAAAATCTTGTGCAATTAACAAAAACGGTTTTAAACCAAAACTATTGCAGTTTTGTTATTTTTATAGTATAATAAGCAATACTAAGATATGAAAATCTATCTTGGATATTTATGAACAATTTTAGGAGGAGATTAAAAATGTTCAAGAAAATTGCAGGTCTTTTTCTTGCAGCAGCAGTAATGTGCAGTTCAGCTGCCATCACAGCTAGCGCTGCAGAAGCAGAGGATGACGCTGCTGTTGCTGCAGCAGATCAGTCAGGCGAGGTTTCAGCCGACGGTTCATCAGAGGTTTCAGCTGACGCTTCTTCAGAAGTTGAAGCAGGCAATGTTGTTAAGTTTGATGTTAAGAAGTCAGGCTGGAACAATGTTAAGACAGTATTCTGTCATATTTGGAAAGCTGACGGTTCAGGCGATTGGCCGGCTTGGCAGTCAAAGAAAGAAAAATGTAAGTACGACGCTTCAACAGGTATCGCTACATATGATCTTTCAATGACAGGTAACACAATCTCTAAGTCAGACGGAAGAGTTTACTGTGTAATCTTCAGTGCTAACACAGGTATGCAGTCATACAACGCTATCATGAGCGGCAAGTGCATCGGTGACACACTTTATTGCACAGGTAATCAGCTTGAAAACCCTGAGGATTCAGAAAAGAAGGCAAACGAAGCTAAATGGGAAAACAACTCAGACTGCGGTCCTGAAAAGAAGATTACATCAACAGGTAACATCATCGGTTCTGCTTTCCCTGAGGGCGAATCAGATGCAACATTGTTGGCTACATACCTTGTCGCTTACTACAATGATGAGGCTAAGACAAGTTTTACACAGAAACTTCTTGACGAACTCAAGGTTAGCCCAACACAGGTTATGGGTGCTGTAACAGATAGGCTCAACGCTACAAAAAACCCTGATAAGGATACGATTGCTCCTGCAGTTGAGAAGATTCTCGCAGGTTGCACAGATCCTACAACAGGTAAAAAGGTTGACAAGACTCAGCTCGACAACGCTAAGAAGACAGGTGCTAAGGCAGCAGCCGGCAGCTCAAGCAACGGTTCAAGTTCTTCTTCAAGCAACGGTGGCTCAAGCTCATCAGGTTCAGGTTCTTCAAGCACAGGTGCAGTTAAGTCAGGTGTTGAAACAACTATCGTTTTCGTAATGGCAGGTCTTATGGTTTCAGCAGCAGGCGTTATGTTCCTTGCAAGAAAGAAGAAAGAAGACTGATTTTAACGAATTAATCTTTGATTAAGCATTTTTCGGACACTGTCAATCGGCAGTGTCCGTTTTGCTTTTTTAACTCATGGTGCAAAAATATTCAAAAAGTTTTTAAAACATCTTGACAACGCTCGCAGTGTTTGTTAAAATATTAATGTTGCAACGGGATGTAGCGCAGTTTGGTAGCGCACACGT
>UMAS01048177.1_pt1 | contig 12081 bp, 9 predicted proteins | sample 1963771 | NCBI WGS metagenome assembly UMAS01 (sample SAMEA4835922, study PRJEB28245) | human gut metagenome | biome: gut microbiome; material: fecal sample | place: Denmark | collected 2008
TACGCCGAGTGCGGTGCCTTACAATGGATGGCTGGATGTATCGATTGTATACCGTCCGGAATTGCGTGAGTTGATTTCCGGATTATGGATGCTGCAACAGGGACGTTTGTTGAACCATAAAATCGTAAAGCCTTACCGGACACGTTGTGTAAAAGTATTACGGGCTCAAAATGCGGAAGTCAGTCTGGATGGACGTCTTTGGCTGGACCGTCATTTCCCTATTGAGATAACTATTGCTCCAGAAGCGATAACTTTGATAATTCCTGATTGATTATGATAAAGAACATTTCAGATTTGAAGCGGGAGGATATGTTTTTCCTCTTGGCTGGACCGTGTGTGATAGAAGGAGAAGACATGGCGCTCCGTATAGCAGAAAAGGTAGTGAAGATTACGGATAAATTGCATATTCCTTATGTGTTCAAAGGGTCTTACCGGAAGGCGAACCGTTCGCGCTTGGATTCTTTTACAGGCATTGGCGATGAAAAGGCTTTGAAGATTCTGGCAAAGGTGCGTAGTACGTTTGATGTACCTGTAGTGACGGATATCCATACAGCCTCCGAAGCTGAAATGGCTGCCGAATATGTTGATATTTTGCAGATTCCGGCTTTTCTTTGCCGTCAGACGGATTTGCTGGTAGCGGCAGCCCGTACAGGAAAGATAGTCAATATCAAGAAGGGACAGTTCCTTTCACCGGCTGCCATGCGATTTGCGGCAGATAAGGTGGTGGAAGCCGGAAACAATCAAGTGATGCTGACGGAGCGTGGTACGACCTTTGGTTATCAGGACTTGATTGTGGATTATAGGGGGATTCCGGAAATGCAGTCTTTCGGTCATCCGGTGATTTTGGATGTGACTCATTCTTTGCAGCAGCCTAATCAGGCTTCTGGTGTAACTGGGGGTATGCCGCAGCTGATTGAAACGATCGCTAAAGCTGGTGTGGCAGTCGGCGTGGATGGTCTGTTTATGGAAACGCATGAAGATCCTTCCAAAGCGAAGAGTGACGGGGCTAATATGCTGAAACTGGATTTGCTGGAAGACTTGCTTGTCAAACTGGTACGTATTCGCCAAAGTTTGTGATTTGCCGATGAAACAATTCTTAGGTGTGAAGTGTGGACTTAAATGGAAGGTTACTTTGTGGATACTGTGGGGATTAACCCTGAAAGTAGCCGCACAAAGTGAGCCCATGATTTCTTCCCAGGAACAGCCGTTACTGGAACGTTTGACAGATGGAAAACGCAAGGTGGACTGGGCTGATATGAATATCCAGTTCTGTTCGGCGGTGGATGCCTCTTTCCAGAACGGACAATTGGATGAGGCGGCTTTCAAGGTGCATCGTATCCGTTTGGAGGTGTTGGGAGGTTTTCATGAGAAGTTTACCTATCATTTTCGGCAATCATTGAATCAGTACACTACTCCCAATATTCCGTTGGATAATCTTTCGGGTTCGGTGGAGCTGGCCATGGTGGGTTGGCAGTTGAATGACAGATGGAAGCTGACCGCCGGAAAGCAGGCTGTGCAGTTCAGTGGGTATGAATGTTGGGTGAATGCCATTAAAGTACGGCATTATTCTGATTTCAACAACACGATACCTTGCTATCAGGCCGGATTGAATGTGGCATATAAGATGAATGACAGCCATGAATTCAATTTTCAGGTGACCAACAACCGGAATGGAGACAGCAATGACCAGTTCATGTATGGATTGCCGGAAGGAGTGGAGGCCACCAAGATTCCTTTGCTGGTTACGGTGAACTGGGACGGATATTTCGTGGATCATGCCATGCAGCTCCGTTATTCGTTGTCGTATGGGCAACTGGCCAAAAATAAGAATGTCTTTTATTTTACCTGCGGTAATGTATGGGACAAGAAACCTTTTTTGGGTTACATCGATTTCATGTATTCTCGCGAGGGAATCGATTCGAAAGGATTGATTAGCGGAGTGACCGTACAGGATGGAGTAGGGAAGACTTTGTCGAACGTGGATTATTTCACGACTATTTTTAACCTAGACTATCGGGTGGCTTCTCATTGGAACCTTTATGTGAAAGGAGTGTATGAGCAGGGAAATGTGTTCAAGTCGTCGGGTGATGTGACTGCCGGTACCTATCGAAGGGTATGGAACGCCCAGCTTTGTGCCGAATATTATCCATTGAAAAACAGTGAACTGTTATGCTATTTGCATTTGCTGTATAAGAATGTGCATCTCACGGAAAGAGCCACTCGCTGGGGAGCCGAAAGTTATAACCAGCAGCGAATTTCATTGGGATTGGTTTACACCCTTCCTGTTTTCTAAACGGAACAGATTTTATACGTGACATCTGTTTATGTATTCCAATAAAAAACTATATCTTTGCAGCACGAAACAGAGAGGATTATACTAAAAAGTAAAAAGATATGCTTACCATTAAACAAATTACAGAAGATACCGACAAGGTAATTCGTGGATTGGAAAAGAAGCATTTTGCCAATGCAAAAGAAACAATTGCCAAAGTGCTTGAACTGAACGACAAAAGACGTAGTGCACAGAATCAATTAGATAAAAATCTTTCAGAAGTAAATTCTACTTCAAAGGCGATTGGGGCCTTGATGAAAGAAGGCAAGAAAGAAGAAGCTGAAGCAGCCAAGGCACGTGTGGCAGAAATCAAGGAAGCCAGCAAAGGCTTGCAGGCCGAGATGGATAAGGCAGCAGAAGATATGCAGAACCTGCTTTACACCATTCCGAATGTGCCTTACGAATGTGTACCCGAAGGATTTGGTGCGGAAGACAATGTGGTAGAGAAGATGGGTGGAATGGAAACCGAACTTCCTAAGAACGCACTGCCTCACTGGGAACTGGCAAAGAAATATGACTTGATTGATTTTGACCTGGGTGTGAAGATTACAGGAGCAGGTTTCCCGGTATATAAAGGAAAAGGAGCTCGTTTGCAGCGTGCATTGATCAATTTCTTCCTGGATGAAGCTCGTGCGGCAGGTTATGAAGAAATTATGCCTCCTACGGTAGTAAATGCTGCCTCAGGATATGGTACGGGACAGTTACCTGACAAGGAAGCTCAGATGTATCACTGCGAACTGGATGATTTGTATCTGATTCCTACGGCTGAAGTTCCGGTAACGAATATTTATCGTGACGTGATTTTGGATGAAAAGCAGCTCCCGATCAAGAATTGTGCGTATACACAGTGTTTCCGTCGTGAAGCAGGTTCTTATGGAAAAGATGTACGTGGTTTGAACCGTCTGCACGAGTTCTCTAAGATTGAGTTGGTACGTATTGATAAACCGGAACATTCCAAACAGTCTCATCAGGAAATGTTGGATCATGTAGAAGGTTTGTTGAAGAAGTTGGAGCTTCCTTACAGAATTCTTCGTCTGTGTGGTGGAGATATGAGCTTTACAGCTGCTCTTTGTTTCGATTTTGAAGTTTATTCCGAAGCACAGAAACGCTGGTTGGAAGTTAGCTCTGTTTCTAACTTTGATACTTACCAGGCCAATCGTTTGAAATGCCGCTATCGTACCGCAGAAAAGAAAACAGAATTGTGCCACACCTTGAATGGTTCTGCATTGGCTTTGCCGCGTATCGTAGCTGCATTGCTTGAAAACAATCAGACTCCGGAAGGCATTCGTATTCCGAAAGTATTGGTACCTTACTGCGGATTTGATATCATAGATTAAGGAACATAGGGCGTTTTGCCTATCCCCATTTGTAGTCGTCTGACAAATCTCTTTTTAAGATAAAATAGGAGAAATTTGTCAGACGACTTTTTTTTAATGTAAGAATTGCTATCTCTGATATGATACTTTTTGGAAAAATGTGCCTTAGAGGCCAAAAAAAAGGGATTTTGGTTTTGCTATTAGTTTTTAATCATTAATTTTGAGGTGAAATAAATAACATCTTTTTAGAACGAATATTAATTTATAACCTTAATATACAACTATGAGTTATTTACGATTTGATAAGACGATAATGACAAATCTGGAAGAAACTCTGACAAGAGAAATTCTTCGTACAAATCGCTCGGGGGCTTATCATTGTTCGACTATTGTGGATTGTAATACTCGCAAGTATCATGGCTTGTTGGTAATACCGGTTCCGGAACTGGATGATGAGAATCACGTGTTGCTTTCTTCGTTGGATGAGACTGTCATCCAGCATGGCGCAGAATTCAATTTAGGTCTGCACAAGTATGGAGGTGATAATTTCAGTCCGAGAGGACACAAGTACATCCGTGAGTTTGAATGTGAGAAAGTGCCGACTACAGTTTATCGTGTCGGGGGATGCGTACTGAAGAAGGAAAAAGTGTTTGTGCATCATGAAAACCGTATTTTGATTCGATACACGTTGGTGGATGCACATTCAGAAACTACGCTCCGGCTTCGTCCTTATTTGGCTTTCCGCAGTGTGCGTCAGTATACTCACGAAAATGCACAGGCCAGTCGTCATTACGATCTTGTGGAGAATGGTATCAAAACTTGCATGTATCCGGGATATCCGGAGCTTTATATGCAGTTGAGTAAGGAAAATGAATTCTGTTTCCATCCTGACTGGTACAGGGGAATTGAATATCCAAAGGAACGTGAACGTGGATATGATTTCAATGAGGATTTGTACGTTCCGGGTTATTTTGAAGTAAGTATCAAGAAAGGAGAATCAGTGACATTTTCTGGAGGAGTTTCCCCTATCGAAACACAGTCTTTAAATGCTTTGTTTGCTGCCGAAGTAGAGCAGCGTACTCCACGTAATAACTTTAAGAACTGTCTGATTAACTCCGCTCATCAGTTCCTGAACAAGCAGGAGGGTGAATCTTACATTTTGGCCGGATATCCTTGGTTCAAATGTCGGGCACGCGACATGTTCATTTCTTTGCCGGGACTGACATTGTCTATTGGAGAAGTTGGTAAGTTTGAGATGATTATGGACACTGCCATAAAAGCGGTGTATGCCTTTATGGAAGGAAAGGATAGTCATCTGAAAGTGACGGAAATCGAACATCCGGACGTGTTGTTGTGGATGGTATGGACCATACAGCAGTACGCCAAGATGGTTTCCTGGGATGAGGCAAGAGTGAAGTACGGCAAGTTGCTGAAAGATGTGATGGAATACCTGGCAGGTAGTAAGCATCCTAATCTGGCGGTGCATGACAATGGACTGGTTTATACCAACGGAAAAGACAAAGCTGTGACTTGGATGAATTCTACGGTCAACGGACGACCGGTAGTAGCCCGAACGGGATATATCGTAGAATTCAATGCATTATGGTATAATGCTCTCTGTTTCGTGGCCGATTTGCTGGCTGGAGACGAGGGCTTTGCTGCTTATTTGCGTCAGTTTGCTGAAAAAGCGGCTCCTTCTTTCATCCAGACTTTCTTGAATGAATATGGCTATCTGCTGGATTATGTGGACGGCAATATGATGGACTGGAGTGTGCGTCCGAACATGATCTTTGCCGCTGCATTCGATTATTCTCCGCTCGATTCTAAACAGAAGAAGGGAGTAATTGACATTGTGACCAAGGAATTGCTGACTCCGAAAGGCCTTCGTTCTTTGAGTCCGAAGAGTGGCGGTTATAACCCGAACTATGTGGGACCGCAATTGCAGCGTGATTATGCCTACCATCAGGGAACTGCATGGCCGTGGTTGGAAGGATTCTACTTGGAGGCTTATTTGCGCATTTACAAGCGGAGCGCCATTTCGTTTGCGGAACGTCAGATGATCAGTTATGAAGACCAGATGACTTGTCACTGCATCGGTTCCATTCCGGAATTGTTTGATGGAAATCCACCGTTCCAGGGAAGAGGAGCCATTTCATTTACCATGAATGTGGCGGAAATTTTACGTACATTGAATTTGTTGGAGAAATATAACAATCAATAAGAAGGGGAGGAGTTTGTATGAAAGTTTTGATGTTTGGTTGGGAATTTCCTCCTCATATCTTAGGAGGATTAGGTACAGCCAGTTATGGACTGACTCATGGACTTGCCCAGCAGGAGGATATGGAAATTACTTTCTGTATTCCGAAACCTTGGGGGGATGAAGACCAGAGTTTCTTGCGTATTATAGGAATGAACAGCGTGCCCATTGTATGGCGTGATGTACAGTGGGATTATGTAAAAGACAGAGTAGGGAGCTACATGGATCCGCAGCTTTATTATGATTTGCGTGATCATATTTATGCGGATTTCAATTATATGCACACCAACGATTTGGGCTGTCTGGAGTTCTCAGGAAGATATCCGGACAATCTGCATGAAGAAATCAATAACTATTCAATCGTGGCAGGGGTAGTGGCCCGTCAGCAGCAGTTTGATATTATCCATTCACACGACTGGCTGACCTATCCGGCAGGTATCCATGCAAAGCAGGTTTCCGGAAAGCCATTGGTAATTCACGTGCATGCCACGGATTTTGACCGTAGTAGAGGAAATGTCAATCCTACGGTTTATTCCATTGAAAAGAACGGTATGGATCATGCGGATTGCATTATGTGTGTGAGTGAGCTTACGCGTCAGACCGTAATCAACAAGTATTATCAGGATCCCCGTAAAGTATTTACCGTGCACAATGCCGTATCTCCGCTTTCCAAGGAGATTCAGGATATTCAGGTCAAGAAGAATCCAAAAGAGAAGATTGTGACGTTCCTGGGACGTATTACAATGCAGAAGGGACCGGAATATTTCGTAGAAGCAGCAGCCATGGTATTGAAGCGTGCCCGCAATGTACGTTTCGTAATGGCTGGAAGTGGAGATATGATGAATGCGATGATCCGGCTGGCGGCCGAAAGAGGCATTGCTGACCGGTTCCATTTCCCGGGATTCATGAAAGGCAAGCAGGTATATGAAGTCTTGAAAATGAGCGATGTATACATTATGCCTTCAGTCTCTGAACCGTTTGGTATTTCACCTTTGGAGGCCATGCAGTGTAGCGTGCCGACAATTATTTCCAAACAGTCAGGATGTGCGGAGATTCTTTCCAAGTGTATAAAGACCGATTATTGGGATATACACGCCATGGCAGATGCTATCCATTCTATTTGTACGAACCATTCATTGTATGAATATCTCCGTGACGAAGGGAAGAAAGAAGTGGACGGAATCGTATGGGAAAAGGTCGGCGTAAAGATTCGTGGACTTTATGAGCAAGTCTTAAAAAATTATGGTAAATAAAACAGCAATACAATATGAAAACAATTTGTCTTTACTTTGAAATACACCAGATTATCCATCTGAAACGCTATCGTTTCTTTGAAATCGGTTCGGAACATTATTATTACGACGATTATGCCAACGAGCAGGGTATGAATGAAGTGGCTGAACGCTCTTATATTCCGGCATTGAAAACCTTGATTGAAATGGCTAAATCTTCGAATGGAGCGTTTAAAGTCGCATTGTCCATCTCTGGAGTGGCTTTGGAACAGCTGGAAATTCATGCTCCTGCAGTGATTGAACTGTTGCATGAGTTGAATGCAACCGGTTGTTGCGAATTCCTTTGCGAACCTTATTCACACGGTCTGTCTTCATTGAAGAATGAAACCTGCTTCCGTGAAGAAGTGGAACGTATGCGGGTGAAGATTAAAGATTATTTCGGTCAGGAACCCAAGGTATTCCGTAATTCCAGTTTGATTTATGATAATGAAATTGGAGGTATCGTAGCCGATATGGGCTTCAAGGGAATGCTGGCAGAAGGTGCAAAGCACGTATTGGGATGGAAGAGTCCTCACTATTTGTATCATTGTGCCGAGAATCCGAATCTGAAATTGCTGCTGCGTGACTATAAGTTGTCAGACGATATCGGCTTGCGTTTCTCTAATACTGAATGGAGCGAATATCCGTTGTTTGCCGATACATACATTGGTTGGATTGCTTCTTTGCCTGAAAACGAGCAGGTCATCAATATCTTTATGGAACTTTCTGCATTAGGTATTTACCAGCCGTTGTCATCCAATATATTGGAATTCTTGAAGGCGCTGCCTGAATGTGCCCGCCAGAAAGGCATTACGTTCTCTACACCTTCTGAGATTGTAACTAAGTTGAAATCTGTTGACATGCTTGATGTGCCCTATCCGGTATCTTGGGTAGATGAAGAACGCGATATCAGCCCGTGGTTGGGTAACGTGATGCAGCGTGAAGCTTTTGACAAGCTTTACAGCGTGGCAGAACGTGTATATTTGTGCTCAGACCGTAGAATCAAGCAAGACTGGGATTACCTGCAGGCCAGCAACAATTTCCGTTTCATGACCACCAAACAGATGGGCGTGTCTTTGGACCGTGGTATTTACGATTCTCCGTATGATGCGTTCACCAATTACATGAATATCTTAGGTGACTTTATCGGACGTGTCAATGCCTTGTATCCGGTAGATATGGAAGATGAAGAATTGAATTCCTTGTTGACCACTATCCGCAACCAGGAAGAGGAACTGGTACAGTTGAATGATGAAGTGAAACATTTGCAGGAAGAGCTGAAGGAGAAAGAACAGAAAGCGGAAAAGGCTCCCGCAAAGAAAGCTCCAGCCAAGAAGGCTGCTTCTTCTACGACTAAGAAGACTACTTCAAAGAAAGCATAAATCTCCGAAGTATCGGAACAAAAAAATCCTGGAATCAATTGATTCCAGGATTTTTTTATGCTATAGAATTAAATTAAATGCTTTGTTTATTTATTGAACTTTGGCTTGGTATAGATAACTTCCATTTTTATCTTTTCACCGTCTTCACCTCCTACTAACTTGGCTGAGTTCACCTCCAAATCGTGCGACAGTCCGATTGTATTTCCCTGTGAGTCTGTTTCTGTTTTCACCGGAATCAACACCAACGTATTGTATTCGTCCCATCCTTCAGCAGGTTCTTCTTTGGTTCTCATGTCGCTGAATATCTGACTGATCAGACGGTTTAACTGTGAGAAGGAATAAGAATTCGTGGTACTGCTGTAAGTAGTGCCGAGGAAAGACGTCTTGCTGTCGTAAGTTTTCTTCTGTTCAAAGAAATCTTTTACCTCACTCTTCCGGATAAGCAACAGGTTCTGTGGGGTTCCCATTTTGTAAGGATTGTTTGCCGAGTTCTCGCTGACATTTTTGTACTTGGTGAATGACATGGATACAGAGTTCAGTGTATCATTGCCAAGGGCTTCATACATTTCTTTCAGCGGGAGCTTTACTTCCGTGCAAAGTCCGGCAGGCGTTTTCAGATACGTGTTGTGCGTTTCAGCCGCCAGTCTTTCCAAGTTGTCTCCAGAGTTGTTCAAACGCGTAGACATATATACTTCGTTGGTAGCCGCAAAAGGAATGTAAGTATAAACCAAAGAGTCCACTTTACCGGTAGAAGGTCTTTCTACCAAATAGCTGACTTTTGTTTGCAGCCAGATGTCTCCGATATATAAAATAGAGCCTTCTCCACTTGTGTTGTGGATATAAAATCCAGGTATCACATTATGAATGAAGGAGTAAGCATCCTTGAAATAGTTTTTATTTTCCTGGTATTTCCTTTTCAAGAAGGCACTCATTGTTTCTTCTCCTCTTTCTTTTCTGGCTTTATCCAAATCAATCATCAAAGGAGGATAGTATTTATTCACATTGTTGGATTTTATAGAGTCAACTTCTGCATCGGTCCACAAGTTATTACGGGCGGCATAGTCTTGTTCTGCCAAGGGAGCTTCGTTCTTATTGTAAAAGTTCTCCGGATTGTAAGACGTATAATATAAGCTTAAGTCTTCACCTGTATCATCAATGGCTTGATTCAGCATATCTACTCTCACGCGCATGGGGGCCAATGAATCGCCGTAGAAACTGGAATAATATAAGACTAAAGTCGTAGATACGATATCCTGCATGGTTTCCGGAAATTCAAAATCTTCCGTGCAATTGATTTGTGTGATGAAATCTGCGGTATAGGTTCCAAAGTCCGGATCCGTAAATTTCCCCAAATATGCATTGCTGGTACGGGAGAATACGCCATCCGGATTCAGGTCTGTATATTTCAGTGTCTTTGTAGTTGCTTCGAATGTTTGGGCCGATGCGGTGATTTCATCTGCGTCTGCCACAAAATCACCGATACCCGTAGTGGTATCATCACAGCTGTAGAGTGTGGCTGCAAGTGCGATTGCGGCCAAGAACTTAAGTCTCATTTTTGTACTTTTTTATCTAATTTATTATTCAGCCCCATCGAATACCTTGTCGTAGAATGCGTCACACGCATCTGCGTAGGCATCGCCTGAAGCGTATTCAAGCACCGGAATGTTCAGACTGTGTGCGTAGTCAATGACATTCTGGTTGACAGTCTCATCGTTTTGAATCACTCCGTCGGAGTAAGCTACCGCCAGTTTGCAGAGGTCTTCATAGCTTGCCGGAGATTTCAGCATGCTGAGGTCTTCCGGAGTCACTTCCTTGAAGAGTGCCTGATCGGCAAAGTTGGGAGCGAGAGTGGATTTGAAGCCCTCCTGATAAAGAGAATAAATCACTTTTGAGTCGCGGAAAGAAGGTTCGTCATAATAAGCCTTCTTGATATAGAGTGGAACCATTGCGCTCATCCAGCCGTGGCAGTGAATTACATCCGGGCACCAGCGTAATTTCTTCACGGTCTCCAGTACGCCACGGGCATAGAAAATGGCACGTTCACCATTGTCCTCATAGTCGTTTCCATTTTCGTCGCATGTCATCAGACGGTGCTGGAAATAGTCGTCATTATCAATGAAGTACACTTGTCTGCGCGCAGCCTGGATAGATGCCACTTTGATAATCAGCGGATGATCCGTATCGTCGATAATTAAATTCATTCCAGACAGACGGATTACTTCATGCAGCTGATTTCTGCGTTCGTTCACGATGCCCCATTTAGGCATGAATGTTCTGATTTCGCGCCCTTTGTCTTGTATGGCTTGTGGTAATTTCTGGCCAATCAGTGCCAGGTTACTTTCGGGTACGTAAGGAGTAATTTCTTGTGTAATGAATAAAACTTTTTTCGCGCTCATTGTATTATTGTTGCTCTTAACAGAGTGCAAAGATACAAAAAATAAGGCAATGAAGCGAAAAGGCGGGCGTTTATAAATCCTTATAGTATGTTAATGTATTGATAAACAGTAGGCTATATAAGTGTTTGTTATACAGGATAGCTGTAGTAAATTCGGTTGGTGAAGAAAGAATTTTTCATTTCCGTTTCTTTTTGTGGCAAATAAATAGTTACTTTGCAGCCGTTTTCTGAATTTACGACTAAAAACAGGAAGAAGATGAAGTTAATTCAAACTATCAGTGAGCTTCGCACCGAACTGGAGGCTTTCCGCAAAGAAGGAAAGACCATCGGACTGGTTCCGACGATGGGAGCTTTGCATGCGGGTCACGCTTCACTGGTGAAACGTGCCGTGGCTGAGAATGATGTAGTAGTAGTCAGCGATTTTGTAAACCCTACGCAGTTTAACGATCAGAATGACCTTCTGAAGTATCCGCGTACGCTGGAAGCAGATTGCGCTTTGCTGGAGTCTTGTGGAGCGACATTGGCTTTCGCCCCTTCTGTAGAGGAAATCTATCCGGAACCGGATACCCGTCAGTTCAGTTATCCTCCGTTGGATACCGTAATGGAAGGAAAGTTTCGTCCGGGACACTTCAATGGCGTTTGCCAGATTGTGAGCAAACTGTTCTTGATGGTAGAACCCGACCGTGCCTACTTTGGTGAAAAGGATTTCCAGCAACTGGCCATCATCCGTGAAATGGTGCGGAAGTATCCTTTCAACATCCAGATTGTGGGTTGTCCGATTGTACGCGAGGAAGACGGCTTGGCCTTGAGCAGCCGCAATGCCCGACTCACTCCGGAACAACGGAAAGAAGCCTTGCAGATTTCGAGAGCCTTGTTTGCCAGCGTGGATTTCGGCCGGTCACGCATCTTGCGTGAAACCAAGGAGTACGTAGAAGAGTGTATCCGTCGGGCTCCGGGGCTGGAACTGGAATATTTCGAGATTGTAGACGGCAATACCCTGCAGCCGGTGAACGCATGGGATGAAAGCAATTATATTGTAGGTTGCATGGCTGCTTATTGTGGCGATGTACGTCTGATTGATAACATTAAATATAAAGGATAACGGATGATGATGATTGAAGTGTTGAA
>UMAS01008877.1_pt1 | contig 11882 bp, 8 predicted proteins | sample 1963771 | NCBI WGS metagenome assembly UMAS01 (sample SAMEA4835922, study PRJEB28245) | human gut metagenome | biome: gut microbiome; material: fecal sample | place: Denmark | collected 2008
AAGGATTTGTACATTGAATCCGTAGTTTACAAGGGTGAACACAACGAAATCATTCTTGAATCGGACGAAAGAAAGTGGCTTATGCTCAGCGATACGGACGAGCAGGTCGCAACCTACGTTCCGCTTTCATTCAACTTTTCAAAGGCTCGGTTTGAGGTAATCTCAGAGTTTTCGGAAAAGGAGGGCTGATAAATGAAATCACGCAAGCCCTCTATTCCCTACATAATCTGGATGGTTGTTTTCACAATGATTCCGATTATTATGATCGGCTTTACCGCCTTTACCGACAAGAACGGTAATTTTTCGTTTCAGGCATTTACAAATGCGTTTTACTACACAAACATTTTTGTAAAATCACTTTGGATTGCGCTTATTTCAACGGCAATCTGTCTTGTACTTGCATATCCGCTCGCATACCTTCTCACGAGAATGAAAGAATCAACCCAGAACACGCTCATTATGTTGCTTATGATTCCTATGTGGATGAACTTTCTGCTAAGAATCTACGCATGGGTAACGCTTTTGCAGGACAACGGTCCGATTGATATGATGCTCTCGCTTTTGGGTATTCATTCAACCTACATCGGCAACACGGGTGCGGTAATTCTCGGAATGGTGTATGAATATCTTCCGTTTATGGTTCTGCCGATTTACACTGTTATGAGCAAAATCGACAACGGCCTTATTGAGGCGGCGCAGGATCTCGGTTCAAACAACTTTACCGTATTCAGAAAGGTTGTCGCACCGCTCAGCGTTCCCGGAATTATTTCGGGTGTGACAATGGTATTTGTTCCGAGTGCAAGCACATTCCTGGTTGCACAGTATCTCGGCGGTCCGGACGACATTATGATTGGTGATGTCATTGAAAAAATATTCTGGACAGACCAAAACACGGGTTCGGCAATTTCATTGATATTAATGATTTTTATTTTCGTGTTCCTGATAATCATGAACTTGTTCGGTGATGAGGAGGCGATTGCATAATGAAAAAGAAAACAGGTATTCTTTCAAAAATTTACATTGCAATCCTGCTTATTTTCCTTTATTCGCCCATTGCCGTGCTTATCTTCTATTCCTTCAACAACGGCAAAACTACCGTCTGGAAAGGATTTACATTCAAATGGTATGTACAGCTTTTTCGTGATGACAATATTATGAACGCATTGTGGAACACTGTTATTATTGCCGTTCTTGCATCTGTTTTTGCAACAATCCTCGGAACTGCCGCCGCAATCGGCATCAGCAATTTCAAGGGCAAAAAAAGAATGCTTATTCAGAATGCGTCAAACATTCCGATCATCAGCCCTGACATAGTAATGGGTGTTTCTCTCATGCTTTTGTTTACGGCTCTCGGAGTTATCTTTAACTTTGAAATGGGATTTTTCACGGTTTTAATTTCGCACATATGCTTTTGTGTTCCGTTTGTTGTGCTTAATGTTATGCCGAGAATCAAACGAATGGATCAGAGCATTTACGATGCCGCCCTTGACCTTGGCTGTAACCAATGGCAGGCATTTTACAAGGTAATTATTCACGAGCTTATGCCGGGTATTTTCTCGGGTCTGCTCATGAGTTTTACATATTCTCTTGACGATTTCATCATAACATATTTCACAAGAGGTGCAAAATTCCAGAACCTCTCTATTGAAATTTACTCGATGACTCACAGGAGAATTTCACCGAAAATCAACGCTCTTTCCGCACTGCTTTTCCTTGCTGTACTCATTGTTATGGTTATTATTAATCTGCGTGACAGACACGAAGAAAAGGTGCAGAAAAAGAGAACTTGATTTTTAAAATTTTATTAAAGGGAGATTGAGAAATGAAAAGAATCATCAGCATTGTCCTTGCATCTGCAATGACGGCAACATGTGCGGCTTGCCTTTCAGGCTGCGGCGGAGGTGCTTCGGCTGACTCAGCTGACGCAGGAGAAGTTAATGTTTACAACTGGGGCGAGTACATTTCAAACGGCGAAGATGACTCACTCGACATTATCGAGGAGTTTGAAAAACGCACCAACATCAAGGTAAACTACACAACCTATGAAACCAACGAAGAGCTTTACAATATGCTGAAAAACAGTAATGTAAGCTATGATGTTGTCATTCCGTCCGAATATATGATCAGCAGAATGATTGATGAGGATATGCTGTTGGAGCTTAACTTTGACAATATTCCTAACTACGACAATCTTATGGATCGTTTCAAAAAGCTTGCCTGCGATCCCGAAGGTAAATATACCGTATGCTACAGCTGGGGCGTAACAGGTATGGTTTATGACAAAACAAAGGTTAAAACAAAGCCCGATTCATGGGACGCACTTTGGAACAAAGACCTTTCGGGTCAGATTCTTATGTTTAACAACAGCCGTGACGCAATGGCAATTGCAATGCAGCTTGAGGGCATTAATCCTGCTAACTGCACCAAGGCAGATGTTGACAAAGCCGCTGCTAAACTTAAGGAGCAGAAGCCTCTCCTTAAAAAATATGTAATGGATCAGGTATTTACTGAAATGGAAAACAGCCAGTCGGCAATTGCTCCGTACTACGCAGGCGACATTATGACAATGATTGATAACAACGAGGATCTTGACTACGCAATGCCAAAGGACGGCTCAAACCTTTTCTATGACGCAATGTGTATTCCGAAATGCAGTAAAAACAAGGAAAATGCAGAGAAGTTCATCAACTTTATGCAGGATCCGGAAATTGCCGCCGCAAACTTTGAATATCTCAACTATGCAACACCCAATCAGGTGGCATATGACGATTACATTGATGAAGACGCAAAGAAAAACGAATTCATCTTCCCGAGTGACGAGTATCTTGACAAATGCTATGTATTTTCAAATGTTTCCGATGAGGTTTATTCCTATATGCAGGAACAGTTTGTAAAAATCCAGGCAGACTGATAAGCAATAAAATTAATCCCGAGCAAAGCTTTTAAAGGCTCTGTTCGGGATTTTAATTTTGGTGAATTTTTAAAATTAATCATCCCCCATTTATACAGCCTTTAAATTTTATGTTATCTGAAAAGTATTATTCCTTATTTTATTTAAAAAGGTTTCCGTGACAGGTTGTCATATTCGCTCTGCGAACACCCAAAATACACAGAATTAACGGGGATTCGCTCAATCTTACAAATAGATTTCAATTGCCTTGTTTTGATTGACAAATTAGGAAAAAGTAATATAATATATACTGTTAAAGAGTGCATAATACATTTTTCGATTTTATTCACTTGCAGGCGGGCGCCTGTGCATCACAAAAGAGATAGGATGGTATAATAATTGTTTACAATTTTAAAAGAACATCGTGGCTTCGGAAAGCAGATTTTGCTCCTTGCCAAAAACGAACTTATTAAAACTTACAAAGGCGCCGTAATCGGTCCTCTTTGGGCTGTTGTTAAGCCTGCGTTTACAATTTTTGTTTACTGGTTCGCTTTTTCCTGCGGTATCAAACAGCTTAAAACACTTCACCTTGACATCGGCGGAGCACAGCCTTTTTCCATTGACTTCTTTACTTTTATGTTCATCGGTATCATTCCGTGGTTCTTTATTCAGGACAGCATAACGCAGGGTGCAAAGGAACTGAGAATCAACCGTCAATTTATTACAAAGGTTAAGTTCCCCGTTTCAACAATCCTTACTTATACAGAGGTTTCAAGGCTTTTTGTTCACCTGATTCTTATGGCATTTATGTACGCATATGTACTTTTCACAATCGGACCGAGCTGGTACAATCTGCAATTTTTCCTGTACTGTCCGTTGATGTTTATCTTCTTCCTTGCACTCACATGGTCAACAGCCCCGATGTCTGCGTTCAGTAAGGACTTTGAAAGCCTGATTGTTTCCGTTATGTCAGGTATTTTCTGGTTATCTGGTATTATGTACAACTCCTACGGCTTTGATTCGCCGTTTCTCAACAAGCTTATGCTTATCAATCCGATTAACTTTTTCGTAAACGGCTACCGCAACTGTTTTCTCTACAACAGACCGTTCTATGCAAACAAAACGGAATGTCTTGTGTTTGCAATTGAATTTGTTGTAATTTTCGCCCTTGGTATTTTCAACTACAACAGACTCAGGAAAAAACTTCCTGATGTACTTTAAGGAGGTAATATTATGGCTGAAACAAAAGTATCCGATCCGATTATTACCTTTAAAAATGTCAGCAAAACCTACACACTCTACAAAGATGACAAGGCAAGATTCAAGGCTCTTTTCTTTAAGCCGAGAAATGCAAAAACGAACAAGGCACTTAACAATGTTTCAATGGTAATCAACCGTGGCGAATCGGTTGGTATTGTCGGCGATAACGGTGCAGGCAAGTCAACTCTGCTCAAGATGATTACGGGTGTTGCATTTCCCGATGAAGGCGAAATTACCGTTGACGGCAAGGTTGCCGCATTGCTTGAGCTCACTGCAGGCTTTTCCATGGAAATGACAGGCAGGGAAAACATTTATCTGAAGGGTTATGTTCTCGGTCTTGAGGACAGCTACATTAAGCAGATCGAGGAGAAAATCATCGACTTTGCAGAGCTTGGAGATTACATTGACCAGCCTGTAAGAACATACTCAAGCGGTATGAAAATGCGTCTTGGTTTTGCTATCAATGTCAACATTGAACCCGATGTTCTTGTTGTTGATGAGGCGCTCTCGGTCGGTGATGCAACCTTCAAAAAGAAGTGTAAAAATAAAATTAAAGAGATTATCGAAAGCGGTGTAACCGTTCTTTATGTAAGTCACAATGCCGCTTCGGTTAAAGAAATCTGTGCGCGTTCAATCTTCCTGAAAAAAGGAACTGTTATGTTTGACGGCCCGACAGATGAAACCCTCAGAGTGTATGAGGAATCAAAAAAGAAAAAATAATTCCGTTTCGGAATAAAGCAAAAGCTCCACAATTGCGGAGCTTTTCTGATTTATCTGAGAGGTAAACCCATATGGACTGTACCGTAAAAGGCAATCTGCCCTCCGAAATTTTTGAGGACATTAAAAAAATTGCAGACAACAGGATAAATTTTCAACAGTTAAGAAACAAGACTGTTTTCGTGTCGGACTGTCACGGACTTATTGCATATTACATTATATGCACATTGCTTGAGGGCAATGATTTTTTTGAAAACAACACAAGGGTAATCACCCTTGCAAAAAGCCGTGAAGATGCCGAAAAGCAGTTCGGCAACCTTACTCTCCGCAAAGATTTTGTTATTGAAATCGGAGAGTCAAAGAACTTTCCGGAGATTGAAAGAGCCGACTTTGTAATATACTGCAACTGCCCGTGTGAGGTTGCAGAGGAAGATTGCAGTAATCCCGAAATTGCGGATACAATCACTTCGGGCTTTGCAAATGTGCTTGAATATGCAAAAGAGTCAAATGCCGAATCGGTTCTGCTCGTATCTTCATATATGGTTTACGGGGAGGTTTTCAGCGGCAAAAATAACATTTCTGAAAACGACCTCGGCTATCTCGATCCGACCGATGCCGACAGTGCATACGCACAAAGTATGCGTTCATCCGAAACACTTGCTGTTTGCTATGCTGAAAAGTTCGGTATGAATGTAAAAATCGCCCGTCCCTGCCCCACACTCGGAGGTGTCAAAATGAGCGATGAAAAAAAATGGGCAAAGCTGATTGTCAGTGCGGCAAAAAATCAGGGCATTATGCTTACAGATAACGGTGGCGAAAAGTTCAGCTTTTGCTATGTGACGGACACGGTTTCTGCATTGATTGATATTTTGCTTAACGGAAAAAGCGGCGAGGCATACAACATTTCAAACGATAACGCAAATGTGACAATGCGGGAATTTGCACAGCTTGTAAAATCGGCAAATCCCGAAAAAAATCTCTCTGTAGTGTTCGTTCACAGAAAAGACGAAGAAGAACCCGAATTTTCTCCGTCATCCCCCACACCGCATGTTTTGTGCAACGATAAATTAAAATCACTCGGCTTTAGTCCGAAAACCACGCTTAAAGACGGAATAAAACGCAGTATAAAAGCAACAGAACTGCGTGCAGAATTGCGAAGGATAAAGTAATGCGTATTAAAGATTTTTTAAACGAATTTGAGGCCGACAGGGCGGCATTGCCCGGAGTTGAAAAAGAAACTCTTGCAAAGCTCAGGAACAAAACAATTGTCATCTCGGGCGGTGAACTTGCAAGGTGTCTTTGCTATGCCTTTCTCTACAATAACGAGGCTAAAAGGCTCGGAATAAAAGTTATCCTTCTCGGCAAATCACGCAACGCAATGGCATCATACCACAGCGAACTCTTGTTAAGAGATGATTTTGATTTTGTTGATTATAATTCCGCATCGGAAATTTCAAGTGCCGACTATGTAATTACAACAGGAATCTGCGGTGAACATACAGACAACAACCCACAGATTATGATTGACGGCATTGCAGAGATAAATGCCTGTGCCAAAATTGCAAAAGCCACAGGCGCAAGAGTTGTCGTTGTGAACGACAGCAGAATTTACGGCAAAGCCAAACCGCACAGAGTTTATTCCGAAAACGAATACGCAGAACTTGACGCAACCTCTCCCTCATCGCTTGCAGGTCAGCTTATGAGAACGAGAGAAACCACCTTGCACTCGGTTTTGAAGAACAGCGAATCAACCGTTACAACGCTCAGAACGGGCATAATTTTGGGAGCGTCAAGCAACTTTACAAGCGTGCTTGATCCTGTTTTTAACGATATAGCCAACCGCCGTGACACGGTTGTTCCTGCAACAAGGGATCGCTGCACCTTTGTTTATATCAACGATGTTTTAAAGGCGATTGTTTTCGCAATGACAACTCTTGAAGAAAACGCAGTTTATAATGTCGGCGGCAAAAACTGCAACGCATCGCTGATTATGATTGCGGCTGTTCTCAACGATATTTACGGCAGTCGCTGTACAATTGAGTCGGGCGATTTTACGGAGCTTGACGGCTGTGCAATTAATTCAAACAAGATTTCCGTAAACGAATGCACTCCCGACATAGACCTTGAAACCATGCTGAAAATCTGCATAATGGACAAGATGAAGTCCGAAAAAGTTCTGCGTATCCCCCACTCACACGAGCGCAGACTTGATTCAATTCACGAAATTCAGCTTGCATTTCTGCTTGAAACCGACAGAATTTGTCGAAAGCACAACATAAAATATTTTCTCGGCGGCGGAACACTTCTCGGTGCAATCCGTCACAAAGGATTCATTCCGTGGGATGATGATGCCGATATTATGATGTTGCGTGAAGATTTTGACCGCTTTTGCGAGATTGCGCCAAAGGAACTTCCGAGCAATATGACTTTTCAATCGTACTATACGGACAAGGCTTGTTTCTATGAATTTGCCAAGGTCAGACTTGACGACACTTTCTTTGCAACCGACTTTGCAAAAGACCATCACGCAATGCACAACGGAATTGCGTTTGATATTTTCTGTCATGATAGCACAGCCAATTCAGCAATCGGACGAAAAATTCATATGGCTGTGACTCTGTTCACAAGAGCGCTGGTGTTCAATAAATGGAACAATCGCAAGGCTGAAAACGGCAGTAGAATCCAGAGCATTGTAACAAATTTCTGCAAGAAAATATTTCCGCTCAGATTCAGTATGTGGCTTGAAGTCCGTACTTTAAAATTCTTTAAAAACAAAAAGAACGCAAAATATCTCTATGACGGAATGGGCAGAAATATTTATAACGGTGCTTTTCCAAAGGAATATCTTGACGATGTTGCTTATGCCGACTTTGAGGGTTACAAGTTCCCTGTGCCAAAGGAATATGACAAGTACCTTACTTTCCTCTACGGCGACTATATGGAGCTTGCACCGCTGTCAACAAGAATGGGTTGCCACGAAATTGCCCTCTGCGACATCGGAAAATATGACGGTTTCAAAATCCGCAAACCCGATTCTGAAAAATAATCAGCGTAAAACAGACCGATAAAGTAAATGTGACTTGACACTTACCTGTCGGTCTGCTATAATAATATAGCACATTTTGGGTGCTGTTGCGAAATCAGCTGAAGAGTAAGATTTATCTGAAAGTAAGCTCCGCCTCGGTTTCCACACCGTGTAAAAATCAAGGGAATTTAAATTGATTATGCAAAAGTTGACACTTTCATTTTCAACTTTCCATTTTCAATTTTCAATTTAATAAGCAGGTATGGCGGAATTGGCAGACGCGCATGGTTCAGGTCCATGTGAAAGCAATTTCATGCAGGTTCAAGTCCTGTTACCTGCACCAACAGCCGTTTCTTATGTAGGGACGGCTGTTTTGTATCGCATTTTCGGTCTGTTTTATGGTGATTTTCAAAATATTTGAATTAATTTTTAATAAAAAGCGAAAATTATGTTGACAAATCCGAAAATATGGTATATAATAATCAAGCTGTTGTTATTAAACAACATTTCGAGGTGTAGCTCAGTTTGGTAGAGTGCTTGGTTTGGGACCAAGATGCCGCAGGTTCAAGTCCTGTCACCTCGACCAAAAAAGGTGGTTTTTTAACCGCCTTTTTCTTTTTGCCAAAATTACTTAAAATGCCTTAAAAGTGGCTTAAACACTGGGTTTTTGAGATTTTAAAAATTCAGTTGAGTAATTTTGAATTAAGTTAAAACAAGATAAAATGCAGTCAAACTTACTGTCAAACTTACTGTCATTTTAGTTTGCCTGCCGATTTTCAAGGAAACAAGATAATATATTTTTAAATTTTATTACACCGTAACACAAAAGATTTTTCTATTATTAAAACAACAAAGAGGTTAAGCAATTTTTTCTAATGCTTAACCTCTTTTTTTATTTTGTTGATTACAAAGCATTCCCATACCATAACAATCCTCTATATTTTTGTTCTCAATTAACATTATGCTTCATCACCTACAAAACTGTATATTGTCATCTTAATACTTCCTTTCTATTTTAAATATGATTACTTTCTAAAAATACAATTTAAAATTGTACCCCATATAAAGCACAACCGCTAAACATAGTATTCCACCTACAAGCACCAATACACTGCAAACCACACTATGGTTGCCCCTCTTATACCAATAATATAAATTTAACACACACGAAGTTACTACTACTATTAAATAGTTAAACAATAGCATTAAGCATCCATCAATACCCATATACTCTACAACCTTTCCTTTTATTTTATTATATTTTACCATATATTATATTTTAGTTAAATACTTTCTTGTATAGAAATATTATTTTCTATACAAAAGAAAAGAGGACTCAACATTGAGTCCTCTTCCCTTGAAATATTAAACCATGATTAAAGTAGTTAATATCAAATGTTATCTGTATTCCCAATGACCGCCGTCTTTAACCTTCTCATCCCAAGGTTTTACCCATTCTTTGTCTTCTACTGTTTTTGTGCCTGTCTGTACATACTCTTTTTCATAGTGATATGCACCTGCACCATTAGTTTCCAATTCCCAAAGTAAATGCTCATCCATCTGGTTGTCATCTGTCAGTTTCATACCACAATTATTACATACATTGTAGCCTACCCAACCGTATACTGGCTCTTCCTCTGTACCTACTACTTTCCAATAACCTTCGTGGTGTACTGTTTTGTAGTCATCCACCCATACCTTCTGCTTTGGCTTTGCTGTAGGTGTTTCAGTCTTTGAAGATTCACTTGGCTTAGCTGGCTTCTGGTTATTACTCGAAGAGTTGCTTGGCTTAGCTGGCTTCTGATTATTACTTGAAGAGTTGCTTGGCTTAGCTGGCTTCTTGTCGTTATCAGATGTATTTGTTTTTGAAGAGTTGTCTTTCTTTGAAGATGTATTTGACTTAGTATCTTCTTTCTTTTCGGTGTTACCCTTGTTGCTGTTGTTTTTGTTAGATACTGTAGTTTTTACATCGTCAACCTTAACTGTAACTGTCTTACCGTCATCGGTTTTTACTTCTACCTTGCCGTCTTTTACTTCGACTTTCTTACCATTCTTATCTGTGATGTTGCCGTCTTTGTCGATTTTTAGACCGTTATCCTCAATAGCCTTGCTGACCTCAGATGATACAGTTGAAGTCTGTACGGTTGAAGTCTGTACGGTTGAAAATATTACTGACGGTTCTGTCGGTTCTTTCTCAGCGTTACAGCCTGCAAGAATGCTTATGCCGACTGCTAATGTGCCTGCAAGTATTGTAGCACCGCAGACAACGGCAATTACCTTGGTTTTTACTGTCGCAGTTGCTGTTGCCTTTACGATAGATGAAACTGTTGACTTTGCACCTGTCGCAAAGCCTTTTGTTGCAGATGTTGCAAGTGTCTGTCCGTTCGGGAGCTTGATTGTAATGTTCGGTACTGCAAGGCTCTTTGCTTCTTCCTTGAAAATTGTTGTAAAGAACGGCACAAATACAACACCGTGAAGCCTGTCACCGCTTTTATTTTCGTAATCTTCAATTGCAGTTTTCATCTTTGCCCTTGAATAATTGAGCCTTGAAAGCACAGTACCCCTTGAACATTCAAAGACTTCTGCGATTTTATCAACAGTCATTTCATTAAAATAGTGCATAATCACTGTCTGATACTGAACATCGGACAGTACTTCCTGCATAATCGAAAGAATAATTTCTCTCTTTGCCTTGTCTGAAATGTATTCTTCGGGAATTGATATACGCTCGTCAACTATTGCCTGATTTTCAAAAATTTCATCATCCAGTTGGATTTCACCTTTACCTTTCAAATAATTTTTGCACTTATTAACGGCAATTCTGTTAAGCCAACTTCTGATTTGTGATGATTTTTCCAAAGATTGGATTTTTAAAAAAGCCGTTATGTAAGTTTCCTGCATAATGTCCTGTGCGGTTGTTTCGTTCTTTAAAAAGCTGATACAAGTAAACCACACTTCACGCTCTGTAAGCTTGTAGAGCTTTTCAAATGATTTGTTATCTCCCTTTTTAATTTTCTCTACTAAGTGGGAAATGTTCATAAAATGACCTCCTCTCATTTCCTTTCATAATATAGACAATTTAAAACGGCTTTTGATTTTATAAAATCCGAAAAAATTTTAAAATTTTTCAAATTTTTTCGACTTTTTCAAAAAAGCAAATATTTTTCGCATAAAACAAAAAGTGCGTAGCTGAAGCTACGCACGAAAAATACATAGCTTTGATTGTTGCGACACAATATTTCACTTATAAGGTGTGAAAAGTAAAGCCTGTATTTTTACCAAAATAAAAATACACACTTAGGTGAACTTAAAATTAAATTTTTGTTTGGCATTTTTATTTTAGCATACAATATGTGAAAATTCAATATTATTTAAATTAACTTTTAAAATTTATGTAAAAGAATTTAACAATATCAATTCCGTACTATCATATTTCTGTTTATCAAACATCCCGTTTACAAGCAAAAGTATATTGTTGTATCATTGTTATTATACAGAATTAAATTTGCATAAAAAAATCAGGCAATCGTTATGACTGCCCGATTTGTTTTTGGAAAATTACAATTTTAATCCTATTTATGCACTGTTTTACACGCACTAACCGTAATCAAAGTGCCATGACTTTTTGAGAGATTTCTGCCGGAGATGACACTGTGCCGACGCACTTGTACTCTTCGGTTTCTTCCTTGGTTTTAAAGCCCCAGCCGTATAGCACAGCGAGGAAGTCCATACCTATTTCTTCCGCACCCTTTGCCTCGATTGTGCTGTCGCCGACAAGGATACTTTCTTCAACGGAAACTCCTGTCTGCTCACACGCCTGCAAAAGCAGATGACTCTTTGTGAGGTTTGTACCGACATCTGTTGCACATACTGCGTCGAAAACATCCGACGCATCGTAGGTTTCAAGAATATCCGTTGTGAACATTCTGTGCTTTTGAGTTGCTATTGCAAGCTTAAAACCGCTTTTCTTGAGTTCACGAAGAGCGTCAT
>UMAS01022308.1_pt1 | contig 11847 bp, 7 predicted proteins | sample 1963771 | NCBI WGS metagenome assembly UMAS01 (sample SAMEA4835922, study PRJEB28245) | human gut metagenome | biome: gut microbiome; material: fecal sample | place: Denmark | collected 2008
AAAAATTTTAATAACGTTAATATTTAAATAAAATATAGTAAAAAGCGATAATAGATATTACTCTATTACCGCTTTACTTCTTCTTTAATATAAACATTCAATTAATATACTTAATATTATTTTAATTCTATATAATCACGAATATCTGTTTCTATATCTCTAAATGCCTCTTCTACAGTTCCATAAAATGATGCAAATCCACTTCCCCATGATGGTTCCCACCATCCATATTCTTGTAGATAACGTCGCTCTTCTTCATCAGCTATATAAAGTCGTTCTTCTCCAATTGAATAACTACCTGCAATATTTTTATAGATATAAATAATTTTTGTTTTGTCTTTTGAGTAAAATAACCTCTCTTTTCCATCCAAATTAACTCTATTAAAAAGTAAATCAATGATTTCTTGATCTGGTTTAGGTGGCAAAACAAAAGATACGTAGTGACCTTTTTTAAAACGGATATGTGAAAGTAGTTCCTCTCTTGATCCAGTTAAATAATCGCTATCCATTATTCGATAATATGATTCCTTTAATTCCAAGAATAGAAAATGCTTAAATTTGTAAATACGAATATCATCTTTATTTCTTATTTCTTTTCCATCTTTGTAAAGAATTCCGCTATCTAAACAAAAATTATGTTTTGTTTTAATACCTTTTAAATAAGTTTTATAATTTGAATTTAGAAAGTATTGTAATATTGTAAGTATTATCATAAAGACTGGAAAGATAAATATATACAACAGCTCGTAAATACGATATACGAATGCTGGTACAATAAAAAGTAAAGAAATTATAAACGAAATAATTACTATGTTCATCAATCGTATTGCACCATATATTGCGATTGCTTTTGTATCATTATATCCTATCATTTCTATTTTCATAATTATCACCTTTTAGATATAAAATTAATTTGTTTAATATTTATTTAATAAAGTTACTTGAAAATTTTTTTGTAGCAACCTGGTTCTTCAAATTTTATCAATCCTTTATCTCTTAATTGTTGAAGAATTTGCCTAATTTTGGCTTTAATATTATTATTTTGCGGATGAAGTTGCTGTAATTTTTCTTCATATTTATAGATATCTTGAAGATTAAATTTTTCCTGAAGCTTATTATCAATTATTTCATAAATATCTTTTTGCCACGATTGTAAAGAAATTGATGTGTTTTTAACTTGTGATTCAATTCGATCATCTCCATCTTCATCAACTAAAATTCTATATTCTTTATCCTTATAAAATTCAATTTGATTTTTAATAAAATCAACAGAATCTTTATCCATTTCACCAGACAATTCATCATCAATTAAACACTGTAAATCATCTTCAATATAAAACATAGTGTCCATATCATCAACTAAAACACCATATTCATAGTTTTTGACTAATCCATTAAAAGTCAAGTTGGCAGAAGTTATGACTGCCTTTGTAGAATCAAAAGAATATATTTTAGCATGTAAATGTTGATGATTGTAAACTTTTATATTGTTTGCTAATAACAACTCAATTGCCTCTACATCAGATGCTTTTCTAACAAAGCTCGCAATGTTTGATGAAGTAATTACGGTTATATTTGTATTTTCTTTCTTGTTATGAAGAATTTTTTTAATTATATCTTTTTTGATGAATGGCGAACATAATATTACTTTGTCATTTGTTTCATTCAATAAATTCATAAAAATTGGTTCTATTGGATTTTTTAGTAATTGCAACATTTATAATCGCATAATATAAACAAAAAATTATTGCTTATATTTTTGTTCCTTTCTTTATATTTAATGTTGGTATATTTTATAGTAGTAAACTTGCAACTAATTATGTCCTTTATATTTCAAAATAAACAATAATTCATGATGCTATCAATATTGTGGTGACAATAACACATTAGATTCGCAACAAGTGTTTTTTTAATTAAGCTCCTTTAGCACTGTACATTCTAAGATTGCTCCCAGAGATGATAATACATATCAATTAAATCTACTTCTACTTGTTATCTTGATTTATTTTAGTTTTACTTTAATACATCTTCAATAGCCAAAATAATTCTATTTTTCTCATTACTCTCATTTGTTTTTAATCTCAAAATTGGAATTCCTACTTTTTCAAGAATAGAATTTTTCTTTATATCTCTTTCCATTTGTTTATCTTTTTGCTCATGAAAAAATACACCATCTACCTCAATTGCTAGAATAGGTTTCCTACTCATTTTGTTAAATATCATAAAATCAACATGTGAATTTGGATTAACATAAAATTTAAATTCATCAGCAGTTAAAACATTATTACCATTTTTTATAAAATCTCTTAATGATACATGCATAGCAAAATCTAAATTTTTATATTTATTATTATTTAAAATTTGTTTTAACAATTGTTTTGTTATATTCTCCGTGTCAAAATCCTTAGATGGATGCTTTTGCCTAAATTTATTTAATTGTTTTTCATAATCCTTGTATAAAATATCATAAATAGATTTGACATTGCCTTCTTCGATTATACCAAAGTCTTGATTATAAGAAATATAATTAATCAAATCAGAAAGAACTCCAACTTTTGAATTAGCCACTTTTTCTGATGTTATTAAAATAAATTTATCTATTGCCCGTGATACAGCTACATTTATTAAATTATCGTTTTCTACAAAATCGTTTGCATCGTTTATAACAGTTGAAAAAATAATTGTTTTTTTCTCTCTACCTTGAAATTTATGAATTGTATTTGAATCTACCTTATCTCCAAATTTATCTTGGATTAACTTGGCTTGAAATCTATATGGAGTAATTATACCTACATCTTCCATATTTTCAGATTGCAACAACTTTTCTATTTCATCGATTTCTCTTTGATTGTACAATCCTGTACCAGCAGGATTTTTTCTAGCATGATTACCCGTTACTGTTTTAATAACTCTCATACTAATTACATTATTCTTTGGCTTTGTGTAAACTATTAATTCGTTATTGTAAAACTCTTTGTTGCAAAAATTTATTATTTCTGGTGCACATCTATAATGTTCTCTTAACATTTGTTTAGGAACATTTTCACCATATAATGATAGCAAACTGCTCATTATGCTATTGCCATAATAGCTGTAAGCTTTTGGAATATTAAATGTTTGCAAAAGAATTTTGTTTCTTTCTTTAAATGTTGAACTGTCAATTTGAGGAAGTTGCTTTATATCACCAACAACAATCAAGTTTTTAGCAACTCTCATAGATAATATAGCACTAGCCATGTTAACTTGTGATGATTCATCAATTATTAAATAGTCAAACAAATAATTTTTTTGAGAACATTTTGCTAGAGCATATGTTGAACTTAATATAACAGGATATTCTTTAGTAAAATCAGAAAAGATTCTCTTGTAATTGTCTCTATTATAATTATTTCGACGTTTAGTTGAATACATTTCAGCAAGTTTATTTTTAAAATAGCTATTAGATAATTTTTGAAATTCATTTAACTTTTCATCGAGTGATTGATCTTTCATATATTTTTCGATTTCTTTAATTTTATTGAGTATTTGAGATTTTTTTGCCAAATAATAGAAATATTGTAATACTACTATTACATTTTTGTCAGTCTGTTTAAAAAATTTATTACTTATTTTAAGCCTTCTTCGCATAATAAATTTATCAAAAAAACCGATTTTTTCTTTTTCTTTAAGTTTAACTATAGTATCTTGAATATAATTTGGTGAAACATTTGCGAACTTAAATTCAAATTCCGTAAAATTTATCGTCATATTATCAGCCAAAAAGTGTTTATATTCTAGATTAAGTGCATCGTACGACGCTAAAAGTTCTTTCTTCTTATTTTCTTTTTCAAAATACAGTGGCAGTTTGAGACTTAGGTCATTGAGCCTATTCACGTCAACCTTTACACTTTTTAACTCTGGTATAGTTGGTTCATATTCATCAAAAAAGCTGTCAACATTCTCCGCATTACCTAGTGGTGCACAAATAAAAGAATATCCATATTTCTTTAATTTCTCAAACACATTATCTGTTGCAGAATTGTTGTTTGATACTACTGCTACAGATTTTTCTCTAATAACAGCATTACTGATAATATTTAAAATCGTTTGAGTTTTTCCTGTTCCTGGTGGTCCTTCAATAATAGATATTCGATTAGCAAAAGCCATTTTTAATGCATCTGATTGACTTTTGTTCAAACCAAATGGATAAATAATTGGCGGTTCTAAATTTTCTCTGCTTTGTTCTAAAATGCCATTTAAATATAATGCCAAAACACTATTCTCATTAATGTAGCTAATATCATCAAATTGTGATAACACAAATGTATCTGCCTCTGTTACAGCCATTTCTTGAACAACTCTTCTATAATATGCCATAACACTTGATACTTTTTTATTATTTTTGTATGCATCTTTAACAATTTTTATTTCTTTTGGAAAAGCAATGCAAGTATAACCATTATTGTAAAAAATTTTATAGATTTCATTGTTGAAAAACAAAAGTTTTTTAACACCATAGCAAGGCGAATCTCTATAATAGAGTTCGACAAATTCTACTTCTTTTGGATCATCAAAAACTCTCATTTTTAAAAATGAAATATGATAATATTTATCAGAACCTATAAACCTTACACACCACGCATTTATATCTCTAGTTAACCAAATTACTCTTTTGGTAATATCTTGCCATTCTTGATTATTAGCCGAGTAATGATATATTAAAAATTCTGACTCATTCATTTTGTAACCTTCTAACATTTCACATAATCATTAAAAGATTATTCGTTAATTTGCCCTTTCTTATAAAACTTTAGTTTTCTACTTAATGATGCGCTAATATCCATTATATCTTTTTCTTCTAAGCAAATTAGTGTGATTTTTAAATCTTTATAAATTTTCATCTTATAATTCTTAGATTTTGTATATTCGATATTTTTTTCATTATAGCCCCAATATTCAATATAAATATCATCTGTATCATCGCCATATCCCGGTAAGCAAAAATCTGGATGCAAGTCATGTCTTTGATCAGCATCAATTGGAAGTATTTTTTCATATGCATGTGGAATATTATGATCAAATAGCCAATTATCAATAATCATTTCTGATTTTGATTTAACTATATGGCCATCAGTACAGGTAAATTTACCTTCATATGAATCATCCAATATAGTAATTTCTTTACAATTAGTAATTTCAACTAATAATTTTTTATCAACGTATTTTCTATAGCAAAAAGGACAAAATAAAAAACCAGGTCTTGTCTCTTTACCACATGCAATACATTTTGCTACACCATTTTGTTCTGCTACTACTTCTTTTTCAACTTTGTTTTCTTGATAATTTTTATTAAGAATCTTACTTGTTTTTGGTTCAACAAATAATCCTTCTTCATTTACGATAATTCTCCCACTTTTAAGCTCATCTGCATGTTTTGCACACAATCTATCTTTACGTGCATTCCCCATATAAACTCTAGTGGCTTGTCCACATATTGGACACTTTAATTCATCTATCATATAGCCCTCCTACTATTATTAAATATATTATACAATATTTTTTGATTTTTTTTCCACGATTTAAATATAGTTTTGATTACTTCATAAAAATTAATTATTGAAAATGCTTTAACAACCATATATTATTACTATAAAAGGTGCCGATAAAGGCACCATTTTTTGGGTTCTTCAAAGCTTTTTGTGTTTTTGTATGATTGTATGATGAACTATTTTAAGATAATTTCATTTTTTCGTCTCAAAATCTTATAATTTTCTACAGAGTCAATATTTTTTACTAAATCATTGTTTCTATCACAAAAAGCAATATATTCTTGCAGTATATAAATTTTTTAATTTTAATTTAATATGGCTTTAATATCATCAATCATATTTTCAGTTAATGGGGCTATTTCATTATTTTCAATTGCTTGTTTTTGTATAAGTTCTTTTTCTTTTAATCTTTCATACGTTCTTAAATCAATAGCATTGTAAAATTCTTCTTTACCATTTAAAACCATATAATAGTAATAAGTTTTTTGGTCTTCATTTAAACCTAATCTATGAATTCTATCTCTTGACTGTAACATATGAACAAGATTGAAAGTATACTCAAAATAAATTGCATAATGACAATTTTTGTGCAATGAAACTGACTCAGCTAATGTGTGTGGATTAGTAACAAGAACCTGTATTTCCCCATTTTTAAATTTTCTTATTATTTCATCCCTTTCTTTATTAGAAGTAGCACCATATATACACGCAACGCTAATACCATTATCATTTAAAGTATTAACTAAATATTTTATTGTATCTACAAATACACACCAACAAATTACAGAATGATTATTTGAAATTAATTTGTCTACCAATTCAATACCTTTAGTAATTTTTCTACCTCTTCCCATTGACTTAATAAAAGATTGCTCTTCTGGAGTAAAATGTTCATCATTATAAAATTTTTCATCTATATTAATGTTTAATACCTCAGAAGCATTTTGATTTAAGATTAATTCAGGGTTAGATGATGCTTGTAATAATCTAATATATTTTAATAATATATTACCTTTACATCGTCTATGAATAATCCTCATTAACTTTTTCTCATCATCATTCATTTCAATATAACCAAAGTCTAAATTATCATCCTCAGCAACAGGAACACCTAAATCATCTTTTGTAATTCTACAAAAGAAAGGGTATATTGCATCATTTATTTTTTCTATACTTTCTATAGATTTTGATGCATTTTGCAGATAACTAACATCAAATTTAAAGAACGTTTCATATTCATCGGGGAATAAAATGTGAAGTAAATTGTATATATCAGTATAACTATTGGGAATTGGAGTACCAGTTAAGCCTACTTTATAATTTGCTTTTTTACATATTTGTAAAGCACACTTAGCTCTTTCACCATTTATAGCTTTGACTTTATGAATTTCATCAAATACAAGCATTATTCTATCATTAATTATGCAATTAATGGCATCCATATATCCTTCAAGTGATTCATAGTTAACTAAAATCAAATTTACATTTTCTGACTCGTATTTTAATGCAGTATATTTATCCTTTCTACTACTATATTCATCAGACTGAATATCAATGCATTTTAAAACTCTTTTATTCCCAAAGTTTAAAACAAATTCATCTTTCCACGACATAAATGAATTTTTTGGACCTATAACTACTAATTTATCAACTTTATTTATTTCTGATGATGATAAATAAGCAAACGCACCATATACAATAGATGTTTTACCTGAGCCTGGAACACTAAAATTTGCACTACGAATCATTGTTGAAATGTGAAAAGAATCCCACATTTGCACATCTCGAAGTTTTCTTTCTAACTCATTGTCTACAATATTTTTAAAATGATTATATGCATCTTTAACTTCATATGATTTATTCTTTATAGCAATTCCCAAACTTCTTCGTTTTTCAATTTCTATGTCACAATTTTTGATGTACTCCAAAAGTTTTCTAGAAACAGACAAGGGAAAATCATATTTTTCAGAATATTTAATTATAGAATCAATGATTAACTTAACTTCAACATATGACAATGAATCTTTAAATAAATAAATATTTTGATTAATTTGATCTATATATCTGGAAAGATTTCTTTTATAAAATAATGTTTCAGGAATCATATAAATAAAATACTCATCAGATAAATTATTTTTCCCAATTAATATATTTTTTTCATTCAAATCCAAAATAAAAGCATAAGGGTTTTCAGTAAAAGACAGTACAATTCTTCCTTTACTATATGATATAATTTTTTCTTTTACACAATCTGGAATTTCTTTAACAATTACTCCATGTTTTCTATTTTGCCATAAATTTTCAAAATCATTAATTGCAGAATTAATTTTAAATTTTTCGCTTGCTGAGCAATCCCAAGAAATAGTAGTCTCAAAACTTTCATAATTATTTAAAATAGCGGCAATAGTTTCGTTGTTAGAACCTCTAAAATATAAATAATTGTTTTCATCATCATACATTAAACCATATTTATCGTGAAATATACCGGGAGATGTAAAAGCTATTTTGATTTCGACAATTCCAATAGAAACTAAATAAGCTAAATTAGAAAAATCAATATCAATATCAGTAGATGATATTTTATTTTTTAGTTCTTTTTCTATTTTATCTTTATTGCTATATCCATCAACCATCATTTTATAATCTGATTCAGATATGTCATATGAAAAAATAAAACGAATTTTACCACCATTCATATAAATATGCTCTATTCCGCTTGCATATAATGATAAAATTTTCGAATCAAAATATGCACTTACTCTATCATAATGTTTAGATTGTGACAAAACAGGCACATAAAAATCTTTTATAACATTGCAATCTTTAGATTTATATATAGGAGCAATTTGTAAATTACTAAGTGGCATTATTTAATACTTCCTCTAATTCCTAGTATTATTTCTTCTAAATCGTTTAATGCTGTCTTTAACTCATTTAGTTCTTCATCATTTAGACATTCAACAATATCTAAGTCTATATCTTTTAACTTTTTGCATGTATAATTAATTAACTCTAATGGCTTTTTTCTTGCTTTTTGAATTTTAATATCATAGTTGATATTAGAAAATTCTTCTTCAATTTGTGTATCATCATTTTTTTCTTCAATTGGTTCTTCTTTAACTAAAGTATTTTCTTTAGATTTGTTAATTCCATTAAACCTTCTTTTAAGTTCTTCAAGCTTTCTTTCATTTTCTTTTTCTAAAATACCATCTAACAAATCATTAAATTTTTGAATATCAGATTTATAAATATTAACCGCATCTCTAACCTTTCTTGTAGTGTCACCACTTTTATTAAACCAGTGATAAAAAGCAATTTTTATTCTATCCCATTCTCCTTCACTTAATTTTTTCTTAAGCGATACTAATTCTTGAATTGGACCATCAATTTTATAGTCTCTAGCTATATAAAACATCATAGGCTTATCTATAAAATTCAAATAGTCTATCATTATTTTTGTTTTTTCTATTAAGGTATTAAGTTCACTCTTTTTTATATTAAATCTTCTTTCATATTCGTCAGTACCATATATTTTTTTAGGGCCTAATAAATCATTGTAAATACTAACTAAACGATCTATTGCAGAATATGTTACCTTTTCATCAACTCCGAATTGAATAGTTAACTCTAAAGTTCTTAATTCTTTTCTATCATTTTCAGTTTTGGGAGATGGCAATACCACACATTCGAAATAAAAATATTTACTATTACTAGTATCATTATATAATTCTCTTAAACAAGTAAATCTTCTATTACCGTCAATAACTCTACCATCATCTAATATTACACCAGCTTCAAGTTGACCTTTTAGCCTTATATCATTTAATGTTCTTTTAAATGTATCAGAACTGTTTGCTTTTTTTATATATTCAGCTATAGTATCATTATACTCTTCATTTGACAATTCTTTAATATCTTGACCAGGATGCTCATTTTCATATTGACTTATAAAAGTTGCTATACGTCCATTTTCATCATTAAAGTATAACTGATTAATTGGTACTCTATATACTCTATATTCTTCAGTTTGTCCCTTATATGATAGTTTTTTTGTCCTTACTGAATTTCCTAATTCTTCTATATTAATATGTATTTTATTCATTAAAAATCTCCTTTAAAAATACTTTTTTATTTTTATAAATCTTTTCCATTTCTTCACTGTAATATAAGGATGAATTATTAACACAATAAATCAATGAATCAATATTAAAAATAACATCATATTCTTTCTCAATTCTTGCTTTTAAATCATATATATCAATGCTTTCAATGTTATTAAACAACATTTCTAAAAATAATGGTCTTGTAAATCTGTCTTTTGAAAAAGTAAAAATATATTTATCATCGTCAGATTGAATTGATTTGATGTTTGGCACTGATAGTATAAATTTTTCTATTTGTTTTGTTTCTGAAGCAAACTCTATTATTTTATTATTTGGCATTTGTTCGCATACAAGTTTGGTTGTAAAAAAACTAAAAGTATTACCTATTTTAATTATTTCATCCTGAAAATATTTCAAAGTATATTTATTAATTCCTAATCTAGTCATTAATCTTTTAGTTATATATACGCCAGGAGATGCTTCAAATAAAACCATTTTCTTCTCTAATCTTTTAATTATGTCATCATAAATTTCTAAATTGAATTTGTTATTATAAAAATATCTATCATATTTACATGCTTCATTTTCAAAGTATTCCTCAATACTACTCCACCTATTATTCAAAATAATCTCTTTTGTTCTCATTCTATATCCTAAATAATATAATGCATACTCAACAATTTCATCATCTAATGGAATATTATTTTTCCGTAAATAAAATTTAAACTTTTCAAGCAAATAGATATCCTCAAACATAAACTCATTTAACTTATTTAAATTTTCATTATAAATAGAAAATGATTTATATTTTTCATATTCTGCTTTTTGAATTAACTCTACTTCTTCTTTTTTTCTCTTTTTTAATTTTTCTTTTTCTATTTTCTCTTGTTCTCTTTGTAATTTATTTTTTTCTCTTTCTTCTTTTCGTCTTTGCTTTTCTATTTCTGCTTCTTGTTTTAATCTGATTTTTTCTTCTTCTAATCTTTTTTCTTCTTTTTCCTCATTTAAATTTTCAATATATAAAGAATAAATTTTTTCATATTCTATTTTGTTAACACATTGCGTAAGATGTGTGTTCATAATAGTTCTCTTACTATCTGCAAAATAAACTTCAGATGTTCTTTCATTAGATTCTAGAATAATACCATATCCAAAAAAATTATGTTTTATTAAAGTATTAACATCAAACATGCTTATCACCACTAACAATTATTGATTTAATAAATTCATTATTGAGCCAAAAAGACTGTTTTGTATATTTCGTTATTCCTGTTGATACATCTGGAACAGGTAAATCATAACAATCTAATGCATTTAATGCATGTGGTCTTACATGCGCAACTGGATTTTCAGACATCCCAGGAAAATTATTATAAATTATCAATTTTCCATTTGACAATCTCTTTTGAGATTTCACAATATTGCCAGATTTTATTATTTCTATTGTACGATTCCATACTTGTCGTACATCAGTATCTAAAACAGATAAAGGCATATTCCAAAACTTAATTCCTTCAAAATAAAATATTCCTTTTTTCTCCTTGAAAATAACGAACAAATATTTTGTTTCATTAAACGTATTTCTTAATGTTGAACTTTCCCATTCCTCATTAATAATTTCATTAAATTTAAATGCAGGAAAAGACATACTTTCAGTAATAGAATTATTTTTATTTACTCTTATTGTTTTACAAGTAATGTTTGCTTTTTGAAATTCTTCAGTATCATTTACTTTTCCCTTTATTCCTAACATTTTTGCAAATATTCTTTCAATTACATCTTTAGACTTGTTATTTAGTTTAAATAAATCAATTAAATCCTCTCTTGATTTACCTATATAGTCTTCAATTCTCTTATGTAAACTTTCTTCAAAAGAATTATTTTTCAATTCTTCTACAGTAATAATTTTTTCTTGATTATCATTAATTACCTTGTTTCTTACTAAATTTGTCATATAAGATGTTTTTAAACAATATGCTCTTTGCATAGCTGGAACATCTGAAAATGGTTGTCTTCTTAAAGCCTCCTTATTTTTTCCTTTAGGACATGCACCTAAATAAAATGTATCTGCCTCTGAAATCTCATGGGCTAAACCATTTTTAATCTTATTAATAATTAATTCCCAATCTTGTTTTATAATCAATAAATCTTCTTCAGGATAAGTATACAACATTTGCTTTACTATCTTATAATCACTTCTAGGAATACCTTCTTCC
>UMAS01003053.1_pt1 | contig 11828 bp, 14 predicted proteins | sample 1963771 | NCBI WGS metagenome assembly UMAS01 (sample SAMEA4835922, study PRJEB28245) | human gut metagenome | biome: gut microbiome; material: fecal sample | place: Denmark | collected 2008
TGCAATCAAAAAGGCGGAGTTGGAAAGACAACCACTACGGTAAATCGCGGGGTCGGTCTTGCTATACAACCTTTAATTTTTTGATTCCTCTGCGTTTCAGTTCGTAGCGCATAACCTTTGCAAGCGGGCATACCGAAGTTTTATAGATATCCGTTACTTCAAAAGCAGTAGGGTCTACCTTATTGCCCGCACCCATAGAGCTGATAATCGGAGTGCCGGCAGCATTGGCATTCATAACAAGCGCAATTTTTCCTGTTACGGTATCAATCGCGTCAACGATGTAATCATACTCCGAAAAATCAAATTGATCTGCCGTTTCGGGTGTATAAAAGGTCTTATAGGTATTGACGACCGTATCGGGATTGATCTCGTGAATTCTTTCAACTGCAACATCGACCTTATATTTTCCGACGGTCTTCCGCGTAGCATGCAGGGAAAGAAAGTATTGCTCATTGACGCAGACCCGCAGGGCGATTTAACGACCTGTCTCGGTTGGCAGGATACGGACAGCTTGGGTATCACGCTTGCAACGAAACTCACAGATGTAATAAATGAGACGATGAATGACCCTATGGTCGGTGTTCTGCACCACGAGGAAGGTGTAGACCTTGTTCCTGCAAACCTTGAGCTTCCTGCAATGGAGTTTAACCTTGTTAATGCAATAAGCAGAGAAACAGCATTGAGAAATTATCTCAGCGAAGTGAAGGACAAATACGATTATGTACTTATTGATTGTATGCCTTCCCTCGGTATGGTAACAATCAATGCCTTATCTGCGGCAGACAGCGTCATTATTCCTGTTCAGGCTCAATATCTACCGGCAAAGGGAATGACGCAGCTTGTTCAGACCATTTCAAGAGTTAAGAAGCGTATCAATCCGAACTTGAAGATTGACGGTATGCTTCTCACTTTGGTGGATAGTCGTGCCAACCTCGCCAAAAGCACGGTAGAAGCTCTGAGGGAAAACTTCGGTAATCAAATCAAGATGTATCGCACATATATACCGATTGCCGTTAAAGCCGCAGAGACTTCTTCCAAAGGCAAGAGTATTTTTGCCTACGAACCCAACAGTACGGTGTCAAAGGCATACACCGAATTTACGAAGGAGGTGTTAGCCGATGGCAGGAAGAAAGAGCGACTTCACTCTCACGAAGCTCGATGATTTATTTTCTACGCAGGAGCAGAGAGATGAAGAAAAGCTTTCAAAAATCCGAGATATTCCATTAACAGAGATTGACGATTTCCCCGACCACCCTTTTAAGGTGCGTGATGATGAGGATATGGCACAGCTCGTTGAGAGTATCAAGGAACGAGGGATTATCACCCCGGCTACGGTAAGGCAGAAAGAGGACGGCAGATATGAACTCATTTCAGGTCACAGACGAAAAAGAGCCTGCGAACTTGCCGGTTTTGATACGCTCCGCTGTGAGGTCGTTGAGTTGAACCGAGACGAAGCAACAATCCTAATGGTTGAAAGTAACTACCAACGCTCACAGATTATCCCCAGGAGCTGCGCACAAATCAGGCGCTTGTGACTGGAATGCATGGGTTCTTTCAGAAACTCGGCATTGAAGCTCCTGTTTTTATCGGTGCCAGCGATGGCGGCATGGTGGCGCAGATTTATGTGCAGAAGTATCCGGGAGAAGCCGGTGGACTGATTCTCATTTCCACCGGCGGCATGGATGCAAACACGCTGAAAAACCTGAAAAAGAAATACTGCATTGCGCCGCTGTTGCTTTGGTACATGAAGCACTGTAATTATGAAAAGCTGAAGCCGAAGCTCATAAAGGCAGGCATGCGCCATATCCGCAACGAAAGTGCCGAGGAGATTGCCTATGCACGGGACTTGTTTGAGACGATCTTCAAGGACTACAAGCAGGAAAAGGATGTGCATATCTCCGGACTGCTTGCCGACCTGATGAACCAGAAGCCCGTGACTGAGGCGGATTTTGCGGCGCTTGCAGGGAAAATCCTTCTTATCCTGCCGGATCAGGACTTCTTTTCGGGAACGATGCAGGAGGATCTCATCAAATTGATGCATAACCCGCAGATTTCTTACGTTTCAGGCAGCCATCTGTCAACAGTAGTCAAAGCAGAGGACTATATCCGGGCGATCCGTGCATTTTTGAACCATCAATGAGATGAGACGGGGCATCATTTTTGTGTAGGGTTGCCCTTGACTTTTCATCCGGCTTCTGCTATAATAAGCGCAGTGAAGGTAACGTATACAAACTGCCACCGGGTAGTATAGCATTCCCGCACATCGTTAGGTCTTGGAAGATGTGCCGGGGTGCTTATTTTTTTGGAGGGAAGTCTATGAAGCGATCCATCGCAGCGTATTTTTCCAAGGGGGAGTGGCTCCTGTGGGGCGGCTCCGTGTGCGGCATCCTGCTGGCGTTCCTGGCATTCGACCGGGAAAGCTGGATGACCCTTGCCGCCTCCCTGATCGGGGTCACCTCCCTGATCTTCAACGCAAAGGGCAATCCGGCAGGGCAGGCGCTCATTATCCTGTTCAGCCTGCTGTACGGCGCCATTTCCTACTCCTTTGCCTACTACGGGGAAATGATTACCTACCTGGGCATGAGCGCCCCCATGGCGGTGTTCGCCCTGATCTCCTGGCTGCGGCATCCCTACCAGGGGAACCGGTCACAGGTGCAGGTGAATCAGATCACCCGGAACGAGGTACTCTGCATGCTTCTGCTGACCGGGGCGGTGACGCTGCTGTTCTACTTCATTCTCCGGTATTTCCACACCGCCAACCTGCTGCCCAGCACGATCTCCGTTACCACCAGCTTTCTGGCGGTGTACCTGACCTTCCGGCGCAGCCCCTGGTTCGCTCTGGCTTATGGGGCAAATGATGCAGTACTGATCGTGCTGTGGACTCTTGCCGCCCGGCAGGATCCATCCTACCTGTCAGTGGTGGTGTGCTTTGTCATGTTCCTGGTGAACGATCTGTACGGGTTCTATAGCTGGTGCCGCATGGCGAAGCGGCAGGCAGAAGCGACTCCGGATGCGGCATAAGGCGACACGGCACAAAGCATATCGAAAAATTTGAAAAAGGGCTTGACTCTGACGCTGCGTTATAGTTTATACTAGCAATGGAGGTGGTTTTATGATGACGGTTCACCAGGTTAGTCAGCGCACCGGTGTCAGCATCCGTACCCTGCAATATTACGACAGGATCGGACTGCTGCCCCCCACCGCATACTCCGAAGCCGGCTATCGGTTGTATGACGAAGGGGCGCTGGAGCATTTGCAGCAAATTCTGCTGTTCCGGGAACTGGAGTTCTCTCTGAAGGAGATCCGAAGGATCCTGCAAAGCCCGGATTTTGACCGGGAGCTGGCATTGCAGCAGCAGATCCGGCTGCTGACCCTGAAGCGGGAGCACCTGGATCATTTGATCACCTTCGCCCGTAGATTACAATCGACTGGAGGTAGGAATATGGATTTTACAGCGTTTGACACAGCGAAGCTGGATGCTTATGCAAAACAGGCAAAGGAACAGTGGCAGGATACGGCGGCTTACCAGGAATTCTCCGAAAAAAGCAAGGGTCGCTCCAAGGAAACGGAGCAGGGACTTGCACAGGGATTGATGGATATTTTCCGGGAATTTGGGACATGCCGGGATCAGGATCCGGGCGCCGAAGCCCCCCAGGCTCTGGTACAGCGTTTGCAGGGGTATATTTCGGAGCATTACTATACCTGTACACGGGAGATCCTGGGCTCCCTGGGGGAGATGTACGGGGCAGGCGGCGCATTCACCGGGAACATTGACAAGGCGGGGGGCAAGGGCACCGCAAGCTTTGCCCGGGAAGCCATCCGGATCTTCTGCGGATAAGAGAAGCAGGGCTGTCTGGAGGAATCCACAAGAAACCAACGAAAATCATGAAGAATTTATAAAATTTATACAAACACCTTGCATCTTTTCGGCCAATGTGCTATAATAATACCATCAAGAAAAGGAGGGTACGGTCATGATTGAAGTACATGTCATCAACGGGGATCTGTCCGAGCCGGAAATTGACGCATACATTGCTTACGGCAGAGAAAAGTATCCGGACAAGGAGATCTGTGGGGTGGACATCCGGCTGGACGGTGAATTTGTGGATCTGAAGTATTACTTTCGGCCCCGGTTTCAGCATGTGTACCGTGCCACGGACTATCTGGTCAAGACCCTGGATGTGCTCAACGACGCCAAGCGGGCGGAGTACCGGGACAAGGTCATGCACCCGGTGTATTGAGACAGCATCCCCATCGCACCACACAAAAACCCGCCCGATTCCGGTATCCGGAGTCGGGCGGTTCTGTTATTCTGCGGCGGTTGTAGTTGTTGTGGCAGTGGTACTGCCCGGTGCGTCCGTGCCGGTGGTGACCGGGGCAGGCGCTTTTTCATAGGTGGTGATCTCCACCGTCCGGATCCGGATCTCCTCCGCCGGGGTCTTGTGGTTCTCCTCCCCGGTGGTGGCTGCTTCCGTAATGGCATCCAGCACATCAAAGCCTGCATAGGTCTGACCAAAAATGGTCATCTGCTGGGAGTAGTTGGGCACGCCCCCAAGCTGCTCAAAGGCTCTCGCCACCTTGTTGTCCGGATTGTCCCCGTACATCTCCTTGATGAGGTCGTCGGTAAATTCAATGGAGTCCACCAGAATGAACCGACTGCCGTTGTAGTATTTCACCTTGTCCAGGAACATCTTCCAGAAGCCCGTGTCGGATTTGGTGGTCAATGCGCACAGTGCCCCCCGGAAGGGCCACAGATTGTCGGAGATCTCCCGTTCGATGGATTCATGCTCCTCCTGGTAGGCGTCCCCCAGCTCTCCGTCCGGAGTCTTGCTGCCGGCGGCGAAATATACCTTGGGTTCTAGCTGGAACACATAGGTGTCATCGTAGAATCCGGCGTTGGCAAGCTCCTCAAAGTTTTTCACCGCATTGGGTGCTTCCTCCGGGAACAGCCGCACGGAGATATCCCCCATGCTGGTGCGGATCACCGCCACCGGATCCTCCGGCTTCGGCTCCTCTAGCTGTACCAGATCCACCTTTGACAGATCCACCGTAGAGGTGTAGCCGTTCATGGACATACAGGCGTACAGGCTGGTACACACCGTGGCGGAGATCAGGGAGATCAGCAGGCCGATTTTCAGGATCCTGCCGGTGGTTGCTCTTTTCATAAACGTCCCTTTCCCTTACAGCTTGGTGATTTCCACGCCCTGGCGTGTTTCCTTGACCGCATACCCCAGGGCGGCGATCTCGTCCCGGAGCCGGTCAGCCTCGGCAAAATCCTTTGCCTTCCGTGCGGTTGTCCGGGCATCCACCAGCTCCTGCACCTGTGCCGGAATCTCATTCCCCTGCTTCCGGTTGTACAGCAGTCCCAGCACCCCGGTCAACTCATCGAACAGCTTGGCGCCGGCAGTGAGGGTATCCTTCGTGGTGGCAGGGTCATTGCTCCTGGTATTCAGATCCCGCACCAGGTCAAACAGCACGGATACCCCGTCCGCCGTGTTCAGGTCATCGTCCATGGCGGTGATGAACGCCTGCTTTCTCTGGTCAAACAGTGCCAGGGACTCCGGATCCGCTGCTCCGGCAGGCGCATTGGCAATGGCACGATCCAGGGTATCCCGGCAGGTGTACAGCCGCTCCAGGGATGCCTTGCATGCGTCCAGCAGCTCCACGCAGTAGTTGATGGGGCTGCGGTAGTGGGCCTGCACCATCATGTAGCGAACCACTTCATAGCCGTACTTCTCTGCGACCTCCCGGGCGGTGAAGAAATTTCCCAGGGACTTGGACATTTTCTTGTTGTCCACGTTGATATAGCCGTTGTGCATCCACAGGTTGGCAAGGGGCTTGCCGGTGACGGATTCGCTCTGTGCGATCTCGTTTTCGTGGTGGGGGAAGATCAGATCCTGTCCGCCGCAGTGGATATCCAGGGTATCCCCCAGATACTTCCGGCTCATGGCGGAGCACTCAATGTGCCAGCCGGGGCGACCCTTGCCCCAGGGGGAGTCCCAGTAGGGCTCCCCGGGCTTTGCCGCCTTCCATACGGCGAAATCGAGAGCACTTTCCTTCCGTTCATCCACCCCGATCCGGGCACCTGCCTGTAAATCCTCCATGGAATTCTTGGACAGCTTGCCGTATTCCGGGAAGCTGGCAGTGCGGAAGTATACATCTCCGTCCGCCTCATAGGCATGGCCGGAGTCCACCAGTGCCTTTACAAAGTCAATGATGTCCTGCATGCAGGTGGTGACCTGGGGGTGTACGTCAGCGTCCATCACGTTCAGCCCGTGGGCATCGGTCTTGTACTCGGCGATATACTTCTCCGCCACCTGTGCGGCGGAACTGCCCTCCTCGTTGGCACGCTTGATGATCTTGTCGTCCACGTCGGTGAAATTCTGCACATACTTGACCGTATAGCCCCGCCAGGTCAGATACCGGCGCAGCACGTCAAAGGCACAGATGGGTCTGGCGTTGCCGATGTGGATAAAGTTGTATACGGTGGGGCCGCAGGCGTAGATGTTCACCTGCTTGCCCTGTTGGGGGAGAAACTCCTCCTTTTTACGACTCATGGTGTTGTACAGGTACATATTCCTCATTCTCCTTTTCCTGGCTGTCCGGCTTTACCGACAGCATTTCTTCCAGCTTTTCGATCCGCATGGTGAGCCGGCAAAGCTCCTGTGCCACCGGATCCGGGATGTGGATCTGGTCAAGATCCGGACACACACGCTGCCCGTTCCGGCGCACCACCCGTGCAGGCACGCCCACGGCGGTACAGTCCGGCGGGACTTCCTCCAGCACCACCGCCCCGGCAGCGATCTTGGCGTTGTCCCCCACATAAAAGGGGCCCAGCACCTTTGCCCCGGAGCCAACGATCACGTTGTTGCCCAGGGTGGGGTGCCGCTTGCCCTTGTCCTTGCCGGTGCCTCCCAGGGTGACCCCCTGGTAGAGCAGGCAGTTGTCCCCGATTTCCGTGGTCTCCCCGATCACCACCCCCATGCCGTGGTCGATGAACAGCCCCTTGCCGATCTTCGCCCCCGGATGGATCTCAATGCCGGTAAAGAAGCGGCTCATCTGGGAAATGATCCGGGCGATGGTAAAGCACTTGTGTTGGTAGAACCAGTGGGCACGGCGGTAGCTGTGTACCGCATGAAGTCCGGAATAGGTCAGGATGATCTCAAAGGCACTCCGTGCCGCCGGATCCCGTTCTTTAATCAGCGCAATATCCTCCCGCAGTCGTTTGAACAATTGGCAGCCTCCTATCATCAAAAACGCCCCCGGATGCCGAAGCATCCAGAGGCGAAAAGTCGCGGTTCCACTCTGATTTCTGACTCAAGCCCTTTAACGCAGGAATACGGGAGGCGATACTGGGCGCAAGCTGTTCCCACCTCCGGCTGGCAGCCGCACTTCACCAATGGCTGTTGCATGCCCTTTTCAGCATCCGGGCACTCTCTGCTGCAACCCACCGCAGGCTACTCTTGCTGTTACGCCTTTCACATCTATTATACGCAAATCCGGGGATTTTGTCAACCCCCGTGCAGCCGTTCCCTTACGCCTCCGGGTCGATGAACTTCCAGTAGCCCCGCAGGTAGATCCATCCGGAGATCACCGTCAGACCGGCGCTGATCCATACCAGACCGGTGAGGATCCAGCCGCACACCCGGTCAATGGTGTCCGCACAGGCAAGGGAGAAGCTGTTGAAGTCTCCGGAAAAGCTCAGATACACCAGAATGGCGATGATGGTCACCATGGTGAAGGCGGTTTTCAGCTTGCCCCAGAAGCCGGCGGCGATCACCGTGCCGCTGTTGGCGGCAACCAGCCGCAGCCCGGATACCATAAACTCCCGCATCATGATAATGAGAAAGGGGATCACCCCGATCATCTGATTGTCCACGAAGCATGCCAGGGCAGTCATCACCAGCACCTTGTCCGCCAGGGGATCCAGGAATTTGCCGAAATTGGTGACCAGATTGTGCTTCCGGGCAAGATGCCCGTCCAGAGCATCCGTGATGGAGGCGGCAATGAACACGATCATCGCCAGCAGGTAGTGGCAGGGGATGCCGGGGATCAGGAAAAACACCAGGAATACCGGAATCAGCAGTACCCGCATCAGGGTCAGCTTATTGGGCAGATTCATCCGTGACCACCTCTCCCACAAAATCGTAATCCAGTACCTCGTCCAGCCGGACGGTAACGTAGTCCCCGATATGCAGCGGGGTCTCGCTGCGGATAAAGACCTTGCCGTCAATGTCCGGCGCATCCGCCGCCGTGCGTCCGAACCAGCATTCCGCCCACCGGTCGTAGCCCTCGATGACGGCGGTGCATACCTGCCCCAGTCTGGCATTGTTCTTTTCCTCCACGATCAGCTGCTGCTGCTCCATGAGAATGTCCGCCCGGTGCTGCCGCACATCCTCCGGCACCTGATCCGGAAATTCCGCCGCCCTGGTGCCCTCCTCCTGGGAGTAGGCAAAGCAGCCCAGTCGATCGAACCTCTGCGCCTGGATAAATTCTGCAAGCTCCGTGAACTGGGCTTCCGTTTCTCCGGGGAAGCCGGTAATCAGCGTGGTCCGCAGGGTGATATCCGGGATCATCTGCCGGATCTTGTTCAGCAGGGCTGCCAGGGTGCCTGCATCCCCCTGTCGGTTCATGCGCCGGAGAATGTCCCCGTTGCAGTGCTGGATGGGGATATCCAGATACTTGACCAGCTTTTCCTCCCGTGCTATGACCTCCAGCAGCTTATCAGTAATCCGCTCCGGATAGCAGTACAGCACCCGGATCCAGCGGATGCTCTCGATCCGGCATAGCTGCTCCAGCAGCTCCGGCAGGCGGCTTTCCCCGTACAGATCCTCCCCGTACCGGGTGGTATCCTGGGCAATGACGGTCAGCTCCGTGACCCCATGCTCCGCCAGCCACCTGGCCTCCTCCAGCACATCCTCCATGGGTACGGAGCGGAAGCCGCCCCGGATCATGGGGATGGCGCAGTAGGTACAGCAGTTGTTGCAGCCCTCTGCGATTTTCAGATACGCAAAGAAGGGCAGGGTGGACAGAACCCGTCTGCCGGACATGGGCACATCCAGCTTGGAGCAGAAATGCACCATCCGCTCGTCGGCAAGCACATGATCGATCACGTCAATGATCTGCCCCTGATCCCCGATGCCTATCACAGCGTCCACCTCCGGGAATTCGTCCGCTGCCTCCTGCCGGTAGCGCTCTGCCAGGCATCCGGTCATAATGATCTTCCGGATGGAGCCCTCCGCCTTCAGCTGGCACAGCTCCAGGATCGTGTCGATTGCTTCCTCCTTGGCGGACTGGATAAAGCCGCAGGTGTTTACCACCACCACGTCCGCATCCCCCGGCTCGGTGACCAGTTCATAGCCCCGCTGCCGGATCAGATGGAGCATACGCTCCGAATCCACCAGATTCTTGGCACAGCCAAGGGATACCATTCCCACTTTAATGGACATGCTTGTTGTCTCCTTTGCTCGGGCAATCCACATCCTGGGGATTGCCGTGATTATTCCGAAAAATAGTCTTCCAAAGCGCAGCGGATGGCGTCATAGCCATACCCCCGCCGCACCAGTGCCGCCTTCACCCGGTTGATCCGCTTCTGATCCGTGGGATCCTGAAGGTCTGCGGCATATTTCCGCTCCAGCAGGGCTGCCAGCTGGGCATCGGTTTCCTCTTCGTAATCCGCCAGGGCTTCGTCGATCAGTTCATCGTCCAGCCCCTTCCGGCGCATTTCCTGCTTCGCCCGGTACAGCCCGTAGTGCTTTATCGTTACATACTTTTCCGCCAGGGAGGCGGCATACCGCCGGTCGTTAATCATCCCCAGCCTGACCAGCCGCCGGAGGACATGGTAGCAAACGTCCTCCTCATAGTTCTGCTCCAGCTTTTCAAACAGCTCCGCAAAGCCGTAAGCCCGCACATCCAGCAGATACAGGGCACGTTCATAGGCACGCCGCCGCTGGGAGGCGATATGGATCTGTTCCACCGCCCCCTCCGGCAGCTCCAGCCCCGGCGCCAGGTGAAAATCCGCCGCAATGTCCCGGTGGATGAACAGGGGGTCTGCATCCTCCAGATCAATTTGCAGCACACTGCCCTTATAAGGCGTAATATCGGTAATTTTCATATTGCTTATTCAGCCGGCGTGAATTCTTCAAAGTCATCCTCTGCATTCACCAGGGGACTGATGTCCGCCCCGTAGGATTCTGCCGCATCTGCCGACGCTTCCTCCGGTGCATCCTCCACAATATCCTCCGTATCCGCCAGCGCCTCATCCGCCGCCTTCTTCAGGTCGGAGGATTTCTTGGACTTTTTGGATACCAGCAGCAGCTTATCCTTCTGCTCCAGGATCTGCGCTTCGATCTCCTTCATCAGCTCCGGATCATTGGCGAGGATCTCCTTCACCTTGTCACGGCCCTGTCCCAGCTTCTGATCCTTATAAGAGAACCAGGAACCGCCCTTCTTCACGATATCCAGATCCACCGCCAGATCCAGCACCTCTCCCACCCGGGAGATGCCCTGTCCGAACATAATGTCGAACTCGCATTCCTTGAAGGGGGGCGCCACCTTGTTCTTGACGATCTTCACCCGGGTGCGGTTGCCGATGACCTGGGAGCCGTTCTTGATGGCTTCCGCCTTGCGCACCTCCATCCGCACGGAGGCGTAGAACTTCAGTGCCCGTCCGCCGGGGGTGGTTTCCGGATTGCCGTACATAACGCCGATCTTCTCCCGGATCTGGTTGATGAAAATGGCGACGCAGTTGGATTTTGCAATGACGGAGGTGAGCTTCCGCATGGCCTGGGACATGAGCCGGGCAAGCTGTCCCACATGGTTGTCTCCCATATCCCCGTCGATCTCCGCCTTGGTGGTCATGGCAGCCACCGAGTCCAGTACGATCACGTCAATGGCGCCGGAGCGTACCAGTGCCTCTGCGATTTCCAGCGCCTGCTCGCCGCTGTCCGGCTGGGATACCAGCAGGTTGTTGATATTGACCCCCAGCTTTTCTGCATACACCGGATCCAGGGCGTGCTCCACATCGATAAAGGCTACCTCGCCCCCCAGCTTCTGCGCCTCTGCAATGATGTGCAGCGCCACCGTGGTTTTACCGGAGCTTTCCGGGCCGTACAGCTCCACGATTCTGCCCCGGGGAACCCCCCCGATGCCCAGTGCCAGATCCAGGGTCATGGAGCCGGTGGGGATGGCATCCACATTCAGCGCCTTGGTCTGTCCCAGCTTCATGACCGCCCCGGCGCCGTACATCTTCTCGATGTGGGCGATGGCGCTTGCCAGTGCCTTTTTCTTTTCCTCGGCGGTGGTGAGCTTCACAGGCGCCGCCACAGACTTCTTTTTCAGTTCTGCCTTTGCCATTGTATTACCTCCGTGCCCCGGCAGGACGCATGCCGCTTACCACACGGCTGATCCCTGCAAGATCGGGGAAACTCTCAATATTTTCATACCCTGCATGGGTCAGAAAGCTGCTGACTGCCGCCTCCTGCCCCATGCCGATTTCAAACAGCAGCCTGCCACCCGGGTTCAGGCTCTCCTGCCACAGTGCCGGGAGTCCCCGGTAAAACAGCAGTCCGTCCTGCCCCCCGTCCAGGGCGGCTCTGGGTTCAAACTGTACCTCTTTTTGCAGAGCGGCAAGATCCGCCTCTGTCAGATAGGGGGGATTGCTGACGATCACGTCCACTCCCCGGATGCTTTCTGCCAGTGCCGGATCCAGCACGTCCCCCTTCACGATATGCAGGAGCGTGCGGTTCAGCGCCGCATTCTCCTGCAGGTACCGGAGGGCATCCGCCGACTGCTCCACCGCTGTGATCCGGGCATGGGGCAGACAGTGG
>UMAS01030358.1_pt1 | contig 11534 bp, 10 predicted proteins | sample 1963771 | NCBI WGS metagenome assembly UMAS01 (sample SAMEA4835922, study PRJEB28245) | human gut metagenome | biome: gut microbiome; material: fecal sample | place: Denmark | collected 2008
AAGGCAGTCCTGGCGTATGCCCGGCAGCAGGGCATCACCCCCGAAGAAGTGACCGCATTCACTGCCCATGCGGGAAATGGTCTGTCCGGCACGCTGGATGGAAAGCGGCTTACAGGGGGCAGCCTGCGGTTTATTGCATCCCGGAGCCCATTGTCCCCGGAAACGGAGCAGGCAGCCAATGCCTGGTCGGAGCAGGGGAAAACACCACTTTTGTTTCTGGAGGATGAAACCTTTCTGGGCATGATCGCCGTGGCGGATACCATCAAGGAGGACAGCCCGGCAGCCATCCGGCAGCTGCAAGCCATGGGGATCCGGGTGGTGATGCTGACCGGGGACAATGCCCGTACCGCCCGTGCCATTGGCGCACAGGCAGGGGTGGATCAGGTGATCTCCGATGTACTGCCGGAGGGCAAGGAGGCGGAGATCCGTCGTCTCCGGCAGCAGGGCAGGGTGGCTATGGTGGGGGACGGCATCAACGATGCCCCGGCGCTGACCAGTGCGGACATGGGCATCGCCATCGGTGCCGGTGCAGACGTTGCCATCGATGCGGCGGACGTGGTGCTGATGAAAAGCCGGCTTTCGGATGTGCCTGCCGCCATTCGCCTGAGCCGGGGCGCTCTGCGGAATATCCACGAAAACCTGTTCTGGGCATTCTTCTACAACGTGATCGGCATTCCCCTGGCAGCCGGGGTATTCGTTCCCCTGGGGCTGACGCTGAACCCCATGTTCGGGGCGGCTGCCATGAGCCTGTCCAGCGTATGCGTGGTGTCCAACGCCCTGCGGCTGAATTTCTGCCGGCTGTATGACACCCGGCGGGATCACAAGGGGAAACCGGCGGCAGCATCCGGCAGCACCCAGACCCGAACCCTGCACATCAAGGGCATGATGTGCGGTAACTGCGAGAATCATGTGCGCACCGCCCTGGAGGGCATCCCGGGGGTCAGCGTTCTACAGGTGAGCCATACTGCCGGTACGGCACAGGTGCTCCTGGATGGGACGGTGGCAAATGACGCCTTGAAGCAAGCAGTCAAACAGGCTGGATACAAAGTCACAGCCATAGAATCACAGGAGGTATGAAACATGATTCGGACAATATTACAGATCGATGGGATGATGTGCGGTCACTGCGAGGCGCATGTGAACGACACCATCCGGCAGGCATTCCCGGTGAAGAAGGTGGAATCCTCTCACACCAAAAAGGAAACCGTCATTCTCAGTGAGGAGCCGCTGGATGAGGAAAAGCTCCGGGCAGTGATCGCCCAGACCGGGTATACCCTAGGGGAGATCCGCACGGAGCCTTATGAGAAAAAGGGCCTGTTTTCCTTCTTAAAGTAATCAGCTCTAAGCCAACACCGCCCCGGAGAATTCTCCGGGGCGGCTTTTTATGACAGCACCACAGAATTTCTGCAAGGGTGCTGTCTTATTTTTTTGCCGTGTGATGCAGCAGATTCAGCAGCACATAGCCCCCGATCAGCAGGACAATGGCGCCGCACAGGATCCCATACATGGCAGGCAGGGGCACCTTGGTGCCGAAGAAGTACAGATTACAGTCGATGGAGTCCTTGATGCTTTCAATGATTTCCGCTGGGAACTGCTGCGCCTCCATTTCCGCATACACCCCACGGAGCGCATGATTCCGCAACAGGCTTGTGCCGTAGGTGCCAGGCAGGAAGCTGATGACCTTTTGCAGACCTGCTCCGAACTGGGAGATGGGCATATAGGCACCGCAGATAAAGCCATATCCGGCGCTGATGATGGTGCCAACGGCGGAAATCTGACCCTGGGAGGACAGGAAGAAGTTGATGACGCTGGAGAGCGCTGTGCCGAACAGCACCAGCAGAACCACATCCGACAGCAGCAGGAACACGTCCCCGGCGGACATGTACCAGCCCACCTTTGCCAGGTAGAGCATGCCTGCACCCAGTGCCAGGATGCAGATGATCAGAGTGCTGATGATGGTGGCAAAGTAATAGCTCAGCGCCAGGGTGGAGCGGCGCACCGGAGTCATAGTCAGATCCCGCCGGGCACCGGTCACTTTGTCCTGTACCATGAGGGCGTTGCAGCAGACGGATACGGTGACGCAGCTGACCGCCAGCAGGGAGGAAAGCAGTTCTCCTCCGGCAGTGGCGTCAATGAGCTTCTGGGGAATGTCCATGCCCTTGGGCAGGGAGGAGGCAAAGCTGTCCCGGTAGACCTTTGCCAGGAAAGTGGCGTACAGCACCAGCAGGATCATGGGGGTGATCAGGGACGTAAAGAACATGGCTTTGTCCTTGAAAAACAGCTTGCAGTTGCGGCGGATCAGATTGCCCAGTCCTGTCATTTGTCCATCCCTCCCGTCAGTTTCTTGCCGGTCACCGCAAGGAATACGTCGTCCATTTTCCCCTTGGTGATCTCATAGTCCGTAAACAGTGCCGGATGGGCTGTAATGAGCCTGGTGGCTGCTGCCGTATTGGGCACCGATACCCGGATGGCATCCCGTAGCTGCTCATAGGGCAGCCCCAGTGTCTGCTTCTGGGCATCATCCAGTCCGTACAGGGTGATGAAATCCCCGGTGTATTGATTTTTCAGCTCCAGGGGCGTGCCCTGGGCGGCAATGGCACCGCTGTCCAGGATGATCACATAGTCCGCATCCGCAGCCTCCTCCATATAGTGGGTGGTCAGAAACACGGTCATGTGCGCCTCCTGGCGCAGCTTCTGCACCACATCCCACAGCAGCTTCCGGGTCTGGGGATCCAGTCCGGTGGTGGGCTCGTCCAGAATCAGAATCCGGGGCTGATGCAGCAGGGCACGGGCAATGTCAATGCGCCGCCGCTGTCCCCCGGACAGCTTGCCCACCGTGCGCCCCAACAAATCCTCGAAGTCCAGCAGCTTTGCAAGCTCCTCCAGCCGCTTCCGGAATGCCTGCCCTTTGATGCCGTACAGGGCTGCCCGGCTTTGCAGATTATCCCGGACGGTGAGGGCTTTGTCCAGTACGGAATCCTGAAATACCACCCCCAGCATCCGGCTGATGTCCCCCATGTCAGCGTCCGTATCCTTGCCGCAGACAATGACGGTGCCGCTGTCCTTGCGAAGCTGTCCGCAGAGAATGGAAATGGTGGTGGATTTTCCGGCACCGTTGACCCCCAGAAAGGCGAACAGCGCTCCGGCGTCCACATGGAAGGACAGATCCCGCACCGCATGCACCTCTCCGAAGGACTTGTTCAGCCCCTTGATTTCAATGATATGTTCCATGTTGGGTCCTTTCTGTTTATTATACATCGCTTGTTGCATATCCTATGATGCTATTATACGACATTTTTCTGCCCTTGTCAATAGGAAACCGCCTCCGATGGGAAATCGGAGGCGGTCAGAATCCGGACGCTTATTTTTGGGGGAATAAACCGGTGAAATCGAAGGTCGCAAAGTAGTCAGCCGGTGTTTCCGCCCGGCGGATCAGCTTGAAGCTGCCGTCCTCGCACAGCAGGATCTCCGCAGAGCGCAGCTTGCCGTTGTAGTTGTAGCCCATGGAGAAGCCGTGTGCTCCGGCGTCGTGGATGGCAAGATAATCCCCCATGTCGATCTTGGGCAGCATCCGGTCAACGGCAAACTTGTCGTTGTTCTCGCACAGACCGCCGGTTACGTCATACTTGTGGTCGCAGGGTGCATTCTCCTTGCCCAGCACGGTAATGTGGTGGTATGCCCCGTAGATGGCAGGCCGCATCAGATTTGCAGCGCAGGCATCCACGCCGATGTATTCCTTGTAAATGTGCTTTTCGTGTACTGCCTTGGTGATCAGATTGCCGTAGGGGCCAAGCATGAATCTGCCCAGTTCGGTAAAGATGGCTACATCCCCCAGCCCTGCGGGTACCATGATCTCCTCGAATGCCTGGCGGACGCCCTCGCCGATGGCGAGAATGTCGTTGGGTTCCTGTTCCGGCCGATAGGGGATGCCCACGCCGCCGGACAGGTTTACAAAGCGGATGTCTGCACCGGTCTCCTTCTTGAGCATGACAGCAGTTTCAAACAGCACCCGTGCCAGCTTGGGGTAGTAGGCGTTGGTGACGGTGTTGCTTGCCAGGAAGGCATGCAGACCGAAGTGCTTGACCCCCTTCTGCATCAGGATCTTGAACCCATCGATCAGCTGCTGGGTGGTAAAGCCGTACTTTGCCTCCCCCGGATTGTCCATGACATGGGTTTCGATCTCAAAATGTCCGCCGGGATTGTACCGGCAGAAGATGGTCTCCGGCAGACCTGCAACCTGTTCCAGAAAGTCAATGTGGGTGATATCATCCAGGTTGATGTATGCGCCCAGCTTCTTTGCCAGCTTGAAATCCTCCGCCGGGGTCACATTGGAGGAGAACATGATATCGCTGCCGGAAAAGCCGCATGCCTCGCTCATCATCAGCTCCGTCAGAGAGGAGCAGTCCACGCCGCAGCCCTCCTCCTGCAGAATTTTCAGAATAAAGGGATTGGGGGTCGCCTTGACTGCAAAGTATTCCCGGTAGCCCTTGTTCCAGGCAAACGCCTGCTTCAGCTTCCGTGCGTTCTCCCGGATGCCCTTTTCATCGTACAGATAGAAGGGGGTGGGGTACTGGGCGGCGATGCGCTCCACGATCTCCTTGGTTGCAAACGTTGTTTTCATAGTACAGATCCTTTCTCGTTTTGATACAGCTCGATCAGCTGAATTTCATTCCGCATGGCTTCTTTGAACAGGTCGATCAGGTTCTTTTTCCGGGAGTACAGACAGGTGCCGTCCGTGGTCAGATCTCCGGTCAGCACTGCGTTGGAGTCCACGATCAGCCGGATCTGACCCGGGTGGCAGTCCGCCGTATAAAACCGGATCCCCGGCTGGGAGAAGGGGACGTCCGTAATCACTGTGACCTGCATGCCCCGTTCTGCGGCTGCCGTCAGGCTTGGGATCAGCGGTTCGAGACAGACCCGCTCCGCCGACAGATACAGCCGCTCCGCCCCATGCTCGATCATAAAGACCGCCTTGTCGATCATGTTTTCCTGCCCGCCGATGGTCAGATAGCCTTCCGTCTGTGCTGCCCGGGGTAGTAGCTGCTGGGCAAGCTTGTCCTTCAGCTCCTCCAGCATCCGGATCCGGTTGCCACAGAATTCCTCCGGCTTGACCGCCACATACCGGGTCGCTGTGTCCTCCAGCAGGTAAGCGGCGCCCTTTTCCACCAGACTTGCCAGGGAGGTGTAGCAATTGGAACGGGAGATGCCCAGCTGTTTGGCAACCTCATAGCCGGTCATGGCTCCGTCCGTGGTCAGCGCCATATAGATCAGCGCCTCCTGCCGGGTCAGGGCAAACTGCATCAGCATTTCCGCCGCATCCATCATTCACTCCGCCTTTCAAGTAGTATCTTTCAGGAACACTATAGCACGATGCTGGCGATTTGTCAAGTCCTTCTGCAAAAAAAGATGAAGTCATGTGGAAACGTGTCGCTGATTCGGTTGCATTTTTGGCAGTTTTATTTCTTTTCCCCCTATATCGATTCGATTTTAGATGTTTTGCACAAGATTTCGTTTTCCAGGTTGACCTATTTATGAAAACAAGCTATAATGTATATATATAGTGGGGAGAATACAAACCAGCCCCATATTCTCGTACCCCAGAGAGATACAACGGGTGCATGAAAACCTATTTCACCGATGGGGGGGAACACTTTGAGAAAAAGTGACATTGTTGCCAGAGTCAATTATGGTACGCTGCTGGTAGACGTGCAGGAGCATAATCGGATCATTTTTGCAGACGCCGGGTTTTACGCCATTACCGGCTACACCCTGCAGGATGTGGAAAAGCAGCAGCTTTGTTTTCAGGATCTGTTCGTCAAGGAGGATTTCCCGATCTACGCCAAGGAGCTGCGCGCCATTCTGGCAGTGCAGGATACGGCGTATCTGGAGCACCGGCTCCAGCGCAAGGACGGCAGTGTGACCTATGTATTCTGCTTCGGCAAACAAAGGCAGGATGAGAACGGCAAGCTCATCGGAGAGATTACGCTGACGGATATTTCCCACATCAAGCGGCTCCAGGCCAAGTTCAATGAAACAGAAATGGAACTGGAGGCGCTGATCCAGAACCTGCCGGGCAGCGTCAGCATCGTGGAGATCAAGGAAACTGCCATGCATCTGCTCCACGCTACAGAGGATTACTTCCACCAGTTCGGCTACACCCGGGAGGAATATATGGAGACCTCCAACGGGGGCATTCTGGGCAAGCTGTTCTATCCACAGGATCTTCCCATTCTGAACCAGCATATCGCTGCCATTGCCCGGGGGGAAAAGACTATTTTCATGCAGGTACGTGTGATCCGGAAAGATCAGTCCCTGATGTGGGTGGATGTGCGAGGACAGTTTTTGCGGATACAGAACGGCAACCCGTTGTTTTATCTTGCCACCTTTGATATTACCAAGGCGAAGCAGCGGGATGAGGAGCTGCGGCTTCAGACAGAGCGGTACCAGCTGATTGCCGAGCATACGGATGAGCTGTTCTACGACTATGATGTCAAGCACGATACCATGAATCTGCCGCTGAATTTCCTGCCGGTGCGGCAGGGAAAAATCCCGGCAGTCATCCCTGGCTATCTGGAGCGGAGCATTCCCAAAAAGGTGGTGCATCCCGAGGATTATCCCCGGTTTCTCCGGGAACTGATGTCCTGTCTGACGGAGGAGAAAAAGACCTCCATTGAGGTGCGCATGCGCATGCCCGGTGCGGAGGATTACGAATGGTATCGGCTGGTTTGCGTGTGCTCCGCCAACGAGCAGGGGGAGATCGTCCGGCTGTTCGGCAGGCAGACCAGCGTGGATAACCTGCGGCGGCTGAAGAAAACTGTCAGCGAGGATAAGCGCATCATCGAACGGTTGTCCACCACGGATCCGGTTACCGGTCTGCTGAACCGGGTCGCCTTCAAGGAGCGTAGCGCTCTGTATCTGGAGGAGGCGGACACCAATGCCTGCTACGCCTTTGTATATTCGGATTTCAACGATTTTTCCTATGTAAATGATAATTTCGGCTACGATTCCGGCAATACCATGCTGTATGAGTTCGGCTCCATTATCAGTTCCTCTCCGGCAACGGTATTTGGCAGCCGGATCAACTCAGACTATTTTCTGTGCCTGATGAAAACTGATACCCGGGATGAGCTGGAGCGGCTGGTGCGGGAGCGGGATGCCCTGTTTGTCCAGCGGCAGCGCAAAAAGTATCCTGCCAGTGAGATCCAGGTAGCAACCGGCATCAGCTTTATTGACCCCCGGCATTTTGAAGTGACGGAGGAAATGGACAATGCCAATCTGGCACGGAGGAAGGCAAAGACCGGGAAAGATGATCTTTGCTGCATTTACTACGAAGCACTGCGGACGGCCCGGGCGAGGGAAAAGGCCATTGCCGCAGAGTTGCATGGTGCCATTGCATCTCGCACAGTGGAGTTGTTTCTTCAGCCCAAGTTTATGATGGACGATCTGCGGATCATCGGGGCGGAGGCACTGGTGCGCTGGCGGAATCCGGACGGCACCTACCGGATGCCCTCGGAATTTATCGATATTCTGGAAAAGGTGGGCTATATCGTAGAGCTGGATTTCTTCATGTATGAGGAAGTGCTGCGGAGCCTGCGCCAGTGGCAGGACAACGGGATGCCCCTTGTGCCCATTTCCGTGAATTTTTCCCGGCTTCACAACAACTACCCCAACTTTGTGGATCGGGTCATTGGCCTTGCCAAAAAGTACCAGATCGACAGCCGCTATATTGAAGTAGAGGTAACGGAAAGTGCTTTTGCATCCGATGCGCAACAGATGGAGCGGAATATGTGTCGCCTGCGAGAGGTCGGTTTCTCCATTGACATTGACGATTTCGGCAAGGGCTACTCCTCTCTGAGTCTGCTGATGGGCTCTCCCATTGATGTGGTGAAGGTGGATAAGGCGTTCGTGGACAGCATCGAGCTTTCCGAAAAGCACCGGGAGTACATTAAGCGTATGTGCATGCTGATCCAGGCAACAGAAAAGGAGATTGTTTTCGAGGGCGTAGAAAACCGGAAACAGGCGGATTTCCTGTGTGCCTGCGGCTTTAAGAAGGCACAGGGCTGGCTGCTGGACAAGGCGGTGCCGGTTTCCGTGTTTGAACAAAAATATGTGGGCAATCCCTTGAGATGATTGACAGAATGCAGGGACTGTGTTATACTGGGGAGTGTTGACACTAAGAGAATATGCAGATTTTGCCGAAAAGATGCGTTGTTAGGCTTAGCGTCAACATGACCTAGAACAGAAATTTCCGGAGCGTACTGATATGCGCTGAGGTGAGAGCCTTGGCGCATTTTTCTGCCGTTCCGGAGAAAAGAGGATATTGCAATGAAGGAAACGAAAACAAAAAAGCTGGTGCTCAGTGCCGTACTGTTGGCGTTGGCAACCGTATTGAGCTTGTTTAAGGTGTATCAGCTGCCGCTGGGTGGCTCTATTACGCTGCTGAGCATGCTGCCGGTGTGCCTGCTGTCCATCCGCTATGGGGTCAAATGGGGACTGACCTGCTCCTTTTTCTACGGAGTGATCCAGATCGCCCTCAGCTTCGGTGAACTGATGAGCTGGGGCATGACCGCCGGCACCTGGGTGGGCTGTCTGTTGTTTGATTACCTGCTGGCGTATGGCTCCCTGGGCGTAGCCGGACTGTTCCGCAAGCATGGCGCCGGTGGGATCACTGCCGGCATCGGTCTTGCCATGGTGCTGCGGTTTATCAGCCACTTTATTTCCGGTACCATCTTTTTCGCAATCTGGTGCCCGGAAGGCTGGAATGTGGTGCTGTACTCCATCTGCTACAACGGCTCCTATATGCTGCCGGAAATGGCGTTCACCATGCTGGGGGCATTCGCCCTGTTCCGTGCGCCCCAGACCCGCAGCTTTGTGATCGGTGCCCAGTCCTGATTCCAGGCAATACCGCACAAAGCCCGCCTGTCGGCTTTGCGCAGTGTTGCCTCAAACGGAATATGCCCCGGAGGCGGCTCGTCCGCTTCCGGGGTTTTGTCTTAACAAAACTAAAGATTTCAGTGCAAAAGCTTTACATGGATTTAAATCGGAACAGATTGTGCATTTTACAGGCTCCATGCTAGAATAAGGTCACAGCAAAAAACACAAATAAACATGGAGAAGGAGAATGCATATGAAAAGGTTTCTTGCATTGTTAAGCTGTGCTGTATTGATGGCAGCTACCGCAGTGGGCTGCGGCAGTCAGAACGAAAAAATCACAGTGGTGGCCCGTGAGGACGGCTCCGGTACCCGTTCCGCATTCAGCGAGCTGATGGGCGTAGTCAAGGATGACAAGGACAACACCACGGATACCGCAGAGGTCACAAACAGCACCTCCGTTATGCTGACCACCGTGGCAGGCAATAAGGCTGCCATCGGCTATGTGTCTCTGGGCTCGCTCAATGACACTGTAAAGGCGGTCAAGGTGGACGGAGTAGAAGCCACCGCAGAAAATGTGAAGGCAGGCAAATACGCAGTATCCCGTCCCTTCAACATCGTGACCGGCAAGGATCTGACCCCTCTGGCACAGGATTTCATCAGCTACATCCTCAGTACGGACGGGCAGGCAGTGGTGGATGAAAAGGGCTACATCAGCGTCACCCAGGGCGAGGCGTACAAGGCATCCGGTCAGACCGGTACCCTGACCATTGCCGGATCCACCTCTGTGGCACCGCTGATGGAAGTGCTGGCAGATAAGTACATGGCGCTGAATTCCGGCGTGAAGATCGAGATCCAGCAAAGCGGCTCCAGTGCCGGCATCACCTCCGCCGTTGAGGGAGTATGCCAGATTGGCATGGCGTCCCGGGAACTGAAGGACAGCGAGACCGCCAAGGGTGTTACTGCTACAAAGATCGCCATGGATGGCATTGCCGTCATCGTCAACAAGGACAACAGCTACTCAGAGCTGACCTCCGACCAGATCCGGAAGATCTACACAGGCGAAACCACCCGGTGGTCGGATCTGAAGTAAGCTTGGTTCGTTTCCCCTCCTCACAGACCGCAGTTTTGCGGTCTGTTCTTATTTTGCAGAAAAACTTCTGAAAAATGGGTTGACAGCGAGAAAGATATATGATACAATTGGCTCATCGTTTTGTGAAAGGAGGTTCTGACTATGTTTGTACATCTGCGCCGCAGCAATACCATGATGCATTGTATACGGAAACCATCGGAGCCTGCCTTTTGCGGAGGGGTTTCTGCGTTCTGACGCAGGGTACCCTAAGGCGTCGCCGGATGGATTCCGGCGGCGCCTTTTTGCGCTTTTTCACAGTTGAAAGGAGTGAGTCGTATCAAAACATATTTGTACATTGCTCGTCTGCGGATGCAGACCATGCTGGCATACCGGTTTGAGGTCTGGTCTTATCTGGTATTACAGATTCTGATGATGATCGCCATCGGTTATTTCTGGAGGGCAGTCTATGCCGGCGTGGACATCAGCCACGATGTATCCGTACAGGGCATGACTACCTACACGGTGATCTCTGCGCTGGTGTCCTCCCTGTCCTACATGGGGGTGGAGGATCGGATTACAGAGGCGGTGAAATCCGGCAGCATTGCAACGGATATGATCAAACCCATCAATTTGTTTTCCCTGTATCTGGCGGAGGATATCGGCAGCCTGGTTATCAGTCTGTTCCGCTCCGCCCTGCCCATCCTTGTGGTGGGAGCCCTGTTGTTCGGACTGCCGGTTCCCGCATCCGGGGGGCATTTCGGGCTGTTCCTGCTGAGCTTTGTGCTGGGCTATGGCATCAACTGGGTGTTTTCCGCCACCTTTGCTATGCTGGCATTCTCTGCCATCAGTCTGGGCCCTGCATTTTCCGTAAAATATCACTTTGTAAATCTGCTGTCCGGCGCTATCATTCCCATCTGGTTCTTCCCCCATTGGTTGCAGGTGACTCTGCAATGGCTTCCCTTTGTACATATCTTCCAGACGCCTCTGAGCATCTACATCGGAAAGTATGACATGGGTACCTGCCTGGAAATGGTGGGTATCCAGACACTGTGGCTGCTGGCACTGGGAGTTTTGTTCTATTACGCCCAGCGTCGTGCGACACGCCGGGTGCTGGTACAGGGTGGCTGAGAAAGGAGTGCGTGCATGAAAACCTTAAGACAATACTGGTCGGTGGCAGCCATGTCCATCCGGCTTTCCATCCAGTCCTGCTTTGAGTATCCCCTGGCATTTGTGGGCTGGCTCATCTCCAACCCCATGCAGTTTCTGGTGGGCTTTGCGACCATCAAATTTGTGGTCATGGAGTTCGACGCCCTGGCGGACTGGAACTTCAAAGAGCTGGCGTTTTTGTACGGCATGTCCGTGCTGAGTCATGGCCTGTCCGTGATTTTCTTCACCAAGACCTGGTACATGGGCTGGACGATCCTCCGGGGAGAAATGGATATGCTCCGGCTGCGGCCCATGAACACCCTGTTCCAGTTCCTGTTCGGGGAAATGAACTTTGTGGGGCTGACAGACCTGGTGCCGGGCGTGATCCTCTTTGTGTACGGATGCATTTCCGTGCAGTTTCAGTGGACGCTGCACAATACGGCGG
>UMAS01058583.1_pt1 | contig 11478 bp, 6 predicted proteins | sample 1963771 | NCBI WGS metagenome assembly UMAS01 (sample SAMEA4835922, study PRJEB28245) | human gut metagenome | biome: gut microbiome; material: fecal sample | place: Denmark | collected 2008
AAGCCCGCATTGCCGTGCTGGAGGAGCAGTTAAAGCATGTAACCATCGTGGATACCGATAACCTCTCCCTCGATATCGTGGGGGTGGGCTCCAAGGTGAAGGTGCTGGATAAGGATATGGACGAGGAAGGCGAATATCTCATCGTGGGCGCCATGGAGGCCGGCCACGAGATGAACACCATTTCCGATCAATCCCCGGTGGGCCATGCGCTCATCGGCCACAAAAAAGGCGAAACGGTGCTGGTGGAAGCCCCCGGCGGCGCCTTTGAAATGGTCATTCTGGAGATCAGCAAGTAATTGCCGCGGCAAAAAGGCAGAAAAGCGTAATCTTTTCTGCTTTTTTATTTGCCCTCGGCGGCGTTTTATAGTAAAATACTATTTGTATGAGTATGTACCCCGGTACGGCGGCGATGCACCGTGCCGAGGAAGGAGGATTTAACGATATGAGCGAAGAAATGGTCATCAATCCGGCGGCCGAGGCCGAGGAGGAGGAACGCCTGCACGAGCAGGTGAAGGTGCGCCGGGATAAGCTGGCGGCGCTGTGCGAGGCCGGCAAAAACCCCTACGAGATCACCAAGTATGACTGGGATACCAAAACCGAGGAGATCCGGGAGCGCTTCGAGGAGCTGGAGGGCAAGACCGTCCGCATTGCCGGCCGCATGATGAGCCGCCGCGTGATGGGTAAGGCCAGCTTTATGGATCTGCTCGATTCCACCGGACGGCTGCAGGTATATGTGCGCCGGGACGATGTCGGCGAGGAGGACTACGCCGACTTCAAAAAGTGGGATATCGGCGATATCCTGGGGGTGGAAGGCACCGTTTTCCGCACCCAGAAGGGCGAGATCTCCGTCCATACCACCCATATCGTGCTGCTGTCCAAATCCCTTTTGCCGCTGCCCGAAAAGTTCCACGGCCTGCGGGATACCGATACCCGGTACCGCCAGCGCTATGTGGATCTCATCGTGAACCCCGAGGTGCGGGACACCTTCTATAAGCGCAGCCGCATCCTCACCGAGATCCGCCGCTATCTGGATGAAAAGGGCTTTTTGGAGGTGGATACCCCCATTCTGGTGCCGCTGGAGATCGGCGCCTCCGCCCGCCCCTTCGTGACCCATCACAATACGCTGGATATGGATATGTACCTGCGCATCGAGACCGAGCTTTACCTCAAGCGGCTCATCGTGGGCGGCATCGACCGTGTCTACGAGGTGGGACGCATCTTCCGCAATGAGGGCATGGATACCAAGCACAACCCCGAATTCACCACCGTGGAGCTGTACCAGGCCTACACCGACTATAAGGGCATGATGGACCTGGTGGAGGAATTGTATATCCGTCTGGCCGAACGGGTCTGCGGCAGCACCCATATCACCTACCAGGGCGTGGAGCTGGATATGGGCCACTGGGAGCGCCTGACCATGGTGGAGGCGGTGAAGAAGTACGCCGGCGTCGATTACTACGATTGGAAATCCGATGAGGACGCCCGTGCCGCCGCCCGTGAAAAGCATGTCGAGGTTCCCGCCGATGCCACCAAGGGCACTGTCCTGGCCGAGCTGTTTGACGCCTATGTGGAGGAAAACCTCATCCAGCCCACCTTTATCTACGATTACCCCGTGGAAAACAGCCCCCTTGCCAAGCGCAAGCCGGAGGACCCCGCCTTTACCGAGCGCTTTGAGTATTTCATCTGCGCCACCGAATACGGCAATGCCTTCAGCGAGCTCAATGACCCCATCGACCAAAAGGCCCGCTTCGAGCGTCAGGTGGAGGCCAAGCGCCGCGAGGAGCCGAACACCCGCGCCGAGGTGGACTATGATTTCGTTACCGCGCTGGAATACGGTATGGCCCCCACCGGCGGCCTCGGCTTCGGCGTGGATCGCCTGGTCATGCTGCTGACCGACTCCGCCTCCATCCGGGACGTCCTGCTGTTCCCGACAATGAAACCTTTGGACAAGGATAAGACCGAAAAGGCCGAGACCAAGGCGGAAGAAAAACCCGTTGAAGCGGCTCCTGTCGTCGAGGAAAAGATCGACTTTTCCAACGTCGTGATCGAGCCCTTGTTCCAAGATCAGGTCGATTTTGAGACCTTCTCCAAGTCTGATTTCCGCGCTGTGAAGGTTCTCGAATGCGAGGCAGTACCCAAGTCCAAGAAACTCTTAAAGTTCACTTTGGATGACGGTTCTGACGAGAAAAGGACGATTTTGAGCGGTATTCACGCATATTATGAGCCGGAAGAGCTGGTCGGAAAGACCTGCATCGCCATCACGAATCTGCCTCCCAGAGCGATGATGGGCATCGAGTCCTGCGGCATGCTGCTCTCCGCCGTTCATAAGGAAGGCGAGGAGGAGAAGCTCCATCTTCTGATGGTTGATCCCCACATCCCTGCTGGTGCTAAGCTGTATTGATTGAGAAGCCAAAATCGGCTCGAATCACCAATTTAGTCACCAAAAATCACCTTTCGATCTCCAAATCGGAAGGCAAAAAAATGCGATTCCTCATGGTATGGCATAAATCATCGTTAATCTGCAAGAGACTCACTATCATACGGTAGTGGGTCTCTTTTTTTGTTTTCGGCCTGTTCGAGATCGAACCTGCTGTACATATCCTATCTGTTTGCCCGCTGAGTAAAATCAGCGGGCTTTTTTTGTTTCTAGAGGTGTGTGGAATGAGCGCGAAAAATTTTTTTGAAATTTTTCAAAAATTGATGTCGTTTTTTGGCCTTCGATGTTGCGGTAAGGGGGTGAGAGGAGAAATTCCTACTCACCGCTACTTGACAACTGAATACACATTCATCAGGTACGTTCCTGAGCGGGGGCGAAAGTCCCAGCCGAATGAAGGTGCGCCAAGACCCTCCTGCCCATCCGGGTTATAACGGAAAGCAAGGTGGCGAGCGTTTCCGAACCATTCTGAAATATCCGGTTGCTACGGATATGGCCATGAAACGCTACAGGGTTAATGATACTTCTCTACGGAGCTGGCGGAGGACCCGGCAGGGGTGAGATTCCCATGGACTTGTTTCGCAAGCAAGCGTCTGATGTATTCCCAATGTGCGTGGGGTGTCGAGGACAAATAACGCACAGGTACATAGCGGTACAGAAATGGATCGCTGTGAATTCCAAGAAAGGAGGAAAACGCATGGAAAACTGTAAAGTGATCGCTATCACGAACCAGAAAGGCGGCGTCGGCAAAACGACTACTACAGTTAATCTCGGCGTGGGCCTTGCAAACACCGGAAATAAGGTCTTATTGATTGACGCTGACCCGCAAGGGAGCCTCACGGTGAGCCTCGGTGTAAAGAACCCTGACGAGTTGGATGTGTCGCTATCCACGCTCATGCAATCGGTCATAGAAGATGAGCAGCCTCCCGGCAATGCGATTATCGCCCATAATGAAGGCGTTGATTTGCTTCCTTCTAATATTGAACTGTCCGGCATGGAAACGGGCTTGTTCAATGTTATGAGCCGTGAGTACGTTCTGAAATCCTGCATCGAGGGTATGAGAAAGAACTACGATTATATCCTTATCGACTGTATGCCTTCTCTGGGAATGATGACGGTCAATGCGCTTGCTGCGGCAGACAGTGTGATTATTCCGTCCCAGCCGAACTTCCTGTCAACCAAAGGTCTTAACTTGCTTCTGCGCTCGATTGCGAAAATCAAGCGGCAGATCAATCCGAGACTGAGAATAGACGGTATTCTGCTGACAATGGTAGATAACCGCACGAACAATGCCAAGTCGATTATCACATCGCTCCGTTCTTCAGTAGGAGAAAACATCCGCGTGTTCGAGTCTGAAATTCCCTTTTCGGTAAGAGCAGTGGAGTGCAGTCTTTCCGGAGAAAGCATCTTCTCCCACGACAAGAACGGAAAAGTGGCAGCAGCGTATGAGGCACTCACGAAGGAGGTGACAGAGATTGAAGAACGTGCAAAAAATCGACCTGGGCCTGACTGGATACGATGAGTTGTTCGCAAATGACGAGGAACGCAAGGTAAACAAGCTCCCTCGCATTTTCGATATTCCCATCTCGGAGATCGACGATTTCCCCGACCATCCTTTCAAGGTGAAAATTGATGAGGATATGGACCAGCTTGTTCAGAGTATCAAAGAGCGCGGGATCATCACCCCTGTCACACTTCGCCCGAAGGAAGACGGACGCTACGAGATCGTATCAGGCCATCGTCGGAAAAAGGCTTGTGAGATCGCAGGACTGGACACCGTAAAGGCAGAGGTCCGCGAGATGAGCCGCGACGAGGCCATTATCTTGATGGTTGAATCCAACCTACAGCGTTCCACCATCCTCCCGAGCGAAAAGGCATTTTCATACAAGATGCGTCTTGAAGCCATGAACAGACAGGGGCAGAGGTCAGATTTAACTTGTGGACCAGTGGACCACAAGTTGGATGGCGTGAAATCAAGAGATATTATTGCCGATAGTACAAACGAGAGCGCGAGGCAAGTCTCTCGATATATCCGTCTTACGGAACTTATCCCGCCGCTTCTTGACCTTGTTGACGAGGGACGTATCGCGTTCAGACCGGCAGTTGAATTGTCCTACCTCAAAAAGGAGGAGCAGGAAGACTTGCTGGAGGAAATCTCCTACGCTGACGCGACGCCATCCCTTGCCCAGGCAATCAAGATGAAGAGATTCTCCCAGGAAGGCAAGCTCTCCAATGAGGTCATTGAGTCCATCATGAGTGAAGAAAAGCCAAACCAAAAGGAGAAGATCCGCATTAAGTACGAAGATGCAAGACGGTTTATTCCTGACAGCGTTCCGTACAACAAAACCGGTGAGTATATTATGAAAGCGCTTGAGTATTATCACCGGGTACAGGAACGTCAGAAAGACCGAGGTGAAGCAAGATGACCCTTACGCCAAGGGAGTAGTGTACCCTTTGGGAGAAGCTTTGCTGTTTCCCCCCCTCTCACACTCTCCCCCCTGTTTCACCAGCTTACCAGCTCAAAGGAAGAAGAGTAAGGAGATAGGCGTACCTTTGCCTTACAAAACGGATGACCGTACAATGATGGTGAGAAAAATCAAGGAGGCGATCCTATGAGGAAGTCACTTATCATCACGGTTGTCATCACCCTGCTGTGTTTATGCGGATGCGAAGCCGTTGTAACGGTTCCGGAGAGCCCTGAACCGACTAAAGCAAGCGAAATGCTGCTGACAACGACCGCCGCAGAAGAAAGCACAGATAAGCTGGAAGCAACCACCACATCAAGCGTTGAAATAGATGTACCTGGAAAGAACGAAGAAGAACCTGGAACCCCGACAGGAGATGTTGTCTCTGTGGACAACGAAGCTGGCCCATCAGAGAATAATGACCCGGTAAGCCCAGAAAGCACTGCCCCTTCTTTTGAGGAAGAAAAAGCGGATAAGCCTTCGGAGCAAACAGAGGCACAACTGCCAGCGCCGAGCGAGCCACCCAGGGAAACGGAACAGTCCAAGCCTACAGAGCAGCCGGTTGCAACTGAACGCGATGACGCACCGGCAGAAGTTCCGGCACCTACGGAGCCGCCTGCGACAACCGAACCACCGATCCCTGCTGAGACAGAACTACCGGTGGAGACACAGCCAAAGACCGCATACGATTATGAATTCGATATCAATGCGATCCGTGCTGACTGCATTGCCATCGGTCAGGGTATGGGCTACACGCTGAATACCTCGCTGTCTCCGCAGAATGCGACATGGTGGAACCCGATAACAGCATCGGAGTCCAATCAAGGAAGCGGACTGCGGTCCAGGCTGGAACAGTATATTCGCTTCCACACCGTAGAAAACCTCAGTGCCTATGGTCTCGATGAGATCACGGAGTTCAACATCTGCTGCGAATCAACTGGCGGCGGCTCTTACGCCATCTACTTTGTATTCGCGTAACATCACAACACCACAACAAGGACGAAGTCCTCTGCTGAAATAGCGGAGGGCTTTTTCTTTATCAAAAAATGAAAGGATGAAAAGTCGATATGAATGGTATTATCAAATCCAAGAGCACGAAGCTGCTCTCGGCACTTCTCGCTGTCCTCATGATCGTCGCAATGCTTCCTACAACGGCGTTTGCATGGTCTGTCGAGGAAGGCACGAAGTGTACCTCCACGTATGGAGATCATTATGTCGGTTCTGATGGAGAAATGTTCTACAGCAAGCCGACCACCACTGCCATCTTCTATAACGATGACGGCAGTTTCTATGTGAAGACCTACAGCTCCGGCAATGCCAAGTACAAATATATGATGATCGACGGCGTCGGCAATCAGCATCATGTGTACTGCATTGAGGGCGGCGTATCCTTCGACTACAGTGACACCTATAATTCCACCAGCGGCAAGAACAGCAAGTATTTTCAGAATCTGCCTATCACCGCACAGTACGGAATCATGATGGCGCTGATGTACGGCTATCACGAAGGTATGACCAGCCCGATCCCCGGTACGAACAATGACGACTTCGCATTTGCAACACAGTGCATCATCTGGGAGTACCAGCAGCAGCTCCGCACGAGTCCTACCTCCATTGCCTCCAACAACGGCATTGATGCGGATATGTACAACCACACCATCAAGGGCAGACCCGCAGAGCAGTGCTACAACTGGATTCTGGAGCAGATGTCCAAGCACTATGTTGTGCCGAGCTTCTCTTCTCGCAACCAGAGCAACGCACAGACCTACACCATGAAGTACGATCAGGCGAATGACAACTACAGCATCACCCTGACCGACACCAACAACACCTTGGCAGATATCAACTTCTCTGCCAGCGGCATTACTGTCACCCGCAGCGGAAACCAGTACACCTTCACCAGCAAGAACATGATTTCCAACGCTGTGATGATTTCGGCACAAAAGAAGACCAACCTCGGCATGGGCAAGATGCTCATTTGGGGCTGCCCCGGCAAGCAGACGATGGCCTCCGGCGCAGAAGACCCTGTGTTCTTCTACCTCAAACTGAACACAGAGACCTATGGCGTTGGCCACATCGTGAAAACCAGCGAAGACGGCATAGTCGAGGGTATTAAGTTCAATATCTCCGGCAATGGCGTCAATGAGACGGTTACGACCGGTAAGAACGGTACAGTCGATCTGGATCTGCTTCCCGGAATCTATACCGTTACTGAGCAGACTGATGATAAGTATGAAACGCAGTCCGCGCAGACTGTTACCATCGTCAGCGGCAAGACCTCTACTGTCACGTTCAATAACACCCTGCGCCGTGGAGATCTGAAGGTCACGAAGACTTCTGAGGATGGCCTCGTCGAGGGCATGAAGTTCCATCTGTACGGCACCTCCTATTGCGGACTGCCTGTGGATGAATACGCTGTCACCAATGCCAGCGGTATCGCGGTATTTGACGATGTGCTGATCGGAACCGGCTATACCCTGGAGGAGGTTGGTACTCCGGACCGCTATATTGTCCCCGACAATCAGACGGCAGCTATTGAATGGAACAAAGTCACCAATAAGAGTTTTGACAACGACCTGAAGCGCGGCGACCTCAAAGTAACAAAGACCGCAGAGGACGGGCTCAACAAAGGTCTGAAGTTCCACCTGTATGGCACCTCTTACAGTGGCATTCCTGTGGACGAGTATGCTGTGACTGACGCCAGCGGCGTTGCGACCTTCAGCAACATTTTGATTGGCACGGGTTACACGCTGGAAGAGGTAGACACTCCGATCCGCTATGTTGTCCCCGACAATCAGACAGCGGCTATCGAGTGGAACAAAGTGACAAACAAGAGCTTCGATAACGTGCTCAAGAAATGGAATCTGACCGTTACCAAGCAGGATGTGGAAACCGGTTCTGCCCAGGGTGACGCGAATCTGGCAGGTGCCAAGTACGGTATCTACAAGGGCGACGAGCTGATCGACACCTATGTCACTGACGCGGACGGCAAGTTCACCACCAAGTATTATATCTGCGGTAACGACTGGTCGATCAAGGAGCTGGACAGCAGCGAGGGCTATCTCGTCACCCCCGGCAACGAGCAGATCGGCGTCGATCCCAAGAACTATACTGCTGAGTATAACAGCGAAGCCATGAAGCAGTACGAACAGGTCAAGAAAGGCAATATCGCCATCATCAAGCACACCGACGACGGCCAGACGCAGATCGAGACCCCCGAGGAAGGCGCAGAGTTCGCTGTCTATCTCAAGAGCGCAGGCTCCTATGACAACGCCAAAGACTCCGAGCGCGATTATCTGATCTGCGACGAGAACGGCTTTGCTCAGACGAAGGATCTGCCCTACGGCAGATACACCGTCCAGCAGATCAAGGGCTGGGAAGGCCGCGAGCTTCTGAAACCCTTTGACGTGTTCGTCAGCGAAAACGGCGAAACCTATCGTTATCTGATCAACAACGCCAACTTCTACTCCTATGTGAAGGTGGTCAAGATCGACAGCACCACTGGTAAGACCATTCCGGCTTCCGGCATCGGATTCCACATCTACGATCCTTCCGGCAATCAGATTCAGATGACCTTCACCTATCCGACTGTCACAACCATCGACACCTTCTACACGGACGGCGACGGTATGCTGATTACGCCCGAAAAGCTGGAGTACGGAAAGGGCTATTCGCTGGTCGAAGTATCGGCTCCCTATGGATACGTTCTCAACAGCGATCCTGTGTATTTCGACATCACCGAAGATAACTCCACCGAGGAAAACGCCGTAACTGTGGTGATCGTCGAGAAAGAAAATGCGCCTCAGATGGGCGTCATCAACGTGGAGAAGACCGGCGAGTATCTTGCCTCTGTCGTGGACACCAAGGACAGCAAGCGTTTGGTTTATGCTGTCGGCGGTCTGGCCGGTGCTGAGTACACCGTGACCGCAGCGGAGGATATCTACACGCCGGACGGCACTCTCAGATACAGCAAGGATGAGGTCGTGGCAACTCTTGTTACCAAGGAAGACGGCAAGGCCGTAACCGAACCTCTCTTCCTGGGCAGATACCATGTTGTTGAGACAAAAGCCCCCTATGGTATGATCCTCAATCCCACTGTTCAGACTGTGGAGCTGACCTACTCTGGCCAGGAGGTGGAGATCACCGAAACCTCTACCGGTTTCTACAACGAGCGTCAGAAGGTCGAGATTGATCTGAATAAGGTCATGGAGCAGAACGAGATCTTCGGCGTTGGTAACAACGGGGAAATCACCTCTGTCAACTTCGGCCTGTTCGCCACAGAGGAAATCGTTGCGGCAGATGGCAGCAGCATCCCCGCTGGCTGGGTGCTCGAAGTCGTTGAGTGCGATGAAAACGGCTATGCAGCCTTCAGCACCGACCTTCCCGTTGGTGCTAAAACCTATGTCAAGGAAATCAGCACCGATAAGCACTATGTCCTGTCCGATAAGGAGTACCCCGTGGTATTCGAGTACGCAGGCCAGGAAGTCGCCACTGTTCACATCACCGTGAACGACGGCAATGAAATCCCCAATGAGCTGATCTACGGCACGATCAAAGGTTATAAGGTCAACCGTGAAACCGGCGATAAGATCTCCGGCGCTCTGTTCGGCCTCTTCCGCGCAGACGAAACCAGCTTCACGGAGGCCAACGCGCTGCTGACCGCTGAATCCGGCGAGGATGGCATTTTCACCTTTGAGAATGTCGTGTACGGCAGCTATACCGTGCGTGAGCTGCACCCTGCGGCTGGCTATCTTGAAAACGAGACGGTCTATGCCGTGACAGTCGATAAGGACGGCGACATGGTTGAGATCACCGTAGTGAACGATCTGATCCCCGAAATCGGCACGACCGCCACCATCGACGATGAGAAGGAAGTCTGCGCCACCGAGGTGTTCACGCTGACCGATACGGTTGAATACAAGCACCTTGTCCCCGGCAAGGAGTATACCGTTAAGGGCATTCTTATGGATAAGGCCACCGGTGAACCGTTCCTCCAGAACGGAGAGCAGATCACTTCCGAAGTAACCTTCGTTCCTGAAGCTCCCTCCGGCAGCGTGGAGGTACTGTTCACCTTCGATGCCAAGCTCATCAAGGCTGATACGAACATCGTCGTGTTCGAGAGCCTCTACAGCGACAGCAAAGAGCTGACTGTTCATGCGGACATTGAGGACGAGGATCAGACCGTGACCGTCATTGTCCCCGAGATCAAGACCGAGGCTTCCACCGACGGAAAGAAAGAAACGACCATCGGCGGCGAGATCACCATCGAGGATATCGTTTCTTATCACAACCTCACCCCCGGCAAGGAATACGTTGTCAAGGGAACACTCATGAATAAGGCCACCGGTAAGCCCGTGACGGTCAATGACGAGCCTGTGACTGCGGAAGCCGCATTCACACCTGAAACCAGGGATGGCGAAGTCAAGGTGGCATTCATCTTCAATTCCTACGTCATCACCGAAACGACCGATGTTGTGGTGTTCGAGAGCCTCTACCGTGAGGAAGTCGAGATTGCAGTTCATGCAGATATCGAGGATGAAGGCCAGTCTGTGAAGGTATACGTCCCCGAGATCAAGACCACGGCCTCCATCGACGGCAAGAAGGAGATCACTACAGCCGGTAAGGTGACGATTGAGGATGTGGTGTCCTACACCAACCTTATCCCCGGCACCGAGTACACCATCCGTGGCACTCTCATGAATAAGGCGACCGGCGAGGTCTTCACCGTGAACGGCGAGACGATCACCGCAGAAGTGAAGTTTACGCCGAAGGACAGAAATGGTGAGGTGAAAGTGAAGTTCGTCTTTGACGCTTCCGGCATCACCAAGAGCACAAGCCTGGTAGTCTTCGAGAGCCTGTATCGTGATGATGTGGAGATTACCACGCATAAGGACATTGAGGACAAGGATCAGACGGTGACGATCACGCCGCCGCCCGATATTCCCAAGACCGGAGATACCACAAACATCCCGCTGTGGGGAGCTCTCACCGGTATTTCTCTCCTGGGAGCTGGCGTAGTGGCGTTCTTCACCTTCAGAAAGAAAAAGGAGGAAAACGGACATGAACGCTAAGATGATTATCGGCATCTGCCTTGTGGTATTCATTGTCGCAGGGCTTATCGTTCTTCGCCTGAAGAACAGAAAGTAATGGACAAGGGCGGCACCCGTCAAAAGGTGCCGCCCGATTCCATAAGGAGGAAAGATTATGGATGAAAAAAGAATGGTCGGTGATTACACCGTCATCAACTCCATGTATATCGGGCACAGAGAGATCATCCTGGGCGAGAACCCAAAAGCAGCCAGCGGAGAGAGATATGTCTGCTGCTATGCCGAGCGAGTGCTGTTCTATGAACAGTATCTTGAGGCACAAGTCAGCGATGATTTTGCAGAGATCGTTAAGCTCTACGGAGAACGCGTGACGCAGGCCGCAGACGAGATCATGAAAGAAACGGAAAAAGTGGCATCCGAGATCGGTATGAACGATGAGATTACCGGAAAGGACTGTAAGCCAATTTCGCATGATGACGCTATCGAAGATAAAGTCATTGTGATACGCGGAAATGTGCTTCGCCCGGAGTTC
>UMAS01031152.1_pt1 | contig 11419 bp, 9 predicted proteins | sample 1963771 | NCBI WGS metagenome assembly UMAS01 (sample SAMEA4835922, study PRJEB28245) | human gut metagenome | biome: gut microbiome; material: fecal sample | place: Denmark | collected 2008
CCGTTACCTTGCAACCGAAAATCTTGGTGACAATGATGAGTGCTTCGTCTATCTTTCATCTTGCATCGGAAAAGCAGAATTACCAAGCGGTCTGATACGAACCGTTAAGAACGGTGTTGTTACGAACAGTCCTCTGTTCTGTAATCAGAAGCCCAAGAAGCTAATTAGATTCTTTGGTTTAGACCGTCCGATCTACACAAAACTGTGTCGCAAGACATTGCAAGCACTGACAATTGTACCGGTTGAACGAAAAAAACTGGTTGTTTAATATAGCGTTTTTCTCCTTGGCTTTGCTCCCGTTGGCTGTCAGATTTTGACAGCCGATGGGCTGCGGGTCCTTACTTTCTCCGGATCGTATGCGGGGGTCCAAGCCGCGGCATTTTTCTAGCAAAACACAAAAATTTTGGGTGGTCAGTGGTCGCCTAAAACACAGTAATATCAAATAGTTATAACAATAAATTAAAATTTTGAGTGGTCACTTTTTAATTTTGGGTGGTCACCCTTTGTTTTATCACACAAATTCAGGAGCAAAAATGGAATTTCAACAGAACTTTCCAGTGGATAAACTTATCCCTTACGCACGCAACTCGCGCACGCATAATGATGAACAAGTGGCGCAGATTATGGCCAGTATTAAGGAGTTCGGCTTTACCAACCCGATCCTTATCGGCTCGGATAACGTTATTATTGCCGGACATGGCAGATTTTTGGCGGCTCAACGCTTAGGCATGACAGAAGTTCCGGTCATCGTTTTACCGGACTTAACTGAAACGCAACGTCGAGCCTTGGTCATTGCCGATAACCGCCGCCTTGACGTATTTAACGAACTCAAAAAAATGGAGAAACAACATGCCAAAATATCCTGATATTACGGTCCAGCTGACCGGTAAAGACGGTAACGCATTTAATATATTAGGTATATGTTTACGAGCTATGCGCCGGGCCGGACTAAGCCAAGAAGAATGCGAAGCCTTTCAGGCGGAAGCGACCTCAGGCAATTACAACCACTTACTTGCTACCTGCATGGAATGGTTTAACGTAGAATAATTGGAAATAAAAAAACTGGGATTTTTTGAAAAATCCTAGTTTTTTTGTAAAATTCCAGTCGCTATGCGTTGGCCTTAAGGTAATAAGTCCGCACGCCGTCTTTCTTTTCGGAGGCGATGGTTGATTTAGTCTTTTTGGCATAAAGCGACATCGCACCGCGGATCGAGTTTTCTTTCCATCCGAGGGCCTCAGCCATCTCTTTTAAGGTAGCTCCTTCCGGGCGGCTGAGCATAACAACCATAAAGGCTGTTTTGTCGCGACCGTCAATCTTAACCGGTTGCGGCTGTGCGATCGTTGGCTCCGGCTCGGCTACCTTGGCCAGGGTTTCGGTCAGGATATTACCTAACTCTTTATCAGTAATACTGGAGGTTGATTTTTTAGTTGTAGTCTTAGCTACTGTTTTTTTCTTTTGTGTTGTCATTTTTTTATCCTTTCTATCTGGTTAACACAACACAATACATGCTTGGAAATAAAATTATATCCAGTAAATAATGCAAGAAAGTGAAGAAATATGGCAAATAAAGTATCAATGCGGGAATATGCGCGACTTAGGGGCGTAAATTTAAGCGCAGTTCAGAACGCAATCAAGTCCGGCCGCATTCATACCGAGCCTGATGGCAAAATAGACGTGGAGGAAGCCAATCGGGACTGGTTCATCAATACCGACCAGTCAAAACAGCGTAAACCCGACCCGATATTTGAATCTCAGATTGAAAGCCGACCCAATAACATGGGAACCTTTCAACAGGCCAAAACGGCCGATATTTATTACCGGGCCATGATCGCCAAGGCAAAACTGAGGGTTTTGAATGGCGAGGTCGTCGATAAAAAGAAAGCCGCACAGTACGCATACACGCTGGGCCGCTCCATCAGAGATCTGATGTTGAGCTTCCCGGTGCGCTACGGTGCGATTATTGCTTCCGAGCTGAATACGGATGAACACACAACAACATTGATTTTGGAGAAATATATCAGTGAACTCCTTTCAAACAGCGAAGAACTCCTCAATCGAAACCTTTGATTTGCAGGGTTTTATTGCATCAGAGATATTCCGGGGATTAGAACCGGACAGCTATATGTCGGTGTCGGACTGGGCTGATGCGTACCGAACCTTGTCGTCAAAGTCGGCCGCAGAACCCGGTCGCTGGCGTACCAAACGTACACCTTACCTGAAAGAGATAATGGACTGCCTATCGCCAAGGTCGCCAATTCAAAAGGTCGTCTTTATGAAGGGTGCACAGATCGGCGGCACCGAATGCGGCAATAACTGGATCGGCTACATCATTCACAAGGCTCCAGGTCCGATTATGGCTATCTCGCCAACTGTGGAAATGGCCAAGCGTAACTCGCGCCAGCGTATTGACCCGCTGATCGAGGACTGTCCAACCCTTAAAAACCTGGTCAGTTCCGCCCGGTCACGCGATAAAGGCAACACGATGCTGTCAAAGGACTTCCAAGGCGGTGTGTTGGTAATGACCGGTGCGAACTCGGCTGTTGGGCTTCGTTCCATGCCGGCCCGATACCTGTTTATGGACGAGATTGACGGTTATCCGGCAGATATCGAGGGCGAAGGTGATCCGATCCTGCTGGCAGAGCGAAGAACAGCGACATTTAACACCAAGAAAAAGATATTCCTGGTTTCAACGCCGACAATAAAGGGAGTTTCGGCCATTGAGCGCGAGTTTTCGCACTCGGACCAAAGGTTCTATAAACTTCCTTGCCCGTTCTGTGGCGGTTTTCAGGCCCTTAAATGGGAACAAATCCGGCCGCAGGAAAATGGCATAGTCTTTTATGAATGCGAACATTGCCACAAGCTGATAGCGGAACATTATAAAACACAGATGCTTGAAGCCGGCCACTGGGAGGCAACATCGGAATCTATTGACAGCTTGACCGCAGGATTTCATCTATCCTCGCTTTACTCCCCGGTCGGGTGGTTGTCTTGGGCCGAATGCGTGCAAGTTTATGAAAAAGCCAAGAAAGATGCCACGCTGATGCAAGGTTTCCGGAATACGATTTTAGGCGAAACCTACGAGCAAGAAAGCGAGGCTCCGGAATGGCAACGGCTCTACGAAACCCGGGAAAATTACCCGATGGGCGTTGTGCCGCACGATGGTTTATTCCTGACCGCCGGTGTGGATATTCAAAAGAACCGTATCGAATGTGAAGTAGTCGCTTGGGGCCGGCAAAAGCAAAGTTGGTCCGTTGACTATTATGTTTTAGACGGCGACACCGCTAAGCCGGAGGTTTGGGCCAAACTGGCCGATGTGGTCAATAAGGACTATCCGCACGAAAGCGGGATCACAATGCCGATCCGGGTGATGTGCGTTGACTCCGGTTATGCCACGCAAGACGTTTACAGCTTTGTGCGCCAGTTTAACCAAGCTGTTTGGGGTGGTAACGGTGCCAGGGCCAATGCGCCAAGGACTGTTGTCGCCATCAAAGGTCAAAGCCGCGATACCGCGATGATCCTGTCCACTTCGAAGGCTGATACGAAAAAGAAAGGCCTGAAGGTGTGGAACGTGTCCGGTCCGGTTATCAAAACCGAGCTTTACCGGTGGCTGAAGATGGAACGTGTCGGAGAAGATGCCTCACAGTTCGGCCGCTGTCACTTCCCGGCATACGCTGAGGAGTATTTCAAACAGCTGACCGCTGAACGCCAAATCGTCAAGGTGACCAACGGTTATCCGAAGTCAGTTTGGGAAAAAGACCCGACCCGGCGAAACGAAGCCTTGGACTGCCGAGTTTATGCGCGTGCCGGTGCGGCAATTTATGGTCTTGACCGGATATCCGAGCGCGGCTGGCAAGAGCTTGAATCGGCTATTCCGACCAAAACAACCGAAAAGCTAAAGATTAAAAAGCAACCGAAATTTATTCAAATCCAACCAACAAAGGTAAATGACCCATGGCTATAACAAACATAGAAGTATTGAAAACAAGACTGGCCCAGGCCGAAGAAGCTTACCATAAATTGATGATCGGCGAAAAGGAAGTAACGGTCAGCGTTGGAAGTTTTGGCTCAACAACCTACAACCAAGCGAGCCGAACAGCTCTTGAAAGCTACATCAGCTCTCTTAAATCGCAAATTGCCGCGGCTGAAGGCACACCAACCTGTCGCCGCCGGATAATGAAAGTGAGTTTTTAATGACAGACACATCACACAAAGCAGCTTCGCAAACTTTGCGAGAAATTGCCTCTTGGCTTCCGGGCCGCGGTTCTGCCGACAGCGATTTGTTGCCGGAATTGGACACGATTGTTGTCCGGTCACGTGATTTAACGCGAAATCATGGAATTGCCGCCGGTGCCATGCAGACCCTGTCCGATAACATTGTCGGAACCGGGTTTCGTTTATCGGCCAAGCCGGACTATCGGCTACTGGGCAAAACCAAGGAATGGGAAGAAGAATGGCAGGCACATGTTGAAAGTTTATGGCGATCATGGTCCGAAACTTTTGAATGTGATGCGGCCAAATCCTTAACTTTCCATGGCCTGACGACACAAGTTTTCAAGTCTTGCCTGATCAACGGCGAGGCTTTGGCTATTCCGCTATGGCTGAAGGACCGGAAGTTTTCTACTGCAATTCAGTTGGTAGAACCCGACCGGCTCTCTAATCCAAACGGCCAAACGGATAGCAAAACCCTCCGCGGTGGTATTGAAATAGATAAATATGGCGCACCGGTTGCCTACTATATTCAAAAAGACCACCCGGGCGACTTTTGGACAAGAACTGCGTCTTGGGAGCGTATTCCGGCATTTACTTCATTTGGCCGGAGACGAGTTCTACACGTTCACGACATCAGCCGTATCGGCCAATCTCGTGGAAAGCCTGTCCTCAGTTCCATAATGCCGATGTTCAAAATGTTGGACCATTACGAACGATCCGAGCTTCAGGCCGCGATCGTCAACGCAATGATAGCCGCATTTATTGAAACTCCGATGGATGGCGAAAGCCTGAACGAACTGTTCGGCGGCTCAAGTGATGATTACCTGTCTGCGAAAAAGGATTGGCAGGTTAAACTTGAAGGTGGCTCTATCATCCCTGTTTTTCCTGGTGATAAAGTCGCGCCATTCACACCATCACGACCGAACTCGGCTTATGGAGCTTTCGTTGAAAACTTGCTCAGGCATATCGGAACCGGCCTTAACATTCCTTATGAATTGCTGTTAAAGGACTTTTCAAAGACGAATTACTCGTCTGCTCGGTCAGCTTTACTGGAAGCCTGGCGATACTTTAATGGCCGCCGGCAATGGCTATCGACCTATTGGGCTACACCGGTTTATGAGCTTTGGCTGGAAGAAGCCGTCAATAAAGGACTGGTTGATGCACCGGACTTTTACGAGAACCGCTATGCTTACACAAGATGTAAATGGATCGGTCCGGGTCGCGGCTGGGTTGATCCGGTTAAAGAAGCTCAGGCCTGCCAAATCCGAATGAACATTGGCTTATCCACTTTGGAAGCTGAATGTGCCGGTCAAGGCTTGGACTGGGAAGAAGTTTTGGAACAACGTGCGAGAGAAAAAGCCAAACTCACCGAATTAGGTTTAACAACTGAAAATTCAATACAAAAGGAGGTTGAAACATCACAAGAAACAGATGAATCCGGTAATTTTTCTTAGAGTATCTGGGAATATCTGGTAATAATTGACTTAGAGATGTGATAGTTCAGTAAAATCTGCAATAGCATTGCGGATTTTCTGCCATTTCTTATACTTTCCATCCTAAAAGTGTCAAAATATTAACTATTTTCCATCCGAAAAGTGTAAAAAACAACTTGATTTTCCATCCGAAAAGTGTTATTAGATACTATGTTAATATTAGGAGATCATATGAAAAGATACGCTTTACAAAATTTAGTTGCTTGGAAAAACAGTAAAAATCGCAAACCGTTACTGCTGTATGGTGCACGTCAAGTTGGTAAAACATGGCTTATGGAAGAATTTGGAAAAACAAATTTTTCTGATTATGTGGCCATAAATGTTGAAAAAAATGAGCGAATAGCCAATGTTTTTAACAATACATTAAATCCACAAGAAATCGTGACTGCGATTGAAATGGAGGCGCGTAAAAAAGTCACTAAGGATACATTGATTATTATAGATGAAATTCAAGCATGTCCTCGTGCAATAACCTCTTTGAAGTATTTTTGTGAAGACTTGCCGGAATATCATGTAATTGCAGCGGGTAGTTTACTTGGGGTTGCCATACACCAGGGCATCTCTTTTCCTGTTGGAAAAGTTGAATCCATGTATATGTATCCGATGACATTTTGCGAATTTTTAGATGCTTTAGGAGAAGAAAAACTTTGTGAACTTATTAATAGCTCTGATTTTCAGATGATAAACTTATTCAAAGATAAGATCATCACTTATTTGAAAACATATTTTTACGTTGGCGGAATGCCAGAGGTTGTTAAAAACTATATTGAAAATAAAGATTTTCAAGAAGTTAGAGAAATTCAAAATCGGATATTGAGTGATTATAAACAAGACTTTTCTCATCATATTCCTCCGACTATACGTCCTCAGGTTACAAAACTTTGGGATTCAATTCCTCGTCAGCTGGCAAAAGAAAATAAAAAATTTGTTTATAGTGAAATCGAAAATACAAAAGCACGAGTGAAAGAATATGATCCTGCATTAGAGTGGTTGAAAGATAGCGGATTGGTGTACCAAATAATGCGCTTAAGTAAACCTGCGTTGCCGATTAAAGCCTATCAGGAATATAATAATTTTAAATTATTTTTGTCGGATATTCTCCTTATTTATCTATAAAAAATAGAGGCGAATCTAAAGAAATAACTCTAGAGAAATGTAAAGAGTATTCGTTTCCAATCTACGATTACAGTAAAGAAAGTGGAAAATCGTACGATGAATGCGTTTTAATGAGGAGAGAATGGTTAGAAAATAATGATGAAATAAATGAGTTGAAAAAACTGGGTATTTGGAACAATATTACGAATTCAATTATTTTAGGTAACCGCTACTTCAGAACTGCAGAACATTCGGCTCAACAAACGCACAGCACTTTGAAAAGGTATGAGGATGATTTCAAAATAGGGAAAATAAATGTTTTGAATTGTTCTACCACAATGGAAATGGGTGTCGATATTGGTGGTATCACTATATCATCTATGAATAACGTACCACCGCATCCGGCAAATTATTTGCAAAGAGCCGGACGTGCAGGACGTAGAAGTGAAACAAAGGCCATAAGTTTTACTTTGTGCAAAGATAACTCGCATGATCAATATGTTTTTGCGCATCCTAAATGGGCATTTAGCACAAAAATTGCCGCACCTTATGTAGATAAATACAGTTTTATTGTTTTACAACGGCATATAAACTCTCTCTTGTTAGCATATTATTTTGACAGCATAAAAGGTCAGATAACTGATGCTACTAAGCTGAATATGGAATGGTTTATGCTTCCGGCTGAAAACAGCAGGTTAATAAAATTCAAACAGTTCTGTAAGGATGCAATAAGGGTAAATGACCGTATTAGAAAAGCAATCTCTTCGATTATTGAAAATACACACTACGAAGATATAAACCTAGACGTTTTTGTAACACAATTGGATGAATTAATTGATAACCTACAAAAGCGGTGGTACGCAGAGTATGATGCAATTCAAGAGCAGAAAGAAAGGGAAAAAGACCGCAAGATCAGTTTGGCCGCTATTAAAAAAACTGAAGAACGCTTACTTAAGGAATACATTCTCAAAGAGTTAATTGAATACGGCTTATTACCAAGATACGGATTTCCAACTAACATCGTCACTTTTGACACGAATAATAGATTTAATTTAGATAAGAAAGTTTCGCAAACAAGAGAAGATAATCTATTTAAGCGAAGAGAACTTCCATCAAGAGATATTTGTACTGCACTAAGAGAGTATGCGCCTGGATGTGATGTTGTTATTGATGGTTTGGTTTATAAATCCGCCGGTATAACACTAAATTGGCACATTCCTGCCTCTGATTCAGAAGTAAAAGAAATCCAATCAATGCGCTATATATGGAGATGCCACAAATGCGGTGCAAGTGGTACTTCAACAAGTCTTTGTGATGTAAAATGTGATGTTTGCGGATCTGAAATTGATACGAGAGATATGCAGAAGTATATTCAGCCGGCAGGATTTTCTGTTGATTTTAATGCGGCTGTAAATAACAACGTATCGGTTCAACGTTATATAAATATCTGTGAACCTTTAGTGACGGCTCATAATACTCTCAATTCCTATTTAGGATTACCTTACGTAAAATATAAAAATGATAAAGAAGGTAGTGTAATCCACTATTCAAACGGCGGCGGTGAAGGATATATTTTGTGCCTCGAATGCGGTAGAATGGTTGCAAACAACAAGAAAAACCGGGAAGAATTCAAAAAAAGACATTACCGTTTGCGTAGTGGCGTATACCCCAATAGTCAAACAGGAAATACTTATAAAGTTGAATGCCAACATTCGCCTTATTCAATTATAGAAAATATTAATCTCGGCGTAGAAATTAAAACAGACCTTTTGGAGCTAATTCTATCTGATTTAGATGGCAACGTCATTGATGACAGGACGTTGGCATATTCACTTGCGGTGGCCATACGTAGCGGTATTGCTAAATACATGAATGTTGAAACAGAAGAAATCGGATGTATCGCTAAACAAATCCGGGTTAATGGAACAAATAAAAAAGGGTTTGCGATAGAGTTATTTGATAAAAATGCTTCCGGATATTGCTCTTCAAATGATATTATAAAAAATTTGAATATCATATTTAAGTATGCCCAAAATATTCTAAAATGTGATTGCGCACAATCTTGCAATAAATGTATTTTACAGAATGACACAAAATACAACTACAGATATTTGGATAGAAAACTTGCGCTGGAGTTCTTAACAGATGAGTGGATTGCTAAAAATACTTTGCCGCAGGATATGAAAATCTTCGGAGATGGCACTCTTGTTGCATCTGCAAGTATTGAAAGTTTGATTGAGGATACTCCAAATTTACAAAAGTTATACTTAATTATCCCGGAAAATATGGAAAATGAAGATTTTTCAAACTCTCCAATTTACAGGCTTGTCAACAGATATAATGCATTAAACACTCAGATAATACTTTGCGTGAATGAAAAAACACTGGGAGATGATGTAAAGAAAACCATTTCTTTGCTTTCCAATTTAAGCAATGTCTCTGTGAAAGCGATACCAGAAAAGCTAAATGATAAAATAATGGCAATTGTTTGGGATGGTTTCAAGTATTATTCATATGCATCCTTTGATGAAAATGTAAGACAATTAAACCAGTATTGGGGAAGTAATATAAACACATCAATATTATCAGGCTATATTGATATCAACGGCCTAAAATTTAATGATGTTAAATTAGAGACTGTTGAAAATATAAGTTACGATAAAATGTTCAATATTTCGTCAGAGGTTAACGGCCCAGGATATGGGTTCGGTAATAGATTGTTATCCATTTTGGCATCAAGTTTGGATAAAGGAATAAGTTCACCAATAGTAAAAATTGAATATAAGGATAGATATCTAAAAAATCCTTTGGCCTCAGGTTTATTTTACAGTTTTATAAAAGAACTTAAAGTTAGGTACGAAAAATTATGGAATTGTGCATCTATAACTTTGGAAACAGCCGAAACTACAGAAACCAACAAACAATATCCAACAATGTTTTATCATGACTGGGATGATGTGGATGCTAGAAATGAGGTATTAACTGCATTGTTTGATAAAATTGGATTGAAATTTCAATTAAAAGAGAAAAACAAAAAATATCTCGAGCATAACAGAATAATGACAATTGAACTGGAAAATGGCGAAAAAATTAATTTAATACTAGATCAAGGCTTTTCTTACTGGAGATGTCTTGCATATTGTTACGCTGAAAACATCTTTCCGTTTGATGCAGACATTGATGAACAGGTGGCAAAAATCGGACAATGGTTACCGAATGTATCCGGTGATACTTATCCAACCAGAATATTTTACACTAAATCGAAATAGATACTGTAAAAGTTATGGTATATCAGATAGTTATATTAGAGGTTCGCGACAAAAGAGTGGGTGTCCACGCTGGGTGGAAAATTAGCCCACTAGGTAAAAATATGGTTTGTAAAAATTGAGAAAGCCCTAGTGTTTTCAGCGTTATATCGCTATAATTCATCTAAATGAAAACGAGGCTGTATCAAAGTAGGGATTTTCCCTAGATGTCGCCGACCACCATACCGCCTTCGGGCGGTTTTTTTTATGTCTTTATTGCAGCCGAATTTTCCGGCCGGCGGAAAATTTGCCGGAAAAGAGTGCTTTCATTGATGGAAACAGCTTTCCCGATGAGCGGACACAGTCAGCTGCCGTAAAAAATAGCTCTTAAAATCAACGGGAAAAAAGAAAACCGAAAATAAATGCAAAAAAATATTTTTCAAGACGGTGAAATTTAAAAAGTCCCTCTTATATACAGGGAAGCTTTTTCCTCTACCAAAGGATGTAAAATAAAAGAGCAGGAATGTCGTCTTTTGTTCAGCGTTGAAGGTTTTTTGAGGAAAAGGTTCGGGAGCGTTTGGACGCGGATGCGGCCGGAGGCGGTTTGCGGGCAAGCGCGGTTTGGAGATAATTCAGTAGGTAAATTAAGAGGCATTTTATGAAAACAATACTTGTTACCGGCGGGACCGGTTTTCTCGGGTCTAATCTCTGCCGCCGGCTGATTGACGACGGGCATCGCGTCATTTGCGTCGACAACAATTACACCGGCAGACTTTCCAACGTCAGCCGTCTTTTGAACAATCCGAATTTTAAGTTTGTCAACCATGACATTTGTCAGCCGCTTGCCGTTGACGAACATCTGGACCAGATTTACAATCTGGCCTGTCCGGCCAGTCCGCCGGCCTATCAGGGGAAGCATTCGATCGAAACGACGAAAACCTGCGTTTTCGGGGCAATCAACATGCTGGAGCTGGCAAAAGCCCACCGGGCGACGATTTTGCAGACTTCGACTTCGGAAGTTTACGGCGAACCGCTGGTTCATCCGCAGGTGGAAAGCTACCGCGGCAACGTCAATCCCAACGGTATCCGTTCCTGTTACGACGAAGGAAAACGCTGTGCGGAAAGTCTGTTTTTCGATTATTGGCGCCATGAAGGCGTTGACATCAAAGTTATCCGCATTTTCAACACCTATGGGCCGAATATGGATCCGAACGACGGGCGCGTCGTCAGCAATTTTATTTGTCAGGCTTTGAGGGGAGAGGACATTACCGTTTACGGTGACGGTCATCAGACCCGTTCTTTTTGCTATGTGGACGATTTGATCGAAGCAATGGTGCGGATGATGAACAGCCCGAAGGATTTTCAGGGGCCGGTCA
>UMAS01003545.1_pt1 | contig 11301 bp, 8 predicted proteins | sample 1963771 | NCBI WGS metagenome assembly UMAS01 (sample SAMEA4835922, study PRJEB28245) | human gut metagenome | biome: gut microbiome; material: fecal sample | place: Denmark | collected 2008
CTCTGAAAACTAATCCGCTTATAGTATTATTTTCTATTGCATTTTTCGGTGAATTATTTGGAATATTAGGCATACTAATTGCTGTGCCAATGTCTAGAATTATTGAAATCATCTTTTTTGCAATTAATCAAACTAAAAAAACGTAAAAAAAGATAATTTCAATTTACAAAAAAATTGAAATGTGTTATAATATGTCTAGGAAATTGTTATAAAATAATATTTGAATAATTTTTAAAGGAGTGAAAAATATGTTATCAAAGGCACAAAAGAATTGGATGATTGCTATAGGAATCGTGAGTCTTGTATTAGGGCTTATTGTTGCACTTCCTTTTCGTTCAATTCCTGGATTGAACAATGGCAAAAATATATTTGTCGTTGAGTCAGTTCTAAAACTTATACTTGGTGTTGTTGCAATATTACTTGCAATATATCCAGCAATCAAAAAATATCAACAATTATATAATTATCGTGAAGTTTCTAAACTAACTTTAGTTATGGCTTATTTTCCAATTGTTATTTATATAATTGCAACAATTATTAATATCATTCAAACTCTTTCATTCGATTATGTTTCTGCCGGTGTTGGTAGTGTATTATCAGAAAAAATGTTAGGTGTTGTAGTGTCTGCACTTGTAGCATATTTTGTATTTGCGGTATACGCATTACTTAGAGTATACAAAATAATGATGCGTTTTGATATGAAAGATAATATCATTCTAGACGTTGTTATTTTCTTATTTATTGTTTGCTTTATTTTACTTGAATGGCGTATAAATGCTGTTTATGGTAAAGCATATGGTGATATTGCAGAATATAAATTAGGTAATTCACTAATTTTCTTCGTTTACATTCTATTAGTTATTGCTTTTTGTTTAACATTAAGATGGATAATTCGTACCTTTAAAAAAGATGAACAACTAATTCATTATGTTGGCGGTGAAGGTTACGAATATGAAATTAAACAAAAAGAACATCATCGTGCATACAATGATATTCTTGATGATTTTGAAATGTATTTCGATGAAAATTCAGATGACTATTCAAAACTTCAAATTGAAGAAGTAACTGAAGAAGAAAGTCATGAAGAAGAAGTACAAACAGTGGAAGTTCAAGATGAATATGAAGATGAGGAAGAAGATAATCAAGAAGTATTCGTTGCTGAACCTACTTTAGAAGAAATAAATACAACTGATAGTGAAGAAGTTAAATCTTTAAATTCAGAAAAAGCTGAAATTGCAAAAGTTGTTGCTGAAAAACATGCAATGTTAAATGAAATTGAGGCAAAACAAGCAGCTCTTGAAGAAGCTAAAGCTGAATTGCGTAAACAAAGAGCTGATTATGAAGCATTACTTGCTGAAGTTCAAGCTATGAAACTTGAAAGTGTAGAAGTTGAAACTCCAGAGGTTGCTGCTCCTGCTAAGAAAACTAAGAAAATTGTTCCTTCATTTGAAAAAATGGTTGAATATGCAAATTCATTTAGTGATCATGAGGGCTTCAAAGCAGTTGCTAATCCTAAAGGCAATCTTATCAAATATTACATTGGTAAGAAGATGTATTTAGTAATGCAATCAACTAATAACGATTATCGTATTAGCTTTATAACTTCATCAAATAAATTCGTTGAATACTTAAAAGCTAGACCTGGTGAATTAATCGCTCCTAAAAATTTAAAAGATAATTATTGGGTTAAGTTAACTAATAAAGGTAAAGAAGAAGCTAAATTTATGCGTAAGGTTATAAAAGAGGCGGTTCTTACTGCAGAAAAACAAATAGCTGATGAAGCTGCTGCAAAACAAGCTGAAAGAAAAGCTAAGGCTGCCGCTCGTGCAAAAGAACGTGCTGCTTTAAAAAAAGCACAACAAGAAAGCAATAAATAGAGAGGATAGGTAGATAATTATGATGTCTGAAAAAAATCGTAGTTTAATATTTAAATTAGCATCAATAGCATTAATTATATGTTTTATTGCTGCCATTCCTTTCGGTGGTAAATATATGCCAAAAGCTGAAGTAATTATTAAATATTTAATAATTCCAGCAATTATTATCATTTTGAATATTTTCATTACTGTTCGTAAATTTGATGGTTATCGCCCTGTCGATCGTAGTGTTTCACTAATTAGCTATATGCCTATTTTTGCATATACTATTATCTCTTCACTTTACGTAGTATTCTTAATGGCGCGTGCTACTCCAACAAGTGTGTTCACATATAGTAAATTCATCTATCTTTCAATTGCACTTGGCGTAGAAATTGTTGGATTAGCTGTTTGCTTATTCAACGTTGATAAATTAGCAATTAAAGCTACAAAATTCCAAATATCATTATTTGATGTATTTGTATATGTAATATTTGCTGTTGACATGATACTTTTACGTTCAAAAGTTCTTAACAATTATCACACAACAGTTGAACTTGTAAATACTAATGCTTGGAATATTATCATATGCTTATTATTTAGTGCAATTGTATTAGTAACTTTCTTTGCAAGAATGAAATCTACATATGATACAAGAGAAGAATTTACTGAAAAATCTAAAGAAGAATTACTTGAAGAATGGCAACAACGCCATGATGACGAATATTTTAATGCTGAATTAGTTATTCTATATTCTATGTTAAATTATACTAGTGAAAGATTGAGCGTTGATATCTATCAAGAAAAAGAAAAAGTTAATGCACCTGAATTAAATGCAAAAATTGAAAAGCTATCTAACCGTTTAGACAATTTAAAACAAGAATTAAAAAATACTAAAGAACGTGAATTAACTGAACAATCAAAGAATCATAAACTTGTTGAAGCATATACTGATCTTAAAAACCAAGTTAAGAAAGAAGTTGCTTTAACTGAACTTGCCGCAATCAAACGTGAATTAGAATTAGTAAATTCTGCAATTGAAAAAGAAAATCCTGAATATGATTCAGAACTTGCTGTATTTGAACAAGAAAAAGCTGATTTACAAGCAAAAGTTGAAGCATTATCAAAAGAAAAGGCTGAATTAGAATCTACTAAATCAGAAGTAGTTGAAGAAACTCCTAAACCAGTTCAAAAAGTTCAGACAGATGCTACTAAGAAAGAAAAAGAATTTGTTTATCCTTATGACGAATTGGTTAAATTTGCTTCAAGTTTAAATCATGCTGATTTAAGCGTAGTTGTTAATCCTAAAGGTACTCAACATAAATTCCTTGTTGGCAAGAAACCATATTTGATTACACAAAAGACTTCAAGTGATTATCGTATTACTTACGTAGTTGATGAAAGTAATTTAATTACTTATCTTCAAGGCTTCCCTGGCATTGTTTCAGTTGCCAATACCCCTAAAGGTGGTAACTGGTTGAAAATTGTTAATAAGGGCGAATTAGAAGCTGATTTCATAAAGAAATTAGTTGAAGAATCGTTAACTGCTGAATTAGCTGCAGAACAAGCTGCAATTGAAGCTAAAGAGGCTCAAAAAGCTGAAGAGGCTAAACGTAAAGAGGAAGAACGTTTGAATCGTGAAAAAGTTAAGATGGCTGAAAAGATTCTTGCTGATAACGAAAAAGAAGCACAACGTCAAGCCAAAGAAGCTGAAAAAGAAGCATTACGTCAAGCTAAAGAAGCTGAACGTTTAGCTAAAGAGGCAGAAAGAGAAGCCGCAAGAAAAGCTAAAGAAGAAGCTCAAAAGGCTAAAGAAGAAGCAATCAGACAAGCAAAAGAAGCTGAAGAAGAAGCCGCAAGAAAAGCTAAAGAAGAAGAATTATTAGCTAAAGAAGCTGAACTTCGTGCAAAAGAAGCTGAGCTTCAAGCAAATGCTGAAGAAGAAGAAGCAAGAAGAAAAGCCGCTGAAGAAGAAGCAGAAAGAACAAAACGTGAAGCCGCTGAACATGCAGAACGTTTGGTTAAAGAAGCTGAAGCAGAAGCAGCTAAGAAAGCCAAGGAAGCTGAAAAAGCTGTAAAAGACGCTGAAAAAGAAGTTGCTAGAATTCTTGATGAAGCTAAAAAACAAGCTGAAATGGATGAACAAAATCTAGAAGCTAAAGCTGAAGAACCTGTAGTAGTTAAAAAAGCAACAACAGCTAAGAAACCAGCTTCAACTACCAAGAAAACTGCTTCTACAACAACTAAAAAAGCAACTTCAACAACAAAAAAGGCTACCACCACAAGAAAAACAACAACTAAAAAAGTAGAAAAGCCTGAAGAAGAAAAAGCTGCATAATTAAAACATATTAAAGATCAGTAAAGTAAGATAGTAAATTTTAGAGAATAGTTGGTTGGTGCAAAACTATATTACCCTTACTTGAAGCTCCTTTATAGTGGAATTAATCCTTCCCGCAGGAACTGCGTTAAAACCAAAGAGGTGTGCATGTTAATGCAAAGTAGGATGGTACCGCGATTTAGAATCGTTCCTTAATAGGAACGATTTTTATTTTGTTGTTATAAACTAATAATTTTGAAAGGAAAAAAACATGAAGAAATTAACAGGAAATCAAATACGTAGTATGTGGCTTGAATTTTTTAAAAGTAAAGGTCACGAAATAATACCAAGTGCATCACTTATTCCTCATAATGATCCAACTTTATTATGGATAAATGCTGGTGTTGCACCATTAAAGAAATATTTTGATGGTCGTGAAAAACCTAAAAATCCAAGAATGACTAATGCTCAAAAATCAATTAGAACTAACGATATTGAAAATGTTGGTAAAACCGCTAGACATCATACTTTTTTCGAGATGTTAGGAAACTTTTCAATTGGTGATTATTTTAGAAATGAAGTATTAACTTGGGCATATGAATTACTATTTAGCCCAGATTGGTTTGCCCTAGATAAAAATAATATTTATATTACTTATTACCCTGAAGACAAAGATACTTTTGAAAAATGGCAATCATTAGGAGTTGAAGCAAGCCATTTAGTTCCGATTGCCGACAACTTTTGGGAAATTGGCGAAGGACCATGTGGACCAGATACCGAAATCTTTTATGATAGAGGTACAAAGTATGACCCTAATAATATCGGGTTAGATTTACTAAGAAAAGACATTGAAAATGATCGCTATATCGAAATTTGGAACATTGTATTTAGTCAATACAATTCAGTTAGTGGTCTACCAAGAGAACAATATCCTGAATTACCTAGCAAAAATATTGATACAGGTAGCGGATTAGAAAGACTAGCATGTATATTTCAAGAAACTGAAACTAACTATGAAACTGATTTATTTATGCCGATGATTAAATTCTTAGAACAACATACTGGTTGCTCTTACGATAACCCTGCTTACAAAATGGCATTTAGAGTTATAGTTGACCATGTAAGAAGTGTTACATTTGCGATTGCAGATGGCGCAACTTTTGCTAATGAAGGTCGCGGCTATGTTTTAAGACGTATTTTAAGAAGAGCAGTGCGTTATGGTAAAAAATTAGGTATTAAACAACCTTTCTTATATCAAATGGTTAGCATCGTAATTGATAATATGAAAGATTTTTATAGTTACTTAGTTGATAAACAAGCAATAATCGAAAAAATCATTAAAACAGAAGAAGAAAATTTCTTAAAAACTTTAGCTACTGGTGAAAAAAAATTAAATGATATAATGAGTAATTCTAAAGAAAAAGTTATCAGTGGTGCTTCTGCTTTCTTATTATATGATACTTTTGGTTTTCCAATTGAACTTACTCAAGAAGCCGCAAGTGATAATGGCTTCACAGTAGATATAGTAGGATTTAACGAAGAACTTGAAAAACAAAAAAATCGCGCTAGAAATGCTCGTTCAAATGAACAATCAATGAATATTCAAAATGAAGAATATTTGAACTTTAAAAGAAAATCAGAATTTGTTGGTTACACGACGTTAGAACAAGAAAGCACTGTAATTGGATTATTTAAAGATGGTAAGAAAGTAAATAAAGCCAATGGTTTACTATTTGTTGTATTGGAAAAAACTCCATTCTACGCAGAAATGGGTGGACAAGCTGGTGACCAAGGTATATTTACATATAAAGGTCAAAACTTTGATGTTTTGGATACTTTCAAACTTCCTAATGGCCAACATGCCCATAGTGTTGATTTTAAGAATCAAGAAATTTCAGTTGATGACATTGTTTTAGCGTGTGTAAATGCTGATTACCGACTTGCGGTAAGCCAAAATCATTCGGCTACTCACCTTTTAAATCAAGCATTACGAGAAGTACTTGGTCAACATGTAGTTCAACATGGTTCACAAGTAACAAAAGAGAATCTTCGTTTTGATTTTAATCACTATCAAAATTTAACAGTAGAAGAAATTTTAAAAGTTGAAGAAATTGTTCTTGATGCCATAAAGAAAGGTTATGAAGTAAAAACTATTGAAACATCTTTGGAAAATGCTAAAAAGTTAGGCGCTCAAGCGCTATTTGGTGAAAAATATGGTGATGTTGTTAGATTAGTAGATATGACTTTTAGTAAAGAATTATGTGGTGGTACTCACGTTAAAAACACTAGTAATATTAAAAACTTTGCTATTACAAGTATTGAATCTAAAGGTTCAGGCATTTTTAGAATAGAAGCAGTTGCAAGTGATAATATTTTTGATGAAATTCAAAATGCCGTTAAAAATACTAAAGATGTCATACTAGATGTAATAAACAAATGTAATGATTTAGTAAAAACTGCTGAAAAAGAAAACATTAAGCTAACTAAACCAAATTTCGTTTTACCAAGTATAGTAGGTAGCTATCAAGATATTATTAATTATCGTGAATGTTGCAACAATGCTAAAAAAATTCAAAAAGAATTAGAAAAGTCTTACGATAGTCAAAAACGTAATATGGAATCTGCTGATTACAAAGTATTTGAAAAAAATGCTTATGTTATTAATAGTACAACAGTAATAATTCAACAGGTTGAAAATATTGATCCTAAAGCACTAAAAGACATTGTTGATAAAATTGCTCTTGATTACCAAAGTTCAATTTTGTTTTTCGCTGATGTAATTGACAATAGTCGTATCAATTTTATCGCTAAAGCAGTTGGTAACAATGTAAATTGTGGTCAATTAGTTAAAGTTGCCGCAGTCGCGACTGGTGGAAATGGCGGAGGTCGAAATGATTTCGCACAAGCAGGTGGTAAAGAAGTCAATAAACTTGTTGAAGCTTTGAAATTAGTAGAGGAAAAAATTAAATGCGATATATAGGATTAGACTTAGGCAATAGAACTTGTGGAATTGCGATAAGTGATCCAACGGGGACAATCGCAACATCTATTACAACCGTACGTTTTAGAGAAAAAGATTTGCAAAAGTGTCTTGAATATGTTAAAATGTATATCGTTGATAGAAAAATCGAAAAAATCGTTATGGGTCTACCTAAGAATATGAATGGTACCTTAGGATTCCAATCAGAGTATGTTTTGGAATTCAAAAAAATGCTTGAAGAAGCCACAGGACTTGAAGTAATTTTATACGACGAAAGATTAACGACAGTAGAAGTAACGAAGATGATGATATCAGCTGACTTAAGTAGATCAAAACGCAAAAATAAGGTTGATACCCTTGCTGCGACACTAATTCTACAGTCTTATTTAGATAGTATCAATAGATAAAAAAGGAGAAAAAAATGAATAATCAAAATCCAATCGATGGACAATTAACAATTATTGATTCAGAAGGTAATGAAAAATTATGCCAAATTTTATTTACTTTGGAATCTGAAGAATTTGGTAAAAAGTATGTTGTATTTTACGAAGTTTCAGAATTAAATGATGTCGATAATGACGAAGATGAAATTCCACTAATGGCTGCAAGCTATGTTGAAACTGAAGATGGAAGTGGAGAATTATCTGAAATTGAAACTGATGAAGAATGGGAATATATCCAATCTGCTGTAAGTGATTTCAACAATCAATGTGGTGAAAGCTGCGAAGGTTGTGAAGTTTCAGATTGTCCAGATCGCAACTAATAAAAAAAGTAAAGAGCATTAAATAGGTGTTGCTATTTAATGCTCTTTTTCTTAATTTTCTACTTTAAATATTATATAATCTACGATTTCATCGTATACTTTACCAATTTCTTCATCAATTTCGAAAAGATCCTGATGATGTTTAGGTTGTCCAATAGGTATTTGGGCAATCAATTCAGTTTCAAGTCCTTTAGCTACCATTAATCCTCCACCTTCACCAAATATTTTTTCTTTTTCACCATTAACAGGATTGATGAAATAAGCCATATTTTCAATAACTCCTAAAATATTATGACCTAGAGTTTTTGCGGCATGACCAGCCTTTATTGCAACGTGGCTTGCTGAAGGATGAGGAGTAGTGACAATAATCATCTCAGCTTGAGGAATGATTGACTTAATATCTAAGGTAACATCACCAGTTCCAGGAGGAAAGTCGACAATGATATATTGAGTATCATCATGCCACTTTACATCATAGAAGAAGTGGGAAATCATACTATTTAGCATTCCGCCACGCCATAATACAGGTTGACCAGGTTCTGTAAAAAATTCAGTAGATATAATTTCAATACCATCTTTTTCAATAGGTAAAATGTTTTTATTTTCATCAAAATGAGGTCTAGCATTAGTAGTTTCAAATATAGTAGGAATACTTGAACCATAAATATCTGCGTCAATTACTCCAACTTTTATGTTTCTTTTAGCCATTCTATAAGCAATGTTTGCCGCAACGCTACTCTTACCAACGCCACCTTTACCACTAATAACGCCAATGAAATGAATTGGTTTTTGAGTAATGCTACCAAATACTTTAGATTCATCTAATTGAAGTTGTAATCCTTTATAACCACAATCAACTTTAACTACTTTAGCAATACTACGACGAAAATTCTTTTCATTTTCACCACCAAGTCTTCCCATTGCGATTGTTAGAATAACGATATCTTTTTCTTCGTCATAACTAACGTGTTTAATGGAGTTAGTTTCGCCAATTGTAAAACCATTTGAAGGGTCTACTAAGACATTTAATTTTTGTTTTAATTCATTTAAGTTCATTTTTATTCCTTCCTTATTGGTAATTTGTATTCATTTTTATAAATCTCAAGATTATTTGTAATAATTCCAAATAATTTTGTTGCATCTATTTCGGTATTTAAAATAGTATTCATATTATTATTTAAACTATTTTTTTCATTTGGACTTGAAAATAGTTGATTCTTAGTTTCTTTGGGAAGTGTGTTAAGATATTTTAAACCTGTTTTATTTATTCCAAGTATTCTTAAATAGTTTTTATAGTTAATAGAAGAATCATATTGGGTATTTAAAATATATTGTAAGATTGTGCGCCTTATTCTTGATGCGGTATATTTTTTATTTTTTAAACTATCTATTAATTCATCAAAATTATTATTAAAATTTCCGTTATTAATTATATAATTAGTTATACCTTCATTATCTATGTAATTAATATTATTATTAATCAAATATTTGTATTTTACTACTGTAAATAAATTATTTTTTGCTAATTTTTCATTCACATAATTATTTGTGTAGTATGGTACATAATTATTTATTTCTTTACCATCTAGTAAATATTTCCTAAGTGTTGTTGCACTTGCTATATTTGTGGTTGCAACTTCATCGTAATAATCATTATCTATTCTTTTAATTATGTGATAATTAATGTTTAAATTATTATTTTTAATGTAATTTACATATTGTAGTGATAATGTAAAGTTTGGTTTATTAAAAATATTAATTTCATCTTTGGTTAGGTTTGCCTCAGTTAATAGAGTATTGATGTTTTGTTTTTTACTGAATTTATTATCATAATTATTAAAGTTATTAATGATATTCAAGCATTTATCGTAAAATTCATAGTTATCTATTTCACTTCCAAATACTAAATCAGTAATTTTTATACCATTTAATATCTCTATAGCGTTTTTTGCAAAATAGTCAGCACTTTGAAGTGCTAGTGTGAAAGGCAGTTCTAATATAATATCAATACCTGCATTTAGTAATTGGTCGGTTTTGGTAAATTTATCAATTACGGAAATATCACCTCTCATTGTAAAAGAAGTAGAGGTAATGGCAATTAAAACATCAGGTTGATAAATTTCTTTTATTTTCTTTATGAAATATGAATGTCCGTTATGTAATGGATTAGTTTCCATAATAATTCCAAATATTTTCATAATTGCTCCTTAAAATCGTTTATTATTATACCAAAAATTTACAAAATATGCAACTAAATGGTGGTATAATTGCATTAGAGGTGATTAATTTGAAATTTTATAATTTTAATGAAGAGTTGTTGAGAAGATGTATAAAAGAAAACAAACTTGTTATTTTAGCAATTACCTCCAAAGATATGGTAATCAATAGATTATTTAAAGGTAGTATTAATAAAGTAGTAGATATGATAGATGAAGATGTTATTGTTGGGACAATTTGCGATAACAATTATCAAATGGTTGAAGGAATTTTGCCAATTTTTCCGTCAGTTTGTATTTATCGAAATCACATATTGGATAGTGTACTATATGGGTTTAAAAATAGCGATAAATTGTTTGAAAGTATTGCAAAAGAAAAAGTAGCATGTTAGTCTTTTACTAACAAAGCTACTTTTTTTATTTTCTTTAATATTTTTTCTAAATCATCAAAGTCAATTGCTTGTTCACTATCACTGATTGATTCGCTTGGGGTTAGATGAGTTTCAATTAATAGTCCATCAGCTCCGGCCGCAATACTAGCTAAACTTAATGATTCTATTAGATCCCTTCTACCTGCCGCATGTGATGGATCAACAATTATTGGAAGTTTGGTAAGATGCTTTACAACGGGGATTGAACTAATGTCTAGAGTGTTTCTTGTGGCATTTTCAAAGGTTTTTATGCCTCTTTCACACAAAATTATATGGTTGTTACCTTCCTTCATTATGTATTCTGCCGCATGTAACCATTCATCAATGGTATTTCCAAATCCTCTTTTTAGAATTACGGGCTTGTTAATTTCACCTACTCTTTTTAAAAGTTCGAAATTTTGCATATTTCTAGCGCCTATTTGGATAATATCGATATCATTTTGATATTTATTCAAAATTTCTACTGATGGTATTTCTGTAACTATTTTGATACCTGTTAGTTTTTTTACTTTAATTAAGATGTCCATTCCTTCATCTTTTAAACCTTGGAAATCATAACAAGAAGTTCTAGGTTTAAAGGCACCTGCGCGCATATAACTAATTCCTAATTTTTGTAATTTCTTAGCCATAACAAGTAAAGTGTCGTAGCTTTCAACTGAACATGGCCCCGCAATTATTAGTAGATTATTATCATCTATTAAAGAATCAAAAAAATTATTTTGGGCATTTTTTACTAAA
>UMAS01022708.1_pt1 | contig 11257 bp, 8 predicted proteins | sample 1963771 | NCBI WGS metagenome assembly UMAS01 (sample SAMEA4835922, study PRJEB28245) | human gut metagenome | biome: gut microbiome; material: fecal sample | place: Denmark | collected 2008
CGGTTCGGGCATCTGAGTCCGGATTCCGATGCAGCATATGCCGGAGACTTCGGGCGAATTGAACAAATTCGTCCGTTGTTTTTCTGCTTTTTTTTCAGAAAATTTCGCGTCGGGGTCTTGTAAATTCCAATGGAATAGTGTAAAATATGGGGTAGGGTTGTTAAAAAACTAACAGCGGCTATTCACAATCATAAACAGAAAGGATGTCTTACAATGGCAGGTTTAAACAAGGTTTCCGTGGATGATATCAACGTAAAGGGCAAGCACGTTCTCGTGCGCTGCGATTTCAACGTTCCCCTTAAGGATGGGGTTATCACCAACGACAACCGGATTCAGGCTGCTCTTCCCACCATCAAGAAGCTGATTGCTGACGGAGGTAAGGTTGTACTGTGCTCCCACCTGGGCAAGCCGAAGAACGGTCCGGAGGATAAGTTCTCTCTGGCACCGGTTGCAAAGCGTCTGGCTGAGCTAGTAGATACCAAGGTGATCTTTGCAAAGGACGACAACGTTGTTGGCGAAAATGCCAAGAAGGCTGTTGCAGAAATGAAGGACGGGGAGATCGTTCTGCTTGAGAACACCAGATTCCGCGGTGCTGAGGAGACCAAGAACGGGGAAGCTTTCTCTAAGGAGCTGGCTGATCTGGTCAATGATGAAGTGTTTGTCATGGACGCATTCGGTTCTGCGCACCGTGCGCATGCTTCTACTGCCGGCGTGACCAAGTTTGTGAAGGAGACCGCTGTAGGCTATCTGATGCAGAAGGAAATTCAGTACCTGGGCAATGCTGTCGAGGTTCCGGTTCGTCCCTTCGTTGCAATTCTGGGCGGCGCAAAGGTGGCAGACAAGCTGAACGTAATTTCCAATCTGATCGAAAAGTGTGATACTCTGATCATTGGCGGCGGTATGGCTTACACCTTCCTGAAGGCAAAGGGCTACGAGGTTGGTACTTCTCTGGTTGACGATGAGAAGGTTGCATACTGCAAGGATATGATGGACAAGGCTGCAGCGGCAGGCAAGCAACTTCTGCTCCCCATTGATACCACCATTGCAAAGAGCTTCCCGGATCCCATCGATGCTGAGATCGAGGTTGCAGTGGTTGACGCTGACAAGATCCCGGCTGATCAGATGGGTCTGGATATCGGCACCAAGACCCAGCAGCTGTTTGCGGACGCAGTGAAGAGCGCAAAGACCGTTGTATGGAACGGACCGATGGGCGTATTTGAGAACCCGACACTGGCAAAGGGCACCATTGCAGTGGCTAAGGCATTGGCTGAAACTGACGCTACTACCATCATCGGCGGCGGCGATTCCGCAGCAGCCGTTATGCAGCTGGGCTTTGCTGACAAGATGAGCCACATTTCCACTGGCGGCGGCGCATCCCTGGAATACCTGGAAGGCAAGGTTCTGCCGGGCGTTGCAGCAATCGCTGACAAGTAATCCCTTGCTGGATGAATCTATAGATTAGGAGTCATAATCATCATGAATAAAGCATTGAGACAGGCAGTTATTGCCGGTAACTGGAAGATGAACAAGAACAGAGCAGAGGCTGCTGAGCTGATCAACGCACTCAAGCCCATTGCTGCTGACAAGACCTGCGGTGTAATCATTTGCGTTCCGTACACCAATCTGGAAACCGCACTGGAGTTGACCAAGGGTACCAATATCAAGGTCGGCGCTGAGAACTGCCACTTCAAGAAGAGTGGCGCATTCACCGGTGAAATTTCCGCTGATATGCTCAAGGAAATGGGCGTGGAGTATGTAATCATCGGTCACTCCGAGCGCAGACAGTACTTTGCTGAAACGGATCTGACTGTCAACAGAAGAACTAAGGCTGCATTGGCTGCCGGTCTGAAGGTGATTCTGTGTGTTGGCGAAATGCTGGCGGAGCGTGAGGATGGTATTACAGAGGATGTGGTAGAGCTCCAGACTGTTGCAGCATTCACCGGCATTTCCGCTGAGGATGCAAAGAACGTGATCATCGCTTACGAGCCTGTATGGGCAATCGGCACCGGCAAGACCGCAACTGCTGACCAGGCAGAGGAGGTTTGCGGCTTCATCCGCAAGGTGGTAGCCAATAAGTACGGCAAGGAGATTGCAGACGGCATGACCATTCAGTACGGCGGTTCCATGAACGAAAAGAACTGCGCTGAGCTGCTGGCAAAGGAGGACATCGATGGCGGTTTGATCGGCGGCGCTTCCCTGGTGGCTGAAAAGTTCGGCGTTCTGCTGGCTGAGGCTTCTAAGTAAATTTGCAGTGGGGCGGACGTTGTTCGCCCCATTTGAGTAAAGGATGGAAAGTATGAGCAAAAAACCTATTGCACTGATTATCATGGACGGATTCGGCATCAACCCGGACACCTACGGCAATGCCATTAAGGCAGCTGCAACCCCTTACCTGGACAGCTATTTTGCAAACTGCCCTAATACCACCATCGGCGCATCCGGCATGTGTGTTGGTCTGCCGGATGGGCAGATGGGCAACTCTGAGGTTGGTCACACTAACATTGGCGCCGGTCGTATCGTGTACCAGGAGCTGACCCGGATCACCAAGTCCATTCAGGATGGTGATTTCTTTACCAACGAGGCTCTTACCGGAGCGGTGGAGAACTGTAAGAAGAACGGCAGCGCTCTGCATCTGATGGGTCTGCTGTCCAGCGGCGGCGTGCCCAGCCACAACTCCCACCTGTATGGTCTGCTGGAGCTTGCAAAGCGTGCAGGTCTGACCAAGGTGTATGTACACTGTTTCATGGACGGTCGTGACGTTCCTCCCTCCAGTGGCAAGGATTTCATTGTGGAGCTGCAGGAGAAGATGCAGGAGATCGGCGTGGGCGAGATCGCAACCATCAGCGGCAGATACTACGCAATGGACCGGGATCACAACTGGGATCGTGTGCAGAAGGCATATGACGCCATGGTTAACGGCAAGGGCAACCAGTGCCCCTGTGCAAAGCAGGCGATGGAGGATTCCTACGCTGCTGAGGTGACCGATGAATTCGTTGTGCCCACCGTCATCAACAAGGATGGGATGGTGCATTCCGGTGATAGCGTGATCTTCTTCAACTTCCGCCCCGACCGTGCCCGTGAGATCACCCGTACCTTCGTTGATCCGGCATTTGACGGCTTTGCACGGGAGAAGCTGGGTGTGTATTTCGTATGCTTTACCCAGTATGATGCCACCATGCCCAACGTGGAGATCGCATTCAAGCCCCAGTCCTTGAAGAATACCTTTGGTGAATATGTATCCGAGCATGGTCTGACCCAGCTGCGGATTGCAGAAACTGAAAAGTATGCACATGTTACTTTCTTCTTCAATGGTGGTGTGGAAAAGCAGTATCCCGGTGAGTCCCGGATTCTGGTTGACTCTCCGAAGGAAGTTGCAACCTACGATCAGAAGCCGTCCATGAGCGCTTATGAGGTTGCAGTGAAGGCGATCAATGCCATCAATGCAGATACGCTGGATGTGATCATTCTGAACTTTGCAAACTGCGATATGGTTGGGCATACCGGCGTGTTTGATGCGGCAAAGGCAGCTGTGGAAGCTGTGGATACCTGCGTTGGAGCTGTTGTGAAGGCTGTGACCGATCACGGCGGCGTTGCACTGATCACTGCGGATCACGGCAATGCAGACAAAATGTATGAGGCAGACGGTTCTCCCTTTACTGCGCATACTACCAATGTGGTTCCCTTTATCGTAGTGGGCAGAAATGATGTAAAGCTGCGGGAAGGCGGCGTACTGGCGGACATTGCTCCCACCATGCTCAAGCTTTTGAATATGGAACAGCCGGAGGAAATGACCGGGAAGTCCATCATTCTCTGATTAATTCGTCTCAATTTGCGGAGAGATTTTTTGGGTCTCTCCGCTTTTTTTGTGTTCACAGATTATAAGCAATAAGTTTACATTGTATCCGTTTTGCTTGCCTGGATTCGTTTGACTTTGCGGGAGAGGTATGATATAATAAATTAAATAATGCTTGGAGGGAACAATATGCAATGTGAGAAATGCGGTGGTGAACTGAATGAGAAGGGCCGATGCCATGTGTGCGGCAAAAAGAAACGACGTTCAAAGGGGTACGTTGTAGGGCATTCCTTTTTGCTGGTGCTGGCAACTTTGATCCTGGTGAATCATCTGATCGCATGTGCCACTGCACGGGTGCTGCTGAATAAGGATGTAATCCACAAAGCGCTGGAGAATGTGAAGTTTTCTACGGTGGATGTGATGCATGATGAAGAAAAAATGACTCTGGCAGAGTACATACGCCGGGAATATGTAACAGATCCGGCAGTCACCACCGGAGATGTGGAGGCTGTGCTGAACCAGATGAACCTGGAAGCCCTGGCGATGCGCAAGCTGGACAACTATCAGAATTACTACCGGGGGACGGAAGATACGCTGGAGACCATTACGCCCCAGGAGATCGTGGATATACTCGACAAGAATCAGGCAATGATCCAGGAGAAGCTACAGATTGAAATCACCCAGGCGGACAAGGATACGCTGGTGGCAGAAATGCAGGATTCCTGTACCGCATACAATGAAGGTGTGGTGCGGTACTACAACACCGGAATCGGAAGGTTCTGGAACCGGTTGCAGCTGAATCTTTGGTTCATGCTGGGTGAACTGGTGCTGCTGGTTGTGATTTTGGTTCGCTGGTGCGTGCTGTTTTGCAGCGGCAGAGGCCGGGCAGCACATGGTATCCGTGCGTTTGCCATCACGCTGCTGGTTCCTTCCGGCATATATACTTTGGGCGGCGTTGGCGGATATGTGGCTGCAAAGTATCTGTTTCAGGAACTGCCTGTTCTGGCGGACATCACCTCCGGTGCATCAGCACCCCTGCTGATGTTCGGCGGCATTGGCGTCTTGGCTGCCGTGTTTATGCTGATTCTGGCTTCCATGATTCTGTCACTGACCAAGAAGCCTGCGGCAGAGCCGGAGATCCTTTCTGAGATTCCGACAGCAGCACCTGAATGTGTGGAAGCACCGGTGCAGGAGTCTGTGCCTGTTGCAGCCGGAGTATCCGATGAGCCTGCGCCTCTGTCCGCTGCATCTGAGACACCGACTGGGGAAGCGCTAACGTCTACGGCTTCAGAGGAGGAATCGCCTGCTGAGATGCTTGACGATGCACCCACTGGGGGCACATCCGTGTCAGAGGAGGCGGCCGCTCCGACAGGGGAACCGATTGCTCCGGCGGAAGAACTGCCCACTGAGCCGGCAGCAGCATCTCCAGATGAAACAACTCCAGCACAGGCGCCTGCCCCTGTATTCTGCAAGGAATGCGGAACACAGATTCTCCAGCCCGGCGTGCAGAAATTCTGCATTAAGTGCGGAAAGAAGCTGGATTCATAATGATGAAAAAAGTCCTGCATCCTCAGATGCAGGACTTTTTATATGCTTTATCATATAGGGGAGTGCTTGAAAAATTCACAGGATGCTGTTGCATTTTTTAATAGAATGTGTTACAATAGGTTATCAGAATATGCTCCAATTTTATATCTTGATAAGGCGGTGACAGCAATGGAAGCGATACAACCATCTTTTGCGCCAGTGAATATCTGCTATGCATGCAGCGATCACTACACACCCTATCTGGGGGTCAGTTTATATTCTCTGCTGCGTAATGCAAACCCCAAGCGGCTGTACGATATTTTGGTTCTCCACCGGGAGATTCAGGCGTCCAACCGGGTCATGATCCGTCAGATTGCCCGCCGGTATCCGAATGTCAAGCTGCGGTTTGTGAATCTCAACCGGTATGACGAAGCGCTGCGTTCTGACCTGGGCAGCTATTACACCATTGAAACCAATTACCGGTTGTTCCTGCTTTCGGAGCTGTTTGCATCCTATCGGCGTATGATCTATCTGGATACGGACACGGTGGTTACCGGGGATATTTCCAGGCTGTTTGACCTTCCGCTGGAGGGCTGTGCGCTGGGTGCGGCACCGGATGTGGGCGTGCAGATCTTAAAGCACACCAAGCGGGCGGTGTTCTGCGGCAATATGCCCTACAATATCACGGATTATGTCAAGCAGGTGCTGCATCTGCCCGGGACGGACGGATATTTCAACGCAGGGGTGCTGCTGCTGGATCTTGCCGCATGCCGGGAGCTTGTGACCTTTGAACAGGTTTGCCGGACTTTGCACAGCAACCAGTTATACTATAATGACCAGGATGTGCTGAACATTCTGTTTCATGAGCATGTAAAGCTGCTGGATGTGTCCTGGAACTACACCAATAACATAGCCATGGAGCGAAGGGATCCGGAACGACAGGCAATTGTGGCACCCTATCTGCGGGATAACTACTCAATCGTGCATTACATCAGTGCGAACAAACCCTGGAATGCTGAAGTTCCACTGGGAGATGTTTACCATAATTATCAAAAAGAAAAGGAAGCGTATGAGAATGGAAAAAAATAAACGCAGCACACTCAGAAAAAAGATCGTCGGCATTCTCTGTATTGCCGCTATGACAGCAAGTCTTGCTACCGGCATGGCGATGTCTGTTATGGCTGTGCCGGAACAGACATCAGTTCCGGAAATCGTGACTGAGGCTGTTTCTCTGCCTCAGTATGCGTCCACCTCTGTGATGGATGAGGCAAACGCCATCCAGATCACCCTGGGAGCGGATCTGATCGAAAACAACCAGATCAGTCTGAACCTGGATCAGGACGGGGCAACCTATGTCATCTCCGGCAGCAACTACATCAATGACGCTTATGTGGACACAACGATTACTGTACCAGGTCGCACAACAGTCCATGTGATTTTTGACGGTGTGGACATAAAAAATGATGACGGAGAAATCGGCTGCGGCGGAAATTACGGCACGGTGGATCTGTTGAACATTGCAGGTACTATGAACGTGTACACCAAGGCGGATTCCACCTTGGCATTCCGAGCCTGCTCCTTTGCCGGTGTAATGAATTTTCAAAGCTACGGGGAGCAGAGCGGAAAGCTGACTCTGACGAATGTTGACGGTGCAGCTATAAGCTTCAATGAAGACATGAATGGCCCATTGTTCAACATGTTTGGAGGCAACGTTGCATTTGATGTGGGCAGTCATAATAATTTACCGTTTTATACAAAGTACAATATGTCCGGCGGAACGCTCTATTTAAAAGCATTCTATCTTCCCACGAACTTTGTGCTCACTGGCGGGAATTTGATCAATGATGTTACGTATGACTGGGGTGGACCTGCGAGAAATGCAGCAGGACAGGAGCTGCACAATTACACGGTTACCCTGCCGGATATCACCGCTCCCACAGCCATTACCCAGGTGGGCGGTTCTTCCTGGTCAGGACTTTATACGGACGAAACAGGTAAGGTGACCCTGTGGACGCCGGAGACATTCACTACTTATGACGAGGCTTATTACTTCTACACTGAGGATACTTGCTACAAGCTATCAATGGTAAATTCTGGGGTTGCTGCTGAAAAGCTGGATGCAGCAGTACATACTGTAACCTTCAATATGCCGGATGGTTCTACCCGGTTGATTCAGATTTATGACGGTGGCAACGTGGAGCTGCCCGCAGTGCCGGAGGGCTGTACCGTTACATACTCCACTGAGGACGGCGAATTTGACGGACAGAACATCACCAAGGACTATACAGTCAATGTTCAGCAGTTTTGTCCGATCGTCATCGACGGTGTGGTTCAGGAGCCGGTGCTTTATGGCACGGTGTTTACCTTGCCGGATGGACAGGGTTATGCAGATCAGAACGGCAAGGTCTACACGGAACGTCTGGTGATACAGGGGCCTATGACCTTGTATACGGTTAAGGCAGCGGTGAAGGAAAATGAATCCTACGTTGCGATTGAAAACCAGGAGGATATCCGGGCATATAATGCGCTGCTGAACAAAGATGTCAATGCGAATGCGTTGCTGCTGAATGATGTGACCATGCCTTCGGATCTTATAATCGGCAATGGGAACAATACATACACTGCAACCTTTGACGGGAACGGATATACCATGACGGTGGCATATACGGATGAAAGCGCAAATGCAGCAGCACCCTTTGGTGCTCTTAGTAACGGTGGTGTGATCCGTAATTTGCATGTAGATGGTGATGTGACGGCAGTTGGATGTGCGGGCGGTATTGCTTTGTCTGCTAATAATAACGCATTGATTGAAAACTGCACCAGCAGTGTGAATGTTAAGCTGCTGGGTAACAGCACACAATCAGGATCCAGTGTCGTAGCGGTACAAGCAGGCGGCTTTGTGGGCAGTTCAGATACCGGAGCGTACTTTACCAACTGCCTGTTTGACGGAACGGTGACCCATGAAAGCATGGAGAATAGTCTGGCATATCTGGCAGGATTCTCTGGCTGTTCAACATATAGTCCTTATTTGACCAATTGCCTGATGCTTGGTACGGTGCAGGGGAATGAGGGAGATGAAACCTCTGCGTTTTATGGATTCTGCAGCACAAGTACGCTGGCATCTTATTACGACTCCGGTCTGACATTTACCAGAGAGCAGGGTAATGGACTGACTGAGGAGCAGCTTTCCGGCGGTGAAGCGGCTTATCGGCTGGGAGAAGCCTGGGGACAGGTGCTGGGTCAGGAAAGCAGACCTCGGGTAGGTGGTTCCAGAGTGTATCAGATCAATGTGTATGCGGACTGCAAGGCAGATACCGTACCCACTACCGCTTATTCCAATATCAATCAGGACGTCCGCCCGGCACATGTGTATCAAGACGATAAGTGCAGCGTATGCGGTAACTTTGAGGACGGCATCGGTGCACAGCTGCTGGGTAACAGCCTGACCATCGACAACAGTGCAATCCGACTGAATGTGTATATGGGGCTGGATGAATCCGTTCAGAACCCGGAAGAAACTTACATGCAGTTTACCACGCCAGATGGCAAGGTGGAAAAGCAATACCTGCGCGATGCAATACTAAATACAGACGGCAGCTATACCTTCTACTGCATGGTACCAGCACAGTACATTCACGAGAAATACACGGTACAGATATTCGCAGCCAAGGGAGAGGGTAAGATTTATCACTGCTCCGTTGAGGATTATCTGAACACAATCCTGAAAAACAAAGACAACAATACAGAATACGCAGCTGCAGCAGACCTGGTTCAGGCACTGTCCAACTACGGTACTTATGCAAAGGCGTACTTTGATCCGGATGCGGATCCGATTCCCATGACGGAGGAAATGGAGCACTTATCCATTCCGAATTGTCGGCCTTATACACTGAACGATCTGCCGGAGGGCATCTCCTACTACGGCTTCAGTCTGGTGCTGAATTCCCAGGTGACCATGCGTCATTACTTCGTTGTGGAGGACCCCGCCCTTGCAGAGCAGTATAACATGAAGCATAGAAGTGGCAAGTACTACATGATTGAAGTGGATTACAGCATGTCCGAGCTGCGGACAGACAAAACAATCGTTGTGGGAGACTGGGGCATTGCCTGCATGCCGTTAAGCTATGTACAGGCGGCGTGCGAGCAGTCTAAGGATGAAAAACTGATCGCATTGGTAAAATCTCTTTACATGTATGATAATGAGGTATACACCTACAATCTGAATAAAGGAGGGGAATAAGCATGAAGGAAGCTTACAGCAAGCCGGAACTGGAAATCGTAGAGTTTGCATGTGACGATGTGATCACCACGAGCGATCCGTTTGATCCGGACGAAAACGAACTGCCGGTATTCAAGTAATACCAACCAACGAAGAAAGCGCCTCATTTGAGGCGCTTTCTTTTTTTAAGGTAACACCGCACAAAGAATGCGTGGTAGATGTACCAACAGATTTTTCGTCAGCAGATGCTGCGCAAAGCCGACAAGCGGGCTTTGTGCGGTGTTGCCTTAAAACAGCCGGAACAGGTGTGCGTGCACCTGCGCCGGCTGTTTATTTATGCGGATTCTCCGTTGGTGAGGGTGATGAAATCCCCGTTGGCATAGCCAAGCTGTCCATCGTAGGACACCACATACCAGTTTTCCACCGCTCCGTAGATCTGAACGGCGCTGCCGTCCGGAATGCTGCCCAGAATGCTGCCTTCCATAGAAGGATATCCCCGCAGATTCAGGGCGGAACCGTCTGCCGTGACGATGCCGGTACGGATGCCGGAGGGTTTGTTGAAGGGGATGCCGAAATAATCCGCCAGGGACTGGGCGATATTGGCGGCTATAGGTTGCAGATTGCCTTTGATCCAGGCTACATCCTCCGGATTATCGTGATAGCCGATTTCCGCCAGCACTGCAACTGCTCTGGTCTGGGTTACCTCCCCAAGACTTGTGGTGGCAAGCGCATTGCTCCGCTGGGGCAGGGGATAGATGCTCTTGAAATTGTTTGCCATAATAGTTGCCAGCCGTTCGCTGTTGTAGCTGACCGGGGAATAGTACACGTCAATACCACGGAGCTGTCCTGCCAGGGATTCCGGTGCCGCATTGGTGTGCAGTGCCAGATGCACATCATAGTATCCGGCGTTGGAATCCCGGATGGCGCCGAGTACGTTCCGGTCCGGATCGTTCCGTACAAAGGATATGCCGCTGGCAAGCAGATAGGGCTCCAGGGCATCCGCCAGCAGATTCATATACTGTTCTTCGTTTCCGCCGTTTACATAGGTATTCCACTCCTGGGTGGACGGACTTAAAAAAATACGGGGCATAGTGTTCCTCCTCATAATGGCTGTATTCTGTATGCATTCTATGCGCCGGAGCAGCTTTACAGAACCGGCATAACCTTGTCCGGTGCAGCATATAGTGTGACAGGAGGCGATGAGCATGCAGAAAGGAACAGGACTGAACCTTGGGCTTCGGTATGTGCCTGAGAGCACCGCCCAGGGAATCCGGCGGCTGCCGGAGCATCAGCAGGCGCAGATCCAGGAGATCCGGCTTCGGGTACAGCAGCTGCCCCGGGTATATGACGGAAGAACGGAGCAGCCCCTGCCGGGTTGTGAGCCGCTGCGGCAGGCGCAGCTTCAGGCGTGTCTGAAAACTGCCTGCGCCGATTCCTTGTACAGCTTTCAGCGAGAGCTATCCCAGGGCTTTGTCACGGTAGAAGGCGGTAACCGGATCGGGTTTTGCGGCAATGGGGTGATCCGGGACGGGGAAGTGGAAACCATTCGGTATGTGAGCAGTTTGAATATCCGGATTGCAAAACAGGTGCTTGGCTGCGGACAGGCTCTTTATGAGAAGCTTTTTGCACAGAGCCGGCAAAGTGTACTGCTGCTGGGGCCGCCCGCCAGTGGCAAGACCACCATGCTCCGGGATTTGTGCCGGCTGCTTGGCGGCAGG
>UMAS01018507.1_pt1 | contig 11232 bp, 22 predicted proteins | sample 1963771 | NCBI WGS metagenome assembly UMAS01 (sample SAMEA4835922, study PRJEB28245) | human gut metagenome | biome: gut microbiome; material: fecal sample | place: Denmark | collected 2008
TGCTTCTACTCCGACGCGGCGTGGCGCACGATCTACAAATTTGGCTTCTGCACAATGGCGGTCGCCGGATTGTATGTCATCGGGAATGACGTGCTGGGCGGGGACTTCGGCGCCGACCGGCTTCCCAATATTCTCTGCGCGATGGTATGTTTTACGGAGCTGTGGTCCTTTTGCGAAAACGCGGCCTATCTCTCTGGTTCGAAACTGTTCTTGTGGCTCCAGCAGTTCACCATCAACAAGGCGAAGCGCTGGGACGAGGACGTGGCCAAAGACATGGAGGACTTAATCAAAAAGTAACGATATGAAAAGATCAGAATTGCTTGCCGAAGTTCAGAAAAACTTCAAGATAACAGAGCTGGTATGTCCTCATGTCTACCAGCGCGACGGCGAGAAGGCATGGCGGTATTTCTCCAATGAATTTCTCGAAACGCTCGTGGCCATCCGCAACATCCTCGGCCTTCCCATGACCATCAACAACTGGGTGGGCGGAGGTCAGTACAGCCAGCGGGGCCTGCGATGCAACATCTGCGATCTGGTGGCGTCGAAAACCCGCTCCGGCTTGCTGTATGTCTCGGCTCATATGCTCGCGCAGGGGTTCGACTTCTCCACTACCATCCCCTCTCACAACGTGCGGGAAATCCTCAAAAAAAACGCATCCAAACTTCCCTATCCTATCCGGCTGGAGAAAGACACCTCTTGGGTGCATGTCGATCTCTACCGCGTAGACGACAAGAAAAAAATCACCGAATTTAACGGTTAACCAACATGGCAACAATCAAGAAATTCATAGCCACTTCGAACGGCAACCGGGTGTTCGTCTCGGACCTTGCCGCGATGGCTGACACCATCTTCGGCATGATGGGCGCGTGGCCGTGCCCGATTCCCTACTGCATTTTGAAGGGAGTGATAGGCCCTCAAAACACCTCCCTGCGAATCAACAAGGGCGGCGGCGTGCTGATGTACGGCAAGTTTTTCCCGACTCCGAACGGTGATACCCTTTCTATCCCGAAGGGCAGCTATCTGTATGCCAAAGCCCAGAACGACACGGCAGAACCCCGAACCTCGTCCACGGGTCAATCGTACTACCAGAACATCGTCTATTCCCTCATGGTCACTACGGCCAAGCAAACGGGAACATCGACCGACTACGAAGCCGAAACTGGTCTGTGGGAGATCGTGGACGGCGCGGTTACGGGAGCGATGGAAACCACGGCATGGATCGCCTATGTAAAATCCATCAGCACCTTGTGGCGCTGGGACTACATCGACAACAACCTGCCTGCAAACATCGTGCAGACGCAGGCAGTAGCCGATTCCGCCATCACTACCCCCAAGATGGCGCCCGGCTCCGTGACCAGCTCCATTTTGGCGCCCGGCTCCGTGACCAGCAGTAAGATGGCATTTACTGTCGGCATGCCCTATATGCCCTCTTACCGGCCTACGATTGCAGACACCACCATTCACGCTACTCCGTGGGCATGGCTGGTGATCGAAGCATCGGATCAGGCCCGCAACATAACCATTACCACGGAAACACCCCCGTCCTCCGAGGGGGCGCCTATCAAAATTGTGGTGAGCAACAAGACCAATTTTGGTCTTTCGCTGACCCTTACTCAGCCCAACAACACCACAACTTATCTTATAAATATTCCATCTCAAACCATCCTGATCGTAGACGGAGTGTGGATGGTAAGCTCGTATTCTTTCGTGACGTACGACGGTAAAAACACGTACCCTTGATCGGTTATCGAGCATATATGTAAAAATAGGGCCAAATGGCCCTATTTTCCTTTGTTATTTCGACGATCTCGGCCAGTACTTGGTATAGGCCCACAAGAGACCATACGCCACAAATACTGCGGCCATTGCGGCTACGATAACGTAACCCATCGTCTTACTGATAAGCGACAATGCGATCAGCACTATCGCGGCCCCGATCAGGGCAATCAAAGTCCACTTTTTCATCGTTTCTTTTTTTTATAGTTCTTATTGGTGGAGGTATATTTGTATTCATCCGCCACGTCGGTTCCAAATTCCAATCTTCGCCTGAACTGAAAATCAAACAGCTCGTCGGCTCTACGGTGAAACTCCGCTTCTATGACTTTCCAGCCATAGTTGTATTCTTCCTCCTGCTGTTTCATTACCACCTGATTATATTGTAAGATACGCCTACTCCAATATAGGGGTACAGCCTCACATCCTGCTTGAGTACCGCGCCGTACCCTGCCTGCACTCCTATCCCCCACCGGGTTTTTCGAATCGGGCCTTGCACGACCTGCGTCTGTTGATTTACCTTCATCCAATCCAACTGCGGGTGGAGGTCTCCGATGGCCGGGCCGCTCACCTGCGCCGACCAATCCGGGCCGGAGTACGGTCGCGTCTCTACAGCTACCTGTAATTCAGTGCTATCCGGACCCACCTTTACGATCTTGGTTTCCGTCACTGTCACCGTATCGACCGGAGCAAACACCAGATTGGGGACCCGCACCGTTACCGAGCGGTAGGTGCTCGGCCCGGCTTGAGGCTTTTCGTAGTACACTGTCACCACCTGCCGGTCGATGATAGGGTCCTCCGGCCATAACCATCGACCCCCCACTACACCTACTGCCAGCCCGATCAGAAGAGACACGGTAATTTTAAGAGCATTCATAGCTTTTTGGCTGGAAAATTCTCGGCGGTCGAATCTTTTACGACCTCCATTAATGCCTTCTCCACGGCTTTCTGAACCTCTTTATCGAGGTCCACGGGCAGGCGTATTCTTCCTACCAATACGCAGAGCAGCGCAAATGTCTCCAGCGTCAACATGATGGCCAAGATGGCCACTGCAAATTCCAATTCATTCCCCATGTTATAGTTGTTTTCGATTTGTTATGGCTTCTGCCAGTATTCTCGTGAATGCGTCGCCGCCGAATCGCATGACCTCAAGTCCCCTTGACATGGGGGTGCATGTCAGAACAGCCCATCCGTCGGCCGCGGCCTGCGACATCTTTTCGTACTCCTTCCCCAACGCTACAGGGTTCGAGTGGCGCCCCCCTACGAAGTTACCCCCATTTAATTCTACTGCTATCTTCAACTCCAGACATGCGTAGTCAAACCGCCAGCGACGGGGTGGGTGGAAACGATACTCCGAAATCCACTCCAACCCGGTCGTCTGACGCAGTATTTGCAGGTATGCGTCCATCTACTCCTTCAAGGTTTGGGCGGCAAACATGTAGTAATGCCGCAGGGTGCTGGCAATCTGGGTCAGGTCGTTCGATGCGGCGCCATCCCAAACCCCCTCCTTGTCGTTCTTGTTGATGATCTCGATGATCTCGGCCAGCTCGTCGCGGGTCTCGCGTACATAACGCCGCCAGTCGCCCAGCGTTACCATGTCGGCCACCACGGAGGTTTCGATGAATCCCGACATGCTGTGCACCGGAACTCCGCCCAGCTGAACGATCAACTCGGCGACATTGTCGGCTGCTTCGTTGAGCTTTTTATACACTTCGTCGAAAAAAGGGTGCCAGCTCTTGTAATGCTCTCCGTACAGCGTCCAATGACGCCCGCGGACATTCTGGGTAGTGACGGCAATCGTCGCCAGCAATCGGTCCAAAATCTCAAATTCCATAATCTATGTTTTTAAAATGGTTCTTCGTCTACATCGTCATGGCGCGCCCAACGATTCTTGGATGTTTGTTGCTGAGCCGCCTGATTGTCTTTCAGCCACGGCGCCCTACGCCCCTTGCCGATGAAAGCCGCCTCTCGGTGATTTCCTTTCCCCCAGTCTATTGCAATGAAGTACTCGTTTCCCCATTTGTCGGGTTCTTTCAGCTTCTGAATCTTGATGTTGATGGAACTGCCTATTCCGCCCCGGCACCTGAACTCCTTAATGGCGTCATCCGGAATCATATCCAACCGCAACTCTGCGATAATAACATCGTCGGCCATACGCAAATATAGTTAAAATGTTCGAAATTGTTCTGATCGCGTCGTGTCGGCGTCCGCCGTGTACTCCACGGTCCCGTGCGTACTATACACCCGGTCCCGACCGGCGTTGTCGGTGCGGACGATCCCTTCGAGCCGTCCGGAGGCATCCCGAATCTCGCGGGAGCCGTCGTTACGGGTGCGGACGGTGTGAGTCACGCGCCCTTTCGAGTCCTTTATCGCCCGGACATCCTGTCCGTATGCCCGCTTTACCCCGGTAAAAGCGATGCACACCACTGAAATCACGATGGCAAGCAGCCACCACAGCACCCACGTAGGGCGCACTTCTCGATCATTTTTCATTGTTGTTCGTTTTATCCAGTTCTGCAATCAGGGCGTCAGCGAGTTCAACAGCGTTCCGGGCATGTTCTATGCAATCCGTCGCCCCATCTTTGCGCCAGTTCCTTCCGGCAAATATACCCATCATTGCCTGCCCGGCGTACACCCGCCGCCAGTACTCCCGGTCAACTTGTAAGGAATCCTTACCAGTTGGGGCATCAACTGTCAACTTTTCTTTGACAGTTGGTCCGTACTCTCCACGCGCCAACTTCTCGGCGTAGTCGTCGTCGCGCATCATCAAATCCCCACTGTCGTTTATTTTACTATGGAATGCTCCATTGCTAAGACAAGATGATAGGTGTTCGTCTCCATTATAATTTGCCAGATATACAATACGATCTCCCATCTTGCCGGATTCCCATTTCATATCCCAGCACACGATTCTTGCTGGTTTTCTACTTCTTGTGCACACCGGCGCCCCTGCTTTGGCAGCTTCAAGATCAAAAGTTCTCATAATCATTTCAGTTTTTCGAGATTTTGCCAGAAATCTCGCTATTTCAGTAATTCATAAAGTGTTTTATCCTTTGCTATCGTCCCGATTTTCACCCGTTCCGCATCTTCTTTGGTGTCGAACTTTAGCACCATTTTTTCGCGTATTGGACATCCATTGTCCCGCCAAATTACATCTACCATGAGATGCCACTTTCCATTCCAAAATGCGGGTCCCCCGAATATCTCGGCCACGTAAGCATATATTTTACGGGTAACTATTTGACAGATCAAGTCGCTCATTTCACCAACTCAAATTCGTAAACCACGACCCACGGATTCGATGCCCACGTACCCCGGCCGGAAACCATGTCGATTAGTGCGGCGAAGGCTTCGCGGGGAGTATCAAACCATACCTCCCGCCATCGCTTAGTGCCGAAATAATAATACATCGGACTTCCATTCCTCGCAAATTCCACACGCACACCCTCTTTCAAACACTCGGCATCCGAAATATCCTGCAACCGCTCGCAGTGGATTCCCGTGATGCGGATTTGGTGGGGCATATACTCGGCTTTGACGAACATTTTGTTAATCCACCCTGCGTGATTTGTTATATCGCTCCCGTCTGCAAACTCATTATACCAAATTCCGGTTTCCCACTTACTCTCATCATAAGTTGAAAAATAGTTTTGCGCCACGGAAACGATCTCGCCGTCCTTGTAGCGGGTATACTTCGAGAGCCTGACATCAATAAAATCCCCGTATTCGTTTTCATAAACCAAGGTGTTGCCCCTCGTGTCCCACGTAAGGCCGAAAAATTCATCAGGAATCAGCCGCCTCGTCATAGTCTTTCGGCCCTCGATCACCGCCTGCGTCAAGCCGTAGCTGTCGTTAAACATTATCTTCTGCATTGCTATTCTTGTTTGAAGTTGTTCAGTCTGTCGATCTTGGCGGCGATAAGAGCACCGGCCTCAGCAAGCAAGTTTACCGCCTCTACATTTTTGGAAGGGCGTCCGGAAAATTCAACCAGCATTTCTGCGCGCAGAATCATCCTGCCTATGTCCGCCAACTCTGCCGTGAGATTATTGATGCACCCGTCGATAAATTCTTTTACTTTTTCGCTTTTCATGGCTCAATATTGTATTTAGTGTAACGCCCACGTCTTGTGCATGGTGGCGATCAGGTCTATATACCCTTTGTATTCCTCCATCTGTTCGGGACTATAGCCTTCGGCCTCGCCAATTTTTCGGAAATGCTTCTGCCACTCGGAAATGGTGTAGCGTTTGCATCCTATTTGAATAACATCCTCACCCCAATAGGATACTGCATGGCGAGATGCGTTGATAAATAGCGATTTCGGAACATCGCACCCGTAGCCCAGCTCACACCAGTCGCCCAGTTCGCACTCGTCGCCCAGCTTGCACTCGTCGCCCAGCTTGCACCCGGCACCCAGCTCACACCAGTCGCCCAGTTCGCACTCGTCGCCCAGCTTGCACTCGTCGCCCAGCTTGCACCCGGCACCCAGCTTGCACCCGGCGCCCAGCTTGATATTGCGCGCCTCAAATTCGGCGGCTAATTCAGAAAGTTCATTGTACTGAAAGGGTGTCCAGCCTTTGTCTGAAACCCAGAGATAAAGTGTTTTCATGGTTGGTTATCTTTTGTGTTTTACTTTCCGATTTGGTATGCAGGAAATCCAGCCCCAGAACGGTATGCGCCGCTTCAAGTAGTCCGGATCATCCTCATGGTTGTACGCCTCGGTCTCGAAGCAGGTGTAGTAGTACGCGCCCGGATAAGGCGGGATAATCACTTCGATCAGCCACGAAATGCCGTAGCAAATCCATCCGGCGAAGAGAATGCCGACCACCGTAAGCACCCAGCCCCACCATGCGAACGAGTAGATTATGGCGACGGGCAGGAGGATTGCCGCGAACAGCACGGCCAGTTCGATCTGCTGGGCGCAGTGGATTCCTTCGTGGCGGCGCGTAGTCTCGTCCATGCTCCACGCCATCGGCTTCCGGGTAAAAGACCACAAAAGCCATGTTACCCAGCTGAATCCCTTGAACGGGATTAATTTGTTGTGGACTTCAATAGGTAGTTTCATATGTTCAGTTTATAGCCGTTAGACAAAAGCCATTCTGCCATCATATCTGCTCTCCGGCGCTGCTGATGTCGGTACACGGAAACGAGTAAGTGAACAGGTCGAAATTCGGAACGGCGTTCCAATCTATTTTCGTGATGTCGCCGTAATTTCGGTCTGCCAACTCCGGGAATACAGCATTATGGGCCTTGATCGCCCACTTGTCGATCTCCGACCAGCCCACGCACTCGTAGTCCGCGCCGATGTCCCGAAGAGCCATCAACTGACTGTCATAGTCGGAAAAACTTGTGAATACTCGTAATTTCATAGTCATTCGCATAATCCGTAATAGCTCATGCAGCTGGTCGCCGTGTCGTTGTCGAACAAACTGCCCGTGGCGTTCTGCCCTTCGACATAGCGCACAACATCGTATATGTTGGCGTATTGGTTGCCGCTGGTGATTGCGCGGGCAGGTATTTTGTCCGGGCCGAAAAACGACGAATGCACCTCCGTTTCAAGTGCGGCGATCTGTTCGATTCGCTCCGGGTTCTGGCGCGATATGTTCAAGATCTCCCGCTGATTCGCCATCACGCACGGCCAGCAGCCGACACGCTTGTAGCCCATCCGGTAGAGCGGGTTCGGCTCCAATCCTGCGTCGAGGATGTAATCGATCACCTGCTGCGCCGACCAGTCGAACACGGGCCGAAGCAGATCGTCGGCGAACTTCTCCCGAAATGCTCGTACCTCCTTGCCCCGATAAGTGTGCTTTTTCGGTTTGCCCGATTTGTCGTAACCGTAAGGCTCAAAATAGTACTTGAAGTACGTACATTGCGCCTGCATCTTGGCCCGGCTGGCCGATTCTGCTGCCCGGACGCCCTGAATCATCAGCATATTGTCGTGAACCTCGTCCAGCACGTAGTCGATGCAGGGCTTCGTCTTCAATTCCTGCGTGCAGAACCGCGCCCGCGTCGAGGGCCAACGCTTTTTCTGCCGGGCAAGATCGACCATCCCGTCGTACTTCTTCGACTTGATCGTCACCAAATCCAAGTGGAGTTTATCTGCGATCCGGTTGATGTACTCGTAGGTCAGCGGATGCTCCCAGCCCGTATCACAGAATACGGTCGTGAAGTTCTTGGTGATATGCTCGCGTGTCCAAATAAGCGCCGCAAGGCTGTCTTTCCCGCCCGAAAAGGTTACTATGACTTTCATACTCAATTGATCGCTAAAATAATTTATGTTGCATTTGATGTGATACAAGCCTGTTTTTGGCTGCTTCGTAATAGTAGGGGTCTAACTCTATGCCGGTCATTTCAAAACCTAAATCGTCGCAGGCAATGCAGATTGATCCGCTTCCGAGGTGAGTGTCGAGAATCTTATCACCCGGTTTGGCGTAATTCGCCAGCAACCATTTATAGAGTTCTACCGGCTTCTGGGTGGGATGAATGCGCGGTTTTTGGCCCCTTGCTGTCCCTCGGTATATTTTTGACGTCCCCTTGAAAGTTACGGCGGCCAGCTCTGCTTGGGCGAATGAGACTCCAGCTGGTTGAACTTTATCCCAGACAACGAAATTGCGGACTGGGAAAAGCGCCGGAAAATGGTTCATGCCCCAAACAATTGAATTTTTACATACCCGGCGCAGCTCCCTGAAATAGTCGTCTCCCGGTATACGATCGTCCCATTTTTTGCTGCGGTCATATTTCCTGCTTCGACTCCCGCACCCTGCTTTGGACGCCCCTATGCCATATGGAGGATCAACAATCGCCAGATCGAACGAATTATCCGGCATTCCCCGTAGAATGTCCATGCAGTCGGCGTTGTATAAGGTTATATCACCTAAAATAATATTTTTCATTTTCTCAAATTTAAGTACGAACTTGTTTCCCCCTAAAAAATAAATCCAATAAGGATGTTGGTTATCATTTTCTACATCTACCAGCCACTCATGGATCATAGGTTTTCCTGAATGCGAGTCAATTGTTACCATCCCCTTCCCTTCACTCAGTAATTCGAGCATCTCTTCACCCATCACCCAACGATACTCGGCTGGGTTAGGTTGATAGGCATACACCTCCATGGTCAGCTCTCCAATAAGACTCCATATTTGCTGTCTAATAATATCTCGTTTTGTCGCCATAACCCATCAAATTTCGTTTAAAAATATTCAGGTGATACCATGTACCACTTTGGTGGTTTCATTCGATTCTACCCACCTAAGAATCGCAAACAGGGGCATCTTTGCTTTTGTCTCTCCTTTGGCTTTCCCAAAGCTCAAGTATTTTTGCCTTAGTTTCGTCGCTGAGCCGGTTTATTACAGAACCATGAAGACCCGCCACGTGTACCTCCCTATTTGCACATGCTTCGCATCTCTCTTCGAAGTATTCTGCGAACCACTGGTATATTATTTGACCGTCTATGCGCCCGAACAGCTGCCCGTAGAATCCTCGCTTTGCACGGGACATTACGAGATTCACATCGGCGCTGTTCAGTGCCCAGAAGTCATCCAATATCATTCGGGCCGTTTCGTTTATCTGTCCTGAATCCATTTTGGCTGAAATGTTGAGGAACCGTTGAATGTCGATAATCCACGCGGCAAGCATGAAGACTACCTCGCATTCGCCGTAAATCTTCCGCATCCCCGACAATGAGTAAGCCTCGGAGTTAGCACATGCCAGCGGCGTAATACATCCTCGGTACAATTTAGCGGCCTCGGCTGGCGTTAATAATGCCTTGAAAAGTTCTTTCGAACTGCTCTCGCTCCTCGTCGGTAAGTCCGTCCTTGCCGCGGGAATTGTCTTTTGATCTTTCATACACTCGGTTTGTTTTTTGTGAAATTGCGTATTCGAATATCCGTTTCCAGTCTATCGTCTTTCCTCGCCCCTTCTTTTTGTGCAGCCATCCGGCCTCCGTAGCCCAAAACTCCTTGCATGCTTTTTCAAGTGTCAGTTTGATATTCACGCCGGGATTGAACCGTTGTCGTTCTGCCATCCACTCCCTGTTGCCAACCCATCTCTTCCATGCGTCCCGGCAATCTTGCAGGTAGACATCGAAACTGTCTCGCCACGTCACCTCCTTCGGGGTTTCCGGCTTCTCTCTCGCGCGCACGCGCTTTGAGTTTTTACCAGCATCTTCTGAAATATCTACTATCTCTGCATCTTCGAGTACGTCAGTACGAGAAGTATTACTTACCGTAGGTACAGTATCAGTATCAGTATCAGTATCAGTATCAGTATCAGTATCAGTATCAAGGTTCGTCTGGGTTCGACTGGGTTTTTCTGGGTTCCCAAAATAACCCACTGGGTTTTGTTGGGTTTCTCTGGGTTTCTCTGGGTTTTTGTTCGACTTGGGCCTACCTCCCCTTTTCCCGTTCACCCTATTCCTTTCAACAATAGCATCATAGCGTTTTTGATTCTCGTCGATATATGGTTTCATCAGATCAAAAATCATTGCTACAATCGTGGAATCGCCAGTATACTCGTCACTGTTGAATCCGTATCGCATGATCGCATCCAGCACCTCCCCCTTCTCCGCCATAGACAGCCTGTTGGTAGCTGTCATAAGACTCCTCGGTATCACCATTGATTCTTTCATGTTCATAAAATAAAAAATCCTTCTTTCGATTCCCAGCTCTGGCCAGCGTGGGAATCTACTCGAAGGATATGTTGTTTGCGCATCGGGCCAGCAATGCTACACGCGAATATACGAACCTTTCCGGAAATTCCCAACTTTTACAGTCTATTTTTTGGCTTCCAGAATCGGAAGGTTGGCTTCGGTAGGGATGTAAATCACTTTTTCCGGGACATTTCCCTGCTGTCGTACCCACAAATACTGAATGTATGTCGGAGTTATGGAGCCGTTTTCGATGCGGATAGCTTCGGCCGCTCCTTTCGCCCGTTCGATTTCGGCCTGCGCGTTCAGTTTCTCCGCCTCAAGATTCGCCTTTGCCTCTTCGATCTTGATGCGGCGGTTCTGCTCCGCCTTAGCAAATTCGGCCTTTCCGGCCATCTCCTGCTGCCATACGTTGTAAGCGGGAAGCCCCATCATCAGAATCAAGGAAAAGACGATCGCCACTCCCACTACAATCAGAACATTGATAATAGATTTCATAACTTTTTGTTTTTAATTTGTTGTTTAATGATGACGTTGTATTTTGGGACGTTTGAAAATATACTCAATTCTCCGCGATCCTACGATCAGCACCCGAACCAAATCCCAGCCCCTAACTCCCAAAGCGTTCATTTCTTCTTCACACATAGTTGTGCCAGCTTTGATTATTTTATACTCTATCTGGATCATATCGAATCGTATTTAACGGGTTGAATGCGCTTCATGTCCGACCACACGAAGCCGCGGGCCTTGAGTTCTTCCAGCAGTTTCCGGTCGGTGTAGCCTGCCAGATCGGGATTGTGAATCGCCCCCCCCCC
>UMAS01050390.1_pt1 | contig 11220 bp, 10 predicted proteins | sample 1963771 | NCBI WGS metagenome assembly UMAS01 (sample SAMEA4835922, study PRJEB28245) | human gut metagenome | biome: gut microbiome; material: fecal sample | place: Denmark | collected 2008
CCCTCCGCGCCCAGCCTGCCGAAGCTCCAATGCAGGCCGCAGTTGTTGTAGACATACGAAACGAAGCCGGAGCAGTCGAAGGAGGTGGCGGGCGTGCTGCCGCCCCAGACGTAGGGGTAGCCCAGATACTTTTCCGCTTCCTTTATAACTGCGGCGAACTGCTCGTCCGCCAGCGCCTCCGGGGGTATCTCGTACTTCTCATACTGGGTGTGGTAGTACCGGTTCACATACGGGGAGCCGGGGAACAGGTCGGGGCGGTTGCCCAGCACGCTCATATACACGGCGTACATGGAGAGCTGATCGTGGGACATGATATGCACCGGCACATGGGAGAGGTTGAAGTTTTCCAGCTCCACATGGCAGATATAGTAGGTGTAGGGAACCTCCGCCTCGTACTCGTAGCTTTGCAGATTGCCGTTTTCGTCGGTGTAATAGCCGATATGCGTTTCGGTGCGGTATCTGGTTTCCGTGGCGACGGTTTCCGTTAAGATATACTGCTTTTCAAACAGCGTCTCCAGAATCCCGCCTATTTCGTCAATCGTCCATTCTCCGCCCTTGAGGGCGGTAATCATGGAAATGAGCACATAGGGGTCGTGCTCAATCTCGTCCAGGTCGAAGTGGTACTCGTCGTAATCGTGGGTGCTTTCGTAGCTGTTCAGGTATTCCCGCAGCTCGTCCTCCATGGCGCAGTAGGCGGCTTCCGCCGCCAGCATATCCGCATCCTCCAGCGGATAGGTGGAGGCCGCAATGCCGGAGACGCCGCCCTGAAACAGCGTGGAGCAGGAGGAAATGCAGGTCATGAGCAGCAGTATCGCGGCGGCGACGCCGCCCGCAATGAGGAAGCCCTTCTTGTGCCGGACAAAAAAGCTGCCGGCCTTTTTGCTTCCCTCGGCGGCGCGTTTTGCCGCCTTCGCGGTGGTCTCGGACGCTTTGACGGTATTCCTCGCGCCGTTCCCCGCTTTTGCGGCGGCGTATTCCTTTTTAATGGCCTGCTTCTGCTGCCAACGGGAATAGGGATTGGAAGCCCTGCCGTATTCCTGCTCGTACTGTTTGTTCAGCGCCTTGAGATTGGCTTTGTCTGCGGCGGCTTCCGCCTTGTCCGCCCTGCGGTAGGGCTTTTCCGCATGGGAGCGGTGCGCCGATTCCGCAATGCGCCAGGTGCGCTCCGCCGTCTCGGTCAGGGTGTTCGCCGCCTCCGTGCCGGGGTTGTCGTCGCCCTCCTCCCGGAGCTTGCGGTGGACTGCGCTGCGGACGGTATCCAGCGGCGCTTTCCTTGCGGCGTGCGCCAGCTTGGAGGGCGGACGCTTTTTGTCCGCCTCCTCAAAGAAAAGGCGCGTCGTGACCTTGCCGCTCTCACTGTCCACAACGCGCTTTTTGACCTTAACGGTTTTCTTGGGAATTTTCGCTTCGGCCTTTTCCAGCTTAACCGCCGCCCTGTCCGCCTTGCGGACAGTTCGTTCCAGCTCCGGCAAGGCGCGTTCTTCCTCGGTGAAAATCAGCCTTGGCGAGCGTTTTGCCATATTCATCACCTCCTGATGGGACTGCTGATGGGTTAAAAGCGTTATTCAAACAGAATTTCATCCGTTCTCTCCAGAAAATGCCGCTTGCCCGCCGGGGTGATGAGGGTATAGTGTCCCAGCTTGCCGCGCTCGGTGTAGAAGTCCTTCACCAGAAACAGACCGGCGCTCTTTTTGACCGCACGGGGAAAGAGCTTGCGGTTCTTGTCCCGAAACAGATACTTCTTTTCCTCCAGATACCGGGTAAACTGCTTTTCGGGAACGCCCAGCTCCTTGGCGGTGGTGCGGATGTTGGTGCAGTCCGCAGGGTCAACAAAGGCGTCGTAATACTCCGCTTTGGGGAGGGCAAGCCGGAGACGGCGGGTCAGTTCCCGGTTTCGGGCGTTTTCGCTGCGCAGGCGGTTCAGGTACTCCGGCACGGCCTCGGGGTGCGCCTCCAGCGCATCCAACAGGCTGTCCGTCATATACGCGCCGTGCTTGCGGATGGAGGGAATGACCTCATGGGTGATCCAGCGCTTGAAGGCTCTCGCTTCCGGCTTTTTGGAACAAAGGATCAAATGATAGAGTCCGGCTTCACTTACTGCATTTATTTCAATCGTCTTATCGGCGTTCTGGGGGTGGGGTACTTCAAGTAACCCACCTTCATCCGAGTCCAATCTGGACATTGCGCGCGTAACCTGGTTCAATCCGAGAGCTTTGCACACATCAACCGCAACAAACCAAGGAGCACCGTCTTTCAGCACGGAACGTACCCGACCAAAATCTGCGCTTTCAAAAATCATAAGGTGGTTATCCATATTCTTTTCTCCTTCCTTACTCTGTAATGGCGTCCTTTGCTTCCTCCCCGGTTTGTTCGGAGAGGTCGGACAATTTTGTCGTGATGATTTTGTACAGCTCCGTATCCTTGGGGAAGCGGTCTACGAAGGGCAGGATCACGCTGCCGTAGAACAAAAGCCCCTCGCCCTCGGCGGATTGGGTCACATACGAGAGCTGATGGGGCGAGATGTTGAGCTGCTTCGCCAGAATCTGCCGGTCGCCGGAAGCCTGGTTGAGCATATACACATAATCGGAGTTTTCAAAGATGTTCTCCACCTCACGGCTGGAGAGCAGGTCTTTGACGTTCTGGGTGATGCCCGTGGGGACGCCGCCCCACTTGCGGAAGCGCTTCCATATCTCCACCGTATACGCGGCGGTCTGCTCCTCCTTCAGAAGAAGGTGCATTTCGTCGATATAGTAGCGGGTGGACTTGCGCTGCTCACGGTTGATCGTGACGCGGTTCCACACCGCGTCCTGCACCACCAGCATCCCGATCTTTTTGAGCTGCTTGCCCAGCTCCTTGATATCGAAGCTGACCACGCGGTTTTCGATATTCACGTTGCTGCGGTGGTTGAACACGTTGAGGGAGCCGGTGACGTAAATTTCCAGCGCCGTGGCGATATATTGCGCTTCCTTTTCATCCTGCCTGCGAAGCTCGTTGTACAAGTCCTCTAAAATCGGCATCTTCTCCGGGCGGGGGTCGCTCAGGTATTCCCGGTAAACAGAGCGCACACATCGGTCGATGATGGTCTTTTCCACCGGCATGAGGCCGTCCTTGCCGCCCACGATCAGCTCGCACAGGGAGAGGATGAAGTCGGATTTCAGGCTCAGCGGGTTTTCATCGTCGCTGTAATTCAGGTTCAAATCCATGGGGTTCAGGTAGTCGGTGGAGGTGGGCGAGATCTTCACCACCTGCCCGTGCAGGTGCTCCACCAGCGGGCCGTACTCCGCCTCCGGGTCGCAGATGATGATATCGTCATTCGTGACGAGGAACACGTTGGCGATCTCCCGCTTGGCGGAGAAGGACTTGCCGCTTCCGGGAGTACCCAAGATTAGCCCGTTCGGGTTTTTAAGCAGCTTTCTGTCTACCATGATGAGGTTGTTGGAAAGGGCGTTCAGCCCGCAGTACAGGGCTTCCTTGCCGTCCTGAAACAGCTCCTGGGTGGTAAACGGCACGAAAATCGCCACGCTGGAGGTGGTCAGCCCCCGCTGGATCTCGATCTGGTTCAGCCCAAGCGGAAGCGCGGACATGAAGCCCTCCTCCTGCTGAAAGTCCAGCCGCGTGAGCTGGCAGTTGTACTTCTGGGCGATGGAGCCCGCCTGAAAGACATTGTTGCCGAGGCGCTGCCTGTTGTCCGCCACGTTCACCACAAGGAAGGTCAAAAGGAACATACGCTCGTTGCGGCTTTGCAGCTCCTGCAAGAGCTTTTTCGCCTCCGTGCCGTAGGTGGCGAGGTCGGAGGGGATAATATCCATATCGTAGCCGGAGCGCACCGCCTTTTTCTGCTCCTCAATGGTCATTTTCTGCAAATCGGTGATCTTGCGCTTGATGGTCTTGATGGCCTTCACCTGATCCACGGACTGGACGTGCATACTGACGATAAGGGAGCTTTCCATATCGAGATAATCCGCCAGCATCCGGTCGTTGAGCTCCGGCGCTAAAATCTGCAAGAAGGATACGCAGCCGGTCTTGCTGCCCACGCCGAAGCTGCTGCCGGTCTTGAACTCAAAGGCGCCGGGCGCGATGAAGTCCTTCACCGACAGCCCGGAGGGAGCCAGCCAGTCCCAGGAGAAGCGGAAGGGCTGCGGCTCGTCCATGTGGAGCATCCCGTGCAGCAGGCGCAGTCGCTCCATCCCGTTCAGGGCTTCCGCCTGCACGCCCAGACGGCGGAAGTTGTTGAGGATATCCGTCTCGATGCGCTCCAATCGGGGCTTTGCGGCTTTCAGGCTGTCCGCCTCCACGCCGAAGGTCAGGTACTTGGTCTTAATAAGCCCGTTGTTGCCTCTGGCAAGCTGGCTTTGCAGCATCCCGGTGTACTCGGTACGGAGCTTGTCGAAGCAGTCGCCCTGCAAGGGGATGGCGATGCGCCGGGCGTAGGTGTCCCGCGTGGCGGAGAGGTTGATGAAGGAGAGCTGGAAGCGGATGGAGGAATCAAAATAGTTGAGGAAATCGCACCAGCCGTCGAAAATGGCGGTCTTGTCCTCGTTCTGGTTGAGCTGATAGTTGATATCCTGAAACTGCACGGTTTTCGTGTAGTAATTGTCCGTCACGCGGCACACGCCGTCGGGAAACATCCGCTGAAAGGGGATGCTGTCCTGGGCGGACTTCTTTCGCTTATCCTGACGCTTGGCTCTTGCAATCGCCGCGTCGATCTGCTTTCGCTCGGCTCGTGTGAGCTTTCTTGCGGGGGTTTTGTTTGTGGACAATCGCGTAGACCTCCTTATCCAAAATATCCTGCCGGTTCAGCAGGTCGTAGAAATTGTTCGTCCTGTACGGGCGCTGTTTGGGGCGCAGGAAGCACACCTGCACGATGTTGCGGATGAGCTTCTCCGGCGGCTGACCGTTCTTTTCATACATGGCCAGCAGGAAGAAGGGCAGCATGACCAGCATCATGCAAAGAGCCGCCGCGCTGCTGCCGATATGCCCCTTGAGCAGAAAGAAAAGCGGTACGCCGATGAGCGCGCCGCCGCCGAAGCACAGAATCTGCCGTTTTGTTAAATTGAACATGACCTTGGTTTTCACCGCGTTCAAGTCCTTGGGTACGGGAACGTATGCCAAATTTCATCACCTCCGTCAGTGAGCGTGGAACAGGCTCCTGGCAAGGGAGCTCGTCTTAAACAGCGTGAAGCACAGCAGCACCGTGTACCCCATGCACGTCCATATGGCCGCCGAGACGCTGCTCTCCACCACGATGTTCTGGATCAGCACCGCGTAGATCGCCACGCAGACGATGATGAGGAAGCCCTGAAAGCCCAGCGCCAGCAGGCTTCTGAGGTAATTCTGGCCCATCTGCCCCCATTCCCGGTTGGCCATGGTTGCCATGGGGATGGGCGCGATGGAGGTCACGCAGTAGATCTCGATCATTCTGCCGTAGCAGATGATGAAAATGCAGATGGTCAGCGCCCACATGGAAAGATGCACGACCACGGACTCCAGCCACAACCCCAGCAGCGACCAGACCTCCATTTCCGCAAGCGCAGCTTCAAATCCCGCGATATGCTCGTTAAACGTCAGGGACGTGTCCGATATGATAATGCCCGACGCGCTGTTGACGACGCTCTGAGCCGCTTCGAACACGCCCATGACGATGTTCCAGGTGTTGGTGACGATGAGCACGGCGCAGGCGGTCTTGAATATCCACTTGAAGAACATCCAGGTGTCCACGTCGTGCATATTGTTCTTTTCCGTAATGAGCTGAATCAGCTCCAGCGTCATGACAAAGGCCAGGACAACGCCCGCGATGGGCAAAATCACATTGTCCGACAGCGTTCGGATCATGCCGTAGACGCCGCTGTTCCAGCCCTGGGGCGTAGCGCCCACCTGCCCGGCGATGCCCGCCACGCGGCTGTTCACGTTGTCAAACAGTCCGTTCACGTTGTCCATGATGCCGCTGATCAGCAGCTCCTTCAGCCATTCGGTGAATTTCTGCCATATCAAATCCAATGGGCTTTACCCTCCTTTCCCGCAGCGCCCGCCCCGGGGGGCGGACGCCGCGAAGGATTTGTGCGGGCGATTAACCGAACAGGCCGGAGAGCAGGGGAACGAGGATGACGCCGATGAGCGCCACGCCGCCGCCCGCCATGAGCTGTTTCATGCCCTGTGACTTAGCGCCGGGGTTGTCGTTTCCGTAGCCTTCCAGCAGGTTGATGGCTCCCCAAATGCCGAGACCGGCACCGAGAGCGATGACGAGGGTTTGGAGAACGCCGACAGCAGAGTTGAAAAATTCCATATTTGTGTTGCCGGAATCATTGGGTGTTGGTTGAATTGAAATCTCGCGGGTACAGCAGGAGCCGGAGCGAAAGCTGCGATGCAGCCCCGATTCCGGCTTCTCCTTTCAAATTTTCGTTCGTGGATTCGTTCCGACCCTGCAAGCGAGGAAGCGTCTTTTCTCATCCGTATCTATATGAAAAGCCGCCGCATGAGGGCGGCGGGCTTGTGCGCTCAGACGCGGCCCGCGTCGAACACCTCGTAGACCTCATCCGCTTTCGGCACCAGCCTTGTGGAGAGGTATTTCTCGATATCAAAGGCGTTCCTTGGGTTCGCGTCCGACAGATACTTATAATTGGGGTGACGGGTGATGTCGTACTTATCCGAGAGGAAGGGGCGCACGCCCCGAAGCTGCAAGATGCACTTGCCGCCGTCCAGCACCGCCAGCTCGTCTATCGTGGCAAGGTCTTTGCCCAGCTTCTGATAGTTCAGACTGTGGGAAACCTCCCGTCCACGGCTCTCACCGGTATTGAAGGTGTCGATGGTCTCTTTCCCCAGTGCCTGATTCAGCTCCTTCAGCGTACCGGGCTCCTTACCGCCTAAGAAGATGGAGCTGTCGCAGTTGCCGATAATGGTGTCGGCGTTGTCCTTGTACAGCGCCTTCAGCTGGCTTTGGGCTTGCAAGACGAGACAGGCGGAAATCTCGCGGCTGCGGATGGTAGCCATGAGTTTTTCCAGGTTCGGTATCTGCCCGATGTTGGCGCACTCGTCGATGAGACAGCGCACATGGACGGGGAGCCTGCCGCCGTACACGTCGTCGGCCTTTTCGCACAGCAGGTTGAATAACTGGCTGTAAATCATGGAGATAAGGAAGTTGAAGGTGCTGTCGGTGTCGCTCATGATGAGAAACAGCGCCGTTTTCCGGTCGCCCAGGGTGTCCAGCTCCAGCTCGTCGTACATGGTGATCTCCCGCAGCTCCTGAATATCGAAGGGCGCAAGGCGCGCACCGCAGGAAATATTGATCGACTTGGCTGTTTTGCCCGCCGCTAATTTGTATTTTTTATATTGCCGCACGGCGAAGTGATTCGGCTCCCGCTGCGCCAGCTCCTTGAAGGCCAGATCCACGTTATTCTCAAAGGTCTCATCGTCCTCACGCACCTCCATGGCGTTGATGAACTCGATGAGCGTGGCGAAGTTCTGTTCCTCCTCGGGGGCTTCGTAGTGGATATACCCGATGAGCGCCGTGTAGAGCAGCGTCTCGGCCTTCTGCCAGAAGTCGTCCCCGGATTTCCCGTCCCCCTTGGTGTTGGCGATGAGGGTCGTGACCAGCTTCAAAATATCCCTCTCACTGTGGATATACGCAAAGGGGTTGTAGTGGTGGGACTTCTTGAAGTTGATGGAATTGAATATCTTCACCTTATAGCCATTGCGGAGCATGAGCTTTCCGCACTCCACGGCGATGCTGCCTTTCGGGTCGGTGACAACGTATGAACTGTGTAATTGCATGAGGTTTGGCTTAATGAAAAACCTCGTCTTGCCGCTGCCGGAGCCGCCCACCACCAGCACGTTTTTGTTCCGCGCCGTCTTGGGGTCTTTGGGACGGTTGGACATCATGAGCCGCTCGGTCTGGGTGAGAATGACGTTGTTCTCAAACTTCGGATCGACGTAAGGGGCGATATCCTCGGGCTTACCCCAACGGGCAGAGCCGTATTCCAGATTTTTGCGGAATTTCTTGGCGTTTTTGCCCTTGACGTACACGATAAGCCGAATGAGCAGAGCGGCAGCAACGCCCACGCACAGGTCGATGGGGTGGAAGCTGGGCAGCGCCGATTGGAACGCGGCGGTAAAGCCCTCCATGAGGTGCAGCGCTTTTCCCGAGAAGTCCATGCCGGGGGCAAGCCTCCACGCCTGCCCCAGCTTGGTGGCAAAGAGGGCGATAAAGACATACGGGATATTGGGCAGCAGGAACTTCTTGATATTCAGAGGTTTCTTCATATCGTGATGCCCCTGTTTTGATTTCGGGATTTCCCCGGCGTAATAGCCTGAACCTTCGCCTTGAGTGCTTGCAGATGCGCCAGCACGGAGGGACGGTTCTGCGCTTTGGCGGCGCGTTTAAGCTCATATGCCGTGTATTCCTTGAACGCCGCCGTCAGTGCATCCGCGTCCCTCGCCTTAAAGAACACAAAGTATTTCGGCGGTGAAACGCTGCGGTCTTTCTTAACGGCAAAATCCACGCCGTATTTCCGGGCTATGCGCTCAAAGCCTTTGATATTGCTGTTGGTGATCTCAATGTTGGATACACCCTGATTCTGCCCTATGAGCTGCCTCACCGTCTGCTTGCCGCTGGGCTTTTCAGGCGCGGCACGCGCCTTTTCCATGGCTTTGCTCTTCTTTTCGGAAAGATATTTATCCATCCCGGCCTTCAGCTCCCGTGCGGTCAGCTTGACGGCGGAGATGATCAGAGTGACAGTTCTGTTTTCAATTTCTTCCTGCATGAGTTTTTCCTCCTTCCGTTCGCATTGGGAGTGATGGTATCATCGCTCTGTCACCGGAGCGGTCTTGCCCTTGCCCGCAGCCTTGGCGGGCTCGGTGGGGATCGCCATGATCTTGCTGCCCATCTTCAAAAAGGCTTCCGGCTGACGGAACTTTTCCTCGTATTTCTGTTGCAGCTCCTTCGGGAGAGACGCAAAATTCTCATCCCCCAGACCGCAGAGGAAGAATTTACCGGCCACAATATCGTAGATATCGCCGTCCCCGTCCCGCAGGGCGCGGTTCAGGGGCTTGCCCTCCAGCTTGGCTTCCTCCCCGCAGATCAGCGCCACGGGGTCGTCATATGGGTAAATCGCTTCGATATAGCCGTCCACCGCCTTCTGCAAGGAAGCAAGGTCGGAGCCGATGCGCTCCACGCGCGGGTACTGTCCCGGCTCCACCATGAGCACCTCGAGGGTGTCGTCCGGCGCTCTTTCGGCGGATATTTCTTTGCCGTCATTGCTCTCAAACTCCACCTCCACGAAATTGTCCGCATCCAGAATATGATCCCCGGCGTGCCACTGGTCGCTTACCATCTGTTGGGCTTCCTCCTTGGAAGAAGCCTCCACGGACACGGTGAGCTTCAGCGTTTCGGTGATGGTCACGTCAAATTCCTTCATGCGCGCCGCCTCCCTCGTCAATTTCAGCCGGAAGAAAGGGAAAGAGCAGCTCCGCCACTGCCTTGACCACAGCTTCCGCTTCCGCAATGGACAGCTCGGTTTCCTCGCTGCCATCCTCCGTATCAGGTGCATCTTCATATGGGGCTTCGGGGCTTTCCTCAAGGTCATTGGCATATACGCCGCACTCGTTGCAGCAGTCGCAATGGATGTGTACGTCGCCGTAGATGTTGATGGTTACGTTCATGGATAAACCTGCCTTTCTCAGCGCTCGTTCCGGCGCTGCTGTTTTTTCTGCCACTGCTCCAGCAGCTTGATGATGGTCTGCTGCATTTGCAGGGGCGTGTAGCTTCGGGGGAAATATTTGCGGAGGGTATCGCTGCTCAGCGTAATACGCTCCTGTTCCTCCTTCTTTTCCTCGGACATGATGGAGCGCATGGCCTCCTTCGTGCATTTTCCCTCCCGGCTGAGCTTCTTGAGCCGCTGCGCCTGGGAAAGAGAGGGTGTGTTCTGGGAATAGTCCATTGCGTCCAGAAACTGCTTCTGCTCGTCATGGGTGAGGTATGACAGTTCCACGGCGGGGCTGAACGCGATCTCCTTGCTGTCCACCTTTTCCTGAATCTCAGGAACAAGCTCATTGAGACGAACAAACCGTTGTACTTGATTTCTACTGGAACCTGTTTGCTGGGCGATAATTTCATCGGTTCTCAACTTCGTCCCAACTTGGGACGAAGTGAGGTCTCGCCGTTTTCCCTGATGCTTCAACGCTTCCAGCTTCATTTTGTACGCCTGCGCCCGCTCCATGGGACTGATGGTTTCCCGCTGCAAGTTGCTGTCCACCATGAGGATCACCGCCTCGTCGTCGTCAAGATTGCGGACGATGGCCGGTATGGTTTTCAGCCCCGCAAGGTCTGCGGCATGGAGCCGCCTGTGTCCGGCTACCATCTCGTATCCGCCCTCCGGTGCGGGGCGGATGATGGCGGGGTTGAGAACGCCCACCTGCATGATGCTGTCGATGGTCTGCTGCATGAGCTCATCATCCGTCACCTTGAAGGGGTGGTTCTTGAAGGGACGAATCTCTGACAGCGGTATCTGCTGTACCTGTTCGTTGGGTTTCTGTTTCGGCACGGTCGCATCACCTCCTGAAAATGCCAAAGCCGCAGGCAATAACCTGCGGCTCAGATGAAGCCCTCCGACATATCGTGGCTGACAAGGCTTCGGTAGTAGTTCCCGATGGTCAGAGGGGCGTTATACAGCGTGGCTAAAAGATACTGGCGCATATTGCGGATGCGGGTGGTGTTTTCCTTCAGCCCGCCCACCACAAAGCGGATGTGCTCGCTGTTCAGCTTCAAAAACTGGCTCCTGACCACCTCGGCGGGCTTATCGTCGCCGGAAATGCGGACGGAGCTTTTCGTCGTACAGACCACATCCACCAGCAGCTCCAGGATTTCTTCCAGTGTGTCCTGCTCGTATGGATAGTCTGTCAGGAGTGCGTCGTAGGCGATGTTTTCCGCGATAAGCTCTCTGTATCGCTCTCTCAGAGCCGCTTCGTTTCCTTTCGTTTCCCGCCCGTGATCCCTCCTGAACGAAGTGAAGGGAAAGGAATCAGTATCACTAAAATCAGTATCATTATTCTCAGTATTATTAGATCGTGATTTTAACGATTCTTGATCCGTGATTTTCACTGCTCCTGAATCGTGATTTTCACGGTTCTGGAATCGTGATTCCGGGGAGGGCGCGGTGCTGCCCGATGCGTTATCCACATCCTTATCCACAAAGTTTTTGACGTAGATGAGGTTGGGCTTGCCCAGCC
>UMAS01040055.1_pt1 | contig 10988 bp, 9 predicted proteins | sample 1963771 | NCBI WGS metagenome assembly UMAS01 (sample SAMEA4835922, study PRJEB28245) | human gut metagenome | biome: gut microbiome; material: fecal sample | place: Denmark | collected 2008
TTTCGATTGGGGTGTGCCTCCTACTTCCAAAGGCGACTACGCCTTTGTGCTGCACATGCTCTCCAGCTTGGATGCGGAAAACGGCCGCATGGCAGTGGTGCTGCCCCATGGTGTTCTGTTCCGTGGAGCCAGCGAAGGAAAAATTCGCCGTCAGCTGGTGGAAATGAATCTGCTGGATGCAGTCATTGGCCTCCCTGCTAACCTGTTTTACGGCACCGGTATCCCTGCCTGTATTCTGGTATTCAAGAAGAACCGGACATGCAGGGATGTGCTGTTCATCGATGCCTCTGGGGACGGGAACTTTGAAAAGAGTAAGAATCAAAATATCCTGCGGGACAGCGATATTGAACGCATTGTCAATGCCTATCAAGCACGAAAGAATGAGGATAAGTATAGCTATGTAGCCTCCTTCGACGAGATTAAGGAGAATGACTTCAACTTGAATATCCCCCGGTATGTGGATACCTTTGAGGAAGAAGAACTGGTGGATATCGATGAGGTGCAGCGGAATATTGCCAATATTGAGGCAGAGCTGACCGAGGTGCAGGCGCAGATGGCAAAGTATTTAATGAGTTTGGGATTATAACTGCTTAGGAGGATATGAATGAGCATTATTAAGTCTTTTTCCGTAGGCGACGGTGATATGTTTTATATTGATCATAATAGTGATAATTTTTCTATCATTGACTGTTGTATGGATGACAGCAACAAAGAGGCAATAACACAAGAAATCAAAGATAAAATTAGCAAAAAAGGAATTACCCGTTTTATTTCCACTCATCCCGATGAGGACCATTTGCAGGGATTAAAGTACTTGGATGAGCAAATAGGTATTGTTAATTTCTATTGTGTTGAAAATAGTGCTGTAAAAACAGATGAGACTGAAGATTTCAAGCACTATTGCACACTACGAGACGGAGAACATGCCTATTATATCAGCAAGGGTTGTTCACGAAAATGGATGAATATAGGCGATGAGACTCGAGGCTGCGCGGGTATCAATTTTAAGTGGCCTATTACGACAGATGAGAACTTTAAGGGAGCGCTTTCCGCTGTCACAGAAGGTAAGGGATTTAATAATATTTCTCCGATTTTTACCTACTCTGTTGAAAATAATGTTGTTGCTATGTGGATGGGCGATATGGAGCAAGACTTTCTTGATAAGATTAAAGACCAAGTGCCGTGGCCAAAGGTCGATATTCTATTTGCTCCACATCATGGCAGAGTCTCAGGGAAAGTATCAAATGATGTTCTGGAAAAATTAGAGCCTAAGATTATTGTAATTGGCGAAGCGCCCTCAAAATACTTAAACTATTATCAAGGATATAATACTATTACGCAAAATAGCGCCGGGGATATCGTGTTTGAATGTATTGGCGATAAAGTGCATGTATATGTATCTCAATCAGGATATAGGTACGATACGTCTTTTCTCGTGAAGAAAGGTATTCAGAACAGCGAGTATGGAACTTATCTTGGATCGTTTACGCCGAAAGGAGCAGAGTAATGGAAATTAAGGTGCCATTCTATAATATTTTGAATATGTTTTTGACTGGTCTGGTATTTATCGGTGGGTGTTTAGTTATCTTTCCAGATACAGCTATTGCATTATTCAACAGCGACATAATCGAAAACCTTGGAGTGGGGCCCGAAATTGTAATCACTGTTTGTACATTTGCGGTTGCATATGAAGTTGGACTGATTATCAACCGCACTGGATCAGTTGTTCTTGAGCCTTTGCTTAAAACGACTAAACTGATTCCGTTTAATGACAACTACACATTGTTTAACCAGAAGAAAAAGGAATATCCCATTATGAACACCTTGTCCAGAGAATATGCCCTATCCCGTACAGGAGTTGTCCTTTTTCTGTTACTGCTTATCTTGTCTGCGGTTGAAAGAAAGTGCTCTTTGGTAGCTATATGTACTGTTATAACAGGGATTTACTTCTTATCCTGCAGAAAACATGCCGGGAAAATAGTTGAACTTATGCAGAATGGGTAATTTCTGCGGTTCAACGATTGAGGGCTTTGGAAAATTTGGGGCTTTGAAACAGGTTGTAGATAAATCTTGCTGATGGAGACAACAAAAGTACATAAACGAGTTGGCCACAGATATGATACGGCCGAAAGAACGAGGTGTGGTAAATAAAAATGGATTATATTAACTTGAGTGACTTGTCAGAAAAAATACCAGAATTGGAGACATTCAATTTGCCGCCGATTAGTCCTCCATCATTCAATTATGAAATCCCTCATGTAGAGACGATTGATCCGGAAGATACCATTATGGGGGATATCAAACATAAGATCCAGGAACAAAATGAGCTGGTAACGAAACAAATCGAGGTCTTGGTTCAGCAAAATCAATTGTTGTCAGATAATTACAACAAACTAAAAGATATGTACGATGCACAGGAACGCGCTTATCAAGAAAGTAGAGAGGACTTAAGAAGTAGTAGGATTTTTAATCGCTGGATGATGGCTATTGCTGGCCCTATTGTGACCGCTCTTGTAAGTAGTCCGCAGTAAGGGGGAATGGTATGAAACCGGAAATCAAACAGCGAATCGAGCAAATGTGCCGGGGCGAGGTTCCTGCAGGGTATAAAAAAGGGAAACTGGGAATTGTGCCTGAAGAATGGAATGAAACCTCATTTTCCACTCTTTTTACCAGCACCAGTGAGTATACAGACGATTTAGATAAGTATCCTTTGTACAGTCTTACAATAGAAGATGGGGTCACGCCGAAAACAGAACGATATGAAAGAAGTCACCTTGTTAAAAAAGAGGATTCGTATAAGATTGTAAGGCCGAATGATTATGCCTATAATCCAATGAACCTTCGTTTTGGTTCGGTTGCCAGACATAAAGGGAATTTGCCGGTTGCCGTTTCGGGGTACTACGATATTTTTACAACTGTGCATGAAAGCGATTTGCCGTTTATGGATAGCTTTCTAACCTGCGGTCCTATGATCACCTACTACAATCGGGTCTCCACGGGATCATTGGTTGAGAAACAGCGTGTTCATTTTTCTCAATTTTTAGAGTTTGTGTTACCGTTGCCATCTATAAATGAGCGTGCCAAGATTGCCGCCATCCTCAATACCCAGGACAAGGTGATTGAAATAAAAGAAAAGCGTCTTACCCAGAAGCAGCGACAGAAACAGTATCTCATGCAGCAGCTTTTGACCGGCAAAAAGCGCCTACCGGGGTTTAGTGAAGAGTGGAAGATAAAACCATTAAAAAAGTTAACAGAGAAACAAAAAAAGAAAAACCATGGTTTTCAATATCGCCTCGTTCTATCTAACAGTGCTCAACATGGAATTGTATCTCAAGATCAAGAATTTGATAAAGAAATAGCAAACGAGGAACGAATTGATGGTTACTATGTTGTTATTCCAGGTGCATTTGTTTACAACCCTCGAATTTCAGTCACCGCACCATGTGGCCCAATTAATGTGAATGAAACTGGTGAGACTGGCATTATGTCTCCACTCTACACAGTGTTCACCATTTCCTCGCCACAGATTAGTCAGGATTTCCTGAAATACTACTTTCAATCGTCTTGTTGGTACAAATATGTGAAGGGAGTTGCGAATTACGGAGCGCGGCATGATAGAATAAGTATTTCAGATGGCGATTTCTTTGATATGCCTATTCCCTTGCCGACAAAAGAGGAGCAAAATTATATTGCCAAAGTGCTTTCTGCCGCTGACCGTGAAATCGAGCTACTTCAGCAGGACATCGAACAGGAAAAACAAAAGAAAAAAGCCCTGATGCAGCTTTTACTGACGGGTATTGTGAGGGTTAAATCATGAAACGCGATATGGAACTTTGCAGAAAAATACTCTTTAGAATTGAAGAAGACACAAGTGGACGCCCCATATCTGATTTGAAAATTGAAGGATATTCTGCGGAAGATATCAATTATAATTGTAAACTTTTATATCAGGAAGGATTGGTTGAAGATTATACCCCCTATTTTCGTAGTCAATATAGCGTGGGCCAATTGACATGGGAAGGACATGACTTTCTGGATAAAGTTCGTGAAGAAACTGTTTGGAATAGAATAAAAGAGACAGTGGCTCAAAAAGGGGCGACTTTGACATTCGAAATTATTAAGAGTGTTGCACCTTCTATTATTTCATCTATGATAACTGGAATCTAACTTTCAGGTAACAGCGAGGCGGGATTTCCTGTCCTGTTATTCCTGCTTTTACTGATATTTCCGAAAGGAGGCAACCATGGACAAATCCTTGTACTTAGAAAAGAATATCAGCCAACAGCCGGCCATTGATCTGCTACGGTCCATGGGCTATACCTATATATCCCCGGAGGACTGCGAGGCGCAGAGGGGCAGCCGATACCATGTACTACTGAGGGACATTCTCCGAGGACAGCTGCGGCGCCTCAATCGCTATGCCTTCGCCGGTGCGGAAAACGAGTTTTCCGCCGCCAACATCGAGCGGGCTATGGAAGATCTGGACGAGCCTTTAACTGACGGCCTAATCCGCTCCAGTGAAAAAATCTATGATGCCCTGCTGCTAGGAAAAAGCTATCCAGAGACTGTAGGAGAGGGCAAAACCCTCAGTTTCAACCTGAAATACATTGACTGGGAACATCCGGAGAACAACCTGTTCCATGTTACCGAGGAGTTTGCAGTAGACAGCCGGGACAAGCTTCACAATGCCCGGCCGGATATCGTGCTGTTTATCAACGGCATTCCCTTCGCTGTCATTGAGTGTAAAACGCCCCAGATCAATGTAGAGCAAGCCGTGGAGCAGAACATCCGCAACCAACAAAAGGTATACATTCCACAGCTCTACAAGTTTGCCCAGATTGTGATGGCGACCAATAAAAATGCCGTGAAGTATGCCACCACCGGCACACCTAAGAAATTCTGGAATGTATGGAAAGAACAGGACACTGCTTTTCTGGAAGAAGCGCTGGTCCACTATGTAACTGACAGAATCCCTACCGAGCAGGATCGGAATTTGATTTCTCTGTTCAGCAAAGAACGGGTCATGGAACTGATCCGGTACTTTGTGCTCTTTGATGCCAATGTAAAGAAGATTTGCCGGTATCAGCAGTATTTCGCTATCAAAGAGATTATCAAGACCATCCAACAGCCAGACGAAAAGGACAACCGTCAAAGTGGCGTTATCTGGCACACTCAGGGCAGCGGCAAGAGCCTGACCATGGTCATGCTGGCAAAGTATATCTTAATGGAGCTGTCCGACTGCAACCCCAAAGTTGTTGTTGTCACTGACCGTAAGGAACTGGATCTCCAAATCGCCGCTACCTTTGCTCACACCCGCCTTAATCCGGCCCGGGCCACCAGCGGACGGAATTTGGTAGAGCTGCTGGGCAGTGGTAAGGCAGATGTGGTCACTACCATCATCAATAAATTCAACACTGCTGAGAAACTGGAACACAAGAACTTTTCACGGGATGTGTTCCTGCTGGTAGATGAGAGCCACCGTTCCAACTATGCTCTGCTGGCCACTAAAATGAGGGCAGTGTTCCCAAATGCCTGCTACATCGGCTTCACCGGTACGCCTTTGATGAAAAAAGAGAAAAATACTATGGCTAGGTTTGGAAAATTGATCCACAAATACACCATCAAGGATGGAGTAGAGGATGGAGCTATTGTACCGCTGATTTATGAAGGCCGTTTTGTAGAGCAGAATGTGGACGAGGCAAATATTGACCTCTGGTTCAAGCAAACTACCAAACGTCTCACAGAAGCCCAGCGGGACGACCTATCCCGCAAATGGAGCAACATTCGCCGTCTGACCTCCACTGACGCACGTATCAAGCGGATTGCGTTGGACATCAACGAGCACTTCATTGAAGGCTACAAAGATACCGGCTTCAAGGCTATGCTGGCCACCAATTACAAACGGGATGCAATCCGGTATCTGGAGTGTTTTGAGCAGTTCGGAGATCTAAACTGTTCAGTGGTGATCTCGCCCCCCGATCTCCGGGAGAGCGTAGACGATATGGACGAAGGTGTCGATGATAAGGTCATTGCCTACTGGAACAAGATGATGAACCGTTATGGAGACGCAGACGCCTATGAAGAGGCAATGAAAAACCAGTTCTGCGCAGGAGACATTGATATTCTTATTGTGTGCAGTAAGCTGCTCACTGGCTTTGATGCGCCCATTTGCCAGGTGCTCTATATTGACAAGGAATTGAAGGAGCACGGCTTGCTGCAGGCCATTGCCCGCACTAACCGTCTGTATGAAGGCAAGGACTACGGTCTGATCGTAGACTACCGTGGCCTGATTGAAAAGCTGGATACTGCTATGGATTTGTATAGCGGCGCTGGGCTGGAAAACTTCGACGGTGGAGACCTGAAGGGTGTCGTGGTGGATGTTATGTCGTCTGTGGCTGGCCTGCGGGAGGCTTATACCCGGTTGACGGAACTGTTTGCGGACTTGAAAAATCCCCGCGATACCGAGGAAGTGGAAGTATCTCTTGCTGACAATAAGAAGCGAGAAAACTTTTATAACCTTCTCTGTGCTTTTGGTAAGGCGTTGAACATTGTGCTGAATGCGGAACAGGCATATTCAGCAGTCCCCAGGGATGAATTAAAGCAATATCAAAATGTCTTCATCTTTTTCTCCAAGGTGCGCCGCAGTGTAAAAATCCGTTACTGTGATGCCATTGACAACCGGGAATACGAACCGCTGATGCAAAATCTCCTGGACACACACCTTTCGGTAGCTGGTCTGAAGCAAATCACCAGCCCCATCGATATTTTGAACAAGGATGACTTTGAACGGGAATTGGAAGAACTGGGCTCTCTCAGAGCAAAGGCAGACGCTATTACCAGCAAATTGACCCGCAGCATCAGTGAAAAATATCAGGAGAACCCCGCCTATTACGATAGCTTCTCCAAGCGGATTAAGGAAGCCCTGGAGCAGTACAAGGAGAAAGTGATATCCGATGCGGAATATCTGGCGAAGATGCGCACCATCATGGAAGACTATCACGCTGGAAAGAGCACTGTGACTTATCCGGAATCCATTAAGAATAATGTCCATGCACAAGCATTTTACGGTGTCCTGTCAGCAGTATTTGACGAAGTTCAGGAAACAGAGGTCTCTCCTGATTTTGCAGCTGAGATCGCGGAAGAGATCACAAAAATTGTGACCAATCACAGTCAGGTGGACTGGACCAACAACAAAACAATCCATGATCGGATCTCGCAGGATATTGATGACCTTTTTTATAACTACGAGAAAGAACGGGGATTAAAACTGTCTTTTGACACCATTGATAAGATCATTGAAAATGTCAAAACAGTAGCACTTCGGAGGTTTTGACAATAATGACGCAGGAAAGAACCGTTTTATATGAAAACAACGAGATTCACTATCTGTTGGAGCAGAAGCCAGTAAAGAATCTCAATCTGCGGATTCATAAGGATTGCATGGTTTATGTTTCGGCTAATCCAGATGTCCCGGCTGAAAAAATTGATGATTTTGTAGTGGGCAAAGGAGCTTATATCCAATCAGCGCAACGAAAGTTTCGTGAGATGGCACAGTATGCTCCTCAGCCCAAGCAATATGTCAGTGGAGAAACTTTCTATCTACTGGGTAGAGGCGTTCGCCTAAAGATAGAGAAAAATGTGCGAGACACAATTTTCTCTGATGGGGTTTATCTGCGCCTTTGCGTGAAAGACCCGGATGATTTTGCAAGAAAGCGAAGGATGGTGACCCGTTACCTGGATGAGCAGTGCCGAATCATTTTTGGAGAGATTATTTCAGAAACCTATCCAGTATTCCAAAAATATGGAGTGCCTATGCCGACATTGCGGATTCGAGATATGGAGACACGGTGGGGCTCTTGCTTGGCAAAAAAAGGGGTTATCACATTGAACAAGCGTTTACTGGAAGCCCCTCGAAACTGTATCGAATATGTGGTGATGCATGAGTTCTGTCACTTTATCCATCCAAATCATTCAAAGCATTTTTATAGTTTCTTGACCATGCTGATGCCTGATTGGGAGGAAAGAAAAAAATTTTTAGATTACACTGCTACTTTTGGACTATAAAATAAATCCACCACAATGAATTTAAGCAGGGCATTGCCAGCCTCCATTGCAATGGATTTTTCTCAGGTATTATATACAGTTATATTTCTAGAATAACAATAAATCCGAACCCATCGCCAATCGGCACAAGGTTCGGATTTATTCGTTGTGGTGGACCATCAGGGACTCGAACCCCGGACCGCCCGGTTATGAGCCGGATGCTCTAACCAACTGAGCTAATGGTCCGCATCTAAACTGCTTGACTATTATATATATAAACGGCACAATTGTCAAGAGTTAATTTTTCTTTTTTTAAAATAGTTGACCTTTCGAAGTTCGCCGCCGAAACTTGTGTAAAAACGCATAATTTTATATGTTTTTGACGCTTTTACATATTGCAAATCCGTAGATTTATTATATAATTATAAAAACAGACTTTTATCCGGTTTTGTTTTTGTACAAAACATACATCAAGTGAGGTGAGAACTTGTACGGACTTATAGATCATCAGGAAGAAATTAACCGTCTTATGTCACGTTACGGCGTAAAATTCGGACTTTATAAAAACAACAAATTCAATGAACGGCTTTTCCCCTTTGACACCATACCGCGCATAATACCGAAAAACGAATTTGAATTTCTTGAAAAAGGCTTGAAACAGCGCGTTTACGCTCTTAATTTGTTTTTAAACGATATTTATTCCGACAAAAAAATCATACGCGATAAAATAATTCCCGAAGAATTCATATATACTTCGCCGGGCTTTTCCGCACCGTGCGACAAGCTGACTCCGCCTAAAAAGATATATAATCACATTTCGGGTATAGATTTGGTACAAGGCAAGGATATGTGCTGGTATGTACTTGAGGACAATTTACGCATACCCTCCGGCGCGTCATATCCGATGATAGCGCGCGAGCTTTGCCGCAGAGCAAGTCCCGACACGTTCCAAAACAATTCGGTAGACGACAACCGCGACTACGGCGGGCTTTTGCGCCGTGTTCTCGATGATGTAAACACCGGCGGAATCAACGTGATTTTGACCCCCGGCCGATACAACTCAGCTTTCTTTGAGCATTCGTACCTTGCGGAGCGCACAAAGGCTGTATTTGCTATGCCGCAGGACCTTTTTGTTGAAGGCAACGTACTTTATTACAGTGAATATTCCGGTAAGCGACAGCGCGTAGGCACGGTTTACCGCCGAATTTCAGATGAATACATTGACCCTATGACATTTTACGCAGGCTCTCTTCTCGGAGTACCGCATATCATAGATTCTTACAGAGCCGGAAATGTTGCGATTGTAAATGCGCCCGGAAACGGCATAGCGGATGACAAGGGCGTATATTATTTCGTCCCGCAAATGATAAAATATTATCTCGGCGAAGAACCGATACTAAACAATGCCGTTACCTATCTGCCGATAATAAAAAAAGATCTCGATTATATAATCGAAAATCTGCCATCGCTGGTTATAAAAGATGTATCGGAGTCCGGAGGCTACGGAGTCATATTCGGAAATACTCTGTCTAAAAACGAACTCTCTGCCATAAAAGAAGCCGTTAAAACGTCGCCGCGCCGATTTATAGCGCAGGAGGTAATAGACTTTAAAGGGCTCAAGGTTTTTGAAAACGGCAGGCAAGTCGAAAGGAAAGCGGATCTTCGCGCGTTTGTGCTCTACGGCGACGAAATAAAAGTTTGGCACAGCGGTCTTACACGCTATTCTCAAGATCCGGATTCTTTTGTTGTGAACTCATCTCAGGGAGGAGGATTTAAAGACACATGGGTATTATCTCGATAAAATCCACTGACAATCTCTTTTGGCTCGGCAGATATGTAGAGCGCGTCTTTACCACTCTTCGCGTTTTTTCGGAATATTACGATAAAATGATAGACAAAGACGAAAACGCCTATATTGATTTTTGCAACAAGCTCGGTATAGAAAACACATATTCATACAAGCAGGAATTTATAACGAAATATCTTTTTGATGAAAACGACCCGAATTCTGTTATGAGTAATTTACTCTGCGCCTATGATAACGCCGTTGTTATGCGTAACGAGATAAGCTCCGAAACGCTGTCATATATTCAAATGGCGGTAAATTATATGGAGCAAGGCAGAGAGAGCAGCGCACCGATGCTCAAATTGCAGGAGGTATTTGACTGCATATTTGCCTTTTGGGGCAGCGCCGACGACTTTGTTGAATCGGAGACAACGAGAAATATACTGAAGTTCGGCAGAAGCGTTGAAAGACTTGACCTCTATACCCGTTTTTCCTTTTCTCCGACTCTCATCAAAAAGGAATTCAGTATACTTTTAAACCGTCTTTACAAAGTCGGCGTAGACTGTAACATAGACGCTATCAACACCCTTATGAACATCATTCTCGAAAAAGATGAGTACAGCGACTACGACCTATATACCGTGCGTGACGAGTTGTCTAAGGTATTTATTACGGCACCGCAGTATTGATCAAAAAAGGAAGATAAACGTGAAGCACATCAAATTTTTTTACAGTATGAAAATTGATTTTTCGTCCCCTGTGATAAGGCACTGCTTTTCTTTGAGATGCTTGCCGTTTGATACGCCGTCGCAGAGGATAGAACTCATAAATGTGGACATAGAGCCGCATAACATGCTTACCGAAACGGCCGACGGCTTCGGCAACAGAGTCCTCACCGACAGAATTATCGAGCCTCACTCAAAATTCGTTGCAATAGTTGAGGGAAAAGCGAGTTTAGACTTTTCAAAGCGCGAAAAGGAAGAGCTTAACTGCATTTATAAATATCCGTCGCAGCACACAGTACCCGGAGAAAAAATCATTGAACTCGTGTCGGGGCTCGGTGATATGGCAAACCTTACCGCGCTTGAGACCGCACAGGCGGTTTCAAAAAGAATCGGCGAAGTATTCAGCTATAAAAGCGGCGTAACAAATATAAATA